>Ga0208443_1000483_pt1 | contig 11371 bp, 11 predicted proteins | sample Colrivmet1554A02_FD_187662 | JGI IMG/M metagenome (GOLD analysis project Ga0208443, IMG submission 187662) | Estuarine microbial communities from the Columbia River estuary - metaG 1554A-02 (SPAdes) (version 2) | ecosystem: Environmental > Aquatic > Marine > Intertidal zone > Estuary | place... | reverse complement strand
CGACTGGTTTTGCTAGCTCATTGAATGCGAATTTTATTTTACCTGTCAAGAAAATGACCGACAACCATTCCTTTGTTTCTTCTGAATTAAAGTATACTCAAAAAAAACAAGTCATTGCTCAATTGGTTTCTAATGTTTGGTTAAAGAGTAACGAGTATAATATTAATACCAACTGGGCCTATTTAAAATTTCCTCAAAAGGATTTTGGTTTGGGAAGTAGCAGTGATTTGGAATTATTTGACAATTTAGATTACTCTTATATTAAATTACATCAATCTATTGTTAAAAGAATTGCACCTAATTTATATTTTGGACCTGGCTTAAACATCGACTACCGTTGGAACATATCGGATACCACTACCTTTAATAAGCCAATAGTGGGCTTTACTGAATATGGTTTTACAAAGCAGTCTACATCTATTGGTGTACTACTTAATTTATTATACGATACTAGAAAACAAGTTTCAAACCCGGCCCCTAATAGTAGTTATTTTAATTTAGTGTATAGAAATAATCTTAAAATTTTAGGCAGCGATCAAAACTGGCAGTCTATTTTATTAGATTATAGAAAGTATATTCCTTTTCCAATGGGTAGTAAAAATATTTTAGCATTTTGGTCTTATAATGTTTTTACCATTAAGGGGAAACAACCTTATTTAGATTTACCCTCTACCGCTGCAGATACTTATAATAATACTGGAAGAGGGTATATACTAGGAAGGTTTAGAGGAGATAAATTTGTGTTTGCAGAATCTGAATATCGTTTTGGTATTACAGAGAATGGATTTTTAGGAGGCGTTGTATTTGCTAATATGCAATCTGTTTCTGAAATGCAAGGCAAACCTTTAAATAATTTTTTACCTGGTTATGGTGCAGGCATTCGTATTAAACTAAGTAAGCATTCCAATACCAATGTTGCTATTGATTATGGTATTGGGCAAGGTGGGTCAAGGGGAATATTTATGAACCTGGGAGAAGTGTTCTAATATATAATTGCTCTACCTTGGTGCGTGCCCAAGGCGTTTTACGTAAAAACTTTAAACTAGATTGAATACTGGGATTGCTATTAAAGCAATTGATGGGGATATGCTGTCCAAGGTCCTCCCAGCCGAAATACTTCACTAGTTCAGTGACTATATATTCTAGGGTTTTTCCATGTAAAGGGTCGTTCGAAGCTTGTTGCATATGCAATATTAAGTAATTTGCTGCTATGCAAGCCCATCGATATTTTATAGTGTATAAGCCAGTGAATATGGTTTCTCAATTTGTAAGTACACATCAAGTTAATTTATTGCATCAATTAAACTTTAGTTTCCCTGCAGGCACACATGCAATTGGAAGGCTTGACCAAAACTCAGAAGGGCTTTTATTACTTACTACCAATAAAAAAATTACCAAGCTTTTATTTCAAGGTCCTGTACCACATAATAGAACCTATCTAGTACAAGTAAAAAATGTAGTGAGTCCCGATACTATAAATAAATTAGCAAGCGGCATTGAAATTAGCGCAACGGATGGACAAATATTTAAAACTACTCCTTGCAAGGTTAAACTTCTTGATACCCCTAAAAATTTGGCTGCAGTAGAAAAACCCTTGCATAAAAACGCAGAAAATTCTTGGTTGGAAATAATATTAACGGAAGGTAGGTTTCATCAGGTGCGAAAAATGGTGGCTGCTGTGCATCATAAATGTATTCGACTTATTCATCATAAATGTATTCGACTTATTAGAACAAGTATTGAAGATATACAAATAGGTTCCATGCAACCAGGTGAGGTAATTGAATTCAATGAAAACGATTTTTTTAGACTGCTGAAATTAAACGATCAAGGTTTAATAAACCCATAGACCATTTTAGCGCAAAGAATAATTACTACTATACCTAGTATAAGTCTTAATTTATTGGGATCGGTTTTTTGAGCAGTACGCACACCCCAACCCGTGGTAGAGAATACACCTATTAATACAGGCGCTGCAATAAACATAGAAATATAACCTACTTGCATAGGTAAGACATGATTCATGGCTGACCTCGCGTCAATACTCAAATAACTTATACTAATTGGCAGTGCGAGCATGGCCACTACACCAATAGAAATAGAACTTGCTTTTTTTAAAGGCGTTTTAAGTATATCAGTTAAAATAGGTATTACAATAATGCCTCCACCAAGCCCTGATAAAGAAGAAATAAGCCCAGCCACTATTCCAATAATGGGAAAATAAGGTTTGTTTAAATTGTTATCTGATACAGGTGGTGGTGGTTGTTTAAAAAACAACATTCTTATAGCGAGTATTAATAGTAAAGTAAAAAACACCAAGTCGAAATCAGATTTATGATACCAGTTACCATTTTTAATAAATTCAGTCAGAAAAAAAGCAGTAATCATTCCAGCTACACTTATATACAAGACTTCTTTTACATGCAAGTTTTTAACTTTAAATTGTTTGTAGCTAACACTTAGTCCTGTGAAGGCCGTAATAAAAAATGAATGCGCTATCATAAATTTTACAACCTCTGTTTCAGGAATTTTTAAATAATGAAATAGAATATCAAAAACAGGAATGAGAATTATATTACCTCCTGTGCCAATGAGTCCTGAATAATAGCCTACGACGGCACCTATAATTAATAAAATAAGAAATAAGGCAATAGTCATTTTTTAAAATTAGCCATAATTAAGCATATTTTGAATGAAAAAGTTTAATTTGTTAGGTATTCAAAACCTATTTTATTTTATAATTAATATTCATATTGTATGAAAAAGTTTCTCCAAATATTTTCTGCTGCTTTCCTATTGCTATTAGCAACGCAGTTCAATGCATTGGGCCAAAAAATTGATTATGCTAAAGTAGAGGCTACCATTAATAATTTAGTAGCAAAGAATAAATTTAGTGGGGTAGTGCTTATAGCAGAAAAAGGAAAAATAAAATATGAAAAGGCCAATGGCTATATTGAATATGTAAATCAAACCCCATTAGAAAGTTCTACTCTATTTGAACTAGCTTCTGTAAGCAAACAGTTTACGGCCATGACCATTATGATGCTGCATGAAAAAGGGTTATTGCAGTATGATGAATTAATAGAGAAATACATTGACATTCCCTATAAGAACATTACCATTCGACAGTTACTCACTCATACCAGTGGCCTTCCCGATTATCAAGCAATCATGGATGAGCATTGGGATAAATCGAAGGTGGCTAATAACACAGATATCATTGCTTATTTAAACAAGTATGCACCCCCTTCGTTATTTGAACCAGGTTCGCAATATTTATATAGTAATACCGGCTTTGTTATACTAGCAAGTATTACAGAAAAAATAAGTGACCGTGATTTTATTGAATTTTGCACCACAGAAATTTTTAAGAAATTAAAAATGAAAAGTACGGGAATAAGAACCTTAGAAGAGAAAGCAGCTATTGCTAATTTTGCATTAGGCCATGTTTTTGTGCCAGAAAGAAATGCCTATATAAGAGCCGACTCTTTCCCTTCCTCTAATTATACAATTTGGTTAGGCAATAGAAAAGGACCTGGAAGAATTAGCTCTACAGTAGAAGATTTATTAAAATGGGATCAGGCTTTATATACCAATCAATTAATACAACCTAGCGCTTTAGCAGAAGCTTTCAAGCCCATGAAACTAAGTAATGGGAAAATATCTAATTATGGTTTTGGATGGGAGTTAAGACCCCAAGAAAATATTGTTTGGCATAATGGAGACAACCCAGGTTACAAAACCATTATTATACGCTTTTTAGAAAATAGAGCCACGCTTATTATTCTTTGTAATAATGCCACAGATGAATTTGAAAACCTTACAGCCGATCTTAAAAAAATTATACTCAATTAAAAAAATAAAAAAGCCTTCCTCTGCAATAGAAGAAGGCTTTTTTATTTACGGGTTTAATTTTTTAACACTGGTAATTGAATTACAGAGGCATCATGATAAATACGAATAGTTGCTTTTTTAAAGTCGCTATCCTTGGCTTCGTAAATGTTCATAAACTGTTGTGGGTTTCTATCTGCTAGCGGGAACCAGCTACTTTGTATTTGAATCATCATGCGATGACCTTTTTTGAATGTATGTGCAATATCTGGTAAAGTAAACTTAACCGCAGTTGGTTTATTAGGCACAAAGGCTTCTGGCTTTTCAAAACTATTTCTATACTTACCTCTCATTATTTCTCCTCTAACTAGTTGTTGGTATCCACTCATTAAATAATCCTTCTTATTGGTTTGGTATTCAAAATTATCTGGGTACACGTCAATTAACTTCACTACAAAATCGGCATCGGTGCCAGACATGGCCACCATTAAGTCGGCCACTACTGGTCCACCCAAGGTAAGGTCCTCAGTTAGTACAGGTGTTTTATATACCAATACATCGGTTCTTCTTGAAGTGAACTTTTGATCATCATCCATGTATTCTCTGTAATGTCTGGCAGGCTTGCTTTTCATCATATAGTTATCAGAAATATAAGGAACGGGTTTAGCAGGATCACTCACATACTCTTCATAACTATTTACAGTATTGGCTTTGTCGCCTGCTTTTAAATTTCCATTACTACTTAATAAATAAGATTGCATTTTCATATCAGCCACTGGCCAGCTTGGTAATTGCCTCCATTCATTGCTTCCTGAGAAAAAGATATTGGCTTCTTTAATTTGATCAATGCTTCCTTTATTTTTTAAATAATAATTAAAGAAGGGCAGTTCTATATTTTGACCATACCATTCGCTGGTATTTGAACCCCATTGTACATTGCCTAAATGAGTACCGTCATTGCTTGCCCATTGTCCATGGTACCAAGGACCCATTACTAGTTTATTATTATTCTTCGCTTTGCCTTCAATGGCTTTATATAAATTCCATGCACCAAAACAATCTTCTGCGTCATATAAACCACCCACCACTAAAGTTGCAATATTGGGGTTAATGTCTTCTACATGTTTTCTTGCATTTCTTATTTGCCAAAATTCATCATAATTAGGATGTGCCATTAAATCTTTCCAGAACTGAATACTGTCGCCCATCAATTTTGTAAAATTTGTGATGGCGCCTGTTTGTAAATAAAAATCGAAGTTATCGGGGTTGGTGAAATTAAATCCTGTGGGTCCAACAGTGGTAGGCTTAGGTCTTGGCTTTCCAAAACCTGCATAAAAAGCAAAACCATCGGCAAGCATAAAGGCACCATTGTGGTGAAAGTCGTCTCCAATAAACCATTCTGTTACGGGCGCTTGCGGGCTTACTGCTTTTAAAGCTGGGTGATTACTTAGTGATGCTTGCGTAGCATAGAAGCCAGGATAAGATATACCAAAGACCCCCACATTGCCATTATTATTTTTTACATTTTTCACCATCCAGTCAATGGCATCGTAAGTGTCGGTCGCTTCATCTATTTGGCCTGATTTTTTATTAGGGATATATGGTCTAATATCTTCAAAGCTTCCTTCACTCATCCAACGACCACGTACATCCTGCATAATAAGAATATAGTTTTCTTTTAAAAAGTATTTTCTAGGTGAATTCCAATAAGATCTAAAAATATTTTCACCATAGGGTGCACATGAATAAGGCGTTCTCTCTAATAAAATAGGATGCTTCTCTGTATTATCCTTTGGGGCATAAATGGTGGTAAATAATTTAGTACCATCACGCATGGGCACCATAATTTCTGTTTTGGTATAGTTATTGACAAACCAAGCAGAATCGATTGTTTGCGCAAAGGCTAAAAAAGGAACAAACGCGATTAGTAGGAAAAAGGACTTTTTCATGCAATGTATATTTAGGTTAATTAAATATACTACAATTAATCCTCCACCATATCATATAAATGATGAATGAGTCCGTCGGCCAAGCCTATTTTAGGCACATGCATTTCATTGATATTGCTCCATTTGCAAATGGCATTATATATTTTCAAGGCGGGCACAATAACCTCGGCCCTATCTTCTTTAATAGTATACTGTTTCATTCTTTCTTCCACAGTTAAAGGCTCCATTTGCTTATAAATCTCCTTGATTTCATCGTATGTCAATGATTTACTTGGCTTGGCGCCTGCAATTGCATATACTTTATTGATATTACCGCCCGAACCAATACCTATGATATCATCGTATTTTTTAGACAAGTCCTTAAGGGTTTCTTTCATATCCTCCCAAGTACTGTCCTTTACTTTATTAGTTAATAAACGAACGGTTCCAATATTAAATGACTTTTGAATAATTACTTTTCCTTTATGGTATAAAGTAAGTTCGGTACTACCGCCGCCTACATCTGCATATAAATAACTTTTATTATTATCTAAAAATTCGGCAATATGGTTTTCGTAAATAATTTCCGCTTCTAATTCTCCAGTAATAACTTCAATTTCAATACTTGTTTCCGACTTTATTTCTTTGATAATTTCTTTGGCGTTTTCTGCATCACGCATAGCACTTGTAGCACAAGCCATATAATGATCCACCTCGTAAACCTTCATTAAATTATTAAAAGACTTAATAGTGTTAATAAGCATTCTTCTCTTCTGCCCGCCAATACTACCTTTTTCAAAAACATCAAAACCTAATCTAACCGGAATTCTTAATAGGTTTAATTTATTAAAAGTGACTTCTTTTCCTTTTTTTATGACTTCACAAATAAGTAATCTTGCTGCGTTACTTCCAATATCTATAGCTGCGAGTATCAATTTTGTTCTATTTTTTTCCTATTAAGTAATGGTGGGTTTCTACCTGAGATTTCACCTTTTTCATTCTAAGGGAAGGTACATAATTATTGTTTAAATCTGAATCTAAAATCCTTGCTTTTTGATTATCTTTTAATTGAATATTTATTATATCAATTAATTCCTTTTTTATTTTTACATCTAAAATAGGAACGGCTACTTCAATGCGGTGGTCTAAATTTCTTACCATCCAATCGGCGCTTGATATAAATACTTTTTCTTTTCCCTTATTATGAAATATCATTACACGCGCATGTTCTAGGTATTGATCCACAATACTAATGGCATTAATAGGATTTTTTGATTTCTCCATCCCTTCTTTTAGGGTAAGTATACCTCTAATAATTAAGTTCACTTTTACACCAGCTTTAATGGCTTTATGCAATTGGTCTAGTAAAATTTGATCGCTTAATGAATTAAGTTTAACTGTAATTTGAGAAGGATGCCCTTGTTTAGCAAATTTTATTTCTTCATTAATTAATTGCATAATACTATTACGCATACTAATAGGAGAAATTAATAAGTGCTTTGTTTTTTCAATAGGCTTGTCCCCTAATTGCCAATTAGATAAATAAGTAAATACTTTATTCACCTCCATTAATAAGGCCTTATTGGCTGTTAATAAACAATGATCGGCATAAACCCTTGCCGTTTTTTCATTTAAGTTACCTGTGCTAATAAAACCGTATTGCACTAGTTTATTTTGAACCCTTTTTTGAATAATACATATTTTAGCATGCACTTTCACATTAGGTATACCCACTAACACTTTAACGCCTTCTTCCTCCATCAAGGTTTTCCATTCTAAATTCGCTTCTTCATCAAATCTTGCCTTTAATTCTAAAAATACAGTCACTTCTTTACCATTTCTAGCGGCATTAATAAGGGCATTAATAACTTTAGAATTACTAGCTAAACGGTAAGCGGTTATTTTTATGGAGATAACATCGTCGTCCATAGCAGCTTCTCTTAACATATCAATTACAGGGTCGTAATTGTGATAAGGGAAATGAAGCATCACATCTTTTTTCAAAATCACTTCAGATACTTGCGTTTTATTTCTAAAGGCAGGATGTGGAAAGGGTTTAGGTCTTTCTTGTTTTTCTACAAGTACATCTGGGAAGTCCATGAAGTGACGGAAGTTGTGAATATGCCCTCCTGGAATAATACTGCTTTTACGCGTAAGTTGTAATTTTTGTATTAAGTAGTCTAATAGTTCGGCGTTCATTTCTTTGTCGTATACAAAACGAACTGGCTTTCCTTTTCTTCTATTTTTTACACCCTTAGAAATTTTTTCTACAAAATTTAATCCTACTTCTTGGTCTAAATCAATTTCAGCATCCTTGGTAATTTTAAATACATGGGCGTCGAAATGATTAAATTTAAAATGCGAAAATATAATGGGTAAGTTAAACTTAATAATATCTTCTAATAATATAATGGCATTGGTTCCTTTGGAAGAAGGTAGAATCACAAAACGACCAATGGACTTAGAAGGTATTTCAATTAAAGCAAATTTTTCATGGTAAGCGTTTTGCTTATTTCTCATGACAATAGCTAAGTACAAACTCTTATCACGTAAATAAGGGAGCTCAGGTAAATTTTCAATCATCAAAGGAATAATATAAGGACGCACTACATCGTCGAAGTAGTTGCGTACAAATATTTTTTGACTAAGATTTAATTTTTTATCATTAATGATAACAACCTTTCTTTTAATTAATTCTTTGTTGATATTATTCCAAATACGATTGAACTCACTTTGTTGCTTCAGTACTACTTTTTGAATTTCGTCTAATATTAAATTAGGCGATTCTAAAATATCAATATTCAGTGATTTCTTTTTGTCAATTAATTCCACCATTCTTTTAAGGGTAGCCACACGCACTCGGAAAAACTCATCTAAATTATTGGAGAAAATGCCTAAAAAACGAATTCTGTCTTTTAAGGTAACGCTTGGATCGTTGGCTTCTTGTAAAACACGGGCATTAAAGCTAAGCCAGCTAATGTCTCTAGGAATATAATTGTTCTTCATCGGTATCGTAGTTTCAATGTAAAATTAAGCTATAAAATTAGCAAAGATCTGTTTAGTAACATTCTGGTTACAATTTGGTAATACTAAGTTAATAATGCCGACATATTGAAGTTATGGGAATAGTCGTTTTTTACATAAACTACCACCCATGGACAAAAGACCAATGGAGATTTGCATTATCAGCGACTTGCATTTAGGCACATTTGGTTGTCAGGCGAAAGAATTATTAAATTATCTAAAAAGTGTTAAGCCAAAGACACTCATTCTAAACGGAGACATAATAGACATTTGGCAGTTTAACAAGCGCTATTTCCCAGCAAGCCATATGGCGGTGATTAAGCAAATATTTAGCATGGCCAGTAAGGATACCAAGGTTATTTACATTACAGGCAACCATGATGAAGCCTTGCGTAAATATGCCGACTTTGAGATGGGCAATATTCAATTAACCGATAAGATTGTTTTTGAAATTAATGGCGAAAAGAATTGGGTATTTCATGGGGATGTATTTGACAGAACTACTAAAGGCGGCGCCAAAATAATAGCAAAATTGGGCGGCTATGGTTATGATTTACTTATACTTATTAATAGTTTGGTGAACTGGAGTTTAAAATTAATGGGGAAGGAAAAAATGAGCTTGAGTAAAAGTGTAAAAAATGGGGTAAAAAAAGCAGTTTCTTGGATTAATAATTTTGAACAAACAGCAGCAGAATTAGCCATTGAAAATAACTATCAATATGTTATTTGTGGTCATATTCATCAGCCACAACAGCGTGTAGTGACTACTGATAAAGGTAGCGTTACCTATTTGAACAGTGGCGATTGGATAGAGAATTTAACTTCCTTAGAATATTATGATAATGCTTGGACCTTATATCATTATGACCCTAAACAATTTGAAGAAGAAAAGGGAATCAAGAAAAATAAAATTATCAATTTAAGAGAAGAGTTAAGTGTAATGACCAAGGAAGTGGCATTTCAAGTGTCCATGTAATTAAGTTCATTCATGAAAATATTTTACGCAATACAGGGAACAGGCAATGGTCATATTAGTAGGGCGGAACAATTGTATCCCTATTTACAAAAACATGGAGAAGTTGATTTTTTTCTGAGTGGTTCCAATGCGCAATTACAAACACCACTTCCTATAAAATATAAAAGTAATGGCATTAGCCTGCATTATAAAAATACGGGCGGAATGGATTATGGTAAAATTTCAAAATCACTAGGTTTTAATATATATAAAGAAGCCAAGGCCTTACCCATTGAAAATTACGATGTCATTATTAATGACTTTGAATTCATTACCTCTTTGGCTTGTACCTTGAAGAAGAAAAAAAGCATTCAATTTGGACACCAAGCAAGTTTTCAAAGCAAGTTAACACCCAGAGCATCGAACTTTAATCCTTTAGGTAATTGGGTCTTGAATAAATTTGTAAAAAGTACAGATTACTTGGGCTTACATTTTGAATCTTATGATAAAAATATTTACAATCCTATTATCAAAGACGAAATCATTAATGCTTTCCCTATAGACAATGGGCATATCACTGTTTATTTACCTCAGTATTCAATTGCTTTTTTAAGCCCTTATTTATTGACACAGTCAAAATTTAATTTTGAAGTTTTTACAAAAGAAGTTACACAAGTAACGGAATATAAAAATTTAACACTACTTCCTATTGATAATAAAACATTCACTAATAGTTTAATACAATGTCACGGTATTATAACAGCGGGTGGTTTTGAAACACCAGCAGAGGCCTTGTATTTGAAAAAGAAACTATTAAGCATTCCTATTTTAAATCATTTTGAACAAGAGTGTAATGGAGCTGCGATGCAAAAATTAGGTGTTACTGTTATTAAAAAAATAGATAAAAACTTTAATCAAGTATTTACTGAATGGGTGCAGGCTGAAAACAAAACTCAATTTACATTAACCCATTCAACAGAAGAGATTGTGAATTTATTAATGCAAAAAATTTCATATAATCAAGTAGCTTAATACGTAAATGACACAATTATGATATCTAACAGTGATCAAGTTGACAAAAGAAATAATGAACTAACTAATATCCATTATTCAACTACCTTGTACGCTATCCGCTAACAAACCAATATTTTATTTAAACTTTTCATTTACACATTATGTATTTAATCCAAAACCAAAACAAAGAAACGGTTGCTTATATTCAAAATATGATGATATTAGATGTGGCGCAAGAAAAGGTAGTTGGTATATTAATTGGTGATTGTTTTTTTGGTAAAAACAATAAAGTAGTGGGCAAGATATTTAATCAAACTGCCTACTTATTGAATGGAGAAATGGTGGGCAAGATTGAATTAGATAAAAGTTTTAAAAATACAGCCATTAAAAAAAGTTTAATGGCACAGGCCTGGGATATTCTTATGAATATTTCAGAGCATACAGGTGCTTGGATAATAGACACAAAGAAATGGAGCAAGACCGAGCTTATCAAACATTTAGAATAAGCATTACTTCGTAAGCTAACTTAACGAATCATTTTTTGGGGGAAACCAACTGCCAAATTTGGTAAGATCAACATTACCTCCCGTTAAAATAATACCTACTTTTTTTCCTTTGA
>Ga0208443_1000477_pt1 | contig 11478 bp, 10 predicted proteins | sample Colrivmet1554A02_FD_187662 | JGI IMG/M metagenome (GOLD analysis project Ga0208443, IMG submission 187662) | Estuarine microbial communities from the Columbia River estuary - metaG 1554A-02 (SPAdes) (version 2) | ecosystem: Environmental > Aquatic > Marine > Intertidal zone > Estuary | place... | reverse complement strand
AGAATTGCAGAAACTGAAAAGTATCCGCATGTTACTTTTTTCTTCAGTGGTGGCAGAGAATTACCTTTCGAAGGTGAAACAAGAATTATGGCTCCTTCTCCAAAAGTAGCTACCTATGATTTGCAACCTGAAATGAGTGCCGCCGAATTAACCGAGAAATTATTGCCTGAAATTAAAGCAGGTAATACCGATTTTGTTTGCTTGAATTTTGCAAATGCCGATATGGTAGGACATACAGGTGTATTTACTGCAGTAATGAAAGCGGTGGAAACAGTAGATGCCTGCGTTGAAAAAATTGTAACTGCCGGATTAGAGAATGGATATACTATCTTTTTAACAGCAGATCATGGTAATGCCGATTATATGATTAATGAGGACGGAAGCCCTAATACAGCCCATTCACTCAATTTAGTACCCTTCTTTATTATAGATAAAGACTGGAAAGGCAGCATAAAACCTGGTAAATTAGGCGACCTAGCCCCTACTATCTTAAAGGTAATGGGCTTAGAGATACCTGCGGAAATGACAGGTGACGTATTAATTTAAAAAAATTGTTAATTAATATTATCTTTAATCAATAGTCAAGTCATAGTTTAGTAATAGAAGAATTACTATATTGTTCAAATAATCAAAGAAAGAAAAAAAATATTATGATAAAGAAAATACTTATTGGACTACTTGTAATTTTAGTAGCCATTCAATTTATTCGCCCAGCGAAAAATAATTCTGCAGATATTACTAAAGATATTACTACCTTATATCCTATGCCTGATAGCGTAAGAGTTATTGTTGAAAAAGCTTGTGCAGACTGTCATACCAACAATACAAAATATCCTTTTTACGCAACCATTCAGCCTATTAGCTTTTGGTTAGCAGATCATGTTAATGATGGTAAGCGCCACTTTAATTTTAATGAATTTGCAAGTTATAGATTAGCCAAGCAAAATCATAAATTAGAAGAAGTGATTGAACAAATTAAAGAAGGTGAAATGCCACTACCTTCTTACACTATCATTCATACAGAAGCAAAATTAACAGAAGCAGAAAAAGAAACATTGACTAAATGGTGTCAAAACATTATGGATACATTGAAAGCCAATTATCCTGCCGATAGTCTTATATTAAAAAAACCAAGCCAAACACAAGCCGCTACTCAATAAGGTTTCTAAAGTATGAAAATTGTTAAAGCCAGTTATTTAATTTCTAGTCCCAGTTTTGATCAATGCCCTGCATTAAAAGCGCCAGAATACGCCTTTATTGGAAGAAGCAATGTGGGCAAGTCTTCTATTATTAATGCGCTATGTCTTCAAAAGAATTTAGCTAAAACTTCGGGTACGCCCGGAAAGACACAGCTCATCAACCACTTTGAAATTATAAGCAATAGTGTTGCCAAGGGCAAGCAAGACAAATGGTATATAGTAGATTTACCCGGTTATGGTTTTGCGAAAGTATCCCAAAGTAGTAGAAGAAGATGGGAGCAAATGATTGAAAATTATTTAAGAAAAAGAGAAAACTTAAACCGTGTTTTTGTTTTAATTGATAGCAGACATGCTCCCCAAAAAATTGATTTAGAATTTATAGAACAATTATTCAAATGGGAAATTCCCTTCACCCTTATATTCACTAAGTCAGATAAAGAGAAACCAGGTGTGGTGGCAAGAAATGTAAAATCATTTTTTGAGAAGCTCAACGAAATACTTCCTTTTTTACCACAAGGTTTTGTAACAAGTGCTGAGAAAAAAACAGGTGTGGATGAAGTATTAGCCTGCATCGACCAATACAATAAACTAGACGCGGAAGGCCTTTAGCACTGTTTATACATTCAATTTTTAATTTACTGCCTTATCTGCACAGCAGCTACTAGCAAAGGCTTCTGGTTTTGCTTTAAAAGCAAATCCCATTCCTAATATATACCCCATGGCTTCTTTTAAAGCATCGTTGCTTTTAAATTGGGGATTGGTATTGATATCGGCATGCACTTCCATTTCAATATTATGTTCAATGAAAAGATCACATAGCTCATAAGCAATTTCAATACTTTTAGCCACTTCCATAAGCATTCTTTCTTTCAAATGATATTTCTGCGTGCTTTTGTCATTATGGATATACATAAAACCACCATTATGTTCTCTTAAAAAAACAATCACTGTCGCAAATTCTGTAACATTGGCTTTTACTTGACTATCTGTGCCAATACATACTTTTAATTTTGTCTTTTTTTCAGACTCGGCAATAATAGCCTGCTTGACAGCCTCTTTAATAGGTAGTACTATTTTTTCTCCATTGAATTTTCTCCATAACATAATGTAAATATTATAGGGTCTACTGGTTTAGTTAAATATATAACTACCCTAAAGTAGTGTAATAGATTTGAATGCCCCTTTTAATAGACTCAGCAGTTTTCAACAGCAAGTGGATAAGCCCGCCTTTTAGCTAAAAGCCGCCTATATTTATTACCTTTGATTACTTAATAGATAGCCCATTATGAAGATTTTATTCCAATATATTAAACCCTTTAAAGGCCTTGTTTTACTAGCTTTTATTTTAGCAGCTATTAACCAAACCTTTTCTTTATTCGACCCCATGATTTTTGGTAACCTAATTGATGAATTTGCCAAAAACCCTATCGTGGATGCAGCTGGTCATAAAAGAACACAGTCCGATTTTTTACGGGGCGTTAGCAATATGTTATTATTACTGGTAGGTACTGCCATGGTAAGTAGAATAGCCAAGGCCTTCCAAGATTACACAGTGAATGTAATTATTCAAAAATTTGGTGCCGCCTTATTTACCGATGGATTAAAGCATTCCATGCAACTTCCCTATCAGGCTTTTGAAGATCAAAGAAGTGGAGAAACCTTGTCTATTTTAACCAAGGCAAGAGCCGATTGTGAAAAATTTATTAGCTATGTAGTGAACGTATTATTTGGCATCATTGTAAGTGTCATCTTTGTGTCTATTTATGCCACTAGATTACATTGGTCTATTATTCCTATATATATTGGCGGAGCAAGCTTGATTGCCTATGTTACCAATTTGTTAAGCAAGCGAATTAAAGTGATTCAAAAAAATATTGTTAAAGAAACCACTTCTTTAGCAGGTACCACTACTGAAAGTTTACGCAATATTGAATTAATTAAAAGTTTAGGCTTAACCACACAAGAAATTCAAAGATTAAATAATAATACTTATAAAATTTTAGCACTTGAATTAAAAAAAGTAAAAAATGTTCGTTCCCTGAGTTTTATCCAAGGCACCATGGTGAACTTTTTAAGACAGGTTATTACTTTTACTTTAATGTGGCTCATCTTCAAAGAAATTTTAACTGTGGGTCAGTTAATCTCTTTACAGTTTTATAGCTTTTTTATATTTGGCCCCTTACAAGAAATTGGAAGTATTATTTTAAGTTATAGAGAAACAGAAGCCTCTTTAAATAATTTTGAAGCCTTGATGAAAAAGCCGATCGATCAAACGCCTAGCAACCCCACGGCTATTGGAGAAATTCAACACTTAGCGTTCAACCAGGTTGGCTTTCAACATCAAACGGCTAATTTTAAAGCTATTGACAATATTAGTTTTGAAGCAAAGAAGGGCGAAACCATTGCCTTTGTGGGACCTTCAGGGGCAGGCAAAAGCACCTTGGTAAAATTATTAGTAGGATTATATCAACCACAAGAGGGGCAAATTTTAGTCAATGATGTAAATTCAAATAATATCGACATGACTGTACTTCGCAATCAAATTAGTTTTGTTACCCAGGACACACAATTATTTGCAGGTACTATTAAAGAAAACTTAGCCTTTGTGGCACCGAATGCTACAGAAGAAGATATGTTAATGGCACTTACCAAGGCAAGTTGTTCTAATATTTTAGACAAAGGTGGTAGTGGACTAGCTACCTTAATTGGAGAAGGCGGTTTAAAATTAAGTGGTGGAGAAAAACAAAGATTATCTATAGCGAGGGCCTTATTAAGACATCCTCATTTATTGATATTTGATGAAGCCACTTCTTCTTTAGATAGTATCACAGAAGAATCTATTACCGATACCATCAGACAGCTATCGGCAGAAAGAGAACAAATTACCATTATGATTGCGCATAGGCTATCTACCATTATTCATGCGACCAGAATTTATGTATTAGAGAAAGGTCAAGTCATTGAAAAAGGAACCCATGATTCATTGTTATCAGAAAAGGGCTTGTACTATGCCATGTGGAGACAACAAATTGGAGAAAGAAGAATGGCTAATTAGATAGTATTTTTTATCACAGCGGCTATTATGGAAAAAGAGCAGTTCAAAGAAATTCAGTCAAGTATACCCCATGAACCGGGCATCTATCAGTATTTTGATGGAAAGGGCGCTTTATTATATGTAGGCAAGGCTAAAAACCTAAGAAAAAGGGTGAGCTCTTATTTCTTATCCGTCCAGGAAAATCAGAAAACAATTGAACTAGTTGAAAAAATAAAGGATATCCAATTTACCATTGTCAATTCAGAGCACGATGCCTTTATACTGGAAAATGAACTTATTAAAAACTACCAGCCCAAGTATAATATAAATTTAAAGGATGATAAAACTTACCCTTATATTATTATAAAAAATGAGTCCTTTCCTAGGGTGTATATTACAAGAAGAAAAATTAAAGATGGCTCTACTTATATAGGCCCTTTTACGCATCCACTTGCAGTAAGAGAATTAATGAACCATATTAAACGAACCATTCCCTTAAGAACCTGTACCCTTCCGCTCACTAAAAAAAATATTGAACTAGGTAAGTTTAAAGTTTGTTTAGAATATCATATTGGCAACTGCTTAGGGCCTTGTCAAAATTTTCAGTCGGAAACTAATTATAATGAATCGATAGAGCAGGTGCAAAATTTATTAAAAGGTAATATCAAACCTGTTATTCAAACATTGCAAACAAAAATGCAAGAGCAGGCCGCTGCAATGCAATTTGAAAAAGCAGGATTTACCAAAAGAAAAATAGAAGAGCTAGAAAGCTACCAAACCAAATCGGTAGTGTACACAAAACATCAATACCCCATGGATGTTTTTAGTATTGCACACAAGGAAGACCAAGCCTATGTGAGTTATTTAATGATACAAGAAGGCAGAATTATACAAACACATATTTTGCCCTTAACAGTTCCACTAGAAGAAAACAAAGAAACTATTTTGTCTTTTGCGATTCATTATTTCAGAACGAATCTAAGCTCTGATGCCAAAGAAATTATTTTACCGATTGAATTGGAAGATACATTACCAGGTGTAAAATATACTATCCCCTTACAAGGAGATAAAGAACAGCTTTTAGCCCTGTCTCAAAAAAATGCCGACTATGCTTTAAAGGATTGGGAGTATAAACAAAAGCTGGTACAAGTGAATCCTATCAAGGATGATAGCGTTTTACAGGAACTTACAAACCAACTACATTTGGGTGCTATGCCTGTGCATATTGAATGTTTTGACAACTCCAATATACAAGGCGCCTTCCCTGTGTCGGCCATGGTTTGTTTTAAAAATGGACAGCCTAGTAAATCGGACTACCGCAAGTTTAATATTAAAACAGTGGTGGGTATTAATGATTTTGCCAGCATGAAGGAGTCGGTGTATAGAAGGTATAAATCGGTACTTGCAAAACAGCAGGCACTACCTCAACTTATAATTATTGATGGTGGTAAAGGGCAATTAAATGCCGCTATTGAGGCTTTAACGGAGCTAGGTATTCAACAGCAGGTAACCACCGTTGGACTTGCTAAAAATTTAGAAGAAATTTTCTTTGTAGGAGACAAGGACTCCCTAAAATTAAACTGGCAGTCCGATGCACACCGACTCATTAGAAATATCAGAGATGAAGTACACCGTTTTGGCATTCAGTTTCATAGAAGCAAGAGGTCTAAAGGAGCGCTTGAAAATAGCTTAGACCAAATTGAAGGCATAGGCCCTAAAACCAAAGACTTGTTATTGATTTATTTTAAATCGGTACAAAAAATTAAAGAAGCAAAGTTGGAATTGCTATCAGAAATTATAGGACCGAGTAAGGCGCAAATTTTAAAAGCAGCTTTTGAAAAAAGACTGGATGAATAATAAAGGATATATTAGAGTGTATTAATACACCCATCTGTCCTGCTCGTAATCGAAGATTCTTTGTCTGATCTTCTCTCCTTCTAATAATCTTTTAGTAGGATCTTTATACAAAGCATTCAACATCTTATCATTGTAATTGTCTAGTGTAGACTTTACAACATATCCATTAAAGTACCTGCTTTCAAACAGTTCCTCCCAAGTAATTCTATTCGAAATATTTTTAGGATTATATACTTCGTTCTTGGCTAGTGTTGCTCTTAACTCTGGATAGTAGATCCAAAATAAAGTACGCTTAATAGGTTTGTTATTAATGACAATGGTAGCCACAGGCGCAATACCAATGATTCTACAATACATTCTGCTTGTTCTATTATCAAAAATGAATTGCTCTTTTAATCTGAATGTATAAATAGAATCCGGATTAGGCGCTAGTTTAGTATTGTATATAATACTCGTATCAAATACATTGGGATTATTAATATTTTGCACCAACTGCGTATCTAAACTTCCTTTCAACATTGCATTTACTTCGTCAATACCCAATGGTTTGGTAAAACGATCATCTCCCCCTTCCGCTGAAAAAGGTACCACACCATCTTTTTCAATAGCCCTTAATAAAAGAGCAAAAAAGCGTTGGTCTCCGCTATCATCATAGGCTTGGTATATAAAAGGACGATTAATTTTTTCTCTGCCATCAATTTCTTCCCAAACAAACTCACTAAACAAGGCATCCTCTTCTCTTAAATTTTCATAAGCCATCGGCGTTCTTTGCTGAACTGCTTTTCTTGTATTGTTCTCAGTAAAGAAACCATAATTAGGTCTTAAACTTTTTCTATTATTTGCATTAAAACCGCCCACCATGGTGGTGTCAACAGTTTTAGTAGATTTTATATTGGTATCAATAGCAACCGTGAAACCACTACTGGCGCAACTTCAACTGGCTTAGCTGCAATTGTATCCTTGGTAGCAGGTCCTGCTTTTTTCTTATAATTGAACTGCGCTTGCGCTTTATTCACTATGGTTAGTGCTAGCACTAAAAACAAAGTATGGAATATTAATTTTTTCATGTCTTATATTTTTCTACTTTTTTACAATTTTATTGCAAAATAAAAGTAATGGTTTGATCTAATTTTCTAGTGCCGCCGCCTGGCTCTGTTACTTTAATTTCACCAATGGTAACAGTTGTTCCTGGTTGACATCTTCTTACTAAATCCTTTGCCCCGTTTGCAAATGCAGCCCCATTCACTTCGGCTACTTCAGGTTCATCAAAACCTTTTCCTGTAGCAATGACGATAAAGGAAACTACATTAAATCTAATACCGTCAAATACAAAGTCTCTTAAATCTGCTATCACCCCTTGTTGCACTCTAAATTTATTCGCAGTCATATTACCGCCTGCACTTCCACCAATAATGGCAATAGGATCTGGAACACGCTTAACAGGTATATTTATTTTTTGAGATAATTTACCATCATTCACATTCACCATTACATTTCCAAGTTGAGTACACTTTACAATGTATTGACCAGCGCCGGCTTTACTTACTGTAGCACCTGCTCCTTCTACTGTTACATTTATTTTTTCAGCACCGCCACCACCTGTTACACTTAATGGGTTGTCTAAGCCTTTATAAAATACTCTTGTTTTATCTGTTGATACTACTAAACCAGCAGGTGTACCCACTGTAAACTTCACCTCTTTTTCTACGATAGCTGTTTCTCCATTTGGCTTTAAAAAAGAAATTCTTACTCTTTTTGAACTCATGCCTGGAGCACCTGCTGTTGACTTATAGATAGCAGAACCATCGGCAGTAATTGGTAAGTTCACGCCATCAATTGAAATAGAGGGCTTCGCTGCACTACTAAAAGCACCTACCCCTGCAGTAATGACTAATTCTTCTCCTTGCATTAAGTATTGAGAATTAGAAGCCGCAAAGGCATTGAACTGATCATATATTAATTCTACTTCTCCAATTTCTTTATGGCAATATTCTGCCACCTGTGCTTCACTATTACGAACATCGTTTTGAAACTTAGTTAATATAGTAATGGCCGCAACAGTTGGCGTCATGTGGAAATAAGCATAAGCCCAGTCATCTTTACCGACAATACTTGAAGTAGCAGGAATAGATAAATCTAAGGGTAAATTAGGAATTACTTCTTTTGCAATAATTGGATCAATAGCAGCTAAATCGGCTTTAAATTGAACTAACTTATTATATAAATCCTTCCCTTTAGATGCACCCGATTTACTGTTTAATAATATTCTTGTAGTGGCATCTAAATCATCTTCCTTATACTCTTCTTTACCGTCTTTTGTTTTTAATCCCGACCCCACTTTCAACTCTTGCTTTAATGATTCTACATAACTGTACATAGCGTCAGCAAAGGCATGTGCCTTTTCAGCCTTAGGCGCCCAAATAGCCGCTTTTTCTGCCGATTTTGGATCCGACATTTTTGCCTTCAAAGATTTATAGATATCGGTATTCTTTCTTTCTATAATTGTACTAGCATTGTTCAAACTTTGCTCAATGGTTTTAAATGCATTGAGAATTTCACTAGATACATTTAATGCCAGTAGCGCAGTTAATACTAAATACATAATGTTAACCATCTTCTGCCTCGGCTCCTTAGGTAATGACATGTATACTAGATTTTAAAAAATGAAAAATTGAATAATTAAATTAACGTCCTTGCATAGCAACAATCATATTGCCATACACTTTGTTTAATTGTGTTAGATTATCGGCCAGTAATGCAATTTGTTCTTTTGCTCTAACAGCATCTTGGGCAGAACTTGACATAGCATTTGAAGCTTCCGCTAACTTAGCATAATAGGTATTCATGGCTTCCATGCTTTTACTCATCATTGCAAATTGTTCGCTTAAGTTTTGAACACCATCTGTAGCCAATGCAAAACTTCCTAAATTAGTCGTAACCGAACCTGCAGCATCCTTAATAGAACCTAAGGCAATAGCTGCATCTTTAGTATTATGTGTAAAGTCTTTACTTGCTTTTGACATATCTGCTAAATCACCCAAATACATGGCAGTGTCATTTAAGCGTTGGAAACTGCTACTTAATTTCTCAAAAGCAGCGCCATCTAATTTAGCCGCTTCCAAATGCGCCATCACTGAATCCACTGCACCTGCTTGTGGAGCATGCGTTGCATCTCCTACTTCTGGCGGTGGCAAGAATGCATAAATGGTGAAAATCACAGCCTCTGTGACAAAACCAACTATTAAAGCATAATCTGCCCATGATAGATGCAAGATTTTTGCCAATGTAGCTATAATAACTACCGCAGCTCCTAGGGAGAAAACTACGTTGACGATCTTATTGGTTTTTGGAGAAATTGAATTTGACATTTTAAAAATTTATAAATTTTATATGATACTATTTAATTCGAATGATGATTAATTAATTCTTGGTGCCATAGAAAGTACGCATCTGAAACCAATATAAGATTTGGCGGTATCTTGGTATTCATAATTTCTAGTACTTACTTGAATATTGTAAGCGATATCTTTCCAAGAACCTCCTCTAACTACTTTTCTTTTCATAGAAATGGGATCTTCCTCTTTTGCATTGTATTGTAAATCCGGGCTAAAATCTCCCATAAAATTATAGCCACCCTCATAATACACAGAGCTTGTCCATTCAGCAACATTGCCTGCCATATCATATATTTTATACCCGTTTTCTGGAAAAGATTGAACTTTAGTTGTATAAATATTATCGTTCTTGGAATCAGATCCAAAATAATCTCCTCTACCTGGTTTAAAATTAGCTAAGAGCCTTCCTTCTTTTGTTCTTGTATAAGGAGAACCCCAAGGATACATTGCATTGGTTTTAGAGTTACCTCTTGCTGCATATTCCCACTCTGCTTCTGTAGGCAAGCGGTATATACCATCAATTTTTTCGTCTCTCTTACCGCCTTTACCCAAATAAAAATTACTGCTATTCGTTCTCCAATGACAGAAAGCAATAGCTTGCTTCCAAGTAACGCCTACCACTGGATAATCGTTGTAAGAAGGGTGTGAAAAGTATAAACGTGTAAAAGGTTCGTTATAAGAATAAGAGAAATCTCTCATCCATACGAGTGAATCAGGATAAACAGCTTCAGTTTGAGAAACTAAAAAATTACTCAAGGGCAGTTCTAGTCCTTTAGAGGCTTGAGCAGCCGCTTTTAAATCCACAAAAGAATACCTATAAATTAATTTAGTAGGATCTATTTCTATTTTTCCCTTAATACGATTGTCAGGACTTAACAATAGTTCATTTAATTGTTCTAGTGTAGCCCTATTGTTGGCATTAATTCTTAGGGCTCTAGTCCAATCCACTTTCACTGTATCTTCTGTTTGATTCACACCACCTGCATACACGGCTAAATATTTAAGGGAATCAGAAACATATTTAACGAATTTGCGATATTGCTGATTCGTTACTTCCGTACGGTCCATCCAAAAACCATTAATGGATACTAATTTTTTTCTATTCACCATGGCCATATCCACCTGCTCATCACTTGGTCCCATATGAAAGGCCCCTCCAGGTATCTGCACCATATTAGGATCGGAACGGAACTTTGCCTCTTTGAAAGATAAAACACTAATAGAACCTAGTATAATAACTACTAATACAAAGGGCAGTTTAAAAGGCAGTTTCTTCAATCTTGTAATCATATTTTAGTTTTACCAGTACTTATCTACTATTGAACGATTTTTTTTCAATTAAATTTCATTTATAACAAAAAAAGTGGGGGCTTTTTTTTAGCAGAAAGTATTGATTCTCACTGCTTAAATTGGAACTGCAATATAAAACAATAGTTGTTAGATTTTTGCTAAAAATTCGCTAAGACTAGATACTGGCGGATAGCATGTTTTATTTTTACATATAAAGTATTGATTTTCAATACTTTTCTTTGATAATGACATGGGTATACTAGAGAAATTTTTCGGTATAAAAAGAAGCATTTTCTGAGGTAAAAACCTAGAAACTAAGCTTTCAATATCGGTTCTGACTGTCGGACCCACCGCGACCAAAGACTGATAACCTTCGGCCATAATCGAAAAACATTGAGCCCAATAGCTATAGGCCGATGGATATTGCAATATAAGTTTACGCATGGACCTTATCATTTGTTCCGCCTGACTGGTCCACTGATCGTTTTCAAATAGAGTGCCTAAATAATATAAGCTCAAACATATCATTGAATTGCCACTTGGTTGAGCCCCATCATAAGTTTCTTTTTTTCTTACAATAATATCTTTTTGATAGTCTGGGGTGAAATAATAAAAAAGTGCATCTTCTGCTATAAAATGCGCTTGCACATAGTGCATCCAATTTTTTGCTTTTTCTAGATAAGATACATCACCCGTAATTTCT
>Ga0208443_1000462_pt1 | contig 11702 bp, 9 predicted proteins | sample Colrivmet1554A02_FD_187662 | JGI IMG/M metagenome (GOLD analysis project Ga0208443, IMG submission 187662) | Estuarine microbial communities from the Columbia River estuary - metaG 1554A-02 (SPAdes) (version 2) | ecosystem: Environmental > Aquatic > Marine > Intertidal zone > Estuary | place... | reverse complement strand
ACAATCTCATCAACCACTGCCGGATCAAGCAGTGTTGATGTATCTCCTAAACTTTTCAATTCACCTTCAGCAACTTTGCGAAGTATACGACGCATAATTTTTCCAGAACGTGTTTTAGGCAGCCCCGATACAAATTGTATTTTATCTGGTTTGGCAATAGGCCCAATGATTCTAGTCACTGTTTGTAAAATATCTTTTCTAATCAAATCCGCAGAGCCATGGGTGTCTTGACTATGCGATCCAGTATAAATGACATAAGCGTAAATACCTTGTCCTTTCACATCATGCGGATAACCTACTACTGAGCGTAAATACCTTGTCCTTTCACATCATGCGGATAACCTACTACTGCACTTTCTACTACACCTGCGTGCATATTAATTGCATTTTCTACTTCAGCGGTACCAATTCTATGTCCACTTACATTTAATACATCGTCAACACGACCTGTAATTCTAATTTGACCTAGTTCATTTTTTAAAGCACCATCTCCTGTAAAATATAAATTAGGATAAGTGGCGAAATAATTGGTTCTGCATCTTTCGTGGTCGCCATAAGTTGTTCGAATGGTGGCAGGCCAAGGTTGAGTGATGCATAAATTTCCACGGTATAAACCTTCTTCGATGGTAGTTACTTCTAATCCTTTATCATCTACTAAAATAGTTTGTACACCAGGCATCGGATAAGTGGCCCATCCTGGTTTGCCGGGCGTAATACCTGCCATATTAGATATCATAATGCCCCCTGTCTCTGTTTGCCACCATGTATCTACAATGGGACATTTTTTCTTACCAATATTTTCATCATACCAATGCCACGCTTCTTCATTAATGGGTTCACCTACAGTGCCTAATACTTTTAAACTACTTAAATCATGTCCTTCCACTGGACCTAATCCAAAACTCATCAATGATCTAATAGCAGTAGGAGCAGTATATAAAATATTGACTTTGAATTTATCAATGATATCCCAGAACCTTCCTGCATCGGGAAAAGTAGGAATGCCTTCAAACATTAAAGAAGTGCCACCTGCACTTAAAGGCGCATACACTATATAACTATGTCCTGTAATCCAACCAATATCGGCAGTACAGAAAAATAAATCATTGGGTTCGTATTGAAAAACATTTACAAAAGTATAATTGGTGTATACCATATAACCAGCAGTACTATGCACCACGCCTTTTGGTTTGCCCGTAGAACCAGAAGTATATAAAATAAATAAAGGATCTTCTGCATCCATCTCTACTGCATCCACCGATGTGATGCCTTGCGCTTCTACTTTTTTAATTTCATCTTCCCACCAAAGATCACGTCCTTTTAACATGGACACCGCTGTTCTACACCAAAGATCACGTCCTTTTAACATGGACACAGCGGTTCTAGTTCTTGTACAAACAATTACATTTTTTATAGTGGTATTGCCCACTAGTGCATCGTCAATAATAGATTTCAAAGGAATGTCTTTGGCGCCTCTGTAGGCTCCATCGCAAGTAATAATGTAAGTAGCTTTGGCATCGTCTAATCGGTCTGCAATACTTTGCGCAGAGAAGCCTCCGAATATTACACTATGAATAGCGCCAATTCTTGCGCAGGCTAATACTGCAATGGCAAGCTCAGGAATCATACCCATATAAATACAAACTCGATCTCCTTTTTGCACGCCATTATTAATAAGTACTTGTGCAAACTGAGAAACGTTTAAATGCAATTGTTTGTAAGTAATAATGCGGTGATTTTCTTTGGGATCATTGGGCTCCCAAATAATGGCAGGCTTATCTGCATTTTTTGCTAAATGTCTATCGATGCAATTTTCTGTAATATTTAGTTTGCCACCCTTGAACCATTCTACTTTAGGCTCCGTAAAATTCCAATCCAATACCTTATCCCATTTTTTACGCCAAGTAAAATTTTCTGCAATGTCTCCCCAAAATTTTTCCGGATGGTCGATGCTATTTTTATAAGCTTCGTGGTAAGCTTCTAAGGTTTTAATTTGATAAGGATAACTCATATACACAGATTGAATAAATAATGATTGTCAAATTTACATTTTTCAGTTTAAATATTTAACTTGAATACGCACTGGCCAACAAATAAAAATATGAGTCAAGAAACAAAACAAAATAATATCGCTTTTGTAATAGGCGCTTCTTCGGTGGGCACCTTAATTGAGTGGTATGATTTTTATATTTTTGGAATGTTAGCGACTATCATTTCAAAGCAGTTCTTTCCTGCAGATGCAGGCACAGCAGCACTTTTAAGCACTTTGGCCATCTTTGCAGCAGGTTTTATTGTAAGGCCTTTTGGGGCCTTGGTCTTTGGAAGACTGGGCGACCTCATTGGACGTAAACATACTTTTTTACTGACCTTAATCATAATGGGGGGTTCCACTTTTGCCATTGGATTGGTACCAGGTTATGCTACTATTGGATGGGCGGCGCCTATCTTGGTATTAATACTACGTTTATTACAAGGTTTGGCCTTGGGAGGTGAATATGGAGGAGCAGCTACCTATGTGGCAGAACATGCGCCTGCAGGTCAAAGAGGTTTTTGGACAAGTTGGATTCAAACTACGGCTACGCTGGGTTTATTTTTAGCCTTAGGCATTATTATATTAATAAGAACGAATCAAGGCGTAGAAAATTTTAGTGCAGAGTGGGGTGGATGGAGATATCCTTTTTGGATATCCATTTTACTGGTGGGCGTTTCTGTATTAATTAGAATGCGCATGAGTGAATCACCCATGTTTACTAAATTAAAATCAGAAGGAAAAACTTCGACGAATCCTTTGAAAGAAAGTTTTGGGCAAAAGGCCAATTTTAAAATGGTTTTATTAGCATTGTTTGGAGCCGTGATGGGACAAGGGGTTGTTTGGTATACAGGACAATTTTATGCGCAAAGTTTTATTGAAACAGTTTGTAAAGTGGAGTTTGTGCAATCACGAAATGTAATGCTAATAGCTATATTAATGGCCACACCTTGTTTTGTTTTATTTGGTTGGTTAAGTGATAAAGTAGGCAGAAAATGGATTATGTTAATTGGCATGTTAGCCGCAGTACTTACTTATAGGCCTATTTATAAAGAATTTATAAATATTACTTCTGCTGCGAATAGAACTAAAATAGTAGATGCAAGACTTACCAGTACCATGACAAGTTATCCTATTTATGATGCAAAGGATAAAACGAAAATATATTTGAAGCAGCAAACAGATACTACTTATTATGATGGGTCTGTTTTTAAATATTTTAGAACAGATACCATTATTTTGAAAGCGCCAAGAGATGAAACAAGGCCTATTACTTTAATTAATCCTGATATGATTCAGTATAGTTCCCCTAATCCACATTTGGTAGTGGAGAAAACGATGGGAGATGCAGCATATTGGGATATGATTTGGTTGGTCTTTATTCAAATTGTTTATGTGACCATGGTGTATGGTCCTATTGCCGCTTTCTTAGTTGAAATGTTCCCTACTAAAATAAGATATACATCTATGTCGCTTCCTTATCATATAGGTAATGGTGTATTTGGTGGCTTGGTTCCTTTTTTAGGTACTTTAATTGTTGAGTTCACCAAGACTTCTTCCAATCCTGCTGGTGATTCTTTAGCAGGCTTATGGTATCCGATTGGAGTAGCTTCTGTATGTTTTATTATTGGCCTTCTTTATTTAACGAATAAAATAGATAAAAATGTAATGGACTAATGTCCTAAGGCATTATGTTTAATCATTAGAATAAAAATAATTATATGAATACGATTAAAAAATTATTAGGATATGTATGGATGCTGATAGCGCCTTGCATTATCTTGTTTTTAGTATATGAAGCTTATGATAAAATTTCTAAAGCCCCTGCTACCACTCAATCGAATGTTATTTTGCAGTGGGTTATTATATTATTAATTTTTACACCTATCTGTGTGGGCTTTTTTATATTCGGTAGCTACGCTAGCAAAGGAGAATACGATCATTTACCTGCGGCATCTTCTGAAATAGACTAATGGTAAAATCATTTTATATAAGTAGTTTTGAACTATGTCATTAGTAGTAAATACCCTTTGCAAAAATTACGGCCTTCAAGTGGCGGTAAATGAAGTTTCCTTTGAATTAAAACCTGGAGAAATTGTTGGTTTTTTAGGCCCTAATGGCGCTGGAAAATCTACTACTTTAAAAATGCTCGCTGGTTTTTTGGAAGCTGATAAAGGTTCTATTATTTTAAATGGTGAGCGCATCCATCAAAATGCAAGTATTGTAAAAAAACAAATTGGTTATTTACCTGAATCAAATGCATTATACCAGGACTTATATGTGAAAGAATATTTACAGTTTTTAACTGCTGTTCATTCAATCACGAATGCGTCAGCAGCCATTCAATCTGTGATAGAAAAAACAGGGCTTGGTCAAATGCAAAATAAAAAAATTGCAGCCTTGTCAAAAGGATACAAACAAAGACTAGGCATTGCGGCTGCCATTATACATCAGCCAACACTTATTTTATTAGATGAACCTACGGCTGGTTTAGATCCCAATCAATTAATTGAAATCAGGGCCTTGATACAATCTCTAAGTAAGGATAGCATGATTTTATTTTCAACACATATCTTACAAGAGGTTACGGCCATATGTGATCGAGTGTTAGTATTACACCAAGGAAAACTAGTGGCAGATGAGCCTACCCGTCAGTTATTAGATAAACATGGCGCTAGTTTAGAAGAAATATTCAAAATGCTTACCCATTAAAAAAAAGGGTGTAAATTGCAGTCTCCTTTTCGAATCAAAACAATTGAAAGTAAAAATTAAATTATTTATATGAGTTACATTATTGAAGTACGTGCAAGACAAATTTTAGACAGTCGTGGAAATCCTACTGTAGAAGTAGATGTTTTAACAGATGAAGGCGCTTTAGGTCGTGCGGCAGTGCCGAGTGGTGCAAGTACAGGTATTCACGAAGCAGTAGAATTAAGAGACAACGACAAGAAAAAATATCTAGGTAAGGGTGTATTAAAGGCTGTAAAAAATGTAAACGATTTAATCGCAAAATCTATCACTGGTTTTGACATTACTGCGCAAGCAGAGATTGATCAAATTATGATTGATTTAGACGGCACACCGAATAAAAGTAAATTAGGTGCGAACGCTATTTTAGCGGTAAGTATGGCAGTAGCCAAAGCAGCTGCAGAAGAAGCGAACCTTCCTTTATACAGATACATAGGTGGTACCAATGCAAGAACAGTTCCGATGCCCATGATGAATATTTTAAATGGGGGAGCACACGCCGATAATAAAATTGACTTTCAAGAGTTCATGATTATGCCAGTGGGGGCACCTAGCTTTAGCGAAGGACTTCGTTGGGGTGTAGAAATCTTCCATCAATTAAAAAGTACTTTAAAGAAAAAAGGATATAGCACCAACGTAGGAGATGAAGGTGGATTTGCGCCAAATATTCAAAGCAATGAAGAAGCGATTGAAACAGTACTTGAGTCAATTCAAGCGGCTGGTTATAAAACAGGAAGCCAAATTGCAATAGCTATGGATGCAGCGAATAGTGAGCTTTGGAATGCGAAGAAGAAAAAATATGTTTTCCATAAAAGTTCTGGTAAAGAAATGAGTAGCGACCAATTAGTAAAGTATTGGGAAAGCTGGGTGAAGAAATATCCTATCGTTTCTATTGAAGATGGAATGGCTGAAGACGATTGGGCAGGTTGGAAAAATTTAACCCAGACCATTGGCGATAAATGTCAATTAGTAGGGGACGATTTATTTGTAACCAATGTAACAAGAATACAAACAGGGATTGATAAGAAAATTGCGAATGGCTTACTTGTGAAAGTGAACCAAATTGGTACTTTAACGGAAACTATCAATGCAGTAAGTTTAGCACAACACAATGGCTACAATACCATTATGTCACATAGAAGTGGTGAAACAGAAGACACTACTATTGCCGATTTAGCCGTGGCTTTAAATTGCGGTCAAATTAAGACTGGTTCTGCATCTCGTACCGATCGTATGGCCAAGTACAACCAATTAATTCGTATCGAAGAGCAATTGGGTGAAACAGGTGTTTTTCCTACAAAAGGCAAGTTGAAGTTTGGTACTAAATAAAGATACCCACTCTTAAAATATGAAGAGGAGCTCCTAGGGGCTCCTCTTTTTTTTGTCATATCATGAGAACTATCTTAATTTTACGCCAAGTCTCCCATATGCAATTCATCAAAAAAATAATGCCCTATGTAGCCAACCGTTACTTTGTTGTAAGTATTGGATTTGTGGTATGGATGTTGTTTTTTGACCAAAGAGATTTTTTTCAACAAAGAGAAAGAGCAGCAGAACTTAAAAAAGTAGAAGACGCTAAAAAATATTATCAAAAAGAAATAGAGTACACGCAAAAGCAATTGAATAATATTCAAAATAATAAAGCGGCTATTGAAAAATATGCCCGTGAAAGATATTTACTACGCAGAGAAGGAGAGGAACTGTATTTGTTTGAAGATACACTCCCTACCAGTACCAAATAATGACAAAGAAAGAACGCTATGAATTAGTGCTTGCTTATTTTCAAGAGCAAGTGCCTATTGCTGAAACGGAGCTGCTGTATGAGAATCCATTTCAATTATTAGTAGCTGTTATTTTATCTGCACAGTGCACCGACAAACGTGTCAACTTAACCACGCCTGCTATTTTTAAACAGTTTCCTACCCCTCAAAAAATGTCCAAGGCTAGTTTTGAGCAAATGTTTGCACTTATCAAAAGCATTTCTTATCCTAATAATAAGGCTAAGCATTTAATTGGCATGAGTCAATTATTAGTAGACAATTTTAATGCAGAAGTACCTTTGACAGTGGAGCAGTTAATTACACTTCCTGGCGTGGGTCGCAAGACAGCTAATGTAATTACCTCTGTGGTAGACAAACAACCCAATATGGCAGTAGATACCCATGTGTTTAGAGTCAGCAGAAGATTAGGCCTAGTGCCCATGACTGCCACAACACCCTTGGCAGTAGAGAAGGCATTGATAAAACATATTCCTACAGCACTTGTGCATACAGCACATCATTGGTTAATACTGCATGGTAGGTATACTTGTTTGGCAAGAAGCCCTAAATGCGATGCCTGTGGCTTAGTTTCTTTTTGTAAGGAAGGCGCAAAAAAAAGCGCCTCTTAGATTAGAGACGCTTTATTATAAGTTAAGTTAAGGCTGAATTTTATTCAGCTAATATTAGATTACAAATATTGTTCTACTGCTGTTACTAATTCTTGTTTAGTAATAGGAACGCCCATGATTTTATTATAACCTTTAGCGTCTACAAAATATTTATCACGAATAATTTTAATTAATTGTCCGTTGTTAATTTCTGGAATAACCACCGTTTCAAAATTCTTTAAAATATCGCCTAAGTTTTTAGGGAAAGGACGCATGTACTTAATATGTGCATGACTTACTGCTTTGCCTTGACTTTGTAAATGTAATGCAGCACTCTTAATGGTTCCATAAGTAGAACCCCATCCAAGTATTAATACTTTTCCTTTTTCAGCACCAGTGTCAATGGTTTGTAAAGGAATATAGTCTGCAATTTTATCTACTTTAGCTTCTCTTGATTTTACCATGAATTCATGGTTCTCAGAATCATAGCTAACGTTTCCAGTTTCTGCTTGTTTTTCTAATCCACCAATTCTATGTTCTAAACCTGGTGTGCCTGGTATAGCCCAAGGTCTTGCGCCTTTTTCGTTACGCTTATAAGGAAGGAATTTTTCTTCGCCTTCGTCTAATGCTTTTTTAAATTTCACTTCAATAGTAGGTAAGTCGGCAGCAGAAGGGAATTTCCAAGGTTCAGCACCATTGGCAATATATCCATCACTTAATAAAATAACCGGAGTCATATGTTGAAGTGCAATACGCACTGCCTCAAATGCTAAATCAAAACAATCGCTAGGCGTTGAAGTGGCAATAATAGGAATAGGTGCTTCACCATTTCTTCCATAATAGGCTTGCATTAAATCGCTTTGCTCTGTTTTAGTAGGTAAACCAGTGGATGGTCCCCCTCTTTGAATATTCACAATAACTAAAGGAATTTCTAACATCATGGCAAGTCCCATGGCCTCTGTTTTCAAAGCCATACCTGGCCCTGACGTAGTGGTTAAACCAATAGAACCACCATAGCTTGCACCAATCGCAGCACTAATACCAGCAATTTCATCTTCTGCTTGGAAAGTTTTTACATTAAAGTTCTTGTACTTACTTAATTCATGTAAGATATCGGTAGCAGGTGTAATAGGATAACTTCCTAAGAATAATTGTAATCCACTTTTTTGAGCAGCTGCAATTAAACCCATTGATAATGCTTGGTTACCCATGATACTTCTGTAAACACCTGGCTCCATTTTTGCTTTTTCTACTTTGTATCTAGAAGAAAAAAGTTCAGCTGTTTCACCATAGAAATAACCTGCTTTTAATACATCGATATTACTATTTAAAATAGATTCTTTCTTTTTGAATTTATCTTTCAAATATTCAATAGTGGTGTCTAAGTCTCTGTTGTATAACCAATAAATCATACCCAATACAAACATGTTCTTCGCACGGTCTCTTTCTTTATTACCTAAGTCTGTATAAGCTTTTAGGGCTTCACGTGTTAATTTGGTTACGTCTACTTTTGTTAAATCATATCCATCTAAACTGCCATCTTCTAATGGATTAATTCCATCAGGGTAAGCAGCTAAGCGTAAATTTTTTGTGTCAAATCCTTCAATGTTCGCAATAATTTTTCCGCCTTTTTTTAAGCCTTTTAAATTCACTTTTAAAGCGGCTGCATTCATCGCAACTAGTACATCACAAATATCACCTGGTGTATAAACTCTGTTAGAACTAAAATGAATTTGGAATCCACTCACACCTGGTAGCGTTCCTAATGGAGCTCTGATTTCCGCAGGGAAATCGGGGAAAGTAGCTAAATCAATACCTAATAACGCAGTGTTATTGGTAAATTGTTGACCCGTTAATTGCATACCATCACCACTATCACCCGCAAATTTTATAACTACATCCTGTAAAACAACTTCTTTTTGCATATTCGATTTAATTGGAGCACGAAGGTACAAATCCGAGGGCCTAAAACCTTAACTTTTTATAGTTTTTTTATAGTTTTCTTGCCTAAGTTCATAGCCACAAAGCTTTGATATTATGCTTATTGAGCCCTTTTTTTACCTATTAAGTCTTTTTTTACTACTCTTTCTGCCCGCTCGGCCAATGGCAGTGTTGGTTTATTAGCAAAAATGGGGGGCTTTTTAAAAAAGCGAGCACATTACCGCTTTGATAAGATCACCCAATATCCAGGGCTTAAAAATGCCTAGAATTAACCTTTTTTAGACAATCATTCAAAGTATTTAGTATTTTTATACTAGAAAAAAACTTAAAACTATGGCAATTTTTAAATCTGGAAATCCAACACTTACTGAAAAAATATTTGATAAAAGTTTGCATAGCAATGCGCAATCTTTTGGTGTAATGAGTATTCGTGGCACGATTCAAAAATTTGGTTTTTTATTAATCATGGTCATGGCTTCTGCTATGTACGTTTGGAATGTATATGCTGAAGGCAATACAAGTTCTGCCACTACTTATATGTTAGTGGGCGCTATTGGTGGTTTTGTCGTAGCCTTAGTGATGATGTTTAAGCCTCAATGGGCTGGTTATATCGCACCTGCTTATGGAATACTAGAAGGATTATTTATTGGAGGCATAAGTGCTTTTTTTAATGAGATGTTTCAAAAAACCTATCCCAATATTGTACTACATGCAGTGGGTTTAACTTTAGGCGTAGCGCTTTCAATGTTCTTGTTATATAATTTTAGAATTATTAGTGTAACCAATCGCTTGCGTTCTATTATTATGTCTGCCACCATGGGTATTGGTTTATTTTATTTAATTGTTTGGATACTAGGAATGTTTGGAGTGAATATGGGCTTTGCATTTGATAGCTCTCCATTAAGTATTGGTATAAGTTTATTTATAGTAGGTATTGCCGCTTTAAATTTATTATTAGATTTTGATGCCATTGAAAAAGCCGCTGAAATGGGCGCACCTAAATACATGGAATGGTATGGTGCCTTTGGATTACTAGTTACTTTAGTATGGTTGTATATGGAAATTTTAAGATTGTTGAGCAAATTAAACTCAAAAGACTAGTGGGGAAATTTATCCCTTTAAATAAAAATTATAATGGAGTTTAAGCGGGGTAAATTATCGAATGAGCAATTGATTCATCTTTATAAATCCTTGCTTTTGCCAAGGATGATAGAAGATAAAATGTTGCTTTTACTTCGTCAAGGAAAAATTAGCAAATGGTTTAGTGGTATTGGACAAGAAGCCATCGCAGTAGGGGCTAGCCTAGCTATGGATCCTACTGAATGGATCATGCCTTTGCACAGAAATTTAGGTGTATTTACTGCACGAGGTATGCCCTTGACTGATTTATTTAAACAATGGCAAGGATATAAGTCCGGTTATAGTAAAGCGCGCGAAAGAAGTTTTCATTTTGGTTCTAAAGCGCATCATGTCTGCGGCATGATATCCCATTTAGGTCCTCAATTAGCTATCGCAGATGGCGTTGCACTCGCTTATCAACAAAGAGGACAATTAAAAGCCACCTTAGCATTTACTGGAGAGGGCGGAACGAGTGAGGGCGATTTTCATGAAGCCTTAAACGTAGCCGCTGTATGGGGCCTGCCCGTTATTTTTATCATTGAAAATAATGGATACGGATTAAGCACACCTACCAATGAACAATACAAATGCGATTATTTAGTAGACCGTGCAAAGGGTTATGGTATTGATGGTATTCGCATTGATGGAAATAATATTTTAGAAGTATATGATACGGTGAAAGGTGTTAGAGATTATTGTATTAATAATCAAAGACCTTATTTAATTGAGTGTACCACTTTTAGAATGCGTGGACATGAAGAAGCCAGTGGTGTGAAATATGTTCCAAAGGAATTAATGGATACTTGGTCAAGAAAAGATCCTATAAAAAACTACGAGCAATATTTAGTGAAAGAAAAAGTAATCACAGAGATGGAAGTGGCTACGATGAGAAATGATTTAAAGCAAAGCATCGAAGCCGATTTAAAAATAGCCATGGAGCCAGAAGACTGGCAGCCATCTGTGCAAGAAGAACTGGCCGATTTATTTGCGCCTACTTTACCTAATACTATTTTGGATTTTACCGAATTAAATAATCCTATATTAACCAAGAAGCGTTTTATAGAAGCCATTAGTGAAGCCCTAAGACAGTCCATGGTTTTGTATCCGGAATTAATTATAATGGGACAAGACATTGCAGAATATGGAGGTGCTTTTAAAGTAACAGAAGGTTTTGTACAACAATTTGGAAAGCAAAGAGTGCGCAATACACCTATTTGTGAAAGTGCTATTGTGGGTGCTGCACTTGGGTTAAGTTTAGAAGGTATCAAGTCGGTGATGGAAATGCAGTTTGCCGATTTTGTAACGGTTGGCTTTAATCAGATTGTAAATAATTTAGCTAAAATAAATTATAGATGGGGGCAGAATGCAGATGTTGTTATTCGAATGCCAACAGGTGCGGGAGTGGGAGCAGGTCCATTCCATTCTCAATCGAATGAAGCATGGTTCACACATGTACCCGGATTAAAAGTGGTCTACCCATCTAATCCTATTGATGCA
>Ga0208443_1000456_pt1 | contig 11797 bp, 7 predicted proteins | sample Colrivmet1554A02_FD_187662 | JGI IMG/M metagenome (GOLD analysis project Ga0208443, IMG submission 187662) | Estuarine microbial communities from the Columbia River estuary - metaG 1554A-02 (SPAdes) (version 2) | ecosystem: Environmental > Aquatic > Marine > Intertidal zone > Estuary | place... | reverse complement strand
CAAAATAATAACTCTAAATACTTGTGGTGAAAAAACTAAAATTTATTCGCCAGAAGAAATTTCAGGACAAAACCCTGAAATTTCTTGTATAGAAAATAATCAACTTTTAAAATTTAATGATAGTTCAATTAAATATTTTATTTATGATGATAATATATATTTTAAAGCAAAAGATGTAACAATTATTTTAGGATATGAAGATACTAATCAAACAATCCGAAAAAATGTCAATCCAAATGATAAAATTATTTTAGGAGATTTTTTTAAATAATGAAAAATATAAAATAAAATTATCTTATATTTTTCATGATATTTGATGTATATGGTACTGAGAAATGCATTCTCAACTTCGGACATTCCTACTGATGTATACCATATACATTTGTGAAAAAAGACAAGCACAAATACTAGACTTTTGTGGCAATTGCAAATTTTTTGCAAACCTTTGCTAAAGTCTTGAGCATTTTCTGATTATCATCGGCTATAACACATGCATTGCCTTGTTGCTCTCTGATTTCTTCTGTTCTCACATTTACGATGTTTCTTTGTGTATTAATGAAATTCAGTTGTTCAATAGCTTTAAACACCGTAATAGAACGAGTATCAATCAAGAGCGGAATATTGCGTTCTTGTTCGGCAAGATCTGCTTCTTCGTTGTAGAGGGTGACAAGATCAATTGTGAGATTGTTATGCCTTGCTTTTAGAAGTGACGACTTCATGACAGCCTGTTTGATTACAAGCGACAGTACCTTCTCTATCTTCATCTTGTGGTGCAAATAGTCGGTCGGCTGCAAACACAGATGTGCCTAGTGTGCAACTAGGCTACGGTAAAAAATAATAATAGTATGAAACAATTACAAATTATTTCATTTTTTATATAATGCTGTACTTGCAGATTATTTACAAACATCAATTTTTTGTAGTGATAAAATATTATATGTTTTTAAGGATAATTCTTTAGATCTTTGTGAACTAATTTATCTTCTATAATATAAGATTATAACCATAAAATCTTTATTAATTTTTAATAATAATTTAACTTTATTGCTGATTTTTTATATTTTATTATAGCACCAATTCGAGTTAAAATAGGAGTAGACAACTCTCCATAATATCATGTAAATATTAATTAAGATATCTTAGAATTTTACTATTTATTTTATATAATAAATTAATTTCATATCCATCATCATAATCATCAATATTATTATTATCATCATTCTTTTAATATTTTCTTCAACCATACTACCTACTTTTAATTGATTTTCTAATAATGCCACTAATAATTTTACTTAATGTTGTTTTTGTTAATAATTTTATAATTTGACTATTAAATAATTGTTTTTGTTTATCATAATCAGTATATTTTAAAATAAAATAAAAATATTAATTATTTACTTTTATATTATCAAAAAATGCAATAGCTATTTTACCTATTAATAATTTAATATTAGAATTTTTAATATCTTTGTCAGTTATTTTTCTTTCAATATTATTATTTAAATCACTTCCATTAACCCATAAATGCATTTTATCTCAGTATTTAGGTTCATTCCTAAATGAAATTTAGGGATGAACCTCCTATATTAAAGGTGCAAAGGAAACTCTGGTTAGATCAACAAAACTTCAAAGATCAAGTTGAGAGCATGTAGGATGAGTAGTCTGTGGTTTACCGGCTTGAGCCAAATGGCTATAATAATAGGATAAAATAAATTAATAATTAAATGTAAATCTCATTTATCTCCCTGTTTTTCATTTTAATCTATTAAAATTATTTTTATTAACTAATATCCCTTTGCATAATTCAGTAAATTTTAATTACTAATATAAAAGGTGTTAATATTTTTTTATTTTAATCTATTCGTAAATAATATACTATTAAGGAACAAAATAAATTAATAAAATAACTTTAAAAACAAAATAATAAAAATTTATTTTTTGTTTTCATGATGGATGTCATAACATAGATGACGCCAAATGCTTGACACAGTAACCTTCGAAAAGGTCGCAGGATTGTCAATCCTACTCGCATCACCTACCGGACCATATGGCCTTACTGCCCTGTTTCTTCAAACAGAGGTTCGGTGAGCTGAAAAAAATACTCGCTAGTACCAAATACTATGCTGTACCAGTAGCAATTACGGTCAAATCTGATTCGACTGCCATGCGACTGCATACCCATGCAGACACAATTGCAGCAATACCTATGGTATTGCCACTTGAGACGCCGCATACATGTCTTCGCGGGCTATCAAACCAGATGTAATGCTTATTACGGTCCACGGCGTAGTAAGCTGTCTCAACTACATATGGAAACATAAGCATTTTCAAAAGAGCAGCATCTCCGTTGCTGTCTGTAGCAGAAATCTCTTCGACATAGCTTGGCTTGTTCCAGATACCCAAGTTGTGGACCTTCAGTGGAAATGTTACACATTTCTTACTAAGGATGGATGCAATATCTAGTTCCACCTCAGGTGCATCTCGAATTGGTAAGTTGTTCTTGACATATGCCCTGAATGCTAGAATAGTGTGTTCTATGAACAGTGAAGCCGTACTGTTATAGAAGACTGCTTCCAAATCAATGATTTCAAAGACAGCGAAGAAAAGCTTCCGTATCGTATCAGAGGAGATGTGACCTGGATTCCCATTAAAATAGGGATATACTGCTTTCACAAGTTTGATATCGATGGCGAAATTGTGGAGGAACCAGTTGTTAGAAATAATCAGAATGAGTTGTTCGTTGTCATCAGGCTTTAGTGCTTTCTTGATGTGTCGTAGCAGTGTGACATGTCCATTGTTAGCACGAAGATTGAGTTGTTCATCTGTCAAAAGCTCATCAGTGAAAATGGCAGATGTCGTCAATTTCATAAGTTCTAACATCACAAAACGTGTGTGAAACAGGAAGGCCGTATTGTTTATAGAACGTTGGATATGGTCTTGCCTTTGTGACGAAAGCTTTCCAGAATCAGATTGCATTGTGTTTTGCATCCTTCAACAAAACTTCAATGAAGTTGAGCGCGTGGACAGGTACGGACGAGTTATCTGATGGTTTGTCGGCTTGAGCCAAAATGGCTACGGTGATAGGTTAAAATGTTAAGAATAAACAATAAAATATTTTTTCAATTTTTTTTGACGGCGAAAGCTTTGCTTTCGTCATTAACAAAAGCTGAGCTTTATTGACTCTAGAAATAATACTCATTATAAAGATATTAACTCATAATTTTATATCTTTAATAATCAAATAAATTAATAATTAAATGTAAATCTCGTATTTATCATAATATTTTAATATATTAATCTCCTTGTTTTTCATTTTAATCTATCAAAATTATTTTTATTAACTTATAATCCTTTACATATTCAATAAATTTTAATTAGTAATATAAAAGGTGTTAATATTTTTTTTATTTTTATCTATTTGTAAATAATATATATCTTAAGTAATCTAGTAAGATATAAAGTACTATAAAACTAAAGACCTATTAATAAAAAAACATCATAAAATTATAAAAATTTATAATTTAATATGTTTGTTCATAACCATCAATGGAAGCTTGTTGTTACATCAGAAGCAATTATGATTTGGTAACGCGAAACAAGCTATTGTTTCCGCTAGTGTAATATCCTGATGAACTGGCGGAACAGGATACTTGGCTAACAACTCCTTAAGCGTTACCTGACGCGCAAGACCAGGTATTGATGGAAATGAAACTTGGTTGTGACGGTAGACGAGTGGGCGCAGAGTTTCACTTACAGGAATTGATGGAAGTGAATCTTGGTTGCGACGGTAAATGGGCGGACGCATTGGTTGCAAACCGAGAGTTTTGATTGCAGAAAGAAATGGTAGTGAAATCTCACGGTTCTGCATCCTGGGAGACGATAAAACAGGTTTGTGGTGCCTGTTTTTAAAGGGTGGGTGTCCTGAGACAGCTTGAGCCAAAATGGCTACGGTAATAGATTAAATATTTAGTAACATGTATTAAAAAAATATTTCAATTTTTTTAACTATTTAATAATCACTACAGCCCACGTCCATTGAAGCTGTTGTTGCCTCTTTTGAACCTATCAATGCCACCTGTGCTAGATGAGCGATGGTTAAACGACATCACGTCCAGAGAACAGATTAAAAGCGTTGTTGCAACAAGCTTCGAATCTGCATGAGCCAAAATGGCTACGGTACTAGACTGAAAATAATGGTACAAGCAGTGAATTATTTAATTTATTTAAACTCAATTCTATTTTATTCTTATTCTACTATTATTGCTTCTATATTTTGCTTAAATTGAATCATCTGTTATATTAATATCTAAATCATAAGAATTAATTTATAAATAATATTTATAACTAACATTTGATAGTAAAAATCACGACAATTATCTAAATGCAATATTGAAATGAAAGATTTAATAATCTCTTATTATATTTATTTTTTTGAAATCACAATAATAATAATTAGATGACTACTAAAAAGACATAATATTACTAAAAACATAAATAAAATTAAGCCAAAAAAAAATAATATAAAATTATATTATTTTTTGGTTTTTTGACGGCGAAAAGCGAACTTTTTTCATCATTATCAAATCCTTTGGGTTTGTTGATCTACCCCTTGGTCATTGATGTTTATAACTCCTCCTATTTTAAAGAGGGTTTATTGCTCTTTGGAACAGGTGTTTCAAAGGGCAATTATGTACTGTAATTGCTCCCATTTTGTTTAGCGACATTTGTTGCTAACCAGACAAATACAGTGTCTCGTTCTTTACAATAGGAGTTGTTAAACATGCATACCGTAGCAAATGTCTACAAATGAGCTTGTGATGCAAATGATGTAGCGAATTTGTCCTCCATATTTTGGTATGCAGCGATGCCACCAAAATACACCTCATACCACCCAATCGTCACATGCAAGAATCAATTTATGTAATTCTTACAATTCTTACAATTGGCGTGGAGTCGACAAAGAACTCATGAGAATTTGACTTTCCGTCCTTCTTTGGCGGCTCTAATCGCAAATTTGCATGCAAGCACACATCCTTGACTAGCACCGACATAAATATCAGCACCCACGCGCTAGAATACTCCAACATGAGTGTCGATGCAAGTTTTGGAAGTGTTGGACGTGAATTTATCACGTGAATTCTTGTCAATGATAATCACTTCTGCACATGTAGGACTAATCGAATCACGACTTCTTAATTCTGTCGCTTGCATAAAAACGGTCGGTTACTATCTAATACAGCAGCACGGAGGCATTCAAAAAGGTGGCCTTCGCACTCACTGCTTGCTTCTGTATAACGACCGCTGCTACTGCCTAGTTGGTACATTCGAGTCTTCTCAGCTTATCATACCTCTGAAGAAATATGACTATGACAATAATAACCTATTTATAATAATAAATCATATATTAATAATTATTTTTATTATTATCTAACTGCATGCATATTTTTATGTAAAAATATTATATTTATTATTAGTAATAAATATGGTATGGAAAATCTAAGAAATTTTGTATTAGAATCATAATATAACTATTAAAAAATAGTTAGTTTAGATATACTAGTATTTATTATCATTCAATTATTAATTTTTAAAAATTGAATAAATAATTTATTTAGACATGAAGGTATATCTTTTACCGTAGAATAAAATCTAATTCTCTTTAATAACTATCATTATAAAATTATAGTTAATTATTTATTACATTGTTAAATTCGTTAGCTTATAGGGAATTTAATATTATAAGGATTTTACTTTGAAGTAATCCTTCTGTATAATATAAGATTACAAAAAGACATGAATTTTACAAATTGCCCTATGTGTAGGACTCCTTGTCCAAAACCTATAAAATTATTTGGAGTATACCTAACAGATGTATGTCCAATATGCTTAGATACTAATCATACTATGGAAATTTCTGCATTTATATGCGGACATGTAATTCATTCTATATGTTACCAAACACTTAACCCTATTATCAATATAAGATCTGGAACTAATAATAATCCAATACATGTTAATACTCCTGATAATTGGGAAGATGCTGCAGAACAAGAACAAAATCTATGGGAAGTTGCTCCTGTTGCACCACCAGTAACTAGTTGGTATTCTCCTGATATTTTATCTGACAATGTACAGAATCTTTCTGGTCCTCATTCAGATAATAATACAACACTATATCAAAATACAAATATTATCAGAGATCAGATGATAACACCAACTTCTATAATTTCTGGTCAATTACAATGTGCAGGTCAACAAGTTTTGAATGAATTAATATACTTTGGTCAACGACAGAATAATAATCAAGAATTTTGTAGTTGGTGTAGGCAACCTGCAGTAAGTGTTGTGTATCGTGTACGAATAGGTAGACAGTATATTTGTAGAACATTATTAGATTCAATTATTCTTTTACAACAATAACATATATTTTTTTTATTTAATAGTTAATTTAATGTGTTAAACATTAATTTTATTAACTGAATAAAAAAGTTTTTTATATAACAAAAGGATAAGGACTCGAAATATAATCATTAAATTAATTTAATAATTATATCTATTATTATAAATGTGAAATGAAATCAATTTTAAACAATGCCTTTTGCCCGAAACAAATTGAAGGAGTTTGTAGCAATTGGTGTTAAGTGATTATTTAAGGTACTAAAATCATTATTTTATAAAAAATATAGTATACTGCTTTTTTTTATTATATTTATTGTGGTTTTATTTGGTAAATCCTATAAATTTTTTTACAATGATCTACTACTTTCGTAAAACATATTATTTTTTTTATTTTTTGCAATCTGATTAAATATCATATTGTTTTTTATATCCCAGTATTTAAAAAAATTAATTTAATTTCATATAATATAAAAAATATAAATTATGGTCAGAAATAATATCCAACTGATTCTGAATATTCATCCTTTCGTTCATCTACAGATAATTTAGATTAATATATAATGTTTTATCCAATTAAAAACAAAAATAAATATTTAATTTCTAAATTATTTATCTTATCTAATTGATACAAATTCAATAAATATTTTATTATTCATCTTAACTAATTACTATAAATCTAATAAATATTTAATTTATTATTTTAGTTTTTACAGGTCATGGTTTCATAAAGCTAAATATCATAATTCAATAATTTTAGACTACTCCCTCTTTTTATTTGACGACAGACTTAAGTACCTGCGTTTAAATTTCATGATAAACATAGATATAGAAAGTTTTGATATTATCGCATCTATTGGTGTTCCTTTCTTATAAAGCACTAGTAATAAATACAAATTGTATGAATAGATGTAAATATTCAAAAATGATATTAATACTATATTGAAAAGTTTAATAAATTTTCTGAATCAATTCAAATAAAAATAGCTTTGGTATTTTTATTCCTGGTAGCAACAATTGGTTTCAGCTATTTGCAAATTTACTTACTAATGTTAATGCCTTTCTAGTAACTTCATGGTATATAATAAATATTTATATCTATGAAATAACTATTCTGTTTAAATATTAGATAAACCATAACTTATAAAATTACATTTGTAAATTTTTTTAAATAATGAAAAATATAAAATAAAATTATCTTATATTTTTAATAATGTCTGATGTATATGATATTGAGAAATGCATTTTCAACTTCGGACATTCCTATTGATGTCTACTATATACATTTATGAAAAAAAGCAAGGATACAGATGCTAGACTTTTGTTGCATCTGCAATTTTTTTACAAACCTTTGCAAGAGTTTTTAGTATCTGTTTTTTATCGTCAGCCAACCTCAAAATATCACCTTGAAGATTTTGAATCTTTTCAATTTCTTTGGTCAAGTCGTCTCTTTTCTTACTTACGATCTTCAATTGTTCGAAAATCCTAGATACTGGTAGAGATCGAATATAGAACGAGAGTACAGTTTCTACTTCTTCTTTGTATAGTTGATTATCTTCATTGTACATATCAACAAGTGCCCACGTTAGCTCATCATGCTTTTTCTGCAAAGTATGCAACTCTAGGGCGGTTTGCTTGAGCATAATCAAAATTGCTGTGCTCATGCTGTAGAGCAGGTCAGATGTGCGCAGTGGTGTTTACTCCTCTAAAGAAGCTACGGTAATAAATAACAATAATAAAGAATAATTATAAACTAATAATTTCAATTTTTTTATAATGATGTACTTGCAGTTTATTTACAAACATCATATTTTTTTGTAGTGAGAATATATTACATGTTTTTTTAAGAATAATTCTTAAGATCTTTGTGAATTAATTTATCTTCTATAATATGGCTGAAAGGTTTTATTTTTTATGTAACTTAAAAAATACAAAATAAAATTATTTTGTATTTTTTACGGCTCATGCAAAGCTATGCCAAAAATGGTTTCTGACTTGATTCTGAATCAAGTCACGTGAGCTAGTCATGAGCATTCTATGTTTTCGCGAGTGGGGATTGCGGTATTTAGCAACTTTCTTTCTTTATCTATTTGGATTAGAGAATGGCTGGTTGCTTGCAAAATGCTTCTCATTTCTCGGAACTTGTTATATCCATTGTGGTATTTATGTTCAACCTTCCATAGTTCGTGGTAAAGGGCTTTAGTCTGGTTATGAACTGTTGTCATAACGTCATCTGCAAGGTTCAGAGTTTGGATTTTAGACTCGATCTTATTCATTACTCCTTTGAAAGCGGTAAGATCTTGGTGTAGCTGTGTCAATGTAGACAGCAGGTAATCTTCTTCTGCGGATAATTCTTGGAAATGCTGTTCGATCTTCTTGCGAACAATGGTCAATGCGGCAATAGCAGTCATGGTTGACTGCTTTGACGTTTGAAGAGTTACGGGTTGCAAGAGCAGCCTGGTGTAGAATCAGACTGATGCACGCGCTGGTTCTAGCTCTCTTTAGGAGGGAGCTACGGTAATAAACTAAATTTTATAGAATATTTAGTTAATTTTTATTTCAATTTTTTTTAGAATAATGTTCTTAATTTTGCTCCTAATATCAATTATCGATATGATATTCAAGATTAATAGTTAATATGATAGCATAAATACTTTTAATGTAAACATTAATTATACAAATATATAATTATTATGTATTTAATATTATAGAATGAAAGTTTATTTGATAATAATAAATCTCTTCTATTACAAGTTAACAATTTTAATTCATTGATTTTATTTGTCTGATAGTTATATCAATATAATTTATACTTACATTAAAAAATATTTTATATGCATATTTAATAATTCTTAATTTGTTCTATCCGAACATAAATTCTAAGGGATGATTAGCTAGTAATAATGTAAAATCATCATTTATTGTAAACATTTGCCTAATATTTCGTTCTGTATAATTACGAATATATAAATGTATAGTAGCTATTTCATCAAATATGTTTAAATGAAATAGTTATTATTTGATAATTACAAACAAAATAAAAATTTATTTTGTTTGTAATTGATACATCTACTCATGTAGACTACATCAGGTGAGGTAATATCTTGTTCTAATCGATACTTAGGATGGCAAATAATCAAACACGCCACCGTTTTGAGGAGCGAACCCAATTAACAGGTCCATCATGAGGTGAAGGTGGGGTTATCACTCCTTTCCAAGGAGCTCCAATGTGAAGGTCAATAAGAACATAGTCGGAGAACGTAAAGGCGCAGTAGACCCACTGAAGGGTCGCGCCAGCGAACTCGAATGGCGGATAAGGGCACTGTGATTAAGATGACTTCCACTGTGGCACATCATTTGACATTGTTGGAGCCATCTCAGACACTATCTCTGGTGTCATCGCGGATGCCATAACAGGATATGTATTGAAGTGAACAATGAAATTGCTATAGCACATTGGTGCAGACATAATGCCCACACGAAAATGTGCTAATTGTTGTCGTATCTTCCAAACAGATGGGACATACCGTTGTAACGAAGATCTTCTGTTGTTAAAGTTGCCTTGCGTTCTGCAGGTGTGACAACGAAATGTGTGAATCATTATTTGCTTGTGCTAGTAGATGATCGGGGCGACGAACTAATCACATTCAAAATTGTAACACGTAGTCGTATGAGATTTGTATGAGCCAAAATGGCTACGGTAATAGATAAAAATTTATGAAACATGTATTAAAAAATATTTCAATTTTTTTGAAATGTTTAATAATTGCCATAATCTGCTAATTATGCTTATTTATAATAAAATTATAATATTTATATTGATTTTTATTTATTTTACTATCATTTACACTCTCGTAACTAGAATACTCTTATTACATATTTTACATATATAACTTAATTATACGGACCCTTATTTAATTTACAAAAAAGTTTAAACTTTTCTTTTAATAAAAGAAAGCTCTGATTAAATTAGTTTTTCTAGAAATATTTTATTTTAATAGAATATTCCTAATCAACTCGTTCTAATTATAATGATATTCAAATTAAACATACTAAACAAAATGTACATTATTCATCATGAATATAAATAAAATATCTAAAATATTATCACCTAAAAAATACTCTTAAAGGATGAGATAGTTCATTCAGATAATATTTTTTATAAAATATTAATTACTAGTAAGTACAATCATTGTACTTAAGATCAACATAATTAATGAATTATTAAAACATGAAAAGGAACAAGAAACACAATTGTTCATAAATATTATGATACTAACCTAAATATATGTTTTAGAGATTATAATAATAATATTTATATTATTCCTTAGGGTCTCAATCAATGCGATTATCTATTCCTAAATATAATAATACTAAAAATGAGGATATTCATTCATAATTCCGATAAAGTCCGATGATATTCGTAGTATGGTAGATAATCAAAGTTTAGATTCCACTAAAGAATATTAAATAATATATGAAAGAAATCTGTTTGATCCATTGTGTGTTGTAGCTCTAACAAGAGGATCTGTATTAATTGTAGTATTAAACATATATAATAAAGTTTATCAAATAGGATTATAGGGCTAATTAATAAACTAAAAATAATACATTGGTGGATCAAAAATAAATGAATAATTTAATACAAGATCATTGAATAAATTAAAATAATCAAACCAAATTTAGATTATATTTATAAACTAAAAATATTTGAATACACTTGAATCTATGATATTGAAGCTCTATCAAAGATAATATTCTAATATTATATACCAATGAAATAAAAATTGCATTCTATAATCCTATTTATTCTAACTTATTTTTAATACTTTTAAATCAGATTTATTAGAGTTTTAATTTATTTATTTTTTGTTCGATATTTCTCTTGTACATCTTGATATTATCATAAATAATTATATAATATAAAAAATATTATGATATTAAATCATGTCCTTTTAAATAATCGCTATAAATCTAATAAATATTTTTATTATTCATATTGACTAATTACTATAAATCTAATAAATATTATATTATCTACCTTAACAATCACTAAACCTAATAAATATTTAATTTTTATATTAACATCTCAACATTAATATAACTAAATAGTTGATATCATACAGATACCTACTAAAAGTTTACTAGCTGCTCAATTCTCTGTTAGGATTCGACCAATAAAAATTCATTCAATTTAGGTATCAGATGGAATAGGAGGTGGAGGAGGAGGGCGTGTACTTGTTGCTATTACCCGAGGTGCACAGTCTTTGCATGTAGCATGACCACATATGAAGACTGTGCATGTATCAAAGTTTTCTTCAAAACAAATTGGACAGATTTTAAGATTGCAGTATGCACGAGCGACTCCAATAAGTGTGGTGACTCGACAGATTGGACATGC
>Ga0208443_1000452_pt1 | contig 11845 bp, 1 predicted proteins | sample Colrivmet1554A02_FD_187662 | JGI IMG/M metagenome (GOLD analysis project Ga0208443, IMG submission 187662) | Estuarine microbial communities from the Columbia River estuary - metaG 1554A-02 (SPAdes) (version 2) | ecosystem: Environmental > Aquatic > Marine > Intertidal zone > Estuary | place... | reverse complement strand
CAGATCCGTAGATGTCGGTCAATACTTCCACGCGTACGTTCGTACAAGGTGTCAATACACCGTCTACGTTGAAGTTGTCCACAGCCCAGTACCAGCCCCATGTTCCGGCGGCGTCGCTGTAGCGGAGGCGAACCTGGAAGTCAGCGTTTTGGTACATCGCTACGTCATACATCTCGTGTGCAGGAGCCGTCCAAGAACCGCGTGTGGTCGTCATCGTATCGATGGTTACCCAGTTGGTACCGTCGTATACTTCTACGTAACCCGCCGTTCCGGTGTAGCTTCTCCAGTAGTGGTCAAACTCTACCGTCAAGGTGTCGTAGCCCATCGCGTAGATGATGGGTGACGTCAAAGCAGCGTCCACAGCGCCTGCTGAAGAGCCCGCGGCATCGTCATCGATCATCACAAACGCAGTGCCGTCCAAGCTGCTGGTACCGTAGGTCGCTACAGCGTTCCACTCTTGGCTCGTATTTGAACTTGAAATCCAGTTACAAGGGATGCCGTTGTTGAAGTCTACGCTATAAGGAATCGCCGAAGAAGGAACCGTTCCAGCAATGGCAGAAGCCGTTGTCAAGGGGCCAACACATCCTTCAGAAACAACCCAGTCATAGGCATAGTACACACGCGTGTTGGTGCCGCTTGCTCCAAACTGAACGGAGTCCAGACCCATCACCCCTGCAATTTGGTAGGGGTATACACCACCACCTGTTGCACGATGCAGTGCACCTGTGGTACCGGTCAAGAAGGCCATGTTGATGTAGTAAACACCTGGAGTCAGGGTCAAACCTACAGGCACTTGGTGCGTTCCTGCTGCTCCAACCGTGATCGGATTCGAGCGCATGAGCTCTGCACCGCTATGGCCTGAGGTCTTGTTACCGCCGCCTTCGGAGATGCGAACTTGGAAGTTCACCAAACCGTTGGAGATGACCGAAATAGAATCGATCGTCATAGGCTTCAATACCGAAAACCACATACCGTTGGTAAAGTTTCCGAAACCACCGGTGAGGGTAGTGGGAGGACCAACATGTACAGCGCCTACAGAGTTGTCATCCGCGTATACGGCCGCATAGTAGTCCGTATTCGTCGTAATGATTGGCGTAGTGAAGCTCGTTCCATTGCCCACAGTGGCTGAGTCCGTGTTCATCCAAACCACCGTATTTGCGGGATTTGATGGTGTTGCTGTGAAGGTCACAGGTGCTGGGCCACAAGACGTTTGCGCGGCAATGGCCAAGGTGTCCGTCACAGGGCAAGAAGGCGTAGAACACGCTGCCGTGAACGTACCAAATACGGTTGAAGCCGTGAAGGTCGTACCCGAAGCACGCGTCAACGCCGTGATGCCGTCAGGGTTCACTACCGTGAAGCCTACCTCGGCAGTCCAAGAACCAAGGGTTCCAACTTGAACCGTTACAGGCACGCCGTCACACAACATAACGGTTTCCGTGTAGCTTGAGCCCGTGGTGAAGCCGCCACCTACTGTGCCGACCGTGTAGCCATTCTGGACGAAAGAAACCGTGTTGCCGTTCCAGCCGTCGCCAAAGCTATCTGTCATGTTCACCGTAAAGGCACACTGGTTAGCCGGAGGACAAGCGGTACAAACAGGCAAGAAGCTGCCGAATACCGTCGAAGCCGTGAAGCTAGCGGTAGTAGAAGAGCCGAAGTTGCGGACCAGAACGGTGTCGCCCGTGGCGCTTACTACGGTGAAGCCCACTTCATACGTGAAGGTACCTAAGTTGGCTACCGCCACTGTGACAGAATCCCATGAGCACAAGCCGATGGTTGCGGTTCCTGCAGAACCACCACCCAAGGTCACAGTGCCTGAAACGTTTCCGCTCTGCGTGAAGCTGATCACGTTGCCGTTCCAACCGTCCCCGTAGCTGTCCACCATATACACGGTGTACTGGCACTGGTTAGACAAGGCGCAAGCCGCAGTCGTTACGGTAGCATCCGCACTCCAAGAGCAAGTATCGCCAACAGAACAGATCTCGCGAACAGAATACTCGTAGCTCGTCAACGCCGTCAAGCCAGATACATTGGCAGTTCCTGTAGTGCCAGCCGCAATAACGGTGTACGCACCCGTAGAACCACTCAAGCGGTAACGAACCTGTGAACCAATTTTGGTCGAGTTGTTTGATGTCCAGTTGGCGTCAAAATTGTCGTCTGAAATGTTCGTGGCATTCAACGCAGAAGCGCCAAAACAGGTCAAAGGAGCATACTCGTCCGCACCGATGTCAGGCGTGGTGGCAGAACGCGTTTGGCCGTCGATGTCCGTAGCTACACCCAAAGCAGCACCCGCGTTGTTCGCAGAGGAGCCCTGAACGTGCAAATCGGTAGCGCTCAAAAACAATGGATCGCCCCATACAGAGTTAGCATCCTGAGAGCTAGCCGTCTGCCATGCAGAAAGCGTAGAGCTGCCAGTTCCAAATGGGGTGCTGCTCGTTGCGTAGTAGTTGTTGTTGTTTGCCGTGAAGTAGGTACCAGCCGCAGCAGCTGATGCTGCCTCAAGGGCATAGCCGCCACCTGCGTTGACAATGATGTTGTTCTTCAACACGTTACCGCCAGCCGTGAAGTAGGAGGTTGACGTCGTAGCGTTCAAATACACGGCACGTCCAGCCGTAAGTGAACCCGCAGAAACGTTAATCGAATTATGTTGGAAAACCGCATTGGCCACGTGGTATGGATAATAACCATAAATGGTTCCCGTGCCATTCGAAGCTATCATATTGTTTTCGATGACTCCTGGAGCTGAAGAAGGGAAGTTGGCGTACCCTAAATAGATACCGTAGTTCGTAGTTCCGCTCAATACGATGTTATTCTTCTTAATGCTCGCGGCAGACCATGGAGAATACGTAGACGTAGCTGCACAAGAAGCATAAATACCATAGGTGCCCGCCGTGATGTTGTTGTTTTCAACAATTAAGTACGGAGAATACCCAGTTGGAGCAGAGGTATAGATATAGAAACCATAGCCCGTACCGCAGTTCATGGTATTGTTTTGAGCATCCACACCATACAAGGGGTAATACAAATAGTTGTAGGCATAGGTACCCAGAGCATTCACGGTATTTCCATGCACTTTCTGGTATTTGGCATAACGTGGGTACAATCCATAGTAGGACGTGTTGATCACGTTATTCTCGATGAAAATAGAATCCATCGACGTCGTGTAGGAAGAGCCATAGACGTACACACCATACGAGATGTTATTCATGGTATTTCCCTCTACGTGCCAAACACCCTTCGCCTCGGATGGCGAGGTGTAGTAAATGCCCGCAAAGTAGGAGCTCGTCGACGTACCCGCCACACCGTTGAAGGTGTTGTCCAAAAGACTAATGTTGGTCACGTTGCCGGTGTGATCCACCAAGCGGCCATAGGTTGTACCACCCGTGGTGATCGTCAAACCTTTAATGGTCACATCGTTACAGCCATTCAAGCGAACCGTCCAGTTGTCGGTGGTTCCCGTTGGGCTGTACGTTACAGTGGCGGCCGACGTGTTGGTCGGATCCGCTTGGAACGTGATTTTGTTCGTTGCCGAAGCACCCGTAACTGCGGGAATGGTCACCTGCTCAGTGTAGGTGCCTTGCTTGACATTGAACGTAACTGCACCGCTTACACCGGAAGTCGACAGAGCCGAGATCGCGGACGTAAACGATGTGTAATTGTTCGTTCCAGTGCCGCTAGGGTCAATCGTGTAAGACCCCGACAACTGGGCGAACAGCGGAGATGTGAGCGCAACGAAGGCCACAACTCCGAGCCATCGCAGTGTACGATTTTTCATGAGTTAGCATTTATGTGATTATGAGTTTGGGGCGAAATGTAGCCAAATTTTAAACAAGTTGTAGTTGATAACGCCAAAAAATAAAAAAGCCGCCCCATTACTGAGGCGGCTAGCTGGCATCTAAAAAAACTCATAATCACATAAATGCCAACTCTAAAAAAGTAAGCTAGGGCCCGAAAGCCCTAGCTGTTTAGTGTTGCTTAGCGCTGAACGGCGACACGCAAGGTGCGCGTTCCTTCTTCAGCGGTCAAGCGTACCATGTAGACGCCGGCAGCGAGGTCACTCAAATCGATATTGAGTTCGCTCTGGCCTGAAGTCCATTCGGTAGCGAGGAGCAATTGACCTTGGAGACCGATGACGGTTACCTCGATGTTGCCCGCCAATTCGCTGCGCTCCAACGTGAAGGCGCCGCTAGTTGGGTTCGGGAACAAGTTGATGGTACCCAATGCCTCGTCGATGCTCACAGCACAGTCGTAACACTTGGTGAAACAAACTACGGCCAATGAGGTGTCGGCATTGCCAACGCTCGTGTTGCGGTTGTAGCCGCCGAAGCCGTCGCTGACACCACACGCTGCGAGGTCGCCGCTTGCTTCCGCCATGGCCCAGTCATTGCCATTGATATACTTGTAGAACAAGTCTTGGTTCAAAGGCATTTCAACCGTCACAGAGTAGATGCCGTCACCGTCAGGATCCGTCATTTCCGTCGTAGAGGGGCTCCAACCTTGGAAGCTTCCTGCTACATGCACTCCGTTGCTGTCAATCGCATTGTTGGCAACTTCCCATGCCATGTTCACATTGAAGGTCACTTCGATCGAACACGCGTCACAAGAGCTCCAGCAAACAACGGGCAACGTAGTGTCGCTCGCAGGTACCGTCAATACACGGTTGGTGTATGTGGCGTTACCGTTGGTACAAGATGCCGTGGGGTCATTCATCTCCTGGATGGTCCAGCTGTCAGCCGAGTACTTGAACTCAACCATAGAACCTTGAACCAAGGGGAGCGTAACTTCCCAAACGTTGTCTCCATCTGGATCGCTCATCGCGTTACAGTTACCACACCAGTTGTTCCATGTACCGTTCACCTCAGGCGTAGTAAAGCCTTGGGTTACTTTGTTCATGTCCACCTGGAAGGTCACATTCGTGTACTGGACACAGCTGATGTTGAAGACCGTAGAGTCGTACATCGGCGGGTTGGTTGTGCTACCGTAGTGGAAAGCGCCCCATGGAGCACCGTTCACAGAGGTCAACGTGGTGTCAATCGTTGCTACACGGTTGTCACCCCATGGGCACAAGATGTCTACTTGGTACCAACCTGCGTTGGTTCCGTCGTCCAAACCATCACCATACGAGTCGTTAATACGGAACTCGTAGGTGCCATTGTCAGGGATACAAACGGTGTCCACGTGCAAGGCAGCAGCAGCATTGTATGGAGATACATCGCTGTATGGGCCACCTGTTGCCCAAACAACACCGGTGTTGATATCCTTGATATACCAAGAAGTCTCAGATCCGTAGATGTCGGTCAATACTTCCACGCGTACGTTCGTACAAGGTGTCAATACACCGTCTACGTTGAAGTTGTCCACAGCCCAGTACCAGCCCCATGTTCCGGCGGCGTCGCTGTAGCGGAGGCGAACCTGGAAGTCAGCGTTTTGGTACATCGCTACGTCATACATCTCGTGTGCAGGAGCCGTCCAAGAACCGCGTGTGGTCGTCATCGTATCGATGGTTACCCAGTTGGTACCGTCGTATACTTCTACGTAACCCGCCGTTCCGGTGTAGCTTCTCCAGTAGTGGTCAAACTCTACCGTCAAGGTGTCGTAGCCCATCGCGTAGATGATGGGTGACGTCAAAGCAGCGTCCACAGCGCCTGCTGAAGAGCCCGCGGCATCGTCATCGATCATCACAAACGCAGTGCCGTCCAAGCTGCTGGTACCGTAGGTCGCTACAGCGTTCCACTCTTGGCTCGTATTTGAACTTGAAATCCAGTTACAAGGGATGCCGTTGTTGAAGTCTACGCTATAAGGAATCGCCGAAGAAGGAACCGTTCCAGCAATGGCAGAAGCCGTTGTCAAGGGGCCAACACATCCTTCAGAAACAACCCAGTCATAGGCATAGTACACACGCGTGTTGGTGCCGCTTGCTCCAAACTGAACGGAGTCCAGACCCATCACCCCTGCAATTTGGTAGGGGTATACACCACCACCTGTTGCACGATGCAGTGCACCTGTGGTACCGGTCAAGAAGGCCATGTTGATGTAGTAAACACCTGGAGTCAGGGTCAAACCTACAGGCACTTGGTGCGTTCCTGCTGCTCCAACCGTGATCGGATTCGAGCGCATGAGCTCTGCACCGCTATGGCCTGAGGTCTTGTTACCGCCGCCTTCGGAGATGCGAACTTGGAAGTTCACCAAACCGTTGGAGATGACCGAAATAGAATCGATCGTCATAGGCTTCAATACCGAAAACCACATACCGTTGGTAAAGTTTCCGAAACCACCGGTGAGGGTAGTGGGAGGACCAACATGTACAGCGCCTACAGAGTTGTCATCCGCGTATACGGCCGCATAGTAGTCCGTATTCGTCGTAATGATTGGCGTAGTGAAGCTCGTTCCATTGCCCACAGTGGCTGAGTCCGTGTTCATCCAAACCACCGTATTTGCGGGATTTGATGGTGTTGCTGTGAAGGTCACAGGTGCTGGGCCACAAGACGTTTGCGCGGCAATGGCCAAGGTGTCCGTCACAGGGCAAGAAGGCGTAGAACACGCTGCCGTGAACGTACCAAATACGGTTGAAGCCGTGAAGGTCGTACCCGAAGCACGCGTCAACGCCGTGATGCCGTCAGGGTTCACTACCGTGAAGCCTACCTCGGCAGTCCAAGAACCAAGGGTTCCAACTTGAACCGTTACAGGCACGCCGTCACACAACATAACGGTTTCCGTGTAGCTTGAGCCCGTGGTGAAGCCGCCACCTACTGTGCCGACCGTGTAGCCATTCTGGACGAAAGAAACCGTGTTGCCGTTCCAGCCGTCGCCAAAGCTATCTGTCATGTTCACCGTAAAGGCACACTGGTTAGCCGGAGGACAAGCGGTACAAACAGGCAAGAAGCTGCCGAATACCGTCGAAGCCGTGAAGCTAGCGGTAGTAGAAGAGCCGAAGTTGCGGACCAGAACGGTGTCGCCCGTGGCGCTTACTACGGTGAAGCCCACTTCATACGTGAAGGTACCTAAGTTGGCTACCGCCACTGTGACAGAATCCCATGAGCACAAGCCGATGGTTGCGGTTCCTGCAGAACCACCACCCAAGGTCACAGTGCCTGAAACGTTTCCGCTCTGCGTGAAGCTGATCACGTTGCCGTTCCAACCGTCCCCGTAGCTGTCCACCATATACACGGTGTACTGGCACTGGTTAGACAAGGCGCAAGCCGCAGTCGTTACGGTAGCATCCGCACTCCAAGAGCAAGTATCGCCAACAGAACAGATCTCGCGAACAGAATACTCGTAGCTCGTCAACGCCGTCAAGCCAGATACATTGGCAGTTCCTGTAGTGCCAGCCGCAATAACGGTGTACGCACCCGTAGAACCACTCAAGCGGTAACGAACCTGTGAACCAATTTTGGTCGAGTTGTTTGATGTCCAGTTGGCGTCAAAATTGTCGTCTGAAATGTTCGTGGCATTCAACGCAGAAGCGCCAAAACAGGTCAAAGGAGCATACTCGTCCGCACCGATGTCAGGCGTGGTGGCAGAACGCGTTTGGCCGTCGATGTCCGTAGCTACACCCAAAGCAGCACCCGCGTTGTTCGCAGAGGAGCCCTGAACGTGCAAATCGGTAGCGCTCAAAAACAATGGATCGCCCCATACAGAGTTAGCATCCTGAGAGCTAGCCGTCTGCCATGCAGAAAGCGTAGAGCTGCCAGTTCCAAATGGGGTGCTGCTCGTTGCGTAGTAGTTGTTGTTGTTTGCCGTGAAGTAGGTACCAGCCGCAGCAGCTGATGCTGCCTCAAGGGCATAGCCGCCACCTGCGTTGACAATGATGTTGTTCTTCAACACGTTACCGCCAGCCGTGAAGTAGGAGGTTGACGTCGTAGCGTTCAAATACACGGCACGTCCAGCCGTAAGTGAACCCGCAGAAACGTTAATCGAATTATGTTGGAAAACCGCATTGGCCACGTGGTATGGATAATAACCATAAATGGTTCCCGTGCCATTCGAAGCTATCATATTGTTTTCGATGACTCCTGGAGCTGAAGAAGGGAAGTTGGCGTACCCTAAATAGATACCGTAGTTCGTAGTTCCGCTCAATACGATGTTATTCTTCTTAATGCTCGCGGCAGACCATGGAGAATACGTAGACGTAGCTGCACAAGAAGCATAAATACCATAGGTGCCCGCCGTGATGTTGTTGTTTTCAACAATTAAGTACGGAGAATACCCAGTTGGAGCAGAGGTATAGATATAGAAACCATAGCCCGTACCGCAGTTCATGGTATTGTTTTGAGCATCCACACCATACAAGGGGTAATACAAATAGTTGTAGGCATAGGTACCCAGAGCATTCACGGTATTTCCATGCACTTTCTGGTATTTGGCATAACGTGGGTACAATCCATAGTAGGACGTGTTGATCACGTTATTCTCGATGAAAATAGAATCCATCGACGTCGTGTAGGAAGAGCCATAGACGTACACACCATACGAGATGTTATTCATGGTATTTCCCTCTACGTGCCAAACACCCTTCGCCTCGGATGGCGAGGTGTAGTAAATGCCCGCAAAGTAGGAGCTCGTCGACGTACCCGCCACACCGTTGAAGGTGTTGTCCAAAAGACTAATGTTGGTCACGTTGCCGGTGTGATCCACCAAGCGGCCATAGGTTGTACCACCCGTGGTGATCGTCAAACCTTTAATGGTCACATCGTTACAGCCATTCAAGCGAACCGTCCAGTTGTCGGTGGTTCCCGTTGGGCTGTACGTTACAGTGGCGGCCGACGTGTTGGTCGGATCCGCTTGGAACGTGATTTTGTTCGTTGCCGAAGCACCCGTAACTGCGGGAATGGTCACCTGCTCAGTGTAGGTGCCTTGCTTGACATTGAACGTAACTGCACCGCTTACACCGGAAGTCGACAGAGCCGAGATCGCGGACGTAAACGATGTGTAATTGTTCGTTCCAGTGCCGCTAGGGTCAATCGTGTAAGACCCCGACAACTGGGCGAACAGCGGAGATGTGAGCGCAACGAAGGCCACAACTCCGAGCCATCGCAGTGTACGATTTTTCATGAGTTAGCATTTATGTGATTATGAGTTTGGGGCGAAATGTAGCCAAATTTTAAACAAGTTGTAGTTGATAACGCCAAAAAATAAAAAAGCCGCCCCATTACTGAGGCGGCTAGCTGGCATCTAAAAAAACTCATAATCACATAAATGCCAACTCTAAAAAAGTAAGCTAGGGCCCGAAAGCCCTAGCTGTTTAGTGTTGCTTAGCGCTGAACGGCGACACGCAAGGTGCGCGTTCCTTCTTCAGCGGTCAAGCGTACCATGTAGACGCCGGCAGCGAGGTCACTCAAATCGATATTGAGTTCGCTCTGGCCTGAAGTCCATTCGGTAGCGAGGAGCAATTGACCTTGGAGACCGATGACGGTTACCTCGATGTTGCCCGCCAATTCGCTGCGCTCCAACGTGAAGGCGCCGCTAGTTGGGTTCGGGAACAAGTTGATGGTACCCAATGCCTCGTCGATGCTCACAGCACAGTCGTAACACTTGGTGAAACAAACTACGGCCAATGAGGTGTCGGCATTGCCAACGCTCGTGTTGCGGTTGTAGCCGCCGAAGCCGTCGCTGACACCACACGCTGCGAGGTCGCCGCTTGCTTCCGCCATGGCCCAGTCATTGCCATTGATATACTTGTAGAACAAGTCTTGGTTCAAAGGCATTTCAACCGTCACAGAGTAGATGCCGTCACCGTCAGGATCCGTCATTTCCGTCGTAGAGGGGCTCCAACCTTGGAAGCTTCCTGCTACATGCACTCCGTTGCTGTCAATCGCATTGTTGGCAACTTCCCATGCCATGTTCACATTGAAGGTCACTTCGATCGAACACGCGTCACAAGAGCTCCAGCAAACAACGGGCAACGTAGTGTCGCTCGCAGGTACCGTCAATACACGGTTGGTGTATGTGGCGTTACCGTTGGTACAAGATGCCGTGGGGTCGTTCATCTCTTGGATGCTCCAACCGTCTGCAGAATACTTGAACTCCTGGTAGCTACCTACTTCCAAAGGCAAGGTTACTGTCCAGATGTTGTCGCCGTCGGGATCGCTCATCGCGTTACAGTTACCACACCAGTTGTTCCAGAAACCATTGACTTCAGGCGTAGTAAAGCCTTGGGTTACTTTGTTCATGTCCACCTGGAAGGTCACATTCGAGTACTGCGTACAAGAGATGTTGAAGACCGTTGAGTCGTACATCGGTGCATTGGTGGTTGAACCGTAGTGGAAAGCGCCCCATGGAGCACCGTTCACAGAGGTCAACGTGGTGTCGATCGTAGCCACACGGTTGTCACCCCATGGGCACAAGATGTCCACTTGGTACCAACCTGCATTCGTTCCGTCGTCCAAACCATCACCATACGAGTCGTTAATACGGAACTCGTAGGTGCCATTGTCAGGGATACAAACGGTGTCTACGTGCAAGGCAGCAGCAGCATTGTATGGAGATACATCGCTGTATGGGCCACCTGTTGCCCAAACAACACCGGTGTTGATATCCTTGATATACCAAGAAGTCTCAGATCCGTAGATGTCGGTCAATACTTCCACGCGTACGTTCGTACAAGGGGTCAAGGCACCGTCAACCAAGAAGTTGTCTACAGCCCAATACCAACCCCATGTTCCAGCACCATCGGTGTAACGAAGGCGAACTTGGAAGTCTGCGTTTTGGTACATGGTGACATTATACATTTCGTGAGCGGGAGCGGTCCAAGATCCACGTGTGGTGGTCATGGAGTCGATCTTCACCCATGAAGCGCCATCATAAACTTCTACGTACCCTTTGGTACCCGTGTATTGGTAGAAGTAATGATCAAACTCAACCGTCAAGGTGTCATATCCCATTGCATTGATGATGGGCGAAGTCAAAGAGGCGTTCACCGCAGGAGCCGAAGAGCCGGCCGCATCATCATCAATCATCACAAAGGCTGAGCCGTTGATGCTGTTTGCACCATAGCTCGTCAAACCATTCCATGATTGGCTAGTAGCAGAGCTGTTATCCCAGTTACAAGGAATGCCGTTGTTAAAGTCTACACTGTAAGGAATCGCTGTAGAAGGCACAGTGCCCGCGATAGCCGAAGCCGTCGTCAAGGGCCCTACACAACCTTCAGAAACAACCCACTCATATGCGTAGTAAACACGGACCTGGTTAGTGGAAGAGCCAAACTGTACAGAGTCGATGCTGGCTACTCCTGCTGCAGTGTAAGGGAAGCTGCCTCCTGCCGTTGCACGGTGAAGCTGACCCGTTGTTCCAGTCAAGAACGCCATATTCATGAAGTATGTTCCAGGCATCAAGGTTAATCCTACTTGTACTTGGTGTGTACCAGCGGCAGCAACCGTAATGGGGTTGGAGCGAATCAACTCTGTTCCGATGTTACCCGTCGCAATGGCGCCCCCTGCAGAAGAAACGCGAACCTGGAAGTTCACCAAGCCGTTCGAAACGACCGTGATAGAATCCAAAGTCATAGGCTTCAAGACAGAGAACCACATACCATTGGTGAAGTTGCCGAATCCACCCGTCAAGGTCGCGGGAGGACCGAAGCTGATTGCGTTCGCTTGATTATCATCCGCAAACACAGCTGCATAGAAGTCTGTGTTTGTCGTGATGACAGGGGTTGTGAAGCTGTTGCCATTTGCTACTGCCGCGGAGTCGCTGTTCATCCACACAACCGTGTTGGCAGATGACGCAGGAGTTGCTGTGAAGGTCACAGGTGCTGGGCCACAAGACGTTTGCGCGGCAATGGCCAAGGTGTCCGTCACAGGGCAAGAAGGCGTAGAACACGCTGCCGTGAACGTACCAAATACGGTTGAAG
>Ga0208443_1000446_pt1 | contig 11918 bp, 9 predicted proteins | sample Colrivmet1554A02_FD_187662 | JGI IMG/M metagenome (GOLD analysis project Ga0208443, IMG submission 187662) | Estuarine microbial communities from the Columbia River estuary - metaG 1554A-02 (SPAdes) (version 2) | ecosystem: Environmental > Aquatic > Marine > Intertidal zone > Estuary | place... | reverse complement strand
TAATCCTCGGATTGGCAAAAAATAACCAGCCTGGAGGTGTTGTAAACATTGAAGGGATTCCTCCATCAACTGATACACAACACGGTGGTAACTTTGATAATGACAACTCGGGTGTGTTACAATACGTGCGCGTCGAATTCGCTGGAATTCCATTAGAGCCAAACAAAGAAATTAACGGAATTACTTTTGGTTCTGTTGGTTCTGGAACTACAGTTGATTATTGCCAAGTTTCATTTTGCGGTGATGACTCATTCGAATGGTTTGGTGGTACAGTAAATTGTAAGCACCTAATCGCTTATCGTGGCATTGATGATGATTTCGATACGGATTTCGGTTACCGAGGAAAAATCCAATTCGGCTTATCTATTCGTGACAAAGACATGTCAGATGCTGCGGGAGATTCTAACTGTTTCGAATCAGATAATGACGCAACAGGATCAACAGCTCAACCAAAAACACGTCCAATTTTCTCAAATATGACCTTAGTTGGTCCGAAAGGGAATGGAAGCATTACTTTACCAGTTGGTGAGAAATTTGAGAAAGCCTTCCGTTTGAGAAGAAATACGGCTACCTCCTGTTTTAATTCATTAATCGTTGGTTGGGAAAAAGGACTTTCAATCGAAGGAACAGCAGTGGTTGCTAACCTTAATGGTGATAGCTTAGTTTTTGCCAATAACAGCCTAACTAACTTTACTAGCGGTGCGAACGTAATTACATCAGCTGGAGTTTCTGGAGCATTCTATCAAGCCATGTGGACGGTAGATAACAACGACTCTACGGAAACCCTTGGTCAAATCAACTGGGTTAATTTATTCACTAACCTTGGAGTAACGCCAGATGCACGTTTAAATGCGGGTTCAGTTGCAGCAAACGGAGCAACATTTACCAATCCTAAATTCTTCTCAGTTGCTGCACCAGGGGTAGCTAACCTTACGTATTGCCAAGGAGCTTTGGCTGCTGCACTCACTGCAACTGCAGTTGGTGGGAATACGTTATATTGGTATGCTACAGCTACAGGCGGTGTTGGTTCAACCACTGCTCCTGTGCCATCTACCTCAAATGCAGGAACATTCAACTTTTATGTGAGTCAAAAAAATGCTGCAGGTGATGAGAGCCCGCGAGTTATGATTACTGTTACTATCAATGCAAGTCCTGCAACTCCAGTAATTACTGCAAGCGGATCAACTTCTTTGTGTTCTGGAAGTTCAGTTAACTTAACTTCTTCATATAACAATGGAAACGTTTGGTCAACGAATGCAAATACAGCTGCGATTTCTGTGAATTCTACAGGGGCTTACACGGTAACTCACACAGACGCTAACGGTTGTACATCTACTTCATTACCAACTATCGTAAGTGTAAGTAACGCACCAGTGCCAACGATCCAAGCATCAGCGGTTGAAGCATGTGATGGGGATACAGTAACCTTAACAGCATCTACATCTGATTCATACGTATGGTCTACCGGTGAAACAACCCAATCCATTACAGTTACATCAACTACACCAGGTATTACCGTTACAACAACCAATGCTAATGCATGTAATGGTGTTGGAACGTCTACACCGACAAGCATTACCTTCAATGCTAACCCTACCGCAGCTGGTTCGTTTACAACGAATGGAAACGTTGCTACGTTTGCGAATACCTCTACAGGAGCTACTTCATACTCTTGGGATTTTGGTGACATGACCAACTCAAGTGCTGCTGCTCCATTACATGCGTATGCTGCAAATGGTGCTTACACAGTAACCCTTACTGCTACTAATGGAAACTGTAGTGATGTAACCACATTTACTGTAACTATCGCAGTAAGTTTAGATGAATTACCGGGTGTTGCATTAAGCTTGGTTCCAAATCCAGCATCCACTTCGTTTAATGTTTCATTAACAGGAGCAAGCTTAGAATTGGTAACTGTAATTGATGCGTTCGGTAGAACTGTTTTAAACGCTACTCAAGCAGAAATCAATTTAGGTCAAGTTGCGAATGGAATGTATCAAGTAGTTGTTACTACAGATAAAGGTACAAGCGTACGCAAGTTAATCGTAAATAACTAGTATTAATTAGGGGGCCTTAGGGCCCCCTCTTTTTTTTACCATGGAAAACAGTAAAGGACATACCATACTCATTGTTGATGACGAGCCAGACATTCTAGAGTTCCTTTCGTATACTGTTCGAAAAGAAGGATATCGCGTATTTACTGCAAATAACGGAGAGGAAGCAGTAAAGTTAGCGCACCAAATAAGTCCATCCTTAATTTTAATGGATGTGATGATGCCACAAATGGATGGGATTGAAGCATGTCAGATCATCAGAAAAGACTTACAGCTTGCCCAGCCAATCATTGCTTTTTTAACGGCAAGAGCAGAAGATTATGCCCAAATTGCAGGATTTGAAGCCGGGGCAGATGACTATATCAGTAAACCGATAAGACCTCGTTTACTAATTAGTAAAATAGAATCGTTATTGCGTAGAATAAACCCTGAACGAACAACGGAAGAGGAGCATGAATCAGCGGGTATCGTAATTGATCGAGAAAAATTCGTAGTTGTGGTTAACAATAAGGAACTTCAACTTCCCAAAAAAGAATTCGAATTATTAGAATTATTAGCTAGCCGTCCGGGTAAAGTATTTAATCGCGAACAAATACTAACCATAGTATGGGGAAACGAAACCATCGTTGGCGAGCGAACGATTGATGTACACATCAGAAAACTGCGTGAAAAGCTAGGAGAATCGTATATTCGTACCATTAAAGGGGTTGGATATACGTTTAACCGAAAATGAAACAGTTAAAACCAGAATATTTACTTGCCTTGATTAGTGCCCTTGTGGCACTTTTGGCGTTTTGGTTCGAAGTAGCCAGTTTAAACCTTCCATTTAGCCCTGTTATTTCTGCACTCGTGCTCTCCCTGTTTTTGGGAGTAATAACCTTTCTAGTACTCTATTTTGGAATAAAAATATTCTTACAAAAACGACTCAACCACCTTTTTAAAAACCTTCAAAATCCGCCGCTTATAAAAGGCCATCGATTGAATGAAATGATCGATGAAGCGGAACAACAGGTTAACCAAGTATCTAATCACCGAACGAAAGAAATTTTACAGCTAAAATCTCAGGATTCGTTTAGAAAAGAGTTTATCGGTAACCTTGCCCACGAGTTAAAAACACCTGTGTTTGCAATTCAAGGATATTTAGATACACTCATTGACGGTGCAATAGATGATGAAGCCATTGCCATGAATTTTCTTCAACGTGCTTCTAAAGCGAGTGATCGAATGATTTAGATGCAATAACACGCCTGGAAAATCCAGAACTCACCATTGATATGCGCCCCTTTGATTTAGTTGATGTCATAAAGGAATCTTTTGAATCCCTTGAATTTATGACCAAGGAGAAACGAATTAAATTAAAATTAAAAAAAGAATATTCAACTATGTTCGTGCTTGGTGATCGAAATAAAATCGGTCAAGTAATTACCAATCTAGTAAAGAACTCCATTCTATATGGAAATGAGAACGGCACAACCATCATTACGCTGGAGCCCGCTGATAACCTTATCCTGATTGAAATAAAAGACAATGGGATTGGAATAGACCCTAAACATTGGCCTAGATTGTTTGAACGATTCTATCGGGTAGAAAAAAGTAGGAATCGTCATGAAGGCGGAACAGGATTGGGACTGTCTATAGTTAAACATATCTTAGAACTTCACGGTCAGAACATTAACATGGTTAGTACAGTTGGTGTTGGAACTAAATTCACCTTTGGGTTAGAAAAAAGTTCGAAAAATATACAATTAAGTTCACGAGGAGTTCCTATTCGATAAATTTGAAGATGCTTTTCGGTACTTTTGTACTATGAAACAAAGGGTATCCGCGAATTCATTTTTTCGACTTATTGCATTCGTTAAACCTTACAGAAAGTTATTTGTATTTGCCTTGGTTGCCGTAATCACACTTTCTGTGCTGGGGCCCTTACGACCTTTCCTTATCGGTAAAGCAGTTGATCAATTTATCGTTAAGGAACAAAACTCATCAAAATTAATGGTCGCCCTACTGGGGGTATTAAGCATTCTGCTTATTGAAACGGTAGTTATATGGGCTTCGGCATACACCTCGAATTTACTAGCTCAATCGGTTATTCGAGACCTTAGAACTCGGGTATTCAATACGGTACTCTCATTTAAAACACGGTATTTTGATAAGACGCCTGTAGGCTCCTTGGTAACTCGGGTAGTATCTGATGTTGAATCAATTTCCGAGGTGTTTTCTGCCGGACTCATGGAAATATTTGGTGATTTACTATCCCTTATCGCAATTCTTGGATTTATGTTCTGGGTTGATTGGCGCTTAAGCTTGTTAACCTTAATCCCAATTCCAATATTGATTTTCGCTACGAATATCTTCGCTAAAGCAATGAAGAAATCATTTCAAAGTGAACGAACACAAGTGTCTCGCCTAAACACCTTCGTGCAAGAACACCTAATGGGTATGAGTTTAATTCAACTTTTTGCCCATGAAGAAAAAGAGGCCTTAGCGTTCAAATCGATTAATGAAAAACACAGAGATGCACATATTAGTGCAGTTTGGGCCAATTCAATATTTTTTCCGGTAGTTGAACTACTCAGCTCCTTATCCATTGCGTTTTTATTAGTTTGGGGAGCTATGATGGTTGAAGGAAAAAGCCAACAACAGTTAACTCAATTATACGGTGAAATCATTGCTTTTACCTTATGGATAAATCAACTTTATAGGCCAATAAGGCAATTGGCAGACAAGTTTAATATTTTCCAACGTGGAGTTGTTAGAGCAGAACGCTTATTTGAAATCTTGGACGAAAAAAACGAAGTAGAACCGAATGAGGAACATCCCACAACCTTTAGCAATGGAGACATTGAATTTCATAATGTGTCCTTTTCCTATTCCGCTGACACCCCCTTACTAAACTCCTTCAACCTGTTAATCCCTGCTGGGAAAACCACCGCATTTGTTGGTGCAACAGGATCTGGAAAAACAACCATTATCAACTTAATTGGTCGTTTTTATGAAATTAATGCTGGAAAGATTACGATCAATGGGATAGATTTGAATCAATTAAATCGAAGTGAAATCAATAAACATATTGGATTTGTATTGCAAGATGTATTTTTATTTTCCGATACAATCCATAACAACATCACCCTCGGAAATCAGAATATATCTAGAGAACAAGTGATACAAGCTGCCATGCAAATAGGTGCTCATGATTTTATCATGAAAATTCCTGATAATTATGATTACGTCATAGGTGAACGCGGCGGAATACTTTCAGTAGGACAACGGCAGCTACTGGCGTTTATTCGAGCTATGGTATATGAACCCGTAATTTTAATTTTAGATGAGGCAACTTCAAGCATCGACAGTGAATCCGAAATTCTAATACAAAAAGCCATTGCTGAAGTCACTAAAAACCGAACATCGATAATCATTGCACACCGTTTATCCACGATTCAACAAGCGGATCAAATCCATGTGATGGAAAAAGGTCAAATTATTCAAACAGGCACGCATTCCAGCTTACTTTCTGTAGAGGGGACATACAAAACGCTGTTTGAAAAACAATTCAATGAACTCGATGAAAAAGTTTAAAATTGGTGGTGTACCAGAACACTTTAACTATCCTTGGCGATTAGCCATTGAAGAGAAAGTTTTTGACCCATTAAATGTTTCTCTACACTGGTCAGATATGACCGGAGGAACTGGACAAATGATCAAAGGATTAGAAACCGGGAGTTTGGATATTGCCGTATTGCTTACTGAAGGAATAAGTAAAGCCATTTTGCAAGGAACTAGAGCCAAAATCCTAGATGTATACGTAAGTTCCCCCTTACAATGGGGAATCCATGTTCCAATAACCCCTACTCATAACCCTACCAACATTCACCGTTTTGCCATTTCACGCTATGGATCAGGATCACATCTTATGTCTTACGTGCTAGCAAAACAAGAACAATGGTTGAAGGAACAAGTGCATTTTAATGTAATCGGCGATGTCTATGGAGGAATCTGGGCCTTAGAAAACAACGAGGCAGATTATTTTCTTTGGGAAAAATATACGACACAACCTTTCGTGGACAAAGGAAGTTGTAAGCGTATTGGACAAGTTGACACCCCTTGGCCTTGTTTTGTAATCGCCTGTCGTGAAGAAATACTTGCACAGCATGCGGAGATAATTCAAGAAATTATTCAACTCGTAAAAGCACAAGTTAAAAAGATCACAGCGGATGTTAAAACCGCTGAATCCATTGCTTGGAGATACCACTTAAGCATACAAGAAGTGGAACGTTGGCTTAGCGAAACCAGATGGAATACGGAAACCATTGACTTGCCCTCCGCAATAAAACCAACCATTGATTTTCTTATGGATGCAGAACTTATTAATGTAAATGAATCAGAAGGATGGAATACAAAATTATTTTAATCGTCCTCCTTTCTCTGCCGTTCTCTATGCTATCTCAATGGGGATGTACCGACCCACAAGCAACAAATTATGATGCAAGCGCCACAATAAACGACGGAAGCTGTATCTATTCCCCTACAAATTACACCCTAAGCTTGGTTTATAACCTGAATGATGTGCTTCAAGAAAACTCTGGGCTAATTCGCGTAGGTAACTTTCTTTATACCTTTAACGATTCTGGTTCAGGTGCTATAATTTACGAACTTGATACCCTGGGAATTGTACTACGAACTATAACGATATCTGGAGCAACCAATGTGGATTGGGAAGCGATTACCTCTAATTCCACCCATGTGTTTATTGGAGATGTGGGGAATAACAATGGGAATCGACATGACCTATGCCTTTATCGTTTCCTTAAAACAGACTTGCATTTAGATACAATACAAGCCGAAAAACTCCCATTCTATTGGTCAGACCAAACGCAATTCACCTCGCTACCCAACGCAAACAATTATGATTGTGAAGCACTTGTTGCCGAGACAGATTCAATCACACTGTATTCAAAAAACTGGGTAGATCTAAAGACGAGAAGATATCGCCTTCCTAGTTTTTGGATAGATACAATTGCCGCGCAGTTAATGGATAGTTTCGCAGTTGATGGGTTAATAACCGATGCCTGTGTGGATACCATAATGAACCGTAGTTACTTACTTGGGTATAAAAATAATGGCAGCAATTTCTACACAAGCTTCGTTTGGTGTTTGTGGGATTATCAAGACCAGCATGTGTTTTCAGGAAACCGCCGGAGGATAGAAGTAGGTAACGTACTAAACTTAGCACAAACCGAAGGAATTGCGTTGAAATCAGCAAACAACGGGTATATAAGTTCCGAGAAAGTTACTTCGGTAATCACTATACCTGCCAAACTTTTACAATTTGATTTCAGTTCCTTTCTAGAATCAAGCGCATCTCTTCCTTACATTCCCCAACCCTCAACCTTTCAATTAATTCATCACGAACAATTAGGCTATACGGAGCTAATCATTAATCAACCCTTTACCGATTTTGGCCTATACGATATGCTGGGTAAAGCGATAACCCTTGCCTCACCTTCTAATCGAATCATTACGTCCATGCACGGACAAGCCGTGTTACGTATTGATGATAAAACTCAGTTGATTCTTCTCCCCTAATCCTTCTTGAATAAGGTAGCTGAAGCCTGGGCAGCAGGCATAATCACTAAATCATGAATAGAAACATGAGGCGGACGTGTTACAATAAAATGAACCGCCTCTGCAATATCCGTTGCATCCAAGGGAGTGAATCCTTGATAAACCGCGGAGGCTTGGCTTTCATCCCCCTTAAATCGCACCATGGAGAATTCAGTTTCTGCAGCACCCGGAGCAATGGAGCTCACCTTAATTCCATAAGGAAGTAAGTCCATACGCATACCTTTAGTTAGTTGATCCACCGCAGCTTTGGTAGCACAATAAACATTCCCTTGGGGATAGGCCTCTTTTGCCGCTATACTTGTAATGTTGATGATGTGGCTCCCGTGCCGCAATTTTAAAAATGGAATTACTGCCTGAGTAACATGTAATAAGCCTGTCAAGTTTGTATCAATCATTTGTTCCCAATCAGAAACTAGGCCTTCATCAATGGGCGCTCTTCCAGCGGCAAGTCCCGCATTGTTAATTAATATGCTTGTGTTTTGTTTTACAGGTTCATCGAGTTGATCCACCCACTGTTGCACAGCCTCACGATCACGCACATCCATGGCACCAATAATTATGTGGGGTGATACTTCTGCTAGTGTTTCTTTTAATGCAAGCAACCGGTCAAGGCGTCTAGCTGTTAAAATCAATCCATATCCTTCCGTTGCTAACGAAGTGGCAATTGCAGCGCCAAAACCTGACGATGCACCTGTTATAAATGCGTATTTAACCATTGATAAATTCTATTTGACGTGAACAATTGTTTAACATAAGGTATTTGATAATGCAATAAACTCATCCATAAAAATGGCAATACGGGCGCTTTGTAACGCACCATTGCTCCCACCACCGGTGCAGTCATCCCTACAAGCGAAAAAACAATCAAACTAAAAACTAACATTGGAAAACGCCAATCTAGCTTCCAAGAAACACCTTTCAAACGCAGCAATGCACCAAGAAAAACCAATAATATCAATACGTTTTCAGTAAAAGCAAATACGGATTGCACGTTTTTTAACATGCTACTATCTGGATACACCAAAACGTTCCAAATTCCCAAAGGAATAAGAATAAAAAGCGTAGTCAATCTTCCATCCATTGGAATGATAGGGACCATACTTCCTGCATTTACTGCGTTGGCCATTTGTATAAAATCAAATTGTTTTCCTTGTAGGGTTGAAAGCATACTCCATTCGGGAAAAAACAGCACATGGCATAGTATAAACAAGGTAAGGAAGCCGATAACACTACTGTAAAGCATGCGCCAAGAGCGGGTGCGGGCCCATATCCAAGTGATCCAAACCAAGGGTAATAAGGCAATCAAAATATAAATCTTTAGAAACGAAAGCATGAATAAGCTGAGAATGCCCAAAAACAAAAAATTCAATCTAACCCGCTGATACAACTGAAACAGGCTGTATAGAAACCCCCCAAGCGCAAAAAACAACAAGGCTTCCTTTAAAATACCACTGCTCCAAAAAATGGTAGAAGGCAATAAAAATGCAGCTATAAATGAAGTAATTTTTGAGGCGGAAAGCCCAAGAAACAAGCGAAATAACCAGTATGAACCAAGCCATGATAAGGCTATAAATACCAAGAGATTAAGTCCATATGATCCACGGGTGATTAAATTCAATAGTGCATTAATCCGTATTACCACTCGATTATCATTTGAAATTCCATGGTCGTATGAGCGAAACCAGTAGTTTAAGCGATTTAAATAGACCATATCTTGGGTATTCCAAGTTCCAAGCATAATCCGCGTGAATGCAGCGGGTTGCTCTGCTGCAATTTCACTCAACATAATTCCATCATCATAATACTTGAATACATCAGCCTCATTACGCAAGGGATATATACTGGTATAAACATAAAGGAGAATAATTGATGCGAATGCCTTTATTCCCCAGGAACTCAGTAAAGCCCATTTCGACAAGCCCTTGAACCATGGTAAAATAAAAAACAAGGCACCCACCATAAGTGCGCCAAGGCCGAAAGTTAGGGCAAACATCACAGTACAAAAGTACCAAAATATGTCAGTTTTTTAGCCAAAAAACTTGAAGGTACAGCGTCAATATGTCAAAGTGTCACGTTGCGCAAATTGGTATGTAAATTGAAAAAACCAAATCATCTAAAAAATTAAACACATGAAAACCGGTCAAATTAATGTTCAAACGGAGAATATTTTTCCAATCATTAAAAAGTTTCTTTACTCAGATCATGAGATTTTTCTTAGAGAATTAGTTTCTAATGCCGTCGATGCCTCACAGAAATTGAAAGTGCTTGCAACAAACGGAGAATACAAAGGGGAATTGGGTGATTTAAAGGTGGAGGTTTTGTTGGATCGAGAGGCTAAAACGTTAACCATCAGAGACCATGGGATCGGGATGACCGAAGAAGAAATCGATAAATATATCAACCAAATTGCGTTTTCGGGGGCTGAAGAATTTGTAAACCAATACAAAGGCAAAGAGGGTGCTGAACAAATCATTGGTCATTTCGGATTGGGTTTTTATTCAGCGTTCATGGTAGCGGAACGGGTACAAATCCAAACCTTATCGAGACATGAAGGTGCACAAGCCGTTCAATGGGAAAGTAATGGATCACCAGAATACACCATTACTCCGATAGAGAAAACTAGCCGAGGTACCGATATCATCTTATACATCAATGAAGATGCCCTTGAGTTTAATGATAAAAATAGAATTCAGGGGATCCTGAGCAAGTACTGTAAATTTCTTCCTATTCCCGTATTTTTTGGCACTAAAACAGAATATATAGATTCTCCAGAAGGAGAAAAAGATGACAAAGGAAATGTGAAACGCGTGGCCATTGAAGTGCCGAACCAAGTAAATAATGTAAAACCGGCATGGACTGTAGCTCCGGCTTCATTAAGTGAAGAAGATTATCAATCCTTCTACCGTGAACTTTATCCATCTACTTTTGATGCCCCCTTGTTTAACATTCATTTAAATGTAGATTATCCGTTCAATTTAACCGGGATTCTTTATTTTCCTAAGATTAAAGAAAATGTAGAAGTTCAGCGAAATAAAATCAATTTATATAGCAATCAGGTATTCATCACGGACAGCGTAGAAGAAATTGTACCTGAATTTTTAACCTTACTTCACGGGGTAATTGATTCCCCAGATATTCCATTGAATGTCTCACGTTCCTACTTACAGAGTGATTCCAATGTGAAAAAAATATCTGCACACATCACCAAGAAAGTTGCGGATAAATTGGCAGAGATGTTCAATAAGGACCGAAAAGATTTTGAGGAAAAATGGAATGACCTTTACATTTTTGTTCAATATGGGATGTTGTCGGATGAGAAATTTGCTGAAAAAGCAAAATCATTCGCGCTACTGAAAAATACAAGCGGTGAATATTTTACGATGGAAGAATACCTGGAGAAAATAAAAGCCAATCAAACCAATAAAGGTGAAGAAACCATTATACTTTACACCTCCGATGCTGAAGGACAATTCTCTTATGTGAAACAAGCAAGCGACCGCGGATATGATGTTCTCACCTTAGAAGGACCCTTAGCGTCGCATTGGATTCAAAAACTAGAACAAGGAAATGAAAAGGTTCGCTTCAGTAGAGTTGATTCAGATAGTTTAGATAAACTAATAGACAAAGGCGAAGAAATTCCTTCAAAACTAAGTGCTGCCGAAGAGGAAAAACTAAAACCCTTGTTTGAAGGTGCAGTAAACAAAGAAAAATTCACGGTTCAATTAGAATCCATGGCTGAACAAGATTCACCGATACTAATTACCCAACCTGAGTTTATCCGCCGTATGATGGAGCAGCAGCGCATGGGTGGCGGTGGATTTTACGGTGCATTTCCAGAAATGTATCAACTCGTAATAAATGGGAATCACCCTGTAATGAGCAAAGTACTAAAGATGAAAAGCGCTCGCCAAGAAGAAACCGTAAAGCAGCTAGTTGACTTAGCCATGTTATCTCAAGGACTATTGAAAGGAGAAGCCCTTACCGAATTCATTCAACGTTCTGTAAGCGGTATGATAGAATCTTAGTAAGTTTGCATTAAAATAAGAAATTGTATAAGTGGTTTTTAGGGGTTGGATTCCTCGTGCTTACTGGAAAAGTTAAATACGGCATCATTGGATTTGTGATTGGCAGTATTGTTGATTTCATGAGTCGAGGAAAAAAAACGAAGGCATCCAACTCAGGTTCTAGTACGGGCTACGAGTACTATCGTCAGCGCGCCACACAATATGATTTCCCAAACAT
>Ga0208443_1000429_pt1 | contig 12193 bp, 9 predicted proteins | sample Colrivmet1554A02_FD_187662 | JGI IMG/M metagenome (GOLD analysis project Ga0208443, IMG submission 187662) | Estuarine microbial communities from the Columbia River estuary - metaG 1554A-02 (SPAdes) (version 2) | ecosystem: Environmental > Aquatic > Marine > Intertidal zone > Estuary | place... | reverse complement strand
ACCTTGACGACGGCGACGTCGCCCTGGTCACGGCGGATTCCGTCGACATCACCGACCTGAACCATTCGCCGATGGACCGGGACGTGGCTGAGTTGGCATTAGAAGCCAGCGCCGTGGAGAAGGGCGGCTACGACCATTTCATGCTCAAGGAGATCCACGAGCAACCTGAGTCGGTCCGGAACGCCCTCCGTGGCCGTCTGGACCTCCTGAACGGGACCGCGGTCCTATCCGGCATGGGCACCGGCGCCCGCGAACTCCTCGATCTGCAGCGTATCGTCATGGTCGGTTGCGGCACCTCGCTGCACGCCGGCATGGTCGGAGATTTCGCGTTCGAGGAACTCGCCGCGCTGCCGGCGGAAGTCCAGCCCGCCGCCGAATTCCGTTACCGTAACCCGTTGGTCGATGGCCGCGACCTCGTCGTCGCCATCTCCCAGTCCGGCGAGACCGCCGACACGCTGGCCGCCGTCCGGGAGGCCAAGGACAAGGGCGCGATGATCATGGGTCTCGTCAACGTCGTCGGATCGACCATCGCCCGGGAGACAGGGAGGGGGGTCTATCTGCACGCCGGACCCGAGATCTCCGTCGCTTCCACGAAGGCTTTCACCGGCCAGGTCGCCGTCTTGCTGCTCATGGCGCTCAAACTCGGCCGAGGACGCCGGCTGTCCCGCGAGCGTGGCCTTGCGCTGGCGGCCGAGATCGCCCGCCTCCCGGAACTCATCGAGGCCGTGCTCCGTCAGGACGCCGCCATCGCCAAGGTCGCGGAGTCCATGGCGAAGCATGAGCATGCCTTCTTCCTCGGACGCGGCCCCATGCATCCCGTCGCCCTCGAGGGCGCCCTGAAGCTCAAGGAGATCTCTTACATCCACGCCGAAGGTTATCATGCCGCCGAACTCAAGCATGGCCCCATCGCGTTGCTGACGCCCGGCATGCCGGTCGTCGTCCTCGCCAACCGTTCGCCGGTCGTGGACAAGACCTTAGGCAACGCCGAGGAGTGCAAGGCGCGGGGCGCCCACATCATCGCCCTTGTGACCGAAGGCGGGCCCGAAGCGGCGATCGCCGATGAAGTCATCCGCATCCCGGACTGCGACCCCTTGGTCGCCACCATCCCGGCCGCCGTGGCTCTCCAGCTGCTCGCGTATCACGTGGCCCGCCTGCGTGGCTGCCCGATCGATCAGCCGCGGAACCTTGCGAAGTCGGTGACCGTCGAGTAAGGACATCGCCTCAGCGATACACCTCAGGGCCTTGTCGTTGCTGACCGCGGTCGGGACTACTTGCTCGGAGTCCCATGAACGAACGCTCCAAGAAGAAGTGTCGGTGCTGCGAGAGGACCCTGCCGATGGGTCAGTTCCATCGACTCGAAGGCACCGCGGCCATCCATCCTTTCTGCCGGCCCTGCCTGGTGACGGCGGCGCGTCGCCGTTCGGCCCGTCGGGCCGAGCAACGGACGCAGAAAACGCGCTGCTGCGCCCAGTGCGGGCAGGATCTCCCCGTGCAGATGTTCCATTGGCTCCGGGCTTCGGGCAGCTTCCACAGCTATTGCCGGCCTTGTCACGCCGCCTACATGGCCGAGCGTTACCGGCGCCTGCAGGACGGGCGCCGGAAGTGATGGAAAGGTTTCCCGCTGGTGGCTGGACGGGGACTTGAACCCCGAACCAATTGATTAAGAGTCAACTGCTCTACCATTGAGCTATCCAGCCAGACAGCGGGATGGGAATGAGTGCAAGACGCGGGCAGGATTTCAAGAGCAAATGCACATTAATCGGCGAAGCCGAAGAACGGGAGAGAAAGGGGAGGTTCGGAGTGGCCAGACCGGGACTCGAACCCGGAACCAATTGATTAAAAGTCAACTGCTCTACCATTGAGCTATCTGGCCTGCCGAACGCGAAGATTACGACACGCCCGACCGCACGGGTAAAGGAAAATTGACCTCAGCGATGGCCGCGCTGCCGGACGGCCTCGAAGAGGCAGACCCCAGCCGAGACGGAAACGTTGAGGCAGGGCACCTGGCCGAGCATCGGAATACGGAGCAGGAAGTCGCAGGTCTCGGCCGTCAGGTGGCGGATACCGTCGCCTTCGGCGCCGAGCACGATCGCCAGGGGGCCCGTTAGCTTAGCGGCGTAAAGGGACTGGCTCGCCTTGTGGTCGGAGGTGCCGGCCAGCCAGACGCCGGCGTCCTTCAGTTTGACCAGGGCGTTACGGAGGTTGTTGGCCTGCACGATCGGCATGGTCTCCGCGGCGCCGACCGCCACCTTGCGGACGGTGTCGGTGACCGGGGCGGAATTCTTGCGGGTGATCACCACGAAGGCGCAACCGGCGCACTCGGCGTTACGGAGGCAAGCGCCGAGGTTGTGCGGATCCTGCACGCCGTCGAGGACCAGGATGAGCGGGTCCTTAACGTCCTTGAGCAGGGCGGGAATGTCCGCCTCGTCATAGAGCCGGACCGGCTTATGCAGGTCAGCGTGGCGCGGGGCGCGATCGTTGCTCCGGGCCATGGTCGGATTACTTGCGGGCCAGGCGGCCCTGAGCGTGCAGCGCTTCGGCGATCTGGATCGCGTTGAGCGCGGCGCCTTTCCAGAGCTGATCGCCGGAGACCCAGAGGGAGATACCGTTGTCGAAGAGGGTGTCCTTGCGCAGGCGGCCGACGCCGCACTTCTCCTTGCCCGCGTAGTCCAGGGGCATCGGGTACTTCTTGTTCGCGGGGTCGTCGCAGAGCTCGGAGCCGGGGAAGGCGCTGATGGCCTTGCGGGCGACGGCGATGTCGACCGGACGCTCGAACTCGGCGCTGATAGCGATCGAGTGGGCGCGGAAGACCGGAACACGGACGCAGGTGGTGGTGACCTTGAGGTCCGGGAGGTCCATGATCTTGCGACCTTCGTTGAGCATCTTCATCTCTTCCTTCGTGTAGCCGTCTTCGAGGAAGGAATCGACCTGCGGGATGAGGTTGAAGTTGATCGTGTGCGGGTAGACCTTCGGGGCGAGGGTCTCGCCCTTGGCCCAGGCACGGGCTTGGGCGTCGAGTTCGCGCATCGCTTCGGCGCCGGTGCCGGAGACGGCCTGGTAGGTCGAGGCGAAGAAACGCTTGAGGCCGAAGGCCTGGTGAAGGGGGAACAGCCCCATCAGCGCGATGGCCGTGGAGCAGTTCGGATTGGCGATGATGCCCTTATGGTGAGCGAGGTGGTGGGCGTTGATCTCCGGGACGACGAGCGGGACGTCCGGGAACATGCGGAAGGCGGAGCTGTTATCGATGACGATGCAGCCGCGCTTGACGGCTTCGGGGGCCAGGGCGAGGGAGATGGAACCGCCGGCGCTGAAGACCGCGAAATCGAGGCCTTCGAAGGCCTCCGGCTTGGCTTCTAGGACGGTCCATTCCTTGCCGCCGTAGGTCACCTTGGAGCCTGCGGAGCGGGCGGAAGCCAGGGGGCGGAGTTCGGCCACGGGGAAGTTCCGCTTGGCCATGAGCGCCAGCAGTTCTTGACCCACCGCGCCTGTCACGCCCACGATGCCGATGCGATATGCCATGTTCTGAATTCGAGTTAGGTTTGAAGAAGGAGGTGACCGAACGCCTGAAAGGGCTGGGTCTGCCTGCCGCTGAACATTGCATCGTTGTGTCGATTGACCAGCAAAAACTATGGTTTTTCGAGGGTGCGCACTGCGAGATTTTCGTCGTCAGCACCGCCCGGGCGGGCCGCGGCTGCGTCGAGGATTCCCAGCAGACGCCGGATGGTCTCCACCGGGTCGCCGAGAAGGTCGGCGACGGTGCGGCTCCAGGGATGGTCTTCAAGGCCCGCCAGCCGACCGGCAAGCTGTCCGCCGAATGGCCGACGCCCGAAGATAACCTGATCACCTCACGCATCCTCTGGCTGGAAGGCCTGGAGCCGGGTCACAACCAAGGTACCGATGCGTCCGGCAGGGTCGTCGATACGCATCGCCGCTATGTCTACATCCACGGGACCAATCAGGCCGACAAGCTGGGCCAACCGAACAGCCATGGTTGCGTCCTGCTTTCGGACCAAGATGTCATCCGTCTGTACGGACGCGTCGCCTCGGGCACGCCGGTCCTGATCCGCGACTAGCGGGCCGGCTCGGTCGACTGCTTCTCGCCGGTACCTGCCCAGGTCTCGAGCATCTGCTTCACGACGGGGCCGGCCGTCTTGCCACCCCAGGTGTCGGTGTCGAACTGACCTTCGACGAGCACGCAGAAGGCGACGACCGGATTATCCGCCGGGGCGTAGCCGATCATCCAGGCGAGGTGGGCTTTCTCGCCCTTCTTGAAATATTCGGAAGTCCCGGTCTTGGCGGCGATCGGCAGACCTTGGATATGCGCGCTGCGGCCGGTGCCTTCTTCGACGCAGCGCACCATGCCGCCGCGGATGGCGTCGAGCTGGGCTTTGTTCAGTCCGATGGGCGTCGAACCGCGATGACGGCCATCGCGGGCCGGGTCGTGGATGATCGTCGGGACGGTGCGCGTCTCGCCACGTGCCAACGAAGCCGCGAAGGAGGCCATGTGCAAGGGACTGGTCAGCAGGTAGCCTTGGCCGATGGAGGTGTTCGCAGTATCGCCGTCATGCCATGGGCCGGCCTTGATCCGCAGTTTGTACTCCCGGTCAGGGACGACCAAGCCGCGGCTGGCCGCGTAGGGAAGTTCGGTGTAGGTCGCGCCGGGACCATCAGAAGAAGCGGCGGTCTCGAGCAAAGGAGTGTCTAGTCCGAAACGACGGGCCTCGGCCGCCAAAGCATCAGGTCCGGCGCGGAGGCCGATCTGGTAATTCCAGACGTTGCAGGAGATCGCCAGCATCTTGTCCAGGTCGACGTCGCCGTAGCCGACGGGCTCGTGCTCGGGAAAGTCGCGGTTACCGACGCGGTAGAAGGCGCCGCACTCCAGGATGTCGTCCCAGTCCACGACCTTCTTCCGCATGCCGGCGATCGCGGTGACGATCTTGAACGTCGAGCCGGGCGGGTAGAGACCTTGGGTCGCGCGATTCAGCCAGGCGCCGGATTTCTCGACTTCCTCGTAATCGGCGATAGTGATGCGTCCGGCCAGTCGATTGGGATCGAAAGTCGGCTGGCTGGCGAGCGCGAGGATCTCACCGGTCTGGACGTCGAGCATCACGGCGGCAGCCGGCAGCGGGACGCCTTGCGAATCCTTGATCTCCGCCAGCGCGTTCTCCGTCGTCCGCTGGATCCGGAGGTCGAGGGAAAGGGGAATGTTACTTCCCTGGACCGGCTCGCTGTACTTCAGCCGGGTCTGATTATAGCCGGATGACGTCTTGGTCCACAGTTCCCAGCCGCTGAGGCCTTTGAGGACGTGATCGAAGGAGAGTTCTACGCCGGCGGCGCCGGTCTTGCCGGTCTGACGCAGCTTCTGCATCGATTCGCTACGGACCTCGGCGATGTCCTCGACGTTGGGCGGAAGCTCCTCCGAGTCCTTCACGTAACCGAGCACGTGGGCGGCCATGCCGCCGTAGGGGTAGGTGCGGATGATGTCCGACTCCAGGCGGATGGGTCCCTCGACCGGGAACTGCTCGATGAAGCGCGCGACGGCCTTGACGCCTTCGTCCGGACCGGCGGGCATGTTCGCGACGGGGAAGGCCAGGTCGGCGACCAGCGTGAAGGGCAAGGCGCGGCGTTCGCGCAGGTGCTTGCGGAGATCTTCGATGTTCACCTTGCGCTCGCCGGGCGGAGACAAGGGGCTCGACTTGCCCGGGGCGGGCTTGCGGACGGTCTTACGCTGGTTCTCGTCGATGACGAACCAGACCTTGTTGAGCCAGCCTTGGAGGACGTTGACGCGCGCGAGTTCCATCACGCGCTCGGCGTCCACCTGCGCCGCCTGGCGGGCGCGCTCGGCGGCGAGGAGCCGGAGATACTCGGAGCGGAATTCCTTCTGCAGCGCGGCGAGGTCGGCCTTCACGCTCCAACGGGCGCGGTTGTCGACGAGCACGAAACCATTGCGGTCATAGATCCGGCCACGGGCCGGCGGACGCAGGACGATGCGGCGGCTCTGGTTGTCGGACTGTTCCTTCAGGTCGTTGGACTGGATGAGCTGCCGATAGGCGAGTCCGCCGACGATGTAGAGGAAGCCCAAGGCGAAGAGGCCGAAGACCGCGTACAGACGGAGGCGATCGACCGGCGTCGAAGGGAGCACCTTGGTGTCAGCGCGTTCCCTCATGGCTGTTCTGAGGCGGGCGGGACGCCCAGACGGTCCATGGCCGCGTTCTGCGTCAAGGCCACCGGCACCAAGCCGAGGGTCCCGACGATTCCCGCCAACAAGAGCTGGCCGAAGAGATGACCCGCGGCGCCAACCGCCGGGGCGTCGGCAGCGAAAGCCGCCGCGAGATACCAGACCAGGCAGGCGGCGACGTTGACGATGGCGGCGCCTTGGAGCATCCGCGGCGTACTGCGAAGGAGCGGACGGTTGGAAGACAGGAAGATCGCGACCGCGACGAGGGTCAGCGCTAACGTCCCGTCAGGGATCGGCCGACGGGCCTCGAAAAGGAAGCCCAGACCGGCGGCGAACAGGACGCACTGCCAGCGCTTGAGCCGACGGGAGGGAGCGATCAGGCAGGTACCGCTGACGAAGACGACGAGCGACGAAGAGGCGAGGGTGTCGCTGGCGAGATCCGCGCCGAGCAGCCAGGGGTAAGTCGCCAACAGGAGGATCAGCCAAGCCCAGCCCATCGTCACTGGAATTGGTCGCCCTGCATCAGCGCTTCGCCGGGCGTCTGGATGATCGGGACCAGCACGGAGACTTCCTGCAGGTTATAAAGGTCACGCGAAGGGACGAGGAGGCTTTCCTTGAAGTTGCCGACCTGCGTCGCGTAAGCGCCGCCATCGAGGTAACCCAGGGTCAGTCCGCTGGGGAAGACGCCGCCCATGCCGGTCGTGGTCACGCGGGCGGGCGTACCGGCGGGCAGCAGGTAGTCGTAAGGAATGACGCTCACGCGCGCCTTGGCGGTGCCCAGCGAATTCGCGGCGACACCGTTGATGAGCACGATGCGGTTCTGGTCGTCGCCTTCGAGGTAGGCGGTGCAACGGAAGCCCGGGCTCGTGACCAAGTCGACCTCGCTGGTCGTGAGATGGACCGCGGTGACCCGGCCGACGACGGTGTCACCGAAGACGACCGGGGCGCCGGGGCGGATGCCGTCGTTACGACCTTTGCGGATCACGATGCGCTGCCACCAGGAAGAACTGTCGCGCGTAGCCACGCGGGCGACGACGGAAAGGTAATCGGCCGGGACGTTGTAACGGGTGACCTCGCGGAGGCGGGTGTTCTCGCGTCGAATATCCTCCATGCCCTTGAGCTTGATTTCCAAGGCGGCGTTGATGCGGGCGAGGTCACGTCCGGCGGCGACGAGTTCTTCCGAACTGCGGCTCTTCTTCTCCCAGAAAGTCGCGAGGTCGCGCGACTTGCCGACCAGATGAAGGGCAGGGGCCTGGAACTCGACGAAGGCTTCCCGATTGAGGCGGCGAACGGCGCTAGGCAGGAGGATCCAACCCGCCACGAAGACGGCGAGGGCGACGTAGGAGGCGCGGGCTCCTTGGCGATTCTGGTCCATGGCGGGAAAGCCCGCGAGCGGGGCTTAGTCTCGACCGCTCCAGCGGGAGGAGTTGGCGAGGATCTTGCCGGTGCCGTTGACGACGGCGCAAAGGGGGTCTTCGGCGACGAAGACGGGCAGGCCGGTGGCCTCGGAGATGGCGCGGTCGATCTTGCGGATCAGCGAACCGCCGCCGGCCAGCACGATGCCACGGTCGACGAGGTCGGAGGAGAGTTCCGGCGGGATGCGCTCGAGGGAGCCCTTCACCGCTTCGATGATCTGGTTGATGTTGTCAGCCATGGCCTCGCGGACCTCCTGAGAGGTGAGGTGCAGCTGGCGGGGCAGGCCGGTGACGTTGTCGCGGCCCTTGACTTCGAAGGTGAGCTCCTGCTCGAGCGCATAGGCGGAGCCGATCTTGATCTTGATCTCTTCCGCGGTGCGTTCGCCGATGATCAGGTTGTACGAGTTACGGATGTACTTGATGATCGACATGTCGAACTCGTCGCCGCCGACGCGGATGGAGCGGGCGTGGACGATGCCGCCGAGGGAAAGGACGGCCACCTCGGTCGTGCCACCGCCGATGTCGACGATCATCGAGCCCGTGGGTTCTTCGACCGGCAGGCCGACGCCGATGGCGGAGGCGACCGGCTCAGGAATAGTGATGACGTCATCAGCGCCGGCGCGATAAGCCGAATCCATGACGGCGCGACGCTCGACCGCGGTGATGCCATAAGGCACGGCCACGACGACGGTGAGGTTCGTGAAGAGGGATTTACGGGCGACCTTGCCGATGAAATAGCGGAGCATGTGCTCGCTGATCTCGAAGTCGGCGATCACGCCGTCCTTCATCGGACGCAGGGCCTGGATGTCGCCCGGAGTACGTCCGAGCATCATGCGGGCCTCGTTGCCGACGGCGATGGGCTTGCGGGTGCTCGTGCGAATCGCGACGACGGAAGGTTCACGCAGGACGACCCCGCGGTCCTTGAGGAACACGAGGGTGTTCGCGGTACCGAGGTCGATGCCGATGGCTTGGTTGAATAGCCCGGGGAAGCGCTTGAACATCAGGGTCGTGGTGGTTTCCTTTATGAACAGTTTATTCACAGCATAGTCAAACGAAACTTCGGCCACGGAAGGCCCGCCAGGGCCGTCATAAGATTCAACCAGACAGCGACATAGGCCGCCCCTGACGGCCTGACCACCGGACCTGTTCACATCGGGGTTCATCGGGACGCGCCGACCTTCGCCAACCCCGACGAAACGCAGGCCGGCGACCTTTCGCATGGAACTTGCGCCCCTTGAGCCGACTCATAAACCATCATTACCCCAACCCCATGACACCCCAGCTCGATCGTCGCTCCTTCCTTCGTCAGTCCGGCATGGCCGCCGCTGCCTTCGCGGTTTCCCGCCCTTGGCTCCATTCCGCCGGCCGGACGGTCTCGCCCAACGAGAAGCTGAACATCGCCGCCATCGGTTTCGGCGGCGTCGGCGGCAGCAACGTCAAGAACTCCGCCGACGAGAACATCGTCGCGCTCTGCGACCTGGACCTCGCCCGCTGCGCGGGGACGATCAAGCAGTTCCCGAAGGCCGCCCTGTTCACCGACTTCCGCAAGATGCTCGACCAGCAGAAGGACATCGATGCGGTCATCATCGCCACGCCCGACCATTCGCACGCCTACATCGCGATGGAGTGCATGCGCCGCGGCAAGCACGTGTACGTGCAGAAGCCGATCTCCCATTCCGTCTTCGAAGCCCGCATCCTCACCGAGTCGGCCCACAAATATAAGGTGGTGACCCAGATGGGTAACCAAGGCCATTCCGGCGAAGGCATCCGCCAAGTCACCGAGTACATCGCCGCCGGCCTCATCGGCAAGGTGCGCGAAGTGCACACCTGGACGAACCGCCCGATCTGGCCGCAGAGCAGCGAGATGGACCGTCCCTCCGAAGCGCAGAAAGCCCCCGAAGGCATGGACTGGGATCAGTGGTGCGGCCCGGCGCCGCTGCGTCCGTTCCACGCCTCTTACCACCCCGGCAAGTGGCGCGCCTGGTGGGACTTCGGCACCGGTTCGCTCGGCGACATGGGTTGCCACATCATCGACCCGGCCTTCATGGCGCTCGACCTACGTTACCCGATCAGCGTCGAAGGCAACGTCTCCACCGTCTTCGAGACCTTCGGCAAGAAGACTACCGGAAAGTTCGAATCCTATCCGCGTTCCTCGGTAGTCCGTTTCAAATTCCCGGCCCGCGGCGAGATGCCGCCCGTGACGCTCACCTGGTGGGACGGGGGCCTGATGCCGCAGCGCCCCGATGAGCTCGAAGATGACATGCCCTTCGGCGACCCCAACGGCGGCTGCCTCTTCATCGGAGACAAGGGTAAGCTCGTGTGCGGCTGCTACGGCCTCAATCCTCGCATCCTCAATCCCGACCTCCGCGAGGCCTCCAAGAAACTCGCGAAGACGCTGCCCCGCATCCCGGGCAATTCCTCCGGCCACGAGAAAGACTGGATCCGCGCCTGCAAGGGCGGACCGGCCGCGTCTTCTAACTTCGATTATTCCGGCCCGCTCTCCGAGATGGTGCTCATGGGGAACCTCGCGTCGCGTTATCCCGACCGCAAGCTGCTCTGGGATGGTCCGCAGATGCGCGTGACGAACGACAAGGACGCTGACGCTTACGTCCGCCGCGAGTACCGCAAGGGCTTCGAACTCGGCACCTGAGCCGGCTTAGCGCAGCGCGAGGAACGCCAGGATCGCACCGCCGAGCGCGATGCGGTACCAGGCGAACACGCCTAGTCCGTTGCGGGACACATAACCTACGAGCCACTTCACGGACACGAAGGCCGTGACGGCGGCCACGAGGAGGCCGACGCTCGCCGGACCTGCAGGGTAGACCTGGGTGAGGGCAGGGCCCAGCGACCACATCTTATAGATAGAGGCGGCGGAAAGGGTGAGCAATCCGACCAGGAAGGAGAACTCCGTGGCGGCGGTATGTGAAAGGCCGGCGAGGCGTCCGCCGAGGATGGTGGCGAGCGAACGGCTCGTGCCGGGGATCAGCGCAAAGCACTGGCAGAGGCCTACGGTGAGCGCCGGGCGCCAGCCGATCGCAGCGACTTCGTCGGAAGACTCGGCGGCCTTCTTCGGCAGCAGGTATTCGGCGACCAAGATGACCAGTCCGCCGACGACCAAGGCCGCGGCGACGACTTCGACCGAGAACAAATAAGCAGAGATGGCGTCCTTGAACAGGAATCCGAGCAAGGCCGCGGGGAGGAACGCGACCAGGATCGATGAGGCGAGGGAGACGGACTGGCCGTCGCCGCGGCAGAGCCCCGTCAGCACGCCGCGTACTCGTCCGAAGAACGCCACGAGCACGGCGAGGATCGCACCAAGCTGGATGATGACGATGTAATCGTCGGCGACCCGTTCCATCGAGACCGCCCGGCCTTTGCGGTCGGTGACTCCCGCCACGGTAACATCAGGGTATTTCTGGACGCCGAGCAGGCTGTCGCTGAGGATCATGTGACCGGTCGAACTCACCGGCAGATATTCCGTGACGCCTTCGACCGTGCCCGTGACGACGGCGCGAGAGTAGGTGAACTCGCGTCGAATCTCTTCAGGCGTCACCGTCGGACCATAACCCGCCAAAGAGGGCAGGGAGGACAGCAGCCACAGACCGAAGGCGAGACGAAGCATGGGCGACCTTTAGGCTCGTGGCCGTGCCGGGGCAAGGAAAGCCGTCAAAAGCCCTTGTCGCTTGCCCTCAGGTAAGGTTCTCGCTTTATGCAGGCATCACCATGTCGGCCTCCAGCCTCATCCCGACCACCGAACCTCGCTTCCAAGTACCCGACGCCCGCGGTCGCTTCGGTCAGTTCGGCGGCATGTATGTCCCGGAGACGCTGATGACCCCGCTCCTGGACCTGACCAAGGCCTACGACGAGGCCCGGCGCGACCCGGCGTATCAGCAGGCTTTCGCCGACATGCTCCGGGACTACGCCGGACGTCCCACCGGACTTTACCACGCCGAATCGCTGACCAAGCACGTCGGCGGCGCCCGCATCTACCTCAAGCGAGAGGACATGCTCCACACCGGAGCGCATAAGATCAACAACGTCATCGGCCAGGCCTTGCTCGCCGTGCGCATGGGGAAGAAGCGCATCATCGCCGAAACCGGCGCCGGCCAGCACGGCACCGCGACCGCCGCGGTCTGCGCCCGTTTCGGCCTCAAGTGCGTCATCTACATGGGCGCGACCGACATGGAGCGTCAGGCCCTGAACGTGTACCGCATGCGCCTCATGGGCGCCGAAGTCCGTGGCGTCGAAGCCGGCCAACGCACGCTCAAAGAAGCCGTCAACGAGGCCATGCGCGATTGGGTGACTAATGTCCGCGAGACGCATTATATCCTGGGCACCGCTTACGGTTCGCATCCGTATCCGATGATGGTCCGTGACTTCCATCGCATCATCTCGATCGAATCCAAGCAGCAGATCCTCCGAGCCGAAGGCCGTCTTCCGGACGCCATCGTCGCCTGCGTCGGCGGCGGTTCCAATGCCATCGGCGCTTTCTTCGAGTTCCTCGATGAACCCGGCGTTCGCCTCATCGGCGTCGAAGCCGGCGGCCGTGGCATCGCCCGCGGTGAGCATGCCGCTCGTTTTGCCGGTGGTCGTCTCGGCG
>Ga0208443_1000427_pt1 | contig 12197 bp, 13 predicted proteins | sample Colrivmet1554A02_FD_187662 | JGI IMG/M metagenome (GOLD analysis project Ga0208443, IMG submission 187662) | Estuarine microbial communities from the Columbia River estuary - metaG 1554A-02 (SPAdes) (version 2) | ecosystem: Environmental > Aquatic > Marine > Intertidal zone > Estuary | place... | reverse complement strand
TGTTTCATGTCCACTTAAAATTAAGGTCAGAACTTCATCTCGGATGTGTTGCATGGAGATGTGTTCACTCATCTGAAGCAGTATGCCTAAGAGATCATCACCGTGGTTGGTGTTGCTAGCAATGCGGGCGTTGATGATCTCTTGGGCTATATCTGCCAACTCATTTGCAGCTTCTTCAAATGCTGCAAAGTATGAGATCGCTGATTTATCAAATCTTTCAAGGCCAGGAAGCATCGTGCGCTCAATGCGATCAATGGCAATCTCCATGCAATGAGCAATCCGAGCTGTGTATTGGGAGGAATCTAGGCCAAATAAGCATTGGCTTACTATCTCAAGAGTAAGGGCCATCATCTCAGGGGCTAGATCAACTGACTCTTTATCTTTCCAGCCCGAGATGTGTTCTAGAACTAATCGATGCATGATGCCCACATAGGAATCTAGATTGCCGTGATGAAAAGGTGGCTGCATCAACCTGCGATGAGCCATATGAATAGGCTCTTCATTGGTGAGCAAGCCTTCTCCTAAGACTTTTCGCATGCGCGCAAAGCCCACTCCTTTAACAAAGTTATGTTGCTGGGCAACTGTGACTTGATGGACCGCTTCTGCTGAAAAGACACCTATAAATAACTGTCGTGAGAGAAAAAATGAACAGTGGTTTCCATACTTTTTCTGCATGGAGGAGAGAAAAGACGGAGTGTCTTTAATGAAGGTGAGTGTGAGCCAATCAGAAAGAAGTGGGTTAGGACCAGGAAGATCGGCTTTCTTACTCCAGTTTTTGCGAGCAATGGGCGCTGGTATGGCTGGATAGTTTGAAGGTCGTGCAACCTTAAAGGCGCGAACTTCATCAAGGCTCATGAAGCAATCGTAATTGCCTGGGTGATCTTTTCAAGAGGCTAGTGATTTAAGGCTCGTGTATCTTTTACCTATGCGCCGGCTCCTTGCCTTAATCATCACTTTAACCCTTTTTGGCTCCAGTAGCGCCTTTGCCCATCAACCCGTTGTTTTATTAAAGACAGACACAACTGCTGCCAAAGGACCACTTCTAGTAGATGGCACCATCTCTTTTGCAATCAGAGCATCATTTACTAAGTCGGGAGAGAAAAAGGGATTTCGCGCTCAACTACAAGAGGGCGATGCATTAAATATTCAGTACCTGATCCTGGATAAAAAGCCAGAGAGCGCACTAAAGATGACTCAGCTTCCAACACTTGTTGTTACTGGTCCTGGCGGCTTTAAGACAACAATGAAGCTCAATGAGCGCACTAAGTTCTTTGAGCCTTACTCTCAAACTACCTACTTATATCTAGGCAGATATAGCTCAGTTGCAAAAGCTGGTCTTTATAGTTTTCTTCTTACTTCCCGTGGCAAAGCATCAATTACTTTAGCTGTTGGGGATAAAGAGATTTTTGGTGAGGTTCTACGTGGTGCTGCGCCAACACCAACACCAACGCCAACTCCAACACCAACGCCAACGCCAACACCAACCCCTACGCGAACAGCTACTCCAACACCAACTCCAACACCAACTCCAACACCAACCCCAACGCGAACAGCTACTCCAACACCAACTCCAACAATCGCTGGTTACACATTGGCACAAGTCAAGGCAAATAACAGCGCAAAGAGTTGTTGGGCGGTCATTGATAACTATGTTTATAACTTAACGAACTGGATTAATTCCCACCCTGGTGGTGCTGGTGCCATTGTTTCTTTGTGTGGCACGGATGCAACAAATGCTTTTAAGTCACAACATGAAAATCAGAGCAAACCGGCGCTTCGACTAGATTCATACAAGCTAGGTCCACTACAGAAGTAGTTAGATAGAGCCTTTTTGTAGACCCTCTAAGACTTCTTGTGCCCGCTCTTTTAACTCAGGCAGATCACTCAGGCGTTTTAAACCAAATACTTGTTGACTCATACGATGGTTTTTAGCAAAGGCCTCTTTGTGACGATCTAGAAAGTCCCAGTAGAGCGTGGTGAAAGGACAGGCATCTTCTCCCACGCGCAGCTTGGGGTTATATGTGCAGGCCTTGCAGTAGTTAGACATGCGTGAGATATATGCACCACCTGCGGCATATGGCTTAGTCATCATCTGACCGCCATCTGCGTGGACTCCCATGCCAATAACATTTGGAACCATGACCCATTCAGAGGCATCGATAAATACTTCGCGCATCCAATCAAGGAAAGCTTGTGGGTTGGTGCCGGTAATGAGTGCAAGATTTGAAAGCAACATTAAACGGGGGATGTGGTGGACCCATGCCCGCTCGTTAATATCTGTAACTGTTTGCTTCATGCAGTTCATCGCAGTTTTGCTCGGATCACTAAAGAGTGGCAAGAGCGGCCGGGTGGCACCTAATTGATTGTTATTGCGATAGTCAGGGCCTAAAAACCAATACATACCGTTGACGTATTCACGCCAACCAATGATCTGTCTGATAAAGCCTTCGGCGGATTCAATCGGTACTTTGCCGGTGTTAAATGCTTTTACTGCGGCATGGATGACCTCTGTTGGGTGGAGTAGGCCGTTGTTGAGATAAGGAGAGAGAAGTGAATGATGCAGCGCCCAGTTATCAACTGTCATGGCATCTTCTAGTGGACCGAAATCGGCAAAGTGATTATCAATAAAGTTTTTTAACTGCGCCAGTGCGCCTTTGCGGGTGGTGGCCCAGGTGGTTGTGGGGCTGTGGCCTAACTCTTTGGCAACTTGTGCATCAATCTCATCGCGCTTGTGTTCTAAGTATTTGGGTCCTTCGTACTTTTTAGGAGGGGGCAATCTATTTTCTTTATCAAAATTCCACGATCCACCAACAGGGTCCTTGCCCTCCATCAAGATGTTGAGGCGTGTTCGCTGCTTTCGATAGAAGTTCTCCATGAGATAGTTTTTTTGTTCTGATGCCCATTGGTTAAAAAGGGGCCGTGGCGTTAAAAAGAAGTCATTGTCTATAAAACTCACTCCGTAGTTTTTTAGATCTGCGTAGGCTCTAAAAGAGGATGGCTCTGCGCAGATAATCGGCAGCTTTTTGTGCTTCTTACTTATTTCATCTAACCCATCAATAGTTGTTGGGGCTTTGATGTATTCAACAGTGAAACCATCATCTTCAAGGGATTGTGCAAAGTGGCGGGCAGATGAGATGAGAAAGAACAGGCGCTCTTTATGCCAAGGGCGCCCTGTTCTCATGCGCGCACTTTCTACAAAGGCAATGACATCTTGTTTTGGGTCGGCGGCTTTGAGGGCGCCGTAGTTGCGGTGCAGGTGATCAAAGGGGATATAGAGGATGCGCTTCATTTGTTCTCTCTGCATCTATCACTGCAGTACTTCACTTCATCCCAGTTTTTAGCCCACTTCTTGCGCCACTCAAAGGGCAGGTGGCAGCGCTGGCAGGTTTTAGGTTCAAAACCATTCTTCACCTTTGCTATGCGCCCCATGGGGTTAATCGTAGGTGAGTGTTTTTTGATTGGCCATGCCAAATTCACTTAACGCCCTTAGGCTTTCTACCGTTGCCAGATTGGGCAGCCCGGGTAAAGGAGAGAACACGATGGATGAGAAGAACTTATTAGATTTATGGAATACCAAGCGTTCACAGATTATTAAGGCTCAGATGGCACCAAACTTGATGCTTATCGGCATCTTTGTTTTGGCAGCTTTTGGCAAATTTGATGGTGCATCAGATGCTGCTAAGTACCTAGCAATTGGTGTGGCAGCTACGACTGGAATCTTGTCAATGATTACTCAATACGCAACGATTCGTGAAGCAGAAGCGCTCATCGTTGATCTCAAGAGAGTAACAAATCCTTCAGAGCTATCTAAGAAGATTGCAACATCACGTGGTTTGGTCTCACTTTTTGCTATCGCCATCGTTGGCCTTGGCATTGCAGTGTTCGCACTCGTGGTCTGGGCTGTTCTAGTCTAAGCAGATGGAGAAATTAGTAATTGTTGGCTTATTTGCCGTTGCTGTGGCTATTTTCTTAGTTGTCTATGAAAAGCCCAGCAAGGCAAAGAAGAAGATAACCGGGCGCGGAGGAGACTTCGAGTCCTAGTTAAAAGTTCACTTTAACTTTGAGTGATATTTGCCTTAAGAATTACTGCCCGTAACCTATGTGTCGCAGAGTACGTCCTGCATCTTCTTCATGGGTGTTTCATTCGAGGGATGAAGCGTTGTTGGAGTCAATTTAATTGCTCCAACAGCGCATCCTCAATTAACGTGGGGCTAAGGCTACAAAAACTAATAAAATAATTATTGCAACAATAAATACTGCGGCAGATTTAACTTTGTCTCTCATGATGCCTTTGTAATAAGTAGTGGTGCATCTAGCTCTTCATATTTAGCGATCCATGAGTAGCCGCACTCTGTGCAGGCAGTCATAGGACCAAAATCCTCATTCATGATGATTTCCAACTCAATGGAACGACAGACATAACAAGTTGGAAAATCTAATAGTTCAGACATGTGCAACTTCCCTTCTATCGATTAGTGGTGAGGAAGTGCTTTAACTCTGCCCGAAACTCATCTTTGCCACAGGCCCCGGGGCCTTAACGCCAGGTGAACTTCTGGCTAACACAAAGCCCCTCTAGTTACCTAGAAGGGCTCGTGTGTCTTAAGGGGTATTTAAGCTGATTTAGCAGTTACATCGCTGGCGCGCTCACGGTGGAGTTGTTCATCAAAGCGCTCTATAGCTCTGCGAGAGCGAGAGAAGGCAGCACGTTCATCTAGTTCTAGTTGACCATGGTGGTCGTTGTTGAGATGGCGATCAAGGCTTGAGTTAAGAAGAAACAATGAATGTGACAGATCCATGGATGGATAGTGGCCCAGGAAAGTAACTGGGTTGGTAGTTGCAGGTGAATTGCAGGTGAGGGTTAGGTGAAGAGTTGAGGGTTGGGCTGAACCACTCTGAGTAACCGAGATTTCTGCTTTAATTGAGTCAGGTTTTGTAATGGAGTTGGTAACTCTTGATTTGAAATTGCAAAATCTTGGAGCTCTGGACAAAGAAGACCCCTTCACCGGGGTCTTCTTTCTTATCCACAACCTTTTCTCTAATCTCAAACTCCGTCAGCGCAAACACACATTATTCCAATGCAGCTCTGGTGGCGTAATGGCAGCGCAAGAGGTTTTACCAACCGCTAGGTGCGAGTTCGATTCTCGTCCAGAGCTGCACCTTGATTTCAGCGAGAAATACCTCTGCCCCTAGATTAGATTTTGACCATGCTCGGTGGAATCAACAACGGCCTCTTTATCCAGGCCATTAGTGGCTTTTTTGTCATGGGTGTTTTTGTTCTGATTTTAAAGTGGGTCTTTCCAACAAAGAAAGATCCTGTTGCAAAGGCTGAGCGCAAAGCGCTCAAGGCATCTCTTCGAGAGTTAAAGCGTAAATAAATGGGATTAGTAATTGTTACTGGGGGATCACGGGGCCTTGGGTATGTGTGCGCAAAAGAGATGCGTGCTGCGGGCCATGATGTGGTTGTGGTTGCTAGAGAAAAAGAACGGTTAGTAGCAGTTGCAGCAGAGCTTGGTTGTCAGTACCGAGCCGTTGATTTAGAGGATCTAGATGCAGCCAGAGATACTTTTAATGAGATTCTTACAACCCTTGGCACACCAGAGATAGTAATTCTGGCCCATGGTGTGATGAGTGCAAAGATGTCTAAGACGCTAAAGACCGATAGCGCTGAGTGGCGGCGGGTAATGGCGATTAATTTAGACTCTGTTTTTTGTGCACTCAATGTTTTAGCTGCTCCTATGGCAGAGGCACGTGCTGGTCGCGTAGTTATCTTCTCTGCATGTTTGGGGCGAATGTCAGGACCTGGAAATGCTGGGGGATTAGCACCGTATCGAGTGAGTAAAGCAGGAGTGAATGCACTGGTTCGTAACTTGGCACATGAGACTGGACTTGGCGCTAGAGGATTTTTAGTAGATGCAGTGTGTCCGAATCATTCCCGCACAGATATGGGTGGCCCAGATGCACCGTTATCTGCCGAAGAAGGCGCTCGCACAGCGATCTGGCTGGCAACAAGGGCCTTTGATGTGAACGGTTCTAGTGAAGGCGATAAACTCACGGGAGTGCTGTGGGAAGAGATGAAAGTGGTGCCTTGGTAATGAGAATTAATACAACAAATAACTCTGTATTCAAGCCAGTGATTGCCGGCTTAGTTGCACTCATCATGGCCTTATCTATTTCTGGCTGCGCTAGCGCCAGCAATAAGGGAATGGACCATGAGGGGCATTCATCAGAGGCATCAGGTGATTTAAGTAGTGATGACGTTATGTTTTTGCAGATGATGATTCCTCATCACCAGCAAGCTATTGATATGTCAGATCTTGCACTGACAAAAAGTACTGATTCTGAACTACTTGCTCTGGCTAAAGATATTCGCGATGAACAGGCCGCTGAGATAGTAAAGATGAAAGCCTGGCTTGATAAAGCTGGCGCAGATCTAGACCCCGGACACAGCATGGGTCATGGCATGGGCGGAATGCTCAGTGATTCAGAGCTTGCAGCATTAAAAGCTGCAACTGGAAAGAACTTTGATCTGCTGTGGTTAAAGGGCATGACTGGCCACCACGTTGGGGCTATAGATATGGCAACAATGATTGAAGATGCCGACAACGATGAGATTAAGAGCTTTGGTCAGGCTATTGTGACTTCACAAAGTGCACAGAATAAGCAGATGGCCGCGATGATCAAGAGAATGGGTTAAAAGATGAGCGAAACAATCGTAAAGATTACTGGAATGACCTGTGGGCACTGCGAAGGTCGAGTTACTGCAGAGCTGAGCAAGCTAGAGGGAGTCAGTGAAGTAAAGGCGAATGCCGCTGATGCCCAAGCTGTTATTACATCATCTGTGGCACTTGATGCCGATGCGATTTCACGTGCAGTTATTGCTGCTGGATATCGGGTGAGTGCGTAGTTTTAAGGCTTCTGTGGCAGCCCATTGAACTTGTTGGGTTAGTTGTTTAGGTTTAGCGACATGAACGATGACGCCCTTGGTTTAGACGAGGCTTATTCTGTAAAGACGCCTGAAGATAACAAGCGCTTATATGCAAAGTGGGCCGCTACCTATGACTCATCTTTTGTAGATGCCAAGCAGTATCGCTATCCCAAGGCTATTAGTGAGGTCTTTGATCAAGTAGTAACTGATGCCGTTACTCGGGTTCTAGATATTGGCACGGGCACAGGCCTTACTGGAATGTATTTATCAAGGCTTCGCCCTGCGCTAGTTCTAGATGGCATGGACATCTCACCTGAGATGTTGGGGCAGGCAAAGTTAAAGCTGCGCACTGATAACACTGCTGTGTATAGGAAATTGTATGAGCGAGATTTAACTAGGGCTGTGCCGAACGAAAATGCACCGTATGAAGCCCTGATTAGTTCTGGAACATTTACCCATGGCCACCTAGGACCTGAGTGCTTGCGCAACCTATTGCCGTTACTTGCTAATAACGGCTGGTTAGTTGTGGGAGTAAATAACGAACACTTTGAAGCTAAAGGATTTGCGGGGGAGTTGGAATCACTTGTTGCACTCGGTGCAATAGCAGAGCCTGAGATACTGCGAATTGATGTTTATGAAGAGGGCAGTGTGCACTACGGAGATCAAGCACGAGTCATTGTTACTCGCGCAATAAGTTAGGCAATAGAGCGAAGGACTGCTGTAACAACTCCTAGGATTTCGCAGTTATCGCCATTTATAGGCTCAAAAGCATCATTTGCTGGCAGTAGCCAGATGTGGCCATCTTTTTTTGAAAATGTCTTTACTGTGGCTTCGCCATCAATCATCGCTGCAACGATTTCACCTTTGTTGCAATCTTTTTGTGAACGGATAACTACAAAGTCACCATCACAGATAGCGGCATCAATCATTGATTCGCCCACTACTTTGAGCATAAATAACTCACCTTTTCCAACAAAGGACTCAGGCAAAGGAAATACTTCTTCTACTTCTTGCTCAGCAGTTATTGGTCCACCTGCTGCAATGCGACCAACCAAAGGAATCATCTTTGTCTTATCTACAGGAGCACCATTGACCTCAGGGGTCAGCTCTAGGGCGCGGCCCTTGCTCTCATCGCGGCGGATGAAGCCTTTTTGCTCCAAGATCTCGAGCTGATATTTCACTGAGGCTGTGGAGGTCAGTCCAACGGCTGCGCCGATCTCACGCATGGTGGGGGCATAGCCATGTTCGGCCATAGCCACCTCTATTACATTGAGGATCTCAGCCTGTCGGGTGGTCAGGCCCTGGGGGGTTTGTGTGCTCATGGATACAGGGTGACATAGATTTGGGAAAAATTCAAACATATGTTCGAATTTGACTTGCTATTTGTCAGTGGTGGGGTGTTTAATTACCTTATTCGAACAGTTGTTCGAATACCTTCCCCAAGGAGAACGATCATGAGCACAGTGTCATTAGCTAGCAATAACGGTGTATTACAAGGCTTTTCTAGCCCTTTCACATCTTCGACCAATCCGTCCGGCGCATCTTTGACTCGTCGTGGTCGACTAGCTCGCACTCTGTTCGTGGCCTCCCTGACTGTGGTCCTGGTGGCAGGTTTTGCTGCCCAATCAGGTGCTGGCGATGAAGTAGTGGCAACAACGAGCTATATCAGCGTGGTCGTTCCAGGGGGAGAAACCCTGTGGTCTGTGGCATCTGCCTATGCAAGCGGTGATGTTCAGGCGATGGTGGAGGCGATCCGTGAGGCTAATAACTTAAAGGGCTATGACGTTCAGGCAGGGCAAAAGCTGCGTATTCCTTCACAGGGCTAGCCCCGACACGCCCTAGCGATCTCTTTTTCCTACTCAACAGGCAAACCCTCGAGAAATGCTTTATAGTTCCCACTATATGTAGGGGTCGAAGGCAGTAAAACTTCCATAAGTAGTGTTTTTAGGGTAGTTTTCCTCCTCCACTCAATACATCTAAAAGTTGGAATTTCTAGGATATCGAAGGGAGACACGCCGAGATGATTTGCCCGTTCTGCCGATTTGAAGATTCCCGTGTTGTGGACTCTCGTCCTATTGAAGATGGCACACAGATCCGTCGTCGACGTGAGTGCCCACAGTGCAGCCAAAGGTTTTCCACTCAAGAAGTAGCTTTGCTCAACATCATCAAGCGAAGCGGTGCCACTGAGCCATTTAGCCGTGAGAAGGTCCTTGTGGGCGTTCGCAAGGCCTGCCAGGGGCGTCCAGTAAATGAAGATGATCTAGTTTTGCTTGCTCAGCGCGTGGAGGAGACTCTACGTTCTACTGGTCAAGCAGAGATTGAAGCTCAAGAAGTTGGAATGGCCATCCTTGCGCCACTCCGAGAACTCGATGAGGTCGCTTACTTACGTTATGCCTCTGTGTACCGTAACTTTGCCTCCCTTGAAGATTTCGAAGGCGAGATCGCTCTACTGCGAGCTATGCCCTCTAGCCATTCTCCGGCGACATCGAAAGAAAGTAATACCCCCATTACTGAAAAAAACAGCACTACATCAGCGACACAAAGTAATAAAACATTAATTAATCAGAACAACTAAAGAAGACGGGGAACCACACATGTCAGAGACGGTCATCAACCGACCAGCGAAAATCAAGGCCCACAACACCGTAAAAGGTAAGGGTCTGACTATCGAGCGTATCTACACTAACGAAGGCGTACACCCATACGATGAAGTTAAATGGGAACGTCGTGATGTAGTACAGCAGAACTGGAAAACCGGTGAGACTGTTTTTGAACAACGCGGTGTTGAGTATCCAGACACATGGTCAGTGAACGCATCAACGATCGTTACAACAAAGTACTTCCGCGGCGCAGTAGGTGCTGAAAATCGCGAGTGGTCTTTGAAGCAAGTTATCGATCGCGTAGTTCTTACCTATACAAAGGCTGGAAAAGAGCACGGTTACTTTGCAACTGATGCTGATGCACTTGTTTTTGAACACGAACTTACTTACATGTTGCTACATCAAGTTTTCTCATTTAACTCACCAGTGTGGTTTAACGTTGGAACAAACCAACCACAGCAGGTAAGTGCATGCTTCATCCTCTCTGTTGATGACACTATGGACAGCATCCTTAACTGGTATCGCGAAGAAGGAATGATTTTCAAGGGCGGGTCTGGAGCAGGTCTTAACCTCTCTCGTATTCGCTCATCTAAAGAGCTTCTAAAGTCGGGCGGAACAGCCTCTGGTCCAGTCTCATTTATGCGTGGAGCAGATGCCTCTGCAGGAACAATCAAATCTGGCGGTGCTACACGCCGCGCAGCAAAGATGGTTGTTTTAGATGTTTCTCACCCAGATATCGAAGAGTTCATCGAAACTAAGGTCAAGGAAGAAGACAAGATTCGCGCACTTCGCGATGCTGGCTTTGATATGGACCTTGGCGGAAAAGACATTATTTCTGTTCAGTATCAAAACGCTAATAACTCAGTTCGTGTTTCAGATGAGTTCATGCGCGCAGTTGAAAAGGGCGAGTCATTTGGTTTGACTGCTCGTGCAACTGGTGAAGTGATCGACACTGTTGATGCTCGCACACTCTTTACCAAGATGGCCCAAGCTGCTTGGGCATGTGCTGATCCAGGAATTCAATATGACGACACCATCAATGATTGGCATACAAACCCAGAGACTGGCCGTATCAATGCATCTAACCCATGCTCTGAATACATGTCACTGGATAACTCATCTTGTAACTTGGCCTCCCTTAACTTGATGAAGTTCCTAAAGTCCGATGGATCATTTGATGCAAAGACTTTTGGGAAAGCAGCAGAGATGATCATTACAGCAATGGATATCTCAATCTGTTTCGCTGATTTCCCAACTGAGGCAATCGGTGACACAACGAAGGCATATCGCCAACTAGGTATTGGTTATGCAAACCTTGGAGCACTTCTAATGGCTTCAGGTCTTGCCTATGACTCAGAGGGTGGTCGCGCACTAGCTGGTGCCATCACATCATTGATGAGCGGTATTACATACAAGCGCTCAGCAGAGTTAGCTGGAATCGTTGGACCATATGCAGGCTTTGCACAAAATGCTAAGCCACATGCTCGCGTGATGCGCAAGCACGCTGCTGCATCATCTGCTGCAAAGTCAGAGACAACTCTTGATCGCGATGTGTGGACTGAGGCTAATAAGGCTTGGGATGCATGTCTTTCAACAGGAGATAAGAATGGATGGCGCAACGCGCAGATCTCAGTTCTAGCTCCAACAGGAACAATTGGTTTGATGATGGATTGCGATACAACTGGTATTGAGCCTGACTTCTCATTGGTTAAGTTCAAGAAGCTCGTTGGTGGCGGTTCAATGCAGATCGTTAACCAGACAGTGCCACAGGCCCTTGTAAAGCTGGGATATGCCCAAGAGACAGTAGAGGCAATCGTTGAGTTCATTGCAGCAAATGGTCACGTCATTGATGCTCCAGGACTCAAGCTTGAGCACTACGAAGTATTTGATTGCGCTCTAGGTCAGCGATCAATTGCTCCTATGGGCCACGTGCGCATGATGGCTGCATGCCAGCCATTCCTTTCAGGTGCTATCTCAAAGACAGTGAACTTGCCTGAAGATGCAACAGTTGAAGAAGTTGAAGATGTCTACTTCCAAGCATGGAAGATGGGCGTTAAGGCGCTGGCTGTTTATCGCGATAACTGCAAGGTGGGTCAGCCACTCTCTGATGGAAAAGCTAAGAAGAAGGAAGCAGTTGTTGAAGAAGCAGCAGCTCCAGTTCGTAAGCGTCTTCCAAAGGCACGTCCTGCAACAACAACATCATTTGCTGTTGGCGGGGCCGAGGGTTACATGACCGCTGGTGCATATGCCGATGGCGCATTAGGTGAGGTCTTCTTAAAGCTTGGAAAGCAAGGATCGACTTTGGCCGGCGTGATGGATGCCTTCTCAATTGCAGTATCAATTGGTCTGCAATACGGAGTGCCTCTAGAGACATTCGTTGAGAAGTTTACGAACTTGCGCTTTGAGCCAGCAGGTATGACAGATGATGCAGATATTCGCATGGCACAGTCCATGATGGATTACATCTTCCGTCGCTTAGCACTTGATTACTTGCCATTTGAATCACGCGCTGCAATGGGTCTCTACACAGCAGCAGAGCGTGCAGCAGCGCTAGATAACGGCGGCGAGTATGCAGAGATTGCAAAGGAAACCGATACCCCAAAAGCACCTGTGCTTGCGGCGGCTCCTGCGGTTGCAAGTAAGCCAGTTGTTGTAAAGATTGAGGCTGCGCC
>Ga0208443_1000417_pt1 | contig 12286 bp, 10 predicted proteins | sample Colrivmet1554A02_FD_187662 | JGI IMG/M metagenome (GOLD analysis project Ga0208443, IMG submission 187662) | Estuarine microbial communities from the Columbia River estuary - metaG 1554A-02 (SPAdes) (version 2) | ecosystem: Environmental > Aquatic > Marine > Intertidal zone > Estuary | place... | reverse complement strand
CGACGCCCCAATACCATTCACCGCCGTAATGCAGAAGGGCTGAAAAAAAGTGCCCACTGTCTTTGAGCAGTTTCTCATTGGCCTGCAGATGGTGGTCATAGCACTGCCCATGATCAGTAATTCGCCTGTCGACAAGGGCATCGATCTGCGCAGCATCACCCTGCCAGTAGGCGTGAAAAAGCGGCAGCGCATGTTCCAAATAACCCGGCTGTAATTCCCAGTGAAGAAGTTGCGATGTCAGACGGCGATCGCGTTCAGGATCACATTGCGGCGGTTGCTCAGGAAACGGCAGGCTGTAAAGCTCGGCGAGGTGTCTGCAGTCAGCAAAAGCCGCTTTTTCCCAGAGCGCGGGGGCTGGGTACATGTCAGGTTGTAGATTCAGAATCGTGCGGAAATCGTAATGCACAGGGTAGCGCTCAGCAAAAGCGGTGAGCACCTGCAGTAACAAATAGCTATGGGGGTCGTTGAGACGCAGATAAACCGTAATCGAGTGAGGGCTTTTACTTTTTTGGCGTTTCTTTTCTGCAGCGCCACGGCGCTTATCTCTGAGCCATTGACTCGTAATTAACTGCACAACACGGGGCTTGATTGGGTTCGACATAGCACATTTGACTCCAGATTATGCCTTTTTCAGCGTCATTAAACTCTGTCTGTTGCTAACACTCTCTGCACAGTTTTTTTCACTTAACTGGGGCTTTTAAGGCGAAAATATATTGACACACTTACTGCCACGATGTCACCCTTTGGCCACTAAATACCCTCTGAGACTTAAACAAAAGAGCCCTCTGTTATGAAAAAGATCTCAATGGCTATTGTTGCCGCCCTCGTTTTCGCCGCGATTGCTTTTAGCCAGCAACAAAAAATAGTTCTTGCAGCAATGCCTACCCTGCTCGATAAAAATATGTCGAGCGACACTACTGCAGAGTTCGAAGATGGCTTACATGTCGCGCTCTGCGGCGCAGGCGGCCCTATGCCTAGTGCCAATCGCTCTGGCGCATGCGTAGCGGTGATTGCAGGCAATCAATTTTTCGTTGTCGATGCAGGCACCAATGGCGCCAGAAATCTCGGCCGCATGCGCTATCCACAGGGGGAAATAAGCGCGCTATTGCTCACCCACTTTCACTCCGATCATATTGATGGTCTGGGCGAACTGGCGATGCTGCGCTGGGTGTCGAAGAACAATACCAGTCCACTGCCGGTGTATGGTCCGGAGGGCGTCGCCGATGTTGTCAATGGTTTTAATATGGCCTACGGCCAAGACGCCGTGCATCGCAATGACCACCACGGCGATGCCGTTGCCCCACTGAGTGGCACTGGGATGGTTGCTCACAGTTTTGCCGTGCCCGCCAATGGCGATGCGATCACTGTCTTTGAGCGCGATGGCGTCAAAATTGAGATGTTCGCAGTTGATCATTCACCGATCAAGCCTGCCGTGGCCTATCTTTTTTCTTACAAAGGTCGAACAACCCTGATCTCTGGCGATACAACGAAATCAGCTGTCCTTGAAAAATTCTCAAACGGTGTTGATCTGCTGGTTCACGAGGCACTCTCAATCACGCTGGTTGATTTGATGGCCGAATCTGCCCAGCGCAGCGGCAATGATAAGCGCCAGAAAATATTCAACGACATTCTCGACTACCACACGACTCCTCGTGAAGCGGCTGAAATCGCGCGCGATGCCAAGGTCGGTCATCTCCTGTACTACCATATAGTGCCGCCGTTAATATTACCGGGCATGGAGAGCGTCTGGCTTGGCGGTGCCGAAGAAATCTTTAGCGAGTACACCGTGGGCGAAGATGGCACCACTTTCTCAATGCCCGCCAACTCGGACAAAATTATTAAGCGCCGGTCTGGTTTATAGCCAGATGTCTGCAGATCGGGCTCAGGCGATCTTCCCCGATACGATGAATACGGTTGTGAAACCCTCGAGTCCCATTTGGCCGCGTCAACCACTACCCTGCAGTGACAAAGAGGGCTACTATATCGCGATAAGTACAGGTGACGGCTAACAACGATAAGAGTACAACAATAAAAAGTATGACGGCGTGGCAGCATGAAAACGAGCCACCCAATCAATACGACTCAGGGGATCTTTTATGAAAACATTGCAATTCGCCGCATTGACACTCGCAGCAAGTTTTTCTGCGTTGCTGAGCGCGGCAACGACCGTTAACAACGACGCCATAACCAATCCTGGTTCTGAATGGTTGAGTTATGGCCGCGACTATACCGAACAGCGCTTTAGCCCGCTTGAGCAGGTAAATCGCGACAACGTTAACGAGCTTGATCTCGCCTGGTCGTTTAAATTCGAAACAGCACGCGGCATGGAGGCAACCCCTCTCGTACACAACGGTGTAATTTATGTCAGCACCGGCTGGAGTCATGTCTATGCACTCGACGCCCGCAGCGGCGAGCAGCTCTGGCACTACGATGCGCAGGTGCCAAAAGCCAATCTGATTAAAATTTGTTGCGGCCCGGTGAACCGCGGCGTTGCTCTTTGGCACGATGAAGAGAGCGGCAGCCTACAAGTATTTGTCGGCGCACTCGACGGTCGTTTGATCGCGCTGGATGCAGCAACTGGCGAGGAAAACTGGTCCGTGCAAAGCACGCCAACCGACGGCAACTACAGCATTACCGGTGCACCCCGAGTGTTTAAAGGCATGGTTATTATTGGCAACGGCGGCGCTGAACTCGGTGTTCGCGGATTTGTCACTGCCTATGATGTCAAAACCGGCGAGCAAAAATGGCGCTTCTACACAGTTCCCGGTGATCGCAATCAACCACAAGAAAGCCCTGCCCTCGAAGCAGCTCTGGAAACATGGAGTGGCGATTACTGGTATCAGGGTGGTGGCGGAGGTGGCACGGCATGGGACTCTCTTGTCTATGATCCGGAGTTAGATTTAATCTACATCGGCACCGGCAATGGGTCACCCTGGAATCGCAATATTCGCAGCCCCGGTGGCGGTGACAACCTTTATCTAAGCTCTATTGTCGCGCTCAAACCTGATACTGGCGAGTATGTTTGGCACTATCAAGTGACTCCCCGCGACAACTGGGACTACACTGCGACACAGCAACTGGTCCTGGCTGACCTCACCATTGACGGTGTTGCGCGCAAAGTGATTATGCAAGCACCCAAGAATGGTTTCTTCTATGTGCTTGACCGCACAACCGGAGAGCTTCTCTCAGCAGACGCCTACGCCAAAGTCACCTGGGCTAGCCATGTCGATATGACAACAGGTCGCCCCGTGGAAACCAAATACGCTGATTACCAAGCCAATGGTGGCAGTTATATTTGGCCTGCTCCCTACGGCGCTCATAACTGGCAGCCAATGTCCTACAGTCAAAAAACAGGGCTTATGTACATACCCGTTCAAAACGTCCCCACCTACTATAAAGCCGAAGAGACGGTGGAATACCGCGTTGGCCGGTGGAATACGGGCGTTGATCTCAACGAAGCGCGCGACCCGAAAAGCTGGGTAGCGGCGCAAGCGTCCATGGATGCATTGGTCTACGGTGAACTGGTTGCCTGGGATCCGATTAAGAAACAACGCGCATGGAAAGTTCATCACAACAAACCCTCCAACGGCGGCATCTTAAGCACAGCCGGCGATCTGGTATTTCAAGGTACTTGGGATGGCACCTTTGCCGCTTACGATGCCAACAGCGGCGACAAGCTGTGGCAATATCAGTCAGACAGTGCCGTGCTGGCAGGTCCGATCAGCTACGAAATCGACGGTGAGCAGTATGTTGCTGTCGCTCAGGGTAGCGGCGGCGCGCTGATGATAACCGTTGGCGATGAGTTAAAGAGCAACTTCGTCAATCAGAACAAGCTGCTGGTATTCAAGCGGGGGTCGTTCAACCAAACTCGCCCTGTTGCGGATCACAGCATGGCGACGATTTTGGCCCTTGGTCACGAAGCTAATAGCGACCCAGCAATCATCGCCAAAGGTGAGAAACTGTATGGCGACAACTGTGGCTCGTGCCACAGCCTGAGTGCAAAAAGCAACGGCATTTTACCGAGCCTGCGCTACATGAGTGAACAGACCCATATCGACTTTGCCGGTATTGTTCTTGGCGGCGCATACTCGCACAAGGGCATGGTAGGGTTCTATGATACTCTTGGGCCCGACGAATCAGAGGCAATTCACGCCTATTTGGATAGGCAGCAGCAGCGTCTACCCTCGATGGTTGAGATGTCGTTTCTGCAGAAAATTGAGTACTGGTTCAATTATGGGATGGCAAAGTTAGGCGAGAAATTCCCCGACCTACTCAATGCCACACGCGACTCAGTGATGTAAGAAAAAGAGTGTTATCAAGCCGGTTCTATCGTTACTGATAGAACCGGTTTTTTTTGCCTGCTATTTGCGCTGATACCCGCTGAAGACTGTCGCTGCAGTGGAAAAGAACGACGCTGCGGGACGATTAAATTGGCTTTAATCCGCTGTCCACATCCGCGTTTTGGCCGCGATGGCGCAAGTAGTGGTCCATCAGCGTAATAGCCAACATCGCCTCCGCAATCGGCACAGCGCGAATACCCACACAGGGATCGTGACGGCCGGTCGTAATCACTTCAATAGAATTGCCGAACTTATCGATTGACTGCCCCGGAATACGCAAGCTCGATGTTGGTTTAAGGGCAAGATTGGCCACAATGTCTTGGCCCGATGAAATTCCGCCCAACACACCACCAGAATTGTTCGATAGAAATCCCTGTGGCGAGAGCTCGTCGCGATGCTCGGTCCCCTTCTGGCTGACAACGGCAAAACCAGCGCCCAACTCAACACCTTTTACCGCATTGATACCCATCAAGGCATGCGCTATATCGGCATCCAAGCGATCAAAAATGGGCTCGCCGAGACCCACTGGAACATTTTTCGCCACGACGGTCACCTTAGCGCCAATCGAATTTCCCTCTTTGCTCAACGCTTGCATGTAGGTTTCAAGCTCGGCAATCTTGTCGGGATCTGGAAAGAAAAACGGATTATTTTCAATGACATCGCGCTCGAAACGCTCCGCAGCGATCGGGCCAAGCTGCGACACATAACCAAAAATCTCAACACCGCAGCGCTCTTTAAGGTATTTTTTCGCAATGGCACCGGCCGCTACCCGCATGGCCGTCTCGCGCGCAGAGCTGCGCCCACCGCCGCGATAATCGCGGTCACCGTACTTTTGATGGTAGGTGTAGTCAGCATGGGACGGCCTAAAAGCATCTTTGATATTGCTGTAGTCTTTCGATTTCTGATCAGTATTCTCAATGATCATACCAATCGATGCGCCAGTGGTTTTTCCTTCGAACACACCCGACAAAATTTTCACTTCATCATCTTCACGGCGCTGGGTCGTATAGCGTGACTGCCCAGGCTTGCGGCGGTCGAGATCCGGTTGTAAATCAGCGGCGCTAATCTCTAGCCCTGGCGGACAGCCGTCTACGATACAACCGATCGCGAGGCCGTGGCTCTCGCCAAAGCTAGTGACTGCAAAGAGTTTTCCGAGGGTATTTCCAGACATGGCGAACGGTTACCTTAATTGAGTGGCCTTAACGCGGCTAATTATACGTAAATTATTCAAAAGATTCGTGGTGTTCAAGCAGTTGATCGCGGGTCAGCAGAAACACACCGCCATCGCCCTCGCTAAATTCGAGCCACAAAAATGGCACCGACGGAAACAGACGATCAAGTGCCTCGCCAGAATTGCCCACTTCAACAATCAACACGCCGTGCTCTGTCAGATAGTCATGAGCCTCACGAAGCAGCCGTCGAGTAAAGTCTAAACCGTCATTCCCCGACGCCAAGGCCAGCTCGGGCTCGTGAAAATACTCATCTGGCATACTGGCATAATCATCGGCATCGACGTACGGCGGATTGCTGACAATGAGATCAAATTTTTGATCCGCTAAATTTTCAAACAGATCTGACTGCACCGCGCTGACACGCGCCGCTAGATCGTGTTGCTGAATATTCTGTTGTGCTACCTGCAACGCGTCAGCGCAGATATCACTGAGTACAACCTCAGCATTTTCAAAGGCGTAGGCGCAGGCGATGCCGATACAACCACTCCCGGTGCAGAGATCCAAAAGCCGCTGTGGCTCCGTAGAACACCAAGGATAAAAACCGCTCATGATGAGCTCAGCAATCGGCGAACGTGGAATAATCACCCGCTTATCGACAGCGAAAGGCAGTCCACAGAACCAAGCGCGCCCGGTGAGGTATGCGGCGGGTATGCGGTCGCGGATGCGCTGCTCGAAAAGCTGATGAATGGCTTTGCACTGAATGTCCGTAAGCTGTTGATTTAACACCGATCGGTCTGCATCGGGCGGAAGGTCTAGGGCGTAAAAGACAAGGAAGACAGCTTCGTCCCATGCATTGTCAGTACCGTGGCCAAAATAGAGATCACTGGTCTCGAAGAGCAACTGCCCTTCTGTGAGAATTTGCTCGACCGTTACTGGGTCTGTGTTTGTCGGGGTAGCTGGCATTTTTATTTGGTCTCCATGGGTCACTTATTTTAACCCCTAAGCTGGCATTGATGGGCACTTTGTTACAAAATTGCCCCCGACAAAATATGAACGCACACATTAGCCGAGAATAACTGCATGAAACAGTATTACGAAAAGATAATAGCAAGCACAGGTGAAGATATTCGCCGCCCCGGTCTTCTGGACACCCCCGAGCGTGCCGCAAAAGCATTTGAGTATCTAACCAGCGGCTACAACATGGACCTTAACGAGGTCATCAACGACGCACTGTTTCCGTCAGACTCCGAAGAGATGGTTATTGTTAAAGACATCGAGCTTTTCTCTCTGTGCGAACACCACTTGCTGCCCTTTATCGGCAAATGTCATGTGGCTTACATACCCAATGGTCAGGTGTTAGGGCTATCAAAGGTGGCACGGGTGGTGGATATGTTTTCACGCCGCTTGCAAATTCAAGAAGCACTGGCGCAGCAAATTGCGTCAACCATTCAAAAAGTCACCAATGCGACCGGCGTTGGTGTGATTGTTGAAGCCAAGCATATGTGCATGATGATGCGCGGTGTTGAGAAGCAAAATTCGTCGATGAAGACCTCTGCCATGCTTGGCACCTTCCGCACTCACCAAGCGACTCGGACAGAATTTCTTGCGCTTTTGAGCAATAATATTTAAGCCTGCACTCTCGGTTTAAAGCTGTTAGAAAACAAAAAAGCCCGCAGAAATGTGGGCTTTCTTGTTTGTACTCACTTGCCTGTACTCACTTGCCTGTACTCACTTGTCTTTACTTTCTTCTTCCTTCGCTTTCCCCGCGTCACCGGCTTGACAAAAATAACCTCATTATTAAGCGGCCTGATTGGACCAACACATCGTTCCTGCGACCTTCCCTTCATTGATATTGCTGAGCAGTACAGCTTTGAATAGCAGTGTGAATCGAGATTTTAACAATCAATTCTGCTAAGATGCCGCGCCTGAATAGCGGCACAGCTATTTGTCGAAGAAATAATGAATTGCAGTGAACCTCCTGTGTAAAAGAGAGTCCAAAAGCCCACTGCAAAATCGCACTTGCACTAACAATTAATCAAAAGAGTCCCTCTTACAATGTCTGTAGCTCCTCTCTATTTTTCCGCAATCTCATCGCGACTGAAATTAATTTGGAACGGCGCACCCATAAGCTATCTGTGGGTCAATAGCGTCGCCGCACTAGTCCTCACAGCAATCTACAACAACACGTTGTGGGCGAGACTTTACGACATCGTTGGATTTCACAGCCCATCCTCCAGTTACTTCTATATCGCGTTTTTTCTTCTCGCCACAGCTGTCTGCTTTGCACTGCTGACAATCATCTCTTTTCTTCCCGGTTATAAATGGTGCTTGATGGCACTGTTTATGGTTTCAGCGATGGGCGGATACTTTATAGATCAATATGGCGTCTATATTGATTCCGAGATGATTACCAACGTCTTGCAAACTGACACAAACGAAGTCGCCGACTTACTTAGCCTAGGGTTAGTTATCAATGGAATTCTATTTGGGCTTTTGCCCGCGCTTTTGGTCTATCGCTTAACTATTAAACCGGAAAAGGGCTTTGTCACTCTGCTTAAAAAAGCCGCGACACCTCTTATCGCCCTTACAACCGCAATTTGTATTTGCCTGCCGGTTTACCAAACATTTGCATCCGTTATGCGTGCGCACAAAGAGGTGCGCTATCTCGTTACGCCGAGCAACATTATTTATGGTGTTATTCGAGCGGTCTCGGAATCAGAGAAAATTTCACCTGTTGTCGGCAAACTCGATGAGGCTGCTGCGCTGGGTGATTCTTGGGCTACGGCAAATCAAAAACCGTTACTGTTTGTTTTTGTTGTCGGAGAAACCGCTCGAGCAGACCACTTCTCTCTGGAAGGCTACAGCCGCAACACCAATCCAAATTTGCAACTCAAGGATATTATTTACTTCAATCATGTCAGCTCCTGCGGTACATCGACAGCCATCTCACTGCCCTGTATTTTTTCCAACGATACCCGCGAAGATTTCTCGCGAAAGTCGTCATCAGAGAAAGAAAACTTACTCGATTTAATCGCACAAGCAGGGTTGAACGTGTTATGGGTTGACAACAACAGTGGCTGCAAAGGTGTCTGTCTGCGCACTGAACAGTTCACCATCAATCACCAAAGTCTCGACTGTGATAGTGAGCACTGCTTCGACTTGGCCATGCTGCAAGCGCTGGAGACACCCGCAGATACGGACACATTTATGGTACTGCACCAACTGGGGAGTCACGGGCCGTCCTACTACAAGCAGACACCAGATGACCAAAAAGCGTTTCTTCCTGACTGCGAAACCAGTCAGCTGCAAGACTGCAGCCAAGAGGAAATTATTAATGCCTACGACAACACGATTTTATACACCGACTTGTTTCTCTCCAAAACGATTGAACGTCTTGGTGCTCTGAGCGAGCGCTACAATACCGCCCTTTTGTACGTCTCAGATCACGGAGAATCCCTCGGCGAAAGCGGGATCTATCTGCATGCTGCCCCCTACTATATGGCGCCAGAGGAGCAAACACATGTGCCGATGTTAGCTTGGCTATCTAACGATTTTGCCAGCCGCTTTGGTATCGACAAAGGCTGCCTTAAAGCGCACGCCGACAGCCCATTGTCACACGACAACATCTACAGCTCGCTGCTCGGCGTTCTCGATATTGAAAGCACAACCTATGACTCACAACTGGACCTATTCACGCCATGCATGAATCGTTAGAGACTGCATCTTCAACCAGCCAGCCGCTATCGAATGATTTTTATTGGAATCACTTGGTGCTGCCCAGCGTTCTATTTGTCGGTGTCTTGATTGCCATCGAATGGTTCCAGCTAGATCGTCTCCTCGCAGGATTTATCTACGATAACGATTTGCACAGTTGGTCACTGAGAAGTAACTATTTGCTGGAAGAGATTATCCATAAAGATGGCCGACTTCTGTTTGCGCTAATGATTGTCTCTCTGATCGCCCTGTACTTTACGCCCCGCTATAAAATGCACAAACGGCCACTGGCCTTTCTCATTCTTAGCGTCTTAATTTCGGTGATCAGTATCAATCTTATTAAAAAGATTTCTGGCGTTCCCTGCCCCTGGTCAGTGGACGAATTTGGCGGTACACAGCACATCATGCACTGGTTTAACGGTTTTAATGGCCAGTCCGGCTGTTTTCCTGCCGGCCATGCAAGCGCTGGTTATGCCTGGGTTGCACTGTACTTCTTTGCCCTCGTGCAGCGGCCATCACTGCGTTTTCACGGCTTGTTTTTTGGCTTGGGACTTGGATTTATTTATGGCTTCGCCCAGGAATTGCGCGGCGCCCACTTCCTCTCTCACGATATCTGGACAGCGGCAATATGCTGGCTAGTTCCCGCAGCGCTGTTCCACCCATTTTTCGGTAAGTCAGTCTCACAGAGTGAAGACAGTGCGTCGAGCAACCCTTAGAATACGCGGCTTACGAACAGAGATCAGTTATGGATATTAAAAAACGCACGGGACTTAGCAGGCTGGTTTACGCAACCCTTTACTCCTACCGCGGCCTAATGCACAACATACGACACGAAGCGGCAATTCGCCAAGAAGTCATTGCGGCGCTGATTATGATTCCGCTGGCCTGCTACCTCGATGTATCGACAGTGGAGCGGTTATTTTTGATCACCTCAGTGTTGCTGGTGATTATTGTCGAACTGCTTAACACGGCCATTGAAGCAGTGGTCGATCGCATCGGTCTTGAGTATCACGAGCTTTCCGGTTTGGCCAAAGATACGGGTTCTGCTGCCGTCTTCGTCGGCTTGCTACAGTGCGTCATTGTCTGGACGGTGATTCTGCTATCTCTGATGGAACGCTAGGCCCACCTCTGGGCGTCTCTCTAAGGACTAAAACAGCGGCAGCGGCTGGATAAAGTCTTGCACCACGGCTGCCACCTGCTCAGCCTGCTCCTCCATATGCAAATGATGCGACCCGTCCATCGCCACGATCGTAAGGTTGGCAATCCAGTCAAAAGACTCTTTCTGCTCATCGTTGAGTTTAAAAGGACTCCCCGTCGCTTGAATCAGCAGAACCTGCCCAGTAATTGCAGTGAAAAAATCCTTCAAATGCTCCCGTGACAGTTTCATCTGGGACGCTGCCTTTAGGCGCTGGTCGTTATGCCAGTAAAACCCTCGCGCATCTTGGCGCACACCGCGCTCAGCGAGCGCTCGCGCGGCCGATTCCTGCAGCGGTACGAACCCGTTTATACGTGCCATTACCGCTCGATCGTAGTCGCCAAAAAAGCTCGGAGAGGCGTTGCCGTAACGCTTGTTTTCATAGATTGCCCGCGCAACCTGCTTCGCCGTGCCACCCACGTCAGCAAGGCCGGGCATATGACCGTCAATCAGTGCGAGTTGAGTAATGCGCTCCGGAAAAGCGCCGGCGATAAGGGTAGAGATAATCGCGCCGCGGCTATGACCGAGCAGCACAAAGCGCTCCCAGCCCAATTGATCTGCGACCGCCATCACTTCGTCAATGTCTTGCCAAATATTGTAGCCAGAGTCGGCCGAGCGAAAACTGCTGCTGCCATGACCGGCGCAATCGAGCGCCATCACATGAAGATCATCCATATAGGGCAGCATGACATCGAAGCTATTGGCATTATCAAGCCAGCCATGCAGCGCAATAACGGGCGTTGCACCGGGCATTCCCCACTCTTTGGCGGCTAAGGTTAACCCGTTTACCTGGAAGGTGCGTTCGCTGACAAATCTAAGAGGCATAATGTATCTCAGTTAATGAGCATTCCATGCTTCACTAGATCCTAGGTTTAAATAGGCGGCTGAAAGGCTAAGACAGAGCGAGCCTCGAGTAAGCGAGCCAAGAATTGGCGGGCCATGACGACACACAGCCCGCTAAAATAGGCTACTTAATTTACTTATTGGTCTTTTTGACGGCTTTGCCCTTTGTCACTTCAGGCTCATCGGCAGTGAACGACGGGATATCGTCTATATCGTCTATATCGTCGACATCGACAATCTCGCCCTCTTCGATATCGTCCACTGAGTAACCTTCGGATTCGTCGACTTCGGGCCACTCGTCAAAAGGGAATGGCTTGGATTCGCTGTTAAACGTCAAGAACATCACTGTTTGATAGACCCACCTGCCAAGTCCCTGACCGAGATTGCGCAAGTTCTCATTATCGGATCCCGTCACCAGAACAAACACGAACTGGACTAAAACGACGAGGGAAATCACTAACCGCGCAGCCATCAACAAAATTGTAAACAACACCATATAGGCGAAGCGGATCCAAGTATTGGTATTTGTAAAGTGCATATTTTTATCGCTCATTGGGTTTTACCATAAATTCCACATCTGTATTTTGCTCTGCAACCATCATAGTACGCATTGATTCGAGGATCGGTCGCTGCTCGAACATGTAAGCGTATAGCGCCGACGCCAATGGCATGTAGATACCCATTTCATCTGCGCGTTCTTTAACTAGTTTAGTCGTATTTACGCCCTCAGCAACCTGCCCAATGTCACTCATGGCCTGATCAAGACTTTTTCCTTCGCCAAGCGCTAGGCCAACACGAAAGTTGCGGCTGAGCGGCGACGTACAGGTGACATAGAGATCACCCACACCGCTAAGCCCGAGAAAGGTGAGTGGATCGGCACCGAGCTTACAAGCAAAGCGGCTCATTTCGGCCAAGCTACGGGTCAGAACAACACTTTTTGTATTTTGCCCCGCCTTCATAGCTTCCGCAATTCCCGCGACAATGGCATAAATATTTTTCAGCGCACCGGCGAGCTCAACACC
>Ga0208443_1000388_pt1 | contig 12741 bp, 15 predicted proteins | sample Colrivmet1554A02_FD_187662 | JGI IMG/M metagenome (GOLD analysis project Ga0208443, IMG submission 187662) | Estuarine microbial communities from the Columbia River estuary - metaG 1554A-02 (SPAdes) (version 2) | ecosystem: Environmental > Aquatic > Marine > Intertidal zone > Estuary | place... | reverse complement strand
TTCTTTATGTTTTTTATAGTATTTATTATGGACATGTAATATCTGGATGGGCATCGGTAATTTTTACAATTGTAATATTTGGAGGTCTAAATTTAATCGTATTGGGAATAATTGGAGTTTATGTTGGAAAATTATTTATGCATTCCAAACAACGTCCAAACTATTTAATTAGAGATACTAATTTAGAAGATAAAAAATGATATTATTGAGTTTTGATATTGAAGAATTTGATATGCCTTTTGAATATGGCAAGACAATTAGTTTTGAAGATCAAATGAGTATTTCTATTGAAGGAACTTCTTTAATATTGGATTTATTAGAAAAACATCAAGTAAAAGCTACCTTTTTTAGCACCGTAATATTTGCAATTAATGCACCCGAAATAATCAAGAGAATTGTCAATAACGGACACGAAATTGCTTCACATAGTTACTACCATAGCGATTTTAAAGTCGAACATTTATTAGAATCAAAGGATAAATTAGAGGAAATTACTAATACAAAAGTTATAGGTTTTAGAATGCCAAGAATGCAACCTGTTGATGAAAAAGAAATTTTTAAAGCAGGTTATATTTACAATTCATCAATTAATCCAACCTATTTGCCTGGCAGATACAATAATTTTTCGAAGCCAAGAACCTATTTTAAGCAAGATGGAGTTTGGCAAATACCAGCATCAGTAAGTCCTATTATCCGTTTTCCGCTTTTTTGGCTATCTTTCCACAACCTTCCACTTTGGCTGTATAAAATAATTTGTACTATTACTTTTTTGAAAGATAAATATCTAAATATCTATTTTCACCCGTGGGAATTTACGGATTTAAATGATTTCAATCGATTTGGTTTTCCAGGCTATGTTTCAAAAAACTCTGGAATTCAAATGTATAAAAGATTAGATAATTTGATTTTTTGGATGAAAAAAAAGAACTACAGTTTTCATAGTACTAGAGATTTAATTGAAAAAATAAAATCGTAAACATCATGAAAATAGCAGTGATTCAGCCAAAAATGATTGGGGATGTATTGATTACGAGTGTGATTTTTGAAGAATTAAAACAAAAATTTCCTACAGCTGAACTGCATTTTATTGTAAATAAAAATACTATTCCCGTATTAGAAAACAATCCATTTATTGATAAAATTATCATTTTAGACCCTAGCATTGAAAAAGGATTGTCAGGCTTTATTAAGCAAATGTTTAGAATTAGAAGTGAAAAATACAACATCATAATTGATTCTTATTCAAAATTAAAAACAGCATTATTGTGCAAATTTTCAGGTGCTAAAAAAACAATTTCATTCAATAAAAGTTACTCGAGATTTTTCTATACTGATACAATTATTCGAACGAAACATTCTATTTCTACTGCAACAAAAGCGGTTGAACATCGATTACAGTTATTAAAACCATTAGGAATTGATTTTCAAGTTATCAAACCAAAACTATATTTAAAAAATTCTGAAATAGAGGATGCAATCTCTATTTTAACTCAGAATAATATTGATTTAAAAAAGCCAATAATAATGATTAGCGCAATTGGAAGTAGCGAAGCAAAAACGTATCCATTGCAATACATGGCTCAAGTAATTGATGAAATTGCTAATAATAAATCGGTTCAATTATTGTTTAATTACATTCCAAATCAAAAAAAAATAGCTTTAGAATTGTATAATTTATGCAAAAAAGAAACCCAAGAAAAAATATTTTTTGATGTTTACGCTAAATCCCTTCGTGAATTCATGGGATTAACAAGCCAATGTGCGGCATTAATTGGCAATGAGGGTGGAGCTATTAATATGGCAAAAGCAATCAACATTCCAACATTTACAATATTTTCACCATTTATTTTAAAAAATGATTGGAATATGTTTGAAAATGAAACAACTAATATTTCGGTTCATATTTCTGATTATTATCCGAATTTATCGCTTAAAAATTCTAAAAATGACACTGAAATATATAAGTTATTAAAACCCAAACTATTTAATAATTTATTACTTTTATTTCTTGACAAAAACAATCTAAGATAAATGATACTAGGATTTGACGCTAAAAGATTCTTTCACAATAAAACAGGTTTAGGCAATTATAGTCGAGATCTAATAAGGATTTTAGCGCAATATAATTCTGAAAATAATTATTTATTATACAATCCTAAACCAAAAAAAATAGATCGAATTCTAATTGACGGGAAAATTATCATTGAACGTTTACCCGAAAATAAAAAAGATAGAAAGCTATCTTCACTCTGGAGACTATTTTCGGTTAGTTCCCAAATAAAAAAAGACAAAGTTGAATTATTTCACGGATTATCAGGTGAAATTCCAATTGGCTTAAATAAAACTGGAGTAAAAATAGTAGTTACCATTCATGATTTAATATTTATGAGGTATCCTAATTTGTATTCCTTTTTTGATCGTAAAATACATTATTACAAATTCAAATATGCGGCAAATAAAGCCGATTTGGTTATTGCTATTAGCGAACAAACAAAAAAGGATATTATCACTTATCTAAATATTAATCCGGATAAAATAAAAGTAATTTACCAAGGATGTGCTCCCGTTTTTAAGGAAGAAATACCTTCAGAATTTATAGAATTCACAAGAAAAAAATACAATTTACCTTTAAATTTTGTTTTGAATGTTGGAACAATTGAAAAGAGAAAAAATGTACTTTCAATAATTAAAGCAATAAAAGAAATTGACACGAAATTAGTTGTCATTGGTAAAAAAACAGCCTATTTTACAGAAATTAACACTTATATTTTAGAAAATAATCTTCAAAATAAAGTGATATTTCTTGAAAATGTTGAGTTGAAAGAATTAGCAGCAATTTATAAAATAGCAACTGTGTTTATTTACCCTTCTGTTTTTGAAGGTTTTGGAATTCCAATAATAGAAGCATTGTATTCAAAAACTCCGGTTATTTCTTCAAAAGGAGGTTGCTTTTTAGAAGCTGGAGGAGAAAATTCTATTTATATTAATGCATTAAATCCAGAAGAATTAAGAAGTGAATTAATAAATTTGTTAGAAAATTCAGAAAAAAGAGAAGCAATGAAAAATGGTGGATTGCAATTTGTTCAAAAATTTAATGATGAAAACGTTGCCAAAAATTGGATTGAAACATACAATGACGTATTAAGATTATCTTAAACTTTTAAAACAATTTGTAGAAATTAAAAATGCTACAAAAAACGTAATTATATTTGCAGACTAATACTGAAAAAGTACTTTATAAAATTTTATAAAAATAATCAATGCGAAAATTATTTATTACAATTATTCTTTTGTGTTTTTCGATAGGTTTCTCACAAGATAATAAACCAACTTCTGGAAAATATACGGCTCATAATAAAGGTAAAATGTATATTTATTGGGGTGGAAACCGCGATAGTTATACCAATTCAGACATTCACTTTAAGGGATCAAATTACGATTTTACCCTACATGATGTTGCCGCGGTAGATCGGCCAGTAGGTTGGCACGTTGACTATATTAACCCAGCAAAAATGACTATACCACAAACTAATTTTAGACTTGGATACTTCATTAATGACCATTATAATATCTCGATTGGTGTTGACCATATGAAATATGTTATGGTTCAAAGTCAATCGGCAAGAATTACTGGAAATTATCCAAATATATATAATTCAACAGTTATTAATAATGGAGTTGTAGATTTAACAAATGAGAGTTTTTTAACTTTTGAACATACTGACGGTTTAAATTATGTCAATTCTGAATTTTCAAGAGTGGATGATATTTCAAAAATATTCAAAATAAATGATACTGATAAAATCCAAATAAGCTTAACCGAAGGCGTTGGAGCTGGAATTTTATATCCAAAAACAAATGTCATGTTAATGGGAAAGGAACGTCACGACGATTTTAATGTAGCTGGATTTGGCGTTTCTGCAAAAGCAGGTTTAAATATTACATTTTTTAAACATTATTTTATTCAAGGGGAATTAAAAGGTGGTTATATTAACATGCCAAATATCAAAACTACATTTGATAATTCAGATAGTGCTTCTCAACATTTTATGTTTTTTGAACGAGTTATTGCCTTTGGTGGGATTTTCCAATTGTAATTGAAAACTAAACTTTATCAATCCCATTTTTAGTTTTAATAATAGAATGCTTTTTATTGAAAGAACGAATGCTATTATTTTTTTTCCAAATTTCAGGTGAAGAATACCCTCTACTATGATCTAAATGCACGCAAATTGCACTGTATCGGATTTGCTTTGAAAGCATCCCGTTATTGAACATGCGCTCTCCCATTTCTCGATCTTCCCCACCATATTGCATTTCATTATTGAAACCATTTACAGCTAAAATATCATTTTTCCAGCCTGAAGAATTGTGACCGTTCCAAGATCTTTTTGTTGGAGTAATCCAATTCATGAATTGAGCAATATATAAATTATTGGTCAGTTTAATACTTTTAAAATTCAATTTAAATCCATTGTTTTTTAACCAATAAAGTTGAAAACAATTTGAATTTATTATGTCATTTTCTGAAATTAATTTTGAAATTGAAAGAGGTAATTTAAAATAACCTCCCGATAAAAAATATCCGATTTCACTGTGTTTTAAATGCATTTCAACAAAATCTTTTCTAGGTATACAATCGCCGTCAGTAAATATTAAATAGTCAGAATTCGACTTTAAAATGGCTTTGTTTAAGATTTTTGTTTTTTGAAAACCGTGATCTTCATGCCAAACATGAATAATGGGGTTTTTAAATTTAGAACTGAATTGAGAAATTAAGTCTTTCGTTTCAGAGGTAGAACCGTCATCGGCAATAACAATTTCAAAATCACACTCTGTTTGGACACTGTATCCAATAAGTACCTTTTGCAACCATTCAACTGCGTTATATGTTGTGATAATTACTGAAACTTTCATTTTTTCTTTTGAAAAGTGAAAATACTATTTTTTCACAACTATTTATTCCAAAATTTCAATTTCTTTTTTAATCTTCTTTTTCTGAGGAATTGATTTTGAAAATTAGTTGTCATTTCACTAAGCGTTCTAAAGATTAAATCTTCTGATTCTCCGGATAAAATAGCATATTCATTACTCATTATTTTTATCATTTCAGCATGACTTGTCAATCGACAAAGATTTTTGATTCTAACATCAAAAGACATGTTTTTATGAAATGACATTCTATTTAAATCAACTAAATAAAAATCATAAACACCTTTTTCATTTTTTTTTATTAAAGTATTTCCCGGAGAATTATCTAAAAATTCAATTCCTTTTTGATGTAATAAATAGGAGAAACGAATAAATTGCCTTAAAATTATTTCATTTTCTTGAAATTCAGGCAATTGAAGAAACTCTCTAAATGTAAAATCACATTCCAAATGTTCACTGATATAATAACTATAATTCAAACCGAAAACGGAAGATTTTTCAATATATGCAATTGGTTGAGGCGTTCCAATATTATTTTCTAAAAGTATATTTGCATATTCAAATGAGCGCCTAGATTTTGATTTTCTGAAATATTTATAGATGATAGAATTAAGTAAGTGAGGTTTTTTAAATGATTTAATATTTACCTTCAGGTCGTCAATATCAAATAGCTTTATAGTATTTCTATTTCCGTCGGCAAATAAGAATCCAGAAGTATTAAATTTATCAATTAAATCAAACAATTGACTTTTTATATGAGTATGTCTATCGCTTACTTTTGAAGTAATCATTCTATTAATTTTTCACAAAAATAAATATTTTATATTCATTATATAAGCTATATTTGCTTTTAGTTTATAAAATATATTTTTCTTTAAATGAAAATCACATTAGTAAGCCTAGATAATTGGGGTTTTAACTCAAATATTGCTGTTGCTTTAGAAAAAAAAGGACATATAATACGGCACATTGATTTTAATGAATTTAAATATAAATACACCAGTTTTTCTCATAGAATTTATAACTTTTTATTAAAAACTTTTTTAAATAAAAATTTAAAAACAATTTTTTATGGTGAGAAAATTATTGAAATTCTAAAAGAGAATAATGAAATTCAAGATGTAATTTTGACAATAAAAGCTGATTTTATAGATTCAAAAAGTTTGTTGGAGTTCAAAAATTATACTAAAAAATCAATCACGTTTATAAATGACAGTTTTGCTAGATGCCCAAAAACAAAACCTGTACTAAAATACTTTGACGAAGTGTATTCATTTGAAAAAGAGGATTGTAAAAAATATAATTTAAAATTTAAAACTAATTTTATTTACAATTATACCAAAACAAATGATATTAAAAGTAATTTTAAATACCAATTATTCAACATTTCATCCAGAGATAAAAGAACCAATACAATTTTAAAAATTGCTCAAAAACTAAAAATAGATAACATAAACTATAAGATTTTTATTTTTGACAATAAGTATAAAATTAAAGAAAATGAATTGGTTACAGTAATTAGAAAATCCGTTTCATTAAATGAAGTTAATGAGTACATAGAAAACTCGCAAATATTGTTAGACATTCAACGAAAAAAACAAATGGGATTAACATTTAGGGTTTTTGAAAGTTTAGGATTACAAAAGAAACTTATTACTTCAAATGAAGATGTTAAGAATTATGATTTTTATAATCCGAATAATATTTTGATAATTGATGTTAAAAACCCCGTTTTCCCTAAATCGTTTTTTGAGACACCATATCAAAATATACCTGATGAAATATTGAATAAATATTTAGTAGAAAATTGGGTTGAATGTTTTTTAAATTAAAATAAAATGAAAACATCAGTAGCAATGTGCACCTACAATGGTGAAAAATTTATCAAAGAACAAATAGATTCTATTTTAAAACAATCAGTTTCAATAGATGAAATCATTGTTTGCGATGATGGATCTTCCGATAAAACCTTAAATATTTTAAATGAATATTCTGAAAAACATATTAATCTTTTCAAAATTTATAGTAATGAAAAAAATCTTCGTAGCTTAAAAAACTTTGAAAAAGCCATTCAACTTTGCTCAGGGGATATTGTATTTTTAGCTGACCAAGATGATATTTGGGTAGAGAATAAAGTAGAAAAATATATTGAATTTTTCAAAAAAAACTCCACCATTAACGCAATTGCATCTAATGGATATTGTATTGATGAGCAAACTAAAATACATGAAAAATATGCGGTTTGGGATGCTCCCCAATTTTTAAGGGACCAAAACATACCATTCGATTATTTTACCTTAATATGTCATGTGTCAAATGTTGCAACAGGTGCTTCAATGGCTATTCGAAAAGAAATAATTCCAAACATTGTTCCTTTTCCAGTAGTTAAAGATTTTCATCATGACGAGTGGATTGCGTTGATTACATCTAAAACAAATTCATTTGAATTGCTAAATGAAAAATATTTTTATTATAGGACCCATAAAAATCAACAAGTTGGTGGTGTGTTTTTTAATAAAAATAATGACGTTAAAAAAGGTCTGATTGAAATATTTAATATTTCACAAGAAAAAGCAACTTTTATCAGTTTTAAACGGAAATTAAAAAAATTATGTTTTGCTTACGTTAAGAGTGATACATTATTGCGAATTAACACAAAATACAACAATATTTTCGAAGAAAATCTAATACAAATTGAAAGTCTTTTTTATGAAACCAAAAAAAAATTTAAAAGATATAATCCTATTTTATATCAATTAATTAGTTTATCTGACAAAATTTTAAATAAAAGACAACTTAAATGAAAGCAATGACTGTAAGTGTTTTAATGATTACATATAACCATTCTAAATATATTAAACAAGCCGTTGAGAGTGTTTTAGAACAAAAAACTAATTTTGATTTTGAATTAATTATTGCAAATGATTGTTCACCTGATAACACAGATGAAATTATTAATGATATAATTAAAAACAACCCAAATGGTTATAAAATAAAATATTATAGTCATCAAAAAAACATAGGAATGATGTCTAATTTTATCTTTTTGACAGAACAAGCTATAGGTAAATATTGTGCTTTATGTGAAGGTGATGACTTTTGGACCGACAACTATAAACTTGAAAAGCAAGTGAGTTTTTTAGATTCAAATCTAGATTATAGCATTTGTTTTCATAATGTTCAAATATTAACTAATGAAGGTCTAATAACAGAAAACCCTTTAATAGCTCTAGATACTTCAACGATTCTAGATTTAGCTAAAGGAAATTATATTCATACTCCGAGTGTAGTGTATAGAAATCATTTAATTCCAAAATTGCCTGACTATTTCAAAAAAGCACCTGTGGGCGATTATTTTTTACATATGCTAAACGCAAAATATGGGAAAATAAAATATATTGATGAAAATATGGCTGTATATAGAGTCCATGAAACCTCCTATTGGTCATCAAAAAAACAATCAGAAAGAGAATTAATTTGGATTAAATTTTTAAAAAATATTAAAGAAAACTTTTCGCCTGAAATACAAATTCTAATTAAAAATCAAATTCACACACTAAAAAAAAATAATAAAGAAAAATTTTACAAAAAGATTTTTCGAAAATTATTTGGTGTTTAATATTAATAAATAGAAATAACATTTTTTTTTCAACTTCTTAATGTTAATCTTTATTTGTAATTTTGGTTAAATAAATAAAAAGCTTTTTACATGAAATTTAAATCACTTTTTTCAAAGAAAAATAAAAATAAAAAAACAGAGAACTTATCTGATAAAAACTATTTATTGGATAATTTTTATAATAATCTCAAACTTTTTGATTTTCAACCAAAACATATTGTTGATATTGGCGCTAATCATGGGACATGGACTCGGGAAGCATTGATTCACTTTCCAAATTCACATTACACACTTATAGAGCCTCAATATTGGTTAAAAAGTTCTATTCAGGATGTAATAGATGCCAATCCTAAAGTACAATTTCATGCTTTTGGTGCAGGTGAAAAGGAAGGAACATTTATGTTTACAATCGTAGATAGAGATGATAGTTGCTCATTTAGATATACGAAAGAAGAAGCGGACAAAGAAGGGTTCAAACAAGTTGAAATCCCTGTAACAACTTTAAATAATCTTTTAGCTAAAAGCGATTTACCTATTCCAGATATAATTAAAATTGATGCTGAAGGTTTAGATATTGAGGTTTTAAAAGGGGCTAGTGATTTTTTTGGAAAAACTGAAATATTTATGGTAGAAGCTGGAGTAGTTAACAAAATGTTTGAAAATAGTTTTTTGAATATCATTAATTTTATGGATGAAAAAGGTTACCGGTTGTATGAAATAACTGATTTAAATAGACCCTTTGAGCCAAAAGTATTATGGCTTGTTGAACTGGTTTTTGTGTTAAAAAATGGATATATTGATTCCAAAAAATTTTCAATTTGATAAACGTTACCAAAACATTTCTTCCCCCACAAGAAGAATACAATAACATAGTTAAACGAGCTTGGGACAAAATTTGGCTTACCAATCGTGGTGAACTTACATTGGATCTTGAATCAAAGCTAAAAGACTATTTAAATGTAGATAATATTATAATTACTAACAACGGTACAATTCCATTGCAAATTGCGTTAAAATTGTTAGGAAATAACCAAGAAATAATAACTACACCTTTCTCCTACGTTGCTACCTCAGCAGCAATAGTCTGGGAAAATTGCAAACCTGTTTTTGTAGATATTCATCCTGATTATCTAACCATTGATGAATCAAAAATTGAAGGTGCAATAACAACAAAAACAACTGCTATATTAGCTACACATGTATTTGGTAACCCCTGTCATTTGGAAGCAATAGAAGCAATTGCAAAAAAACATCAATTATCTGTTATTTATGATGCTGCACATAGTTTTGGTGTTAAGTATAAAAATCAATCCATTTTCAATTTTGGTGATGTAAGCACTTGTAGTTTTCACGCTACTAAATTATTTCATACTGGTGAGGGTGGCGCAATGTTTTGTAAAAACAAAGAGCTATTTGACAAACTATTTTATAGTCACAATTTTGGTCACAATGGCCCTTTAAATTTTCATGGATTAGGAATTAACGCAAAAATTTCCGAGTTGCAATCAGCAATGGGATTAGCAGTTTTTCCATACATGGACTTCATAATTGATGAAAGAAAAAAAGTAGTTGAATTTTATAATTCTAACTTAAATTTCAAATTAACCAGAACAATAGAAATTAGAGAGAATACCGATTGGAACTATAGCTATTATCCATTAATTTTTGATAATGAAGATACGTTATTAAGAGTTCAAAATGCATTGAACGAAAATAATATATTCCCAAGAAGGTACTTTTATCCCTCCTTAAATACAATTGAGTACATTAAAGCGAGCGAGATGCCAATTTCAGAATCAATTGCTTCACGCATACTTTGTTTACCTCTTTATGTAGGATTATTAAAGGAAGATATTGAAAAAATAGTAATAATAATAAATAAAGAGACATGTTAATTATAGGGGCAAAAGGCTTTGCAAAAGAAGTGCTTGAAGTACTTTTTCAAAATAATGATACCAAAAAAATTGCTTTTTTTGATGATATAAATATGGAAAATTATACAATGAATATCCAATTTTAAAAACTTTAACTGAAGTTGAAAACTATTTCAATTCTGTCTCTAAAGATTTTACAATTGGGATTGGAAATCCCGTTTTAAGAAAAATACTTTATGAAAAATTTTCAAATATAAACGGTGACTTTAAATCAACTATTAGCCCAAAAGCAAACATTGGAAATTTCGGTAATATAATTGGAGAAGGAAGTAATATTATGACTGGGTCCGTAATTACAAATGATATTTCCATTGGAAAAGGTGTTATCATTAATATAAATTGCACAATAGGGCACGATTCAAAAATAGGCTTATTTGTGGAAATTTCACCTGGTGTAAATATTTCCGGAAATTGCGAAATCGGTGATTATACAACAATTGGCACTAATGCTACTGTTCTTCCAAAAATAAAAATAGGAAAAAATGTAATTGTCGCTGCTGGAGCTGTGGTTACTAAAGACGTTCCAGATAATTGTATGGTTGCGGGAATCCCAGCAGTTATTAAGAAAGAATTATCTCCACTAACTTTTTAAATTAAAATGAACACAGATATCAATCAAGAAGTTCATAATGCGTTTGAAATAATTAAAGAAGGCGGGATTATACTTTACCCTACAGATACTGTTTGGGGAATTGGTTGTGATGCAACTAACCCTGACGCTGTTGCTAAAATATACCAACTAAAACAACGAGAAGAAACGAAAAGCATGATCGTTTTAATGAATGGTGAAAAAATGATGTATAATGTTTTTAAAGACATACCAGAAGTGGCGTGGCAAATTATTGACTTATCAGAAAAACCAACAACAATTATCCTAGATCAACCTAGAAATGTAGCTTCCAATTTAATTGCTTCAGATAATACTTTAGGAATCAGATTAGTAAAAGAGCCGTTTTGCTTCAAATTAATGGAGAAAATGAAAAAACCTTTAGTTTCAACTTCAGCAAATATTTCTGGACAACCTACCCCAATTGCTTTCAAAGATATTAGTCAAGAAATTATAAAAGGTGTAGACTATGTTGTAAATTTGCACCAAGATAAAATTGCTGGAAAACCGTCAACGATTATTAAATTGTCGAATGATTCCCAAGTGAAAATTATTAGAAAGTAACCCTTTTAAAAATTATAAGCCACGAATAAACGAATTAAAATGACAAATATCATTTACAAAGATGAAAGTTACAAATTGATGGGTATCTTGTTTGATATTCACAATAATTTAGGGAAAGGTTTTTCAGAAATTGTTTATAAAGATGCTATTGAATACGAATTTAAAAAATCTAAGATTTTTTTCGAAAGAGAAAAAGAATATCAGGTTAAATACAAAGAAGTGTTTTTAAAACATAAATTTTATGCGGATTTTGTAGTATTCAATTCAATTATTTTAGAATTGAAATGCTGTAAGTCAATTACAGATTCGCACATTGCGCAAGCAATGAATTATTTGAAAGTCTCAGAAAATAAATTAGCAGTTATTGTAAATTTTAACAATGACTCACTAGAATATAAACGAATAATTATATAAAAATTCGATTATTCGTGGCAAAAACCCTTAATTAAGAGGTGAAAAATGAATATTATAAAAGCATTACAGAACCCTGTCTTTAAAATAATCCAACAAGCAAGTTCAGAACTTAATGTTGATAGCTATGTTATAGGCGGCTTTGTACGTGATTATTTATTAGGAAGAGAATTTAAAAAAGATATTGATATTGTTGCTATAGGAAGCGGAATTGAATTGGCTTTAAAAGTATCTGAATTGCTTCCAAAAAAACCAAAAGTTCAAGTTTTCAAAACCTATGGAACTGCAATGCTGCGTTTTGAAGATACCGAAATTGAATTTGTAGGTGCTCGGAAAGAATCTTATCATTTTGAAAGTAGAAATCCTGTTGTAGAAAACGGAACCTTAGAAGACGATCAAAACCGTCGTGATTTTACCATAAATGCCCTAGCAATTTCTTTGAATAAGAACAATTATGGAGATTTATTAGATCCATTTAACGGATTGGAAGATTTGAAGAATAGAATAATCAAAACTCCACTTGATCCTGATATTACCTATTCTGATGATCCCTTACGAATGCTAAGAGGAATACGTTTTGCGAATCAATTAATGTTTGAAATTGAAGAAAAATCGCTGCAATCAATTGCGAATAATAAAGATCGAATAAATATTATTACTGGAGAAAGAATTGT
>Ga0208443_1000341_pt1 | contig 13572 bp, 14 predicted proteins | sample Colrivmet1554A02_FD_187662 | JGI IMG/M metagenome (GOLD analysis project Ga0208443, IMG submission 187662) | Estuarine microbial communities from the Columbia River estuary - metaG 1554A-02 (SPAdes) (version 2) | ecosystem: Environmental > Aquatic > Marine > Intertidal zone > Estuary | place... | reverse complement strand
GCGTAACAATGAAATCCAAAAGGTGATTCTGGTACAAATGAATATTTATTATTTGATACATTTGATTTTATATTATTTGTAAATACCTTTTGTACTTTTGCGATGAGATTATAATCTTGATTTGGGTCACATGCTCCCATATAACCAATGTATAAAAAATCCCATTGTGGATCAATAACTCTTAATTCATTTATTGTTTTAGAAACTTCTTTACCAAAATTATTATGTAATTCACAATCATCTTCCATAATAATCGCATATTTATCACCATTATCTAGCATTTTTTGCCATGATGCTTTATGAGAAAGAAATATCGCTATCATTGTACGTGTACAAAAATATCGACAAAATGTAGTAGTTTGTTTTTTTATTTCCTCAGTAGTTAAATCTTTTCCAACAATAGCTGACACACGAGTAATATCCATACCAATCTTGGATTGTTGAGATATCATTTTAACCATTCTATCTTTTGATTTATCCATATTAATAACATAGATGTTATCTATATAATTTATTATATCTTTATTCGACATTTTATATTCATAAATAAAAAAAATTGAACATTTAGATGCAATAGTATATATATATGGAACTTGAAGCTTATAATATACTACTCGTAGATTTATTACCAAAATTATCAGAAAACACAAAAAAATGTATTTTGTCTGATTTACAAAAACAAAATCAAATGAATTTTCAACAAGATACACTTTATATTTTTACAGATGGTGGCTGTAAACGAAATGGTAATCAAAATTCTAAAGCAGCATATTCTGTATTGTTTACCGAAAACCAAGATTCACCTTTTTTCCAATTCAATACATCACAGCGTCTTATAGAAGAACCTACAAATAATCGAGCAGAATTATCAGGTATCCTGCATATTTTTAAAAATATATACGAAAATAAAACATTATTTCAAAATCAACATATTATCATTTGCACTGATAGTATGTACTCTATTAATTGTATAGAAAAATGGTCTAAAAATTGGCTTTTAAATAATTGGAAAAATGCAAAAGGTCAAAATGTTAAAAATAAAGAACTAATTCAAGAAATTTTAAGATATCGCGATGACCTTCTCCGAAGCGGAGCTTCAGCTCGTCAAGGTGACCTTAGTTTCAGTATCAAATTTAAACATATCTTTTCTCACACTAGCCCACCAAGTGATAAAAATACTTTATCATACTACTTGTGGTATGGTAATAATAAAGTAGACGAAAATATTAATAAGCTTTTAGAAGGATCTTAACCAAAAATAAGGGGGAAAGTATCTTTTTTGATTTTTTTGGTTAAGCTTTTTTAAAAGCTTATTTGATTTTTTTGGTTAAGCTTTTTTAAAAGCTTATTTGATTTTTTTGGTTAAGCTTTTTTAAAAGCTTATTTGATTTTTTTGGTTAAGCTTTTTTAAAAGCTTATTTGATTTTTTTGATTTAAAAACAATGTATTATATATTATTAAAATGAGTTTTCAACATGTTAATGTTTTAGGATATGGCTTTGTAGGTGGAGCAATGGGACATTTGTGCAAGGAGAATAATGTAAAATTTTGCGTATACGATATTGTTAAAAAAGATGAACCTGGTGCATTACAAACATTTAATAATTTAACAGATATCATAAAATTTTCCGAACAACATAATCAAACAAATATTTATTTTATTTGCGTACCAACACCATCTGATACAGAAGGTCAATGTAATACATCTATCGTAGAATCATTGGTTAAAACTTTGAATAATTTGGTTACAAAAAAATCTATTGTTATAATTAAATCTACTGTTCAACCTGGAACAACAAGAAGATTTAACGAAATGATAAAATCAACTAATACACTTTTAGATCTTGTTTTTTGTCCAGAATTTTTAACTGAAAAAAATTTTAAAAACGACATGTACAATGCAGATTTTGTATTACTTGGCTTTAATCACTTGGAAAACAAAGAGTTACTTAATACAACATCTGATGCAATGAGACTTTTATACAAACACAAAACAGTTGATGTTTATCATAGAAGTTACGAAGAATGTGAAATTTTCAAATATACTATCAATGTTTATTTATCAGTTAAAGTTTGGTACTTTAATGAAATCTATGAATTATGTGGAAAATTTGGAATTGATTACTCACAATTTAGACAAGATTTACTACCACTTGAACCTAGAATTGGTATGTCACACACTATTGTACCAGGTGATCACGGTAGAGGATTTTCAGGAAGTTGTTTACCAAAAGAAACTAGAGGTATGAAATTTTTACAAGGATCACTAGGTATTCCAAATAAAGTTCTAGATGAAATATTAAAAAGAAATTCACAATTGCGAAACGAATAAACCTTTACTTTTAGCAAAAGTAACTAATTTAAAAACAATATTTATATATTGTTAATGTCTATAAAAGTCGAATCATATACAGTTTTAGAAAATAATATAATATTAAAATTTAACAAGTCATTTACTCAAATTAATTATATCAAATTGCAATCATTTTCTAAAATAACTAATTGTGGAGAATTAGATTCTGAAGAATTTGGAATAAAATATTCAAAGCCAAAGAACACTCTTAATTTATTTATAACATCAGATTGTCATTTTCTTTCAATTTTAATAACCAATGTAGATGACAACCCGCTGTATTATTCATATTATCTTACAAATGAAAAATTAAAAGAAAAACAGATATATAAAAGTAACGAAGCAAGGTATATTTATACACCCATAAAAAATGAAAATATTTTTGCAATTCTTAAAAAAAAGAGTTTACCATAAGAAATGGAAATAACAAAAATATGTAAACGTTTACATAATTTATCAACAGATTTAAAAAATAGTTGCACAAAAGATATTCTACACATTTTTGATATCATATTTGAGGAATATGATATAGTTTATAAAAACACTGATCAACTTGTAAACAAACAAATACTAACAGATAGATTACGTGATCTATTAAATGAAAAAATCGGAGAAGAAATACATGTATGTAAAGGATTTTCTCAAAATGGAAACAAATGCTTTAAAAAAAGCCAACAAAACTCAAATTATTGCAAAGTGCATTCTTATTTAGCATTTAGAGAAAAAAATGTCTTGGTATCTAATAACAAAATTGACACTTATGTTACACCAATGAATTTATCTAAAAACAAAATTGATATTTTATCATTGGAAAAAACATTTATAAACGACTCGTTTTATTATCACGACAAAAGTTTTATTTACGATAAAGAGTCGTTAGAAAAAGTTGGATATATTGAAAATGAAAATGATTTTATCTTGACTGATGATCCTTTTATTTTAGAAATTTTATAAAAGTAAATAAACCATTACAATAGCAACAATTATTTTATGTATATTTAGTTCAGATGAAAACAATTGTTTGTTTAAAAAAGTTTGCTGATCAAGGATTAAATGAACAATTACACCCAAAGGAATTATCGAGGCGTAATATTTGTATCCGTAAGTTCTAAATAACTGACCACTAAATAGTAAAAGATCTACTAAATAAAACCCGACAATAGAAGAAACCAAATCAAAAATTGCTACACCTTCAGAATTAGAATTGTATAAATTCGTTGGACTTTCTAATATCCTGTATTTTCTTAAATTTGTAATTGTATCCATATACAATTATACATATAAATAAAATTTTAAAAACTAATATATAATTTACTATCTGCATATTTATAATAATAATTTTTATATGGAAGATTTAAAGTTAATGCTTTAATAAGACTTTTATTACCTATTTCTGAAGAATTTGTACAATCTAATTTAGAACGAAATTCTTTTATTAAATTTCCATAGAGATCAAACTTTCCAATTCCATTATTTTTAAATAATACAACTTCATCTTTATTAATCTTTTTTAGAAAATTATTTTTTAAATCTTGAGAAAGACTATCGTATAATACATAATAACAATTATCTACTATTTTACCAGATTTTACATAATTATCTAAATAACATATACTTTTATAATTGTTTAATCTGCTTGCAGTTTGTCTATCAAGATAAACTGCTAAAATTACATCTTTTTTTTTATTTAATTTAGCAATGTAACCAAGATTTTGATTTTTAGTTAATTTTTTGGTTTCTTTTATAGCAACAATGTTTTCAGATATACCATCTTCTAAAAAAGCCCATCTGTAATTTTTATAAACTGTACAATCTTTTATAGCTTTTGTTAAACTACTTCTCGGAATTCTTAATGTTTTTGATACTTCTGCAATATTTTGATATACTTTTACTAAAGAAAGTGTTTCTGGATTTATTTGTTGAACTTTTTGACCTATATTACAGGACTTTTCTCCAAAATTATTAGTTAGTTTTAAATTATTTTGAATTTTCATATTACTAAATTCATTTTCAATAAAAAAGTATAAATTATTTACATTATCTTGTAGTTTATCTATTTTATTTAAAAGTTCATTTTCAATGGTTAGCTTTCTTTCATTTTCTAGTTTTAATTTTTGGATTTCTAATTCTAATTTCCTAACTTGAAGATGATCGTCATTAAAATCATTTATGTTTTCTTTAACAAGTGTAATTATCGTATCATATGATAATTTTTCACCTACTAAAAACAATTCGTTCTCATTTCCGTGACCATTTAATTTATTATATTTATGCGCATATAATTTTTTATGTAAAAACTTTTCAAAATCATTTGATCTTTTTACAGAAAATACATCCAATAATAAACATTCTGGATATTTTGATTTATGTTCGTTAAATCTATTTACTATACCCATACGACTTTCTCCTACCTTTATTATATAATTGTTATTTTCTAACGATTTTACTCTTATTATGTATACTATATTAATTTGTGAATTGTATTCTTTTAATAATATAGATTGTTTATGTAAAAACGACTCTTTTTTACATGTTTTTATTTCATTATCTTTTATCTCTAATAAATGTTTTCTTTCTTCTAATTGACGCTGTAATTCTCTTGATTGATTAAATATTATATCATCTAATATATCACTTGCCCATTTACGAAATTTCTTAGCTATTTCCTTTTTAGAACTGTAAAGTAAACGATAAACTCCTCGACTTGTTAAAAAAATAGTATCTTGGTTACCACTATTTGATGAGTACGTTGTACGTACTACCTTTTCATCTTCGTCAAAATTAACAATGCTTGTTCTAATATTTACAATATCTAAAACTTTCCCAATATCAGATGCTTTAAAATAATATACTCGTTTATTATCTAGATCTTCTTCTAATATAGATATTGGGTTGTTTTCAAATGCTTTAACTATACAATTATTATCTGTTTTTATTTCTTCTAACATACGAGTACGTGATATACTAATCATAATTTTTTATTTTTAAATTAAAAACGCATTATTTTAAAAATACGTTATAAGGATAACGTACTCATTAATAATATATAGAATATACTCCGTATTTGTACATTTTTGTTTAACTTCATTTTCCATATTAATAATCTTAAAATTATTAAAATAGATATCATTTTTTAGTTTTTTTAAAAATATAATGTAAGTTTGATACAAAATTAATTTGAATCCTTTATACCCCACCTTTCGATGTATTTAATTAGGGAGTAGACTATACCTTAAGTTATCATAGAAGTTGATTAAACCTCTCAAACCCACTAGCGTCTAGTCGTTGAACCTTCACCATAGTCTTATCATAGCGACTTTAGGTGCTTGGCTGCGGATTGTCCAATTCTAAACATTTTTACCATTGGGCGAAGCTCAACTCTTACGAGTAGTGCAACGGCGACTAAGTCGCGTACGGTTATTAACCGTGGTCCTTTTAAATATTTCTAAATAAAAGTGGTAGTTTAGACTCTAAGGAGTTCCCCGTCAATTTGGAAGTGTTGCAAAGTATTATGTAAAAGTACTTCACTAGCAAGTTTCTTTTCAAAACTTACTCTTATGCTCTGTTCTAATATTATTAATATTAATCTTAAAGCAAGGCCACCCATACCCGCCATAATTCTGAGGACATTATAATTGACTGCGTAAACACGAAGTTTAGCAGAATCATCAACATCAGCAGAAATCTGAAGGGTAGCATTGTCAATTCTTGACATGTTTACCGTCCCTGAAGGTTGATGTTGTTCTGGGTTAAGAGCAAATGAGTAAACATAGATACCATCTCCTGGAACTCTAGTATGATGTTGATATGGTTGAACAAGGTTAAAGTAAGATCCTGCTCTAGTAGAGAAACGATCTTGACCATTAAGTTGAAGTTTAGCATCAACAACAGAGTTTCCATTGATAGCAGAACCAGAGTCACTTGAAAAATCAGCTGGATCATTATCATCTTCGTGGATAACCCAAACAAGTTCCTTGCAAGGATGGTTAAGAGCAAGTTTGCTCTTGATAGAACTAGTTCCGGAAGCAACTGATTCAGCACCGGTGAATTGAAGTTGTTCAATAAGGTATTCGTGTTGAACTTGCGCAAATTGTCTTCGTTCATCAGTATCAAGGTAGATATAATCAATATACAATGAAGCGTCCAAAGATGGAGATCCATAACCAGATCCCTTTACAATAGATGCAAGGGAAGCAAAGGTAATATTGAATTTAACTTCGTGATATTGAAGTGCGATAAGTGGTAAAGCAAGTCCTGGATTTCTGCAAAACCAGAATTGAAGTGGAATGTAAAGAGTTGATGCTGGGGAAGATCCATCAGCAGTGCTGGTAAGAGCAGTTACATTACCAATCATTTCGTTGTAACCAGATTCTTTTTCGGCAGTTTGAGTCAATTCATTCCAAATGATGAGCCAATCACCATAATGTTTGTCAATGACTTGTCCTCCAATTTCAATAGAAACTTCGTCGATCAAAGCGTGACCAACTTGAGCAACCCATCCAACGTTGGTTCCAGACAAAGCTGGGAGATCAACTTGAAGGTAAACCTTATGGATAAGATCACCGTTTCTTGAAACAGTGCATGAAACTTTTCGTCCGAAATCTACAGTTCCGTTAAAGGTTTGTTCAATAGATTCGATAGCGAAATTTGTATGTCTACGATAGACAACTTTGAAAAAAGTAATTTGCTTTTGTACCCTACCTTTCGGTATATTTAAATTAGGGAATAGACTATATCTTAAGCGAAAATTTTCGCCCACTACCGTTTAGTCGTTGAACTGCATCCAATTAGGTAATCAAAATTACCCTTAGGATTTGGCTGCGTGCTTGTCCATTTCAAAAATTAACAAATATTAATTTTATCATATATTGCATTTTTACTATACCCCAGTGTATTCTGGGCCAGTAAATTTTTTCAAATTTACCTTAGTAGCAAATATTTTTAGGATGTCGCCGCAATTTGATAGTGTTGCAAATCTATTTTTTAGATTTACTAGCAGTTTTATTATTAATCAATGGATAAAAACACTTAAATTTGATTAATATAGGAATAATAACAGATTTTTCTATAACATATCCTAATAGTTATAGCTGACTACTTTTCTTCCCCATGTTATTAAGGATTACCTGTGAGGTATATATCTTGCTTTTATACGGTCTTTTCAAACCATATATTAGCCCTAATATCTCTATTAGGAATAGAGTACACCTTAAGAATTTTCAGATATGGCTAGTATCATCATAAAATCCCAACTTCCGTCTACTCGTTGAACCTTCATCTTATATCTACCTCTACCATCTCCGATGTTAGTCGGTAAGGTACCTAAATTGAATGTAAATATTCTGTAGCCAATTGTAATTTATCTTCCATAGAAGTATACTTACTTACAAATGATCTTTCTTTTAAATCTGGATGATGACTTATTCTATATCCTTCTTTACCAGATGAATCTCTATAATAACGAAGATATTTAGGTAAATTTAAATCTTCATGGCGTTTTCTTGGACGTTTATCCAAAACTTTACCCAAATTCTTACCTATCATATTTTTTCTTCGTAATTCTTTTGTTTCATCTGATTGTCTTGATGTTGTTTTACCTGAAGTTAAATTATAACCATTTGGTGTCATTGTGTTTAATTGTTCAATATAAAGATTTTCATTATAATCTAGATCTTTTATTTCACATTCTTTTATTATTTCAATAGTAAAATTTTCATGTTTATATTTACGTATAGCATTATTTAATAATCTACAATAGTCTTTGCCATTCGTAGCATCTCTTATATGCTGTTTCCATCTACTTAAATATCCCCATTTTTACCACTCGATAACATTTTAACACATTGACCAACATATTTTTTATTTGAAGGACTCGTTACACAATAAATTTCACCTTTATCCATTTAAAATTTACAAAATATTTTATTAATTCAATTTTGTTAATTCAATTTTATTAATATAAGACGCTTGGCTGCGGATTGTCTAATCTTTAACGTTTTTACTGAAAGAAATATAAATATTTCTTTGTGGTTAACACCACTGCCTCAGGTCATTACCCTTTGGTATTGTCAAGTATCACTACAAGACAAGTAGTAGTTAAAGTTACTTAAGAGGTTCCCGCAATTTGAAAGTTTTGCAAAGTACCCAAGTACTTTACTAGCAAGTTATATAATAAGAAATGTTTATTTCTTATTTGTATATTTATACTGTTTATCTAATATGGTATATATACAAACCATACTAGCAGCTTACTATTCGAGCCCAGATATATTAAGCTCCATACGCTACTAATTGCATTAATCCACCACCCATTTTGTTTTTTGTTTTTTATAATATTGAAAAAGAAAAAAAATTTACTAAATTAACTTAATAAAACACACGTAAAAATAAAAAAATCTTACGCGATTTATTATAATTTAGTATTAGAATTAAAATCAAACCATAATTTTATATAAAAAAAACAAAACTTAATATACAATAAAACTTTTAAAATAAAAAGTGATTTAAACGCAAAGCAGGTATTTACAATTTTAACCACAAAGCCTGAGTATGAATACTAGGTTCCCATGTAACTATAGATGTATGTGCTTGCCTACATTGATAACGAGACCCAGCATACATAACAATCTGACCTATTTTATAAGATGTGTTTGGCATCCAATTTGCTACTCCCGGTGTTGGTTTTGGTGGAGCTGGTTTTGGTGGAGCTGGAGCTGGTTTTGGTGGAGCTGGAGCTGGTTTTGGTGGAGCTGGAGCTGGTTTTGGTGGAGCTGGAGCTGGTTTTGCTGGAGCTGGTTTTGGTGGGGCTGGAGCTGGAGCTGGAGCTGATTGACTAAAAATACGATTAGCAGTATTAATAATAGATATAGAACTTGGCTCACCACCCTTTTGATAACTCCAAACAAACAAACCATTTGTAGGATTTTTATCACTAATAACACCCTTAGAATATCTTTCGACTTCCGATAGAGTTACCACGTGACCACCCCAAGCTTCAGGTGGTACTTCTGCGCCAATTAATATAGGTCCATTATAATAACTTCTATATGACTTGAATGCTGTAACAGGATCATATACTGGACTTGCATCGTAACTCATCAAACAAATAAAATCTAAATCTTTTCCATTCGATTTTAAACCAGGAATGCACATTCCTGTATTTTGCCCAGCAGGAGCTGCATTAGCAAATTCACCAACGCCATATGCACCTATAGAAAATGCAGCTATTGAAACTAAACCTTCAGGGTATATACTTCTTACTCCATTTATAATAGGACCTAACAAATGAGCTTCTTGAGCACCACCGTGAGGTTCCCAGTCAATATCAATACCATCTACACCTAAATCATTAGAAAAATCAACAATGGCTCTAGGATTAAATCCATCGAAAGGATATGTAGCACCACCTACACTTAACATTACAACAACATTTCTTTTACGTAGGATTTGAATAGCTTCTTTTACTACAGAAAAATCAGATGAAAAATCTAAACCAGTACCAGTAAAAGTATTCGAACCCTTCACATAAGTGCAATTTGGTTTTGCAAAAGATAAAAACACTACATTAATTGGTGCTGGTATTTTTGATAAATCTAAAGCCGCACCAGAACTTGCCCAAGAACAAGACCACGATTGAAAATATACGCCTAAGGGACGTTTATTATTTAATAATTTTTGAAATTTCATTATATAATTATAATAACAAAAAATTTTTTTGATATTATATACACATTTTATATAAAAACCATATTGTATAACATTAATCTTTCAGATTACTCAAAATCTTTTATAAAATTTACATCACCAATCTTCATTAATCTTACTTTAAAAAAAAATTTTACGATTCTGGCATTTTTCAAAATACTCTTTTGCAGAAGAATAACCAATATCAATTTAATTACATTTCAGTTCTTTATTTAAAGAAAAATTTCTGCTCCTCTAAGTATACAAAAAAAATAAGCTTTTTTATGTTGGATGAATACCTCTTTTCAAATTAACATCTATTCCTCTTGCTCTACCAAGTCTTCTATTTCTTTTAAGAATGGAGTTTGTGGTGGAGTTGATGGTGGAGTTGGTAGGGGAGTTTGTAGTGGAGTTGGTAGGGGAGTTGGTGGTTGAGTTGGTGGTTGAGTTGGTGGTTGAGTTTGTAGTGGAGTTGGTGGTTGAGTTGGTGGTGGATTTGGTGGTTGGGTTGGTGGTGGAGTTGGTAGAGGTATCTTTATTTGGGTTATTATTATACCAAAATGTTTGCATTTTACTTAATTTTGATGATGAATTACCTGGACCTCCAGGAAAATGATATATTATTTTATGTGAATCTTTAGAGGGGTTATTTTCAGCATAAGATGCCATAATAGTATTATCATATTTATTTTGAGATATAGCATTATATACAATAAATGGTTGATCAAGACAAGTAGATCTAGGACCTTTTGGTATATGTTCTTCTATTGTATCAAATAAAGATTTTATAGAATCACTATTTTTAAATAATAATATACCAGAAGAAAATCCTGGTAAATCTTTATTATATTTTGAAAAATCAAACAATTTTCCTCCCCAAAATTCGTGACCTATAACTCCTTCTTTTAAAGCATATAATTTTTCAAAAGATAATTCTAAATTAAATAATACGTTAATATCTGAATTTATTAAAATGTCAGTATCTAAATACAATATTTTATCATATTTATTAATATTATTATATTTAAAAATAGTTAATCTGGCACATGCCGCTTCATATAAAGTATGTAAATCTAATATATAATAATATAAGGGTAAATTGAATTCTTTTAATTCATTTTGTATTATTGGTTGAAATGATGGCGATGTTAATATTAGAATATCTATTTTTTCAGAAATATTAGCTTTAATTGAAATAGATGTAATGAGAAGTTTTAATAATTTTATATAATCTTGTTTATGAAAAACACAGATGTAAATAAGATTCATTTTATATTAATATGTAAATATTTTTATTATTTTTATATAAAGTAAATTTTACGATTCTGGCATTTTTTCAAAATACTCTTTTGCAGCAGAATAACCAAGATCAATTAAATTACGTTTCTGTTCTTCATTTAAAGAAAAATTAATAGTACTAGTTATACTCTGCGCTTCTATACCTACACTATGATCTCTATATTTATAAGACAAAGTTGTTTCTTTCTCTTTTTGTACCATATAACATGTAATTAAATGTCCTAAATAATTATAAAAAGAATCAATCGATTCATCCATTTGATGAAATTCACCACGTGTTACTAATTTTAAACCTAAAACATTATCTAATTTACCATCATATTCTTTTATAGGATAATTATTTATTAATCCACCATCTACATAACATTCACCACAATATTTTGTAACTGTAAAAACTAAAGGAATTCCAATTGACATTCTAATAGCTCGTGTAATTTTTAAAGTTGGGGTAGAATTTTTATCAAAAACTTTTGTTGTATATTTATTTAAATTTGTAGCAACAACTCTAAAATTAACCCCAAAGTTTGTATAAATATCAGAAAATGTAATATCTTTAGAATACCCTTTTCTAATAATTAAAGTTTCAATCCAATTTACAATTCTTGTCCCAGAATCAAACCCATACCTTTGCAAAAAATTTTTTATACGCAATTGTTTTAAATCTGATAAATTTTTTGATACAATTTCATCAACAAATTCATCATATGTATATCCTAATATATACAATAATCCTACTATACTTCCAACCGATACACCCATAATTTCCTGAATAGTTATACTATATTCTTCTTTTGTCTTTAATTCATCCAAATATTTTAACGCACCTATATACGATATACCCTTTACCCCACCACCACTTAATATTAAGGTGTTTACTATTTTTTTCATATATTATACTTAATAATAAAATATATTATACTTAACGTTATTTAAATAAGCTCTTTAAGAAAAAACTTCACTAAAACTCATATTCTTTGCTCCTTTTATATCATATACCTTTTCTGAAAAATCCAAATCATTCATATATAATGTTATATTTTTATACAAACTTAAATTAATATCATGTTTATATTCTAAATAATTTAAAAATATATCAAACCTTTCAACTTTGTCAAAATAATAACAAAAATACCTAACATATTCCGTTATATCAAACACATCATCGACATCATCAAGATCTTTTGTTAAATGACAATTTACAATTAAATTTTTAGCAGATAAACATATATCACTGTTTAGTTTAAAATCTAAAATATGTTGTTGTATATTTTCATCTACGTCTGATGAAAAAACAATCTTGAAATTTTTATTATTTTTAATTACATTATACGTTATATAATGATATAATACATGTATATTACTTGTTTCAACCATATTATCTGACCTTTGTGCAAAATATAAATATACTTCTACAAATACCCTAGCTACTTGTAAAAAAATTTTAAAAATACAGTTGTAAATCACATTAAAATTCATATTTCCGAAATTCATATTTATTTAAAAAGAATATACTATTAATTTTAAATGGATTTCTTTCAATTTTTACAAAAATCAACAGATGATTCCGATATAACAACCCTTAATTCTTCTGAAAAATTCGTTAGACAACAAGGTACCTTACAGATGGCGAACCCATCTGTTCGGCAAGGTACCTCACAACCTATAGACGAGTCAAAAAAAAAAACAAACTCGTGTGAAATAGAACAAAATCATTTATATATAAAACGTGGAGATATGGTCAAAATTATCAATGTTCCAAATAGTATTTTAAATACTTACAAAGGATATATTGGCGAAATTAAAAACTATAAAAAAGATCAAGATTTTGCATTAGTTTTTTTACACGGTATAGCATCAGCTACCATTATAAAATTTCCTCTTTTACATTTAATAAAATACAATCCGTAAATGTAGAAATTACTTTAATTCAAATGTGTATAAGTAATAGTTTTTTCACCTACTAATACTTCACATATTGTAGAATTAGAAATGTTGAATAATTCTTTAGATTCACTTGTATTGTTTTTATTTATAACATAAAAACATTTTTGTTCTCTTGGATTTTTATTCAATAATACTACAAATACATCACGATATATATCTTTAACATCACCACTTGATATATAAAAAAACCATGTTTCGTTAGTTGATTTTAATTTTAAATTTTGACACATTTTATTAAATGTTAAAAGACCACTTTTTATTGTGTCGTCTTTTACTGTGTCGTCTTTTACTGT
>Ga0208443_1000303_pt1 | contig 14441 bp, 9 predicted proteins | sample Colrivmet1554A02_FD_187662 | JGI IMG/M metagenome (GOLD analysis project Ga0208443, IMG submission 187662) | Estuarine microbial communities from the Columbia River estuary - metaG 1554A-02 (SPAdes) (version 2) | ecosystem: Environmental > Aquatic > Marine > Intertidal zone > Estuary | place... | reverse complement strand
TCTGAAAAATTATTGCTTAAAAATTTTACTTACACGCCTTTGAATTCCATTTGGTAATTGTAAAATGGCATATTTAAAATTTTGACGAAAATAATGGTTTTCTTTGCTTATTTTAGTAAGTAAGTGTAATCAAATAATTCAAATAAATACTATACTATGAAAACAATCAACCTCATCATAGCTATACTATGTAGCTTATCTGTTCAAGCGCAACCAACCTTAAAAGGAGCTTATGTATCTAAAGAAGATAAAGATGTCATTATTTGTTTAATGGATGGCTACTTCGTTGAAACCAAGTATAATGTTGATACGAAAGTATTTAATTATACCTGGGGCGGCCCATTTGTTAAAGATGGAAATAAACTCCTTATTACTATTCATTTTGATTCAAGAGATAAAGCGGCAGTGGGTAAAACAAAGGAAATTGTATTTGTAAAAAAGGACCATGAAATAATAGATAAAGGAGAAAATATTTTGGCAGGAAACTGGCGCATGAGTGGAAGAAAAAATGGAGATAAAATTACAGAAAATCCACTTAGAGCTAGGCGTACTTACAAATTACTAACGGGGAATCGTTTTCAGTGGATAGCTATCAATATTGAAACAGGTGAATTTTCTGGAACTGGAGGTGGTGTCTATAGTTTTGTCAATGGAAACTATACTGAGAACATTGAGTTCTTTAGTCGTGATTCTTCTAGGGTGGGGGCATCACTTAGTTTCACTGGCAAAGTTGAAAATGAGCAGTGGCACCATAGCGGCCTTAGTTCAAAAGGTGATCCTATTTACGAAATATGGACTAAGAAGTAGACCCTGTTTTTTACAAAGTATTCAATTAGTAAAGCCAAGATTTTAAGTCTACTCCCTTTGGGGCTCTTGTTTTTACCTCCTGAGCCCATTTATTAATAAACATTTGATGGTAACGTAATCTGCTTATATAGTTAGGCTGTGTATGGTCACCATTCCAACAATGCTCTGCTCTATCTCCATAATCAATTACACAATTACAACTTGGATTCTTTAATTGTTTTAACATATCCTCGGCTGTGTAAACTGCATTGTTTAAATAGTAGTTATCCATATCGCCCACGTATAAATGAATTTTACCCTTTAGTTGTTCACCAATTTTTGGCCAATCCCTTTTAATAATATGTGCTAAGTCGTAGTTTTCTTTCCAATAGGCAGCAACCGACTTGTCAATTGTACCACTGTGTTTATCAAATATTCTTTTTGGATAACCGTCTTCACCCATTGGAGAGAAAACAGCCTCCCATACATCATATTGATCTCCACTTCTAGAATGGGTTCCTAAAGCAAGTTCTCTTTGATTGGTTTCTTTGATGGTAGAATTAATATGTCCTAAATAATTTCTATGCGATGGTCTTGCTAAATCTTTGAAATCACTTTTTGCATAGTAAGCATTTTCGTCTTTATAAATATTAATGGTTGTATAATGATTAAAATCTATTGGATCTGGGCATGCTGCATAAGCGCCATTGTACTCATTTGGATAGAATACTTGAACTGCAAGGGCTTCCCATCCTCCTGTTGATCCACCATAAGTAAATCTTGCCCAACCTTGTCCAATTCCTCTAAATTGCTTTTCAATTTCGGGAATTAATTCATAAGTAATAGCATCTCCATAAGGGCCCATATTTGCAGAATTTACTGCGTAAGAATCATCATAGTAGGGTGTTGCGTGTTGTATTTCTATGGCCAATACTCTAGGAAAATTTGGCCCTGTCCATTGTTTATAAAACTGATAGGCTTCTTCTTCTTGTATTTTATTATACCCAGTTATATTAAATCGGGCACTTGTATCTGGAATTAAGTTCGGGTTTGGGGGCGTTGTACTAAAGCCACTAATATCTGAAGGGAAATGTCCGTGATAAATTGCCAATGGGTATCTCACATTTGGATGCGTATCAAATCCTTCAGGAAGTAAAATATGTGCACCCAAGTACATTGGCCTGCCCCAAAATTCAGTTAGTAACTTACTTTGAATTTTAATATGTTTAATATATTTTGAGTCAGTTGGTTCTATGATGGGGGGTATGATTTGATCAATAGTTAATTGAACTACTTCTGTATTTTTGGGATCAAAATGAATTTTTATTGGTTTTGAATAAATATTACCAGGTGCTAAATTCCAATGTTGGCCTTCTCCACGATCCATTGGCAGTTTTACTACTTTACCATTTTTAAGGTGAAAAGTTTCATATTTATGTAAAAGTACTTGAACGTAGTAGTCTCCTGCTGGTATTTGACTAAGCCTCTCTTTTGGGAAACCATAGGCCTCTTGTGCAATACTTTGCGTCGATCCAATGGCCCACTGGTCTACATTTTTACCTAAAATAATTTGGGTACTAAGCGCGTCACTAATTTGGAATCTTGGCTCTGCTGCATTGTTATTAGAAAAAAGTAATAATAGTCTTCCGTCAAAATTTTCAGTATGTAAATTATTATTAATTTTTACATTAAACATTTGAGCACTTAATTCAAGTCCATTTAGTAAAAAAATGCTTATGTAACATACTGTTTTAAATAAATTTATTTTCATGTAATTTTTTTAATTAATGTTTGTCTTCTTCTTCTGAATAATCTGCACCAGGGGCTGCCATAATACTTCCTAAGAATAAGGCGTTTAAAAATAATTTGTTTGTCCCATACCAAGTTCCTCTAAAATTTGGTTCGTCTGCAAATAAAATGACTCTTCCACTTCCCTCAGCGCCTACTAAGATAGAGGGTGAATTTTTAATCATTTTTAAAGAATTAGGATGTAGGTAGCCACCTACTAAAGGAGTATTAGTATACTGCGCAATCGTACTATAGGCACTTGTACTATTTTGAAAGAAGGTAGAATTGTTTTTATAGACAGAAACTTTTCTTTTAGAGAATCCATATCCAATGGGATGGGTCGTATCAAGGTCTATAGAAAAAATTGAGCCACCTAAGGCTTTCGCACCCTCCATATCACTTGCTCTATCATAATCAAATCTTCCTTTTGTGGTACTGGAGTCAACTGCTAATTTGAATTTAGTAAATCCATTTTTAATGGCCCAATCGGCTCCAGACTTTATAGTAATTAGGGTGTTGCCGTTTTGTACCCAGGCTTTAATTTTGTCTACACTATTTTTATCTAAAAAGTTATAGGCACCTGAAACCATAACGAGTGTATTATACCTTTCTAAACGAACTCTAGAGAAATTTAAAATATCTATTTTAGTAATAGGCATATGCAAGCGTTGGTCTAGTAAATGCCATATTTCGCCAGCTTCAGAAGCGGCAACGCCGGTTCCTATAATCATTGCTGCTTCCGGCTTTTTCAGCGTTTTTATATAGTTGCTTCCAAGGTCAATGCCTGAGTTACTATACCCTGTAGCCACTGTATGCACTTTTATATTGGCAGCAACACTGGCTTTGCTAATTATATTATATAACTCATCTGCTCCAACTTTTTGTTGTTGAACAGAAATGATAATACTACCATATCCAAAATTCTTATTCTCTCCATTGATGCTGGTACTAAAGGTTCTGGTAGCTGTTTGTACAAAAACACCCTCACTTTGCAACGCGTAAATGAATTGATGAATATTATAGTCTGTATTGTTTACCAAGTAAGCATAATTACTTTTTACAATGGGTGAATTATTTATAACGAGAGGTGCATTTACTTTTTCAGCTAAAACCATACTAGACTTCACTTCGGTAAAAGGAAGTCCGTAAGCATGAATTAAACTCCAAGTAGAAGCGTCGTAAAAAGTACTATCCTTATAAGTAATTTGATTTTCAAAAATACTTTTTACCATAATATAATTATCCTGTGCTGTAGGTACAAAATAATCTGTTGAGTTGGGAACTTTATAAATATCTATTTTGTGCAATAGTAATAAATCAATAAATGCTTTTGTTCTATTAAAATCTTTGGCGTCGCCAAAGCTATAGCCTTTAATAATTGAATTTGTGGCTTGTTGTTTTGCTGTTACATAAAACTGCTTACGTAATTCAATTAAACTTTCTTTCTCTGCTAAAGATGCGGTGATAGTAGCTAGAGATGCGGTGAACTGATTACGTATAGTAAAACCAAAAGTAATAGGAATGGTGGTTGTTTCTTGCACATGACCTCGGCTACTACCTTGCTCGAATAAAAATCCAGCACCACCATAAAAATTAATATAACTGCTACCATAACCAGGGTATAGTTTATCGAATGCTTCTTTGGTAAAATACATAGAGCCGATGCTGTTAGTTGCCTTGGTAAAATATTCACCAAATTTTGGATATATATTTTTGTACAAGTAATCAGGCACAATTGGATTATTACTTGACTCTTTACCTGGATCGAAGTAGAATGTTGAATTTGTGCCCATTTCATGGTGGTCTGTTTGTACATAAGGGCGCCACTTGTGAAAGAAATTAATCCTATTTCTTGTTTCTGGGAAAGTACCTAAGAACCAATCACGATTTAAGTCAAACCAATAATGGTTGAATCTTCCTCCAGGCCAAATTTCATTGTGCTCTCTGTCATTAGGATCTGCAACAGGAGGTGTTCCCTTGTGCATATTCGCCCAATGCGTGTGGCGGTCTCTGCCGTCAGGGTTTATAACAGGATCCAATGTAATAATCATATTATTTAACCATTCTTTGGTTTGTTCGCTTTGAGAAGCAGTTAAATAGTAAGCAGTTAACAAGGCTGCTTCACTTGAAGAGGGCTCATTGCCATGCACATTATAGGCCAGATGAATGACCAATGGAACCTTATTATTAGTACCATTTGTTTGATTGGATAAGTGTTGTAATCTAATTTGCTCTATATTCTTATGGTTTTCTGGAGAAGAGAAAATTGCTACTACTTGTGCGCGACGCTCAAAGGTTTCTCCAATGATTTCAAAGGAAACCTTATCGGATAAGCGATCTAGCTCTTTTAAATAAGCTACAATACGATCATGCCTTGTATGTTGTTCACCAATGGCATAGCCCAGAAATTGTTCTGGGGTAGGTATACTAGCATCAAAATTTCCTTTATTAGGGTAGAAATAATTAGCCTGCCCCTGCACTAGCAAAAAGGAAAGCATTAAAAAAAGCGATGAAATAATTTTCTTAAGCATGTATTATAGGTTGAATTATGAATAATGTACTAGCTAATTTACTATAATTATTGGTTAAAAGATGGGTAAAAAGCAGGAGATTGAAAAAATTACTAACTTAGGGTTTATCTATATTTAAATTAAAAGTTCATAAATATGAAAAATCCAATTATCTGTCTTTTACTCCTTTTGTCATTAAGTGTTCAAGCACAGAAGAAAAAATCGAATACTACTACTATTGAAGCTACTAAGCCAATTCTAGATTCAGTATTTAAAAATTTACAATGGAGGAATATAGGGCCTACTAGAGGGGGAAGGGCAAATGCCATTACGGGGGTAATTAACAATTCAAAAAAGTTTTATACAGGCTATACTGGCGGTGGTGTATGGGAAACAAAAGACGGGGGTATTAAATGGAAAAATATATCGGACGGCTTTTTCCAAGTAGGATCTGTGGGTGATATTGCTGTTTCAGAGTCTGACCCAAATGTTATTTATGTAGGTACAGGAGAACATGCTGTAAGAGGAGTAATGACAAGCTATGGAGATGGAGTGTATAAATCCACCGATGGAGGCGTTAGTTGGCAAAATATAGGACTTGAAAAAACAAGACATATTTCTGACATCGCTATTCATCCAAGCAATGCAGATATCGTGTATGTAGCTGCACAAGGAACTGTTCATGGACCCAATAATGAAAGGGGTGTCTATAAATCGGTAGATGGGGGCGCTCATTGGAATCGCGTTTTATATATAAATGATAGTACAGGTATTGCTTCTTTGTCAATGGATATGAATAATCCGCGCATATTATATGCAGCAGCTTGGGAGCATCGTCGCTTTCCTTGGACTGTATCAAGTGGAGGAAAAGGTTCTGCCATTTGGAAGTCGACAGATGAAGGAAAAACTTGGGTAAAATTAACAGAGGGCTTGCCTGAAGTAATGGGAAAAATTGGGTTAAGTGTTTCTAGGGTAAATTCAAATCGTGTGTTTGCCATTGTTGAAACCGAAAAGAAAAAATCTGGTCTATATCGTTCAGATGATGCTGGTAAAACATGGGCTTTGTTATCTAACAATCAAGATATTTCTTCGCGTTCATGGTATTATATGAAAGTGTATGCAGATACTAAAAATGAAAATTTGGTATATGTATTAAATGCACCAATGATGCGTTCTATTGATGGAGGAAAAACTTTTACCAATGTGAAAGTGGGTCATGGAGATACTCACGATCTGTGGATCAATCCTAATAATAACAATGAGATAGGGTTAGCCGATGATGGGGGTGGAGAAATTAGTTATGACCAAGCCAATACTTGGTCTTCTATTATGAATCAGAGTACTGCGCAATTTTATAGAGTCAATACAGATAATACATTTCCATACAAGGTATATGGTGGTCAGCAAGATAATTCTTCAGTCATTATTGCAAGTAGAAATAATACAGGTGGTATAACAGTGCGTGATTGGAAAGCTGGAGCAGGATGCGAATCGGCTTTTTTAACTTTTGATCCCAATAAGCCAGAACTAGTATATGGGGGTTGTTATCAAGGGTATATTGAGGTGTTAAATACCACAACAAATGAATCAAAAGATATACAAGCCTATCCAAGTTTAAATTTAGCAGTTCAGCCTAAGGATATGAAATATCGATTTAACTGGAATGCACCCATTATCACTTCTATGCATAATCCTAAAGTAATATATCATGCAGCGAATGTATTGCTAAAGACTACAAATGGTGGTTTAAGTTGGGAAGCAATTAGCCCAGACTTAACTAGAAATGATAAAGCCAAACAAGGACCTGGCGGTATACCGTTTACCAACGAAGGTGCTGGTGGAGAAAATTATAATACTATTTTTTATGTGAGTGAATCTCCATTAGATGCTAACACTATTTATACTGGAAGCGATTGTGGATTGGTTTATGTAACAACTGATGGAGGTAGTAACTGGAAAAATATTACACCTGCCGATTTACAAGAGTCTCAAATTAATAGTATTGAGGCTTCTTCCTTCGATAAAGGAGTAGTATATATTAGTGCTACTAGATATAAATTAAATGACTACGCATCTTACACTTATAAGACAACTGACAATGGCCTTACATGGACAAAAATAAATAAAGGTGTTAAAGAAGCAGATTTTATAAAAGTAATTAGAGAAGATAAAAAGCAAAAAAATATTTTATACGCAGGTAGCGAGAGGGGCTTTTATATTTCTAATGATGCAGGTAATACATGGGCAACAATGCAATTAAATTTACCTATTGTTCCCGTTACCGATATTATGATCAGAGACAATGATTTGGTAGCGGCCACTGCAGGCAGGGCTTTTTGGATCTTAGATGATGTAGGCGCCATTCAACAAAACACTACATTCGATAATATAGGAGAAGTGAAGTTAATGATGCCAAAGCCTGCTTATAAATATGGTTCAGGGGATGGTTTGCCAGAAAAAAATGGAGAAGGACAAAATGCTCCAGAAGGAGTTATACTAGACTACTATTTACCTACAACACTCAACGAAAAGGATACGGTAATATTAGAAATTATTGGAAGTAACGGACAAGTTATTAGAACGTATACCAATATAAAAAATGATAATTACAAAAAGTATCCTGGAGGGCCATCGCCAGAAACTTTATTAAGTAGCAAAAAAGGGCACAATCGATTTTTATGGAATTTTAGAACTCATTCAGAGAGCCCAGATGTAAATGGGGTGTTTGTATTGGGCAGTTATGCTGGTTATGCGGTTGCTCCGGGATCTTATCAGGCCAAAATAATACTTCATCCAAATAATACCGATTCTTCGAAAGCACAAACAAGCAGCACTACAATTACAGTCTTACCAAATCCATTTATTAAAGCAAATAAAGAAGATTGGGAATTTCAACAAAATACACTTGCAAATATTAGTAAAAGCATTAAGGATATTCATACTTCAGTGAATAATTTAAGAAAAGTAAAAAAGCAATTACAATATTACACTGAAACATTAGCGAGTATTCCCGACGCCAAAACAATTACAGATCAAGCTACTAGCATAATTAAGAAAATAGATACATGGGAAACTAATATTGTAGAAAGTAGAACACAGAATGGACAGGATGTAATTAATTGGCCAAGCAAATTAAATGTTGATTTCTTTTATATCAAAGGCTTGGTAGATGTAAGTGACCCAGTGGTAACAAGCGGGGTAAAAAATAAATTAGCGGACTTACAAGCTAGCTGGAATAATGAGAAAGCAAAATTAGAAGCAATTTACGAGGCCATTAAACTTTTTAATAGCCAATTTAAAAATGCCAATATCTCAGCGCTACAACTATAAACTCTATCACTATAAATAAAAAAAGGACCCAGTTTCATCCTGGGTCCTTTTTTTTATTCTACTATGGCTTCTGCCTCAATTTCAACTAAATATTCTTCTCCTATTAAATTTGCTTGAACCATTGTATTAACTGGTTGTATATGCGCAAAACGTTGTCCATGCGCCCTAGCAATGGCTTCCCATTGATTAATGTTTTTTATAAATATCCTGATGCGTACAACATCTTCTAATTTGCCGCCTAAGGATTGAATGGCGCCTTCAATTTTATCAAAAATAAAATGAGCTTGTGCGGCAGGATCATTTCCTCCAATCAAATGAGAACCATGTGTGGCCGTGGTTCCTGAAACTAAAATTCTATTGCCTTTACGCACCGCACGACTATAGCCAGCCATAGTTTCCCAACTAGTCCCTGATAAAGCCTTGGTTTTTCCACTGGCATCTTTTGTGGTTGGATACGGCGAAGCAATTTCTTTTACATGATGACTTAAATCGCCACTGGCAGTTAAATAGGGGGGCTTACGGTATTCATCCCCACAATCACCTGGAATCTTATTTCCTTGAGCCAATATATTTTTGATTGCTTCACGCTCAGTTTCTAAAAGGGTTAATGTAAGAATTTTTTTATTTTCATCAATATGTGCTGATGCACCCAGTCTCGCACCTACAATTACACCACCTACTGCAGGTAAGTCTTTGATATAAGTACTAGCAATAGTGGCAATAGATACTTGGTGTTTCTTTGCTATCTTATCTAAGCTTGCCAATAATGTTTGATACCAATCCCATCCACCTGCGGCATCAATGTATCTTTTGTATTTCATCTGCGACCAGGTCAAGGCTTCATTGATTGCTGGTTCAGGTTGGTGAAGCCATTTTTCGCTAAAAAACCCACCTGCCACTGTGCCAAAGGCCAATATTTTTATATTGTTTGCTAAACAAGTAGTTGTCATTTTATGGGCAGCGCGTTGATCTAATAAGGAATAACATATTTGATTGCTCACTACAGGGATGCCTGATTGTATCACCATATTTAAATGCGCTTCATCGAAATTGGTTAGTCCAATATTGGCAATTAATCCTTCTTCTTTTAATTTTTGTAAACCAAACAAACAATCCAACCAGCTTGGGTCGGCATAATTCCAAGCATGAAATTGAAGCAATTGAATTTGCTCAACTTGTAATTTTTTTATAGATGATTTTACTGCTTCTTGAATTTGCGAAGGACTAATTGCTCCTGGGCTTGGCACCCATTTAGTTAATAGTTGAATGTCCTTAAGTCCATAGGTTTTTTTAAACACACCCGAGATTTCTTCAGCAGATCCATAATGGTCGGCCATATCAAAACTGGTAAATCCTTGCTCATAGTAGCTGTGCAATGCCTTGGCGGCCACTAGAGGGTCTAATTTTTGGTTGTTTCTTTCCAAGTCGGCCACCTGCCATAAGCCAATAAGTACTTTAGAAATAGTGAGAGAGTCGCTTAGTTTTGTAGTAGTCATAGTATTTATCTTTCGATTTATTCTGAAGGTAAATTTTTAAAATAGTCTGCATCAAAAGTACCTGATTTTTTTAGTTGATTCCAAAAGATAGTAAAAATAATACTAGCGAGTAACATGACTGCTGTAAATACATAAGTGGCATGAAAATACCATGCAGTTTTGGAAGCAGTTACATCATTCACTATATTAATGATGAGTAAAGCAGTAAGGCTAATTAATCCAAATAAAGCAATTAGCTTTTGTACCCCCTTATTTTTTACAACGGTAATTTGGTTACCTAGTAATGGATTGTTCTGATGAATTAGTAAAACAGAGATGCAAATCAAAATAAAATTGACCAGCATGGCAATGACCATAATATCGATGCCTAAAAAAATATCACTAGCAAAATGGCTACCTAATATACCAAGGCTAGATACGATGCCGCTAAAGAAAATGGCCCAATGCGGTGTTTTATAGCGAGGGTGTATATTGGATAAAAAGGGCGGAAACAATTTGTCTTTAGACCAGGCAAATAGTAGTCTGGATACCGACAATATCATAGAAGGTAAATCTTTTAATAATGCAATGCAAGCGCCTAGCATTATTAATACCGACCAAAAGGGAGGCAATACATAATTCAATAAGGTGGTGGCTGATATATCTTTTTTATTAGCTAAATCTTGAACAAAATTCCAAGGTGCAATTTTATAAACACTGAAAGTAAATAGTAAATAAAATAAACTTACACTTATTATAGTGATAATAATGGCCCTGGGCAATGATTTACTTGGATCTTTTGCTTCTCCACCTGCTTGGGCAATAGAATCAAATCCAATAAAACTTGCAAATAAAATGCCGCTGGCAGAAATAAATTGTTGCCAATTGAATTTACCTTGCAGATGTGTAATCACTATTCCATCTTTATTTAGTACACCCTGTATAAAATCCTCTTCGCTATAAATAAATCCAGCGACTATTACAATGCTGGCTAAAATAAAAGTAATAATAACCAGACCAATAATAGTTAATTGATAAGTTTTGACTCCAAAAATATTAACGCCAATACAAAGCCATAATAAAGCTAAGGATAAGAATAATTTGGTATTGCTATTTTCAAAAAATTGAACAAGATGGATCCAATTCATTGCGGCGCATACATCTCTAAAAAAAGGCACGACCATATAAGACACAACCCCAATGACAATGGATAAACCAAACCATTGGGCAAAGCTGGCTATAAACCCCCAGTAAGGATGAATTGACCTACTGGCATATACATAACTACCTCCAGCCCTAGGCATAGCACTCGCTAAAATGGCATAAGTAAGTGCAGCAAATACAGCGGGAATAGAAGCAACAAAAAATGCAGGCAGTAAATAAGGGCCAATACCCGGTATATTTTTTTGCAACATAAAAGGAACAATATAAATAGAAGCACCAATCATGGAGGAGATACCTGTAGCTACTAAACCTGCTACAGTAATGTTTCTTGAAAGGGTTGTCTTTTGTTCCATATGCTATTATTTTAGCTTTTTGATTTAGTATAATACTTTATATTTTACCATTATATCGCTGTCAAAGTTTTGTGTTTCTTGTAATGAAAGTTGAATACTATTTTCAATGCTTTGTAATTCGTTTGAATTAAATAGGTTAAATGAGCTATTGTCAATAAGCAAGCTTGGTGCAATAAATATATTTAGCTCATCTACTATTTTTGCTTTTAGTAAAGATGCATTTAATTTCCCCCCAGCTTCCACTAGTACTTCACAAATATTTTTATTTAATAAAAAAGTACTTAGTTCATTTAAATCACATTCTTCCTCGTGCATATTAACATTAATTATTTCAACATGCTTGGGCAACGTATTTTCAATTTTTTTATTGGTCACTAAATAAATTTTTGTTTTCTCTCTTTTGTAAAAAATATTTAATGCTTTATTTTCTTCTTTTAAAATGTCTAATTGTTTGTCAATAATAATTAGGTTTAATTCCTTGGTTTCATCTACTCTAATATTCATAGTTGCATTATCCTTCATCACTGTTGTAGCGGTGGTTAAAATAGCATCTGCATTAGTTCTTAATACTTGGTGTACATAGTTTCTGCTTTTATCATTAGATATCCATTTACTATTTCCAAGTCTGTCACTAATTTTCCCATTTAAAGTGGTAGCAGCTTTTAAAATATATTTTGGCCTTTTGTTTAGCTGATTAATATTAAATGTATTATTTAATTCAACAATCTCTGGAAGTATACAAATTTCAACATTTACGCCAGCATCCGTTAATTCTTTAGCGCCAGAAACTAATGGATTAGGGTCCATGGAGCCAATGACTACCTTGGGTATTTTATGTTCAAGTATTAAATGGGTGCAAGGGGGCGTTTTGCCGCTGTGTGAGCAGGGCTCTAGGCTTACGTATAGTGTGCTATTTGATAAATCCTTGCTTTTTGCGAAGGCATCATTGATTGCCAATACTTCAGCGTGCGCTTCTCCTGCCTTTTGGTGATAGCCTTCTCCAATAATTTTTCCTTCATCATCCACTACAATGGCGCCCACAAAAGGGTTGGGTCTTATATTTTTAGAATTTGCTCTTTTCGCTAATAAAAATGCGGTATGTAAGTAGTCGGCTGAAGTCATTTGGATTATCTTTGCGTCTCAAATTTACCTAGAAATAATCATATGTTTACAGGAATTGTATCTGAAGGATTTATAAAATCAATTTTGCCCGACGAACTAGGTTGGGAGCTTGTCATTGATGCAGCTAAATTTGCTTCTATTGTACAAATAGGAGACAGTGTTGCTATTGACGGGGCTTGTTTATCGGTTACTAAAATTGAGGGTAATTATTTATCATTTTTTGTTTCAACTGAAAGTATTGATAAAACAATTATTTGCCATTATAAAGTTGGGTCTAAAATTAATATTGAACTGCCCATGCAGCCCACAGGTTATTTAGGAGGGCATTATGTATTAGGGCATGTAGATGCAACTGCTACAATAGCAAAGGTCATTGCTGGTGAAAAAGCTTGGTTTTTCACTATTACTGTTCCTGAACAATTCGTTAAATATATTGTTTATAAAGGGTCTATTGCTATTAATGGAATTAGCTTGACCATTAATAAAGTAATTGAAAATGATATTGAGTTATGTATCATTCCAGTTACCATTTCAAAAACAAATATGTCCTTGTTGAAAGAAGGAGATAATGTAAATATTGAGTTTGATATTTTGGCAAAGTACACGGAGCAATTATTAAATAAAAGAGAAATTTAAGAGAATTTTAAGCGTCATAAAATATGTTCAACACTATAGAAGAAGCTTTATTGGATTTTAAAAATGGTAACCCCATTTTAGTAGTAGACAATGAGTCTAGAGAAAATGAAGGGGATATCATTTTCCCTGCTGATGCTGCTACCCAAGAGAAATTAAATCTTTGCGCAACGCATGCAAAAGGTTTGGTATGCATTGCCATTGATCCAAAAATTGCAGAGAGGTTAAATTTGTCTCCTGTGGCATCCAATCATAAGGACCCCTTTCATACCGCATTTTATGACTCAATAGATGCCAATCCTAGTTTTGGCATTACGACAGGTATTTCTGCTAAAGAAAGGGCAATTACAGCAGGTCATATTGCAAATCCTAATAGTTCTCCCAATGACTTCATCAAGCCAGGCCATTTATTCCCAGTAGTCGCAAAAACAAATGGTGTATTGGTAAGGCAGGGTCATACGGAAGCAGCAGTAGATTTATGTAAATTAACCAACCACCAACCTGCTGCTATAATTTGTGAGGTAATGGACGCTGAAGGCAATATGATGCGAAGAGAGGGCCTTTTTGAATTTGCTTCAAAACTAGAGCTTAAAGTAATCACTATTCAACAAATAGTGGATTACCGTAATCAAACGGAGAATCATTTACTTTTTGTTGCAAAGTCTAGTTTGCCAACACCCTTTGGAAATTTTGATATTGAAGTATATGAAAATATTTTGACTGGAGTTGAACAGGTTTTGATTTCTATGAAAAAAACCGAAAATAAACCTATTGTAAGAATTCATAGTGAATGTTTGACGGGCGATATTTTTGGTAGTTTAAAATGCGATTGTCAACAGCAATTACATAGTGCATTATCTCTTATAGCTGAAAATGGCCATGGGTATATTGTTTATTTAAAAGGACAAGAGGGCAGAGGTATTGGCATCGGAAATAAAATTGCAGCCTATGCATTACAGGAGCAAGGCCTAAATACTTATGAAGCCAATGAGAGATTAGGACTTCCAAAAGATAGTAGAAACTACATAGATGCCATTTGGATCTTTAAAGCACTTAATATAAACGACTTCTATTTAATGAGTAATAATCCGGAAAAAATAAATGCTTTAACTAAGGCTGGATTAACCTTTAACATTTTACAGGTAGGCGTGACAACTACTAGCCATAATCAACAATACTTAGCTGATAAAATTGAAATTGGTAAACACACTATAAAATTCAATTAAAAATATACAATGATAGCCATTATAAAAGCAGACTTTAATATTGAAATTACAGAC
>Ga0208443_1000248_pt1 | contig 15775 bp, 16 predicted proteins | sample Colrivmet1554A02_FD_187662 | JGI IMG/M metagenome (GOLD analysis project Ga0208443, IMG submission 187662) | Estuarine microbial communities from the Columbia River estuary - metaG 1554A-02 (SPAdes) (version 2) | ecosystem: Environmental > Aquatic > Marine > Intertidal zone > Estuary | place... | reverse complement strand
ACTGATGGTCGGTGGCGCGTTGATCATCTCAAGTCTCGGTGTCGGACTCGTTTTGCGAAATTCGTCAGTAGCTCTCAGCACAGATGTTGTTGCCGAAGCTCCAGTAGCAATCGCTACTACTACGTCGACAGTTGTCTCCACTGAGAGCACAACTGCGCCACTTGAAACCACCACATCACTTGTCACAATTCCTGAAGGTCCGCCTCCGGCCATCGTCAATCCAGTTGCACCAATAGACGCAGTTGTTGCCGGCGCACTCACCGACGAAGTCCCAGCAAACTTGCAACCATCATTGCGCGGTGCATCGGGCGACAAACCCGAAATCTATGACAACGGTTGCCACGTGAACTTAATTGCTATTGAACCTCAGGTTTGTGTGTACCGTTGCGCTCTACGGCGATTCACATGCTGCGCAATGGTTTCCTGCGCTCAATCAAATTGCTCTTGAACGTCAATGGCGATTAGTCATTCTCACCAAGATGGGTTGCACCACGATTGATCTCATCACTGCTAATTCGCTAGTCGGCCCCACCTATCCAGGATGTCGACCATGGCGTGAAAAAGTCATTGAGCGTTTCGTTGCAGAAAATGTGCGAGTGGTCTTCATGACTAACTCCAATCGTTTAACCGATCCATCTACCGGTCAGCCGTTTGCCGATTCAATCGTCAAAGCAGGAAGCGCAACCCTGATGACACAGTTGCAATCGATGGGCATAAGCCCGATCGTCATCACTGACACTCCGTACCCTGGCACCGATGTACCCATTTGTCTGTCGAAGGCCATCAAGAACGTCGGCTCGTGTGCATTCAGCCGCGACAAGGGAATTCGCGCCAATCGTCAACAGACCAGCATTGACGTGGCAGTTGAGAACAACGCTCAATACTTAGACGTCAGTCATTGGGTATGTTCGCTTGATACATGCCCAGTCATTACCGGAAACATTTTGATGTATCGCGATTCACATCACCTCACGACTACGTACGTGCAATTTTTAACGCCGCTGATTGACGCAGCAATTTCGCCCTATGTTGATGGTGTCAAGTCGCGTATCAGTGCTTCTTGAGCAACTGTTGCGACCAACAGGCCATCTTCACTAAAGACATGGCCAAGAGCAAGACCACGATTGCTGCCTAATGAATGACACGTGAAGTCATGTAAATGCCAGCGATCACTTTGAATCGGTCGATGAAACCAAATGGTGTGATCAAGACTGGCACCTTGAAAGTTGCGATGATTTTCTGGTCGCAACGAAATTTCGGGGTGAGTACGCACAACAGCATCGGTTGGCAAGTCATCGCTGAGATAGGCGAACGCGCAGCGATGTAAAAGTTGCGCCCGTTGATCGCCAGGATCACCCAATTCTTCAGTCACTCTGAACCAAGCCATGGCTCGCCCGGCACCTTCACGTCCATCAGCTGGATGATCTACTTTCTCAATCCAGCGTCGATCAAAGAACTCGGACCAAGTTGAGTTGGTCACTGTGTCTGGGAGTGGAACTCCTGTGGGGAAGGCAATGGGTTGTACGTCTGGTGCTTGTTCAAATCGTTGAAAACTAGCTTCCAAGTTAAGGATGGCTCCGTTTTCTTGCCGAGCCACGACGCGACGAGTGCAAAAACTTTTTCCATTTCGAATGCGGTCAACCTCGTAACGCACGGTGTCTTTAGGGCTGCCACGTCGAATGAAGTACGCCCGCAACGAATGAGGCTCCATATCGGGTTCGACGGTTTCGGCAGCAGCCCACAGTGCTTGAGCGACGATGTGGCCGCCATACAAGCCACCCCACGGGTACTCCCGTCCGGCACCGACAAATGTGTCAACGCCGTGGGGTTCAAGGGCGAAAAGTTGCTGAATGGTCACGTCTTCAGGCTATGACTCGTTAACGACCCGCGACGCAACAGGCATGAGTGACATAAGTGCTCAATACAGATCTGGCCTTCGTCACATCAGGTGCCGTATCCATAACCCAAATCAGGGGCAGTCAGCATGGGAACAAATGGAATTCCTCGTTCGGCCGCCATGGCTCCACAGGTTCCACCACGATCAACGACGACGGTGATCAACACCGGAATCGCACCGAATGCAATAACAGCATCGACAGCTTCCATGATTGACGTACCCCGAGTCACAGTGTCTTCAGTAATGACTACTTTGTCACCAGGTTGCAAAGCACCGGCAATGCGGCCAGTCACACCATGGTCCTTCGCTTCTTTACGAACGCTGAAACTTCGCAGGTCAAATCCGCGCGTCGCCGCCACGGCGGCAATGCCATACGCGACAGGATCAGCACCCATCGTCAGGCCGCCAATGGCCACCGCGTCTTTAGGAATTAGTTCTAAGGCAACATCAGCCATCAGCACGACGCCATCGGCCCGACACGCTGTTTGTTTTGTATCAAGAAACCATGAACTACTTGCGCCTGATTTCAAAGTGAAGTTGCCCGTCTTGAGCGAATGACGCAGGACATGTTCACGCAACGCGTGGCGAGCAGGGTCAAGAGTAGATTGTGCATTCAAATAATTACTCATCGCTAATTACAGTAGTGCGCGAGATGTCGTTGTGTATCGCTTTGCGAGACTTGCATGTATCAGCAATAAATACAGCTATTTCTTAAGAAAACGTCACAAATTCTTACGGAAGAAAATGCGTTATTCCTTAATGAACAGACATATATTGACACGTATGGCAGCACCAAAAACACCAATGACAAAGTCACATAAAGCTGCTTTGGCGGTCGGACGAGCAGAGAGTCGAACTGTTCGTGATTACCTTGAAGCGGTTCGACGCAATAAACCAAAGCGCGGACGTAAGCGCACACCAGACTCAATCAAGAAGCGTCTTGCAGTTATCGAAAATCAATTTGATGATTCAGATGCAATTACGCAACTCAAGTTGTCACAAGAACGCCTCGACCTGGCAATGGAACTTGCAGAAATGACAACTGCTCAACAAATCGGACCGCTCGAAAAAGCATTCGTTAAAGTTGCTCGTTCATACGGTGAGCGCAACGGAATCACCTACACCGCTTGGCGTGAAATTGGTGTTGATCCTGCAGTGCTGAAAAAAGCCGGAATTACTCGCTGATCTTTACACTTCAAGTGCATCAAGGGCAGTGAATACTTGCCCGATATGCACCAGCGAACGCTTCAAGTCAAAAGCTTCGTCAAGAACTTTCTTGTCAACCCGTTCCAAACGCGAGTCGGCTTCAAGAACTGAGCGGAAATCTTGCGAACGCTCCCACGACATTGCTGCTGCTTCTTGAACAATTCGATAGGCCTCATCACGAGTCAGGCCTGATTGAACTAAAGCAAGAAGTACTGGCTGGCTAAAAACCAATCCGTGACTTGAGTACAGGTTCTGTTTCATACGCTCAGGTGAGACTTGAAGACCTTCAAGTAACCGTCGCAGGCGATGCATCATGTAGTGCGCCATCAATGATGAATCTGGAAGTACGACTCGTTCAACAGAACTGTGTGAAATATCACGCTCATGCCACAAAGCAACATCTTGCATTGCGGCCTGAAGATTTCCCCGAAGAACTCGTGACAAACCAGTGATCGTTTCTGCCGATATCGGGTTGCGCTTATGGGGCATTGCCGAGGAACCCTTTTGTCCAGGCTTAAAGCCTTCTTCAACTTCACGGACTTCGGTTCGTTGGAGATGCCGCAATTCAACGGCGATCATTTCGCAGGTGTTGCCAACAGCGGCACATGCCCACATGTATTCAGCGTGACGATCACGCGAAATAACTTGAGTGGCTGGGACTGCTTTCAAACCCAACGAATGAGCAACATGTTGTTCAACCTTGGGATCAACATTGGAATAGGTGCCCACTGCTCCCGAGAGTTTGCACACTGCAATGTTGTCGCGCGCAGCAATCAATCGACTGCGATCACGATCAATCTGCAGGGCCCACAATGCAACTTTGGCACCGAATGTCGTTGGTTCGGCATGGACGCCATGGGTACGACCGATCATCACCGTGTCACGATGTGCCTTAGCCAAACTCACAACAACTCGCAGAAGTTTTGACGAGGCCTCTATGAGCAGGTCGGCGGCATCGCGCAACATCCAACACCACGCAGTATCAACAATGTCACTTGATGTCAGCCCATAGTGAATCCATCCGCCAGCTGTTCCACCTATTCGCGACTGTAAAACATCAACGAATGCTGCAACATCATGATCGGTGATCTTTTCGCGTTCAAGGACTTCGTCAATAAAGCGCGCATCAATCACTGGAGTATTAGAGCGACAGGTTGAAGAGTCTGCAGAAGGAACAATTCCTAAAGCGCTATGCGCTTCAGTTGCCAACAATTCAATCTCTACCCAACGACCAAAACGAGATTCGTCCGAAAAGATCGCTTCCATTTCAGGTAATGAATAACGAGGGATCATGCCGTACCTCCAAAGATTGATGCTGGCGTCCAATCAAGAACATCGTCGCGTTCAGGACCGACACCGATGATGCGAATCGGAATTCCAGATTCGCGCTCGACCGCAGTAATGAACGCTTTGGCTTCAGCCGGAAGATCATTCACTGAGCGACAATTTCGCAGTTCAGTTTTCCATCCTGGCAATGTGATGTAGTCTGCGACCACTTGACCGAGTACATCACTACGGTCGGGGTAACCGTGCACCGGTTCACCATTAATGCGGTATCCAGTGCACACTTTGACTTCATCAAATGTGTCTAGAACATCGAGTTTGGTCAGTGCTAATTCAGTCAACGAGTTAATGCGACCGGCATGACGCAACATCACGCAGTCGACCCAGCCCGTGCGACGACGTCGCCCGGTCACTGTGCCGAACTCGCGACCAATATCAACCAACTTCTCGCCGACCTCACCCAGTGTTTCGGTCGGGAAAGGACCCGAACCAACACGAGTTGTGTAGGCCTTCGTAATTCCGATGATGCGATCAAGTAGTCGTGGTCCAATACCTGACCCGACGCTCGCTCCACCTGCTGTCGGATTTGATGACGTCACAAACGGGTACGTTCCATGATCAAGATCGAGGAAAGTTGCTTGAGCACCTTCGAGCAAAACATCTTGGCCAGCATCGACAGCGTCGTGCAGCAGACCCACGGTGTCACCTATATATGGCTGCAAACGCTTTGCGTATTCAACGAAGTCGGAAACGATTTGTTCAATATCAAGAGCGTCACCGCCAGCATGAACAACGTTGACACTTTCGGCAGTCGCTCGTTCGCGCACCTGTTCAGCGAAAGACTCCAAGTCAACGCACGCACCAACGCGAATTCCGACTCGGCGAGCTTTGTCGGCGTATGCCGGTCCGATGCCCTTGAGCGTCGTCCCAATCTTGTTATCCCCCAAGTTGCCTTCAGAGATCGCATCCCACGATTGGTGCCAAGGGAAAATCAACTGAGCCTGACTAGAGATCTTGAGTTTCGCGCACGAAACTCCGCGGGACTCGAGTCGGTCAATCTCTGCAAACAGTGTCGGCATGTCAACGACGACGCCATTACCAATGACCGGAGTGACGTGGTCGTACAAAACCCCCGACGGAATGAGTTGCAAGGCGTACTTCTCAGTACCGACAACCACGGTGTGACCGGCGTTGTGTCCACCCTGGTAGCGAGCGACAACCGAATTCTCTCGGGCAAGAAGGTCGATGACCTTGGCTTTGCCTTCATCGCCCCACTGGGCTCCGACGACGACGGTGACTGACATGGCACGCTCCTAATAAATGGGGGGAACGTAACGACACCCTACTTGCTCGGTTGATTTTGAGTGAACTGCGTATCCATTCATTCACAGTTCACCCGAATGGTGGCTAGATGCCTCCTGAGTGACACCTCGCTTGGACAAAGTGTCACTCGGTCAACACAAAAGTGTTGATCATCCGTGAACACAAACAAAAGGAAAACGATGATCCCCTCAAAGTACTCATCCATGCGCAAAATGGCTTCACTCGCCATTGTCGCTGGTTTGGCACTCGCAGCCTGCGGCGGCGATGACTCCAGCACCAATGAAGCCACAACTGTTCCGACTGCTACCGAAGCACCCGGCACTGACGAATCGACCCCCGATGCAGATCCGCTTGCTGCTATCTACGAAGAGTGCAAGGCCGAAGGCGCCAAGGTCAACTTGATCGCTCTTCCCGACGAATGGGCTAACTACAAGGGCATCCTCGCTTCATTCGGCGAAAAGTACCCCGATGTTGAGTACCCCGTTGCTAACCCCGACGCTTCATCAAAAGAAGAGATGGAAGCTGTTCAGACATTGGCCGGTCAAGAAGACATGCCCGACAACGTTGACGTCAGCCCGGCAATCGCCCAGGAAATGGTCGACGCTGGTTTGTTCGAGCCTTACGTCTTGACATCAGATGCCGAGATCCCCGCTGGCTTGAAGGATGCCGACAACAACTGGACCGCTGCGTACTACGGAATTATGGCAATCACCACGAACACCAAGATTGCACCCGTGGCTCCGACCTCGTTTGCCGACTTGATGAAGCCTGAATACAAGGGCCTCGTTTCCTTGAACGGCGATCCGCGTGAAGCTGGTGCAGCATTCGCCGCAGTTATGGCTGCTTCATTTGCCAACGGCGGCAGCGCCGATGACATCTTGCCCGGCATCCAGTACTTCGCCGACCTCAAGGCTGCCGGCAACCTCGGTGGCACCGATGTCACCAAGGAAACCGTTTTGTCCGGTGAAACCCCTATCACCATTGACTGGAGCTACAACGTTCCGGGATTGGCTGCTGAACTCGAAGCTGCTGGAATCACCTACGAAACCAACTTCCCGAGCGATGGCGTGTACGGAGGCTTCTACGGCCAGGGTCTCATCAAGGATTCACCACACCAGGCTTGTTCAAAGCTTTGGATGGAGCACATCTTCAGCAATGAAGGTGCCCTTGGTTACCTCGAAGGTGGAGCGGTTCCCGCACGCATCGAAGCTTTGACAGCCGAAGGTCTTGTGACCGACGAAGTCAAGGCCAATTTGCCCCCCGACGAACTGATTGCACAAATCAGCTTCTTGACCCCTGCTCAGATTGCGGCTGCAAAAGCCGTACTCGCCGAGCAGTGGGGTCCGATGGTGGCTGACGCCTGATTGTGGCGATAGTCAATATTCCTCCCTTGGGTGAAGAGGGGGCCGTCGCGCAAGCGACGGCCCCCTCGCACTTTTGGCGTACTCCAATCGACAACATCCGCAATAAGAAATCATTGGCTTGGTTCGGGCTGGTCCCGTTTTTTCTTTTCCTCATTCTCTTTCTCCTCATTCCCGCGATCAGTGTTTTCGCCCAAGCACTTCATGATGAAGACGGATCTTTTGGCTTCAGCGCAATGCGCGAAGCGATCTCTGGGCAAAACCTCGACGCCTTTATCTTCTCGCTGAAGTTCTCTGCGGGTGCCGCTTTTGTTGGCGTGATCTTCGGTGGTTTGTTGGCCTACGCAGCGGCCACTGCGACACGACCCCGTTGGCTACGCAACATCGTGAGTTCATTCAGTGGAGTCGCCGCCAATATGGGCGGCCTCCCACTCGCATTCGCGTTTCTGAGTCTTCTCGGGCGCCAAGGACTTGGCACCAAAATTCTGAACGCGTTCGGTTGGGATCTTTATGCCGGCGACTTCAAACTGGGCGAAGTCTCAGGCCTGATCACTGTGTATTCGTATTTCAATATTCCACTCATGGTTTTGGTCACGTTGCCAGCTATCGATGGATTGAAAACGTCTTGGAGAGAGGCTTGCGCCAATCTTGGCGGTAGCGCTTGGACTTATTGGCGCAGAGTCGGACTACCAATTCTTGCACCATCACTTCTTGGTGGATTCTTGTTGTTATTCGCCAACTCGTTCAGCGCCTATGCAACGGCTCGGCAACTAACCGACAACTCAAAGATCGTTCCACTCAGAATCAGTTTCTTCCTAGGAGGAGATATCTCGATTGGTGAAGATGCTGTTGGGTATTCACTTGCTGCTTGGATGATCATCTTGATGGGCATCAGCATGGCCGCCTACTGGCTACTTCGTCGACGCGCTGAACGATGGAGCAACTCATGAGACAATCTCGTTCTCAACGAGCACTTGGACGTTTGCTCCCGACTCTTGTTTTGATTGCAAGCGCAATTTTCTTTGCGTTTCCGTTGCTTGCAATGGCACGTTTCGCTTTCCAAAACCTTCAAGTCATTGACTTGGGTTGGAATAATCTTTTTGAGAAGTGGTCGTTCTCATCGGTCACTGCTTCATTTTCCGATGACTTCTTCGCCGAAGCCCTGACTCTCAGTTTGAAGTTGGCAGTCGGAACAGCGCTCTTCACACTCGGGCTTTTGGTTCCTACTGCGGTATGGGTACATCTTCGATTACCGAAGGCTCGTGTTTTCGTTGAGTTCTTGACGATCCTGCCGTATGTCATTCCAGCTATTGCGCTCGTCGCTGGAATTGTTGTTGTGAAACCTCACGCCCGTTGGTTTTTGAATAGTGACTACTCGTTGATTCCGTTCTACGTCGTACTTGCCTTGCCGTTTACTTATCGCAGTATTGATACAGGATTGCGAGCCATTGATCTCAAGGTCTTAGTAGAAGCATCTCGAAGTCTTGGTTCGACCTGGATTGCCACCCTTTTCAGAGTGGTCATTCCAAATCTTCGTGCAGCAATTATCTCAAGCACTTTTCTCACTGTCGCCGTCGTACTGGGTGAGTACACAATTTCCGACGTCCTCTTAAAGCGCACGTTCCCGTCATTTATGGCGCAGTATCGGCAAAGCGACCCAAGAGGTGGCTACGCACTTGCGATCCTTGCATTGTTAGGCACCACACTTCTTTTCGTCGCCATCGGCGTTCTTTCTAAGTCTCGTAGTACTCGACCACAACAAGTTTCACGTTCCCAAGAAAATGAGATCCTCGTATGACCTCGCTCAGCTTTACCGGCATTCGAAAGACCTTCGGCACAACAGTCGCACTTGAATCACTTGATCTTGCTTTACAACCAGGTGAGTTGGTCAGTTTGCTCGGACCATCGGGTTGCGGCAAAACAACTGCCTTACGTATCGCTGCCGGATTTGAAATTCCAGATACCGGAGTCGTATCGCTCGGAGAAAGCGTCATCACCGATACTCCAGCCCATCGACGAAACATGGGCATGGTTTTCCAGAGCTACAGCCTCTTCCCCAATCTCACCGTTGCGCAAAACGTTGATTTTGGTTTACGAAATCGGAAAGTAGAAAAAGCAAAACGCAACTCCCGAGTTGGCGAAATGCTTGAACTTGTTCAGTTGGGCGAACTCGGTAAGCGTTATCCTCATCAACTTTCTGGTGGGCAACAACAACGTGTCGCATTGGCTCGTGCATTGGCAGTTCAGCCCGAAGTACTGCTTCTTGATGAACCTCTTTCGGCCCTCGATGCCAAGGTTCGCTCAACCTTGCGGGATGAAATTCGTCGCATCCAATCTGAATTGAAAACGACCACACTTTTTGTTACCCATGATCAGGACGAAGCTCTCGCCATCAGCGACCGCATCGGTGTCATGTCAAATGGCCGCCTTGAACAGTTGGGCACCCCAGAAGATGTCTACTTGCGTCCTGCTTCACCATTCGTTGCGCGCTTTGTTGGTTCAATCAACGAGTTGCCAAACAATAACGGGGTTGGAAAAATCTTAGTTCGCCCAGAAGACATCACTATCTCTGAAGACGAAAATGAATTAACGATGCGCGGAACTGTCACGCGGGTGACCTTTCAAGGCCCAGTCACGATTATCTCGGTGCGCGTTGACATGAATGACCAACTCGTGAATGTCCACGCGGCAAGCGGCAGCATTCATGCTCAAGTTGGAGATCGTGTTTCACTTGACGTGACGCCAGGTCGCGGCATTATTGAAGCTGCTTAGTTCTTACGAATTCAACACAATCTGATCGTCGACTGCGTCAACAACAATCGCGCTGTCTTCGCCCACTTTTCCTTCAAGAATCAAGACCGAGGCTCGGTCGCCAATCTCGCGTTGAATGACACGCTTTAATGGTCGTGCTCCAAAGTCGGGGTCAAACCCAACTGCGGCCAGTAATGCCACGGCGGCTGGTGTGACCTCAAGAGTGATTCGACGTGCCAACAGGCGCTCACGAAGCTTTTCAAGTTGAATGATCACGATGTGGGCCAAGTCCTCTTGCGTCAAGGAGCGGAAGCGAATGATTTCATCGATGCGGTTGATGAACTCGGGCTTAAAGAACATTTGTGGGTCACCAGGCAAGTTTGAGGTCATCACAATCACCACATTGGTGAAGTCGACCGTGCGGCCCTGACCATCAGTGAGACGACCATCATCAAGTACCTGCAACAAGATGTTGAAAACATCAGGGTGAGCCTTTTCTATTTCATCAAGCAACACCACGGTGTAACCACGACGACGAACTGCTTCGGTCAGTTGTCCACCTTCGTCGTAACCGACATATCCAGGGGGCGCTCCGACCAAACGGGACACTGAATGCTTTTCCATGTATTCGCCCATGTCGATGCGCACCATGGCACGCTCGTCATCAAACAAAAACTCGGCGACTGCTCGAGCTAACTCAGTCTTTCCCACACCGGTTGGTCCGAGGAACAAAAATGAACCAATCGGGCGATAGGGATCAGACAAACCAGCGCGACTGCGACGAATAGCGTTTGATACTGCAGTGACCGCCTGATCTTGACCAATGACCCGCTGATGCAAGAGGGCTTCAAGATGAACCAACTTGGCCATTTCGCCTTCAAGAAGTCGCGTGACGGGCACACCGGTTGACTTGCTCACTACTTCGGCGATGTCTTCGGCGTCAACTTCTTCTTTGAGCATCCGATTGCCTGTTTGCAACACATCTAAGTGACCCGTTGCTTCGGAGATTCGGCGTTCGATCTCGGGGATTCGTCCGTAACTAATCTCGGACTTCTTTTGCAGATCGGTTTCGTATTCGACACTGATCTTGAGTTGTTCAAGCTCTTCCTTCAGATTTCGAATAGCACCGATCGCATCCTTTTCTTGCTGCCAGTGTTCGCGCATAACGCCTGCATCGTTCTTCAATAGCAACAATTCATCGTCAATTGTTGCAAGACGATCACGTGAAGCTAGATCGGTTTCTTTTGCTAACGCCAACTTTTCAATCTCGAGTTGCATAATGCGACGTTCAACGACATCAATCTCGGTAGGTAGCGAGTCAATTTCAATGCGTAACTTGCTCGCGGCTTCATCAACAAGATCAATAGCCTTATCGGGCAAGAAGCGACTCGTGATGTAACGATCAGACAAAACCGCCGCACTGACCAAAGCCGAATCTTGGATGCGCACACCGTGGTGTACTTCGTAACGTTCTTTCAGACCGCGCAAAATAGCGATGGTGTCTTCAACAGTGGGTTCACCGACATAGACCTGCTGAAAACGACGTTCAAGGGCCGGATCTTTTTCGACGTACTTACGATATTCATCAAGAGTGGTCGCACCGATCATGCGCAACTCACTTAATCATGTTGCCAGCGTCCATGGCACCTTCGGCGCCGCCCGCACCCACAATGGTGTGTAGTTCATCAACAAAGGTGATCACTTCACCAGCAGCATCGGTGATTTCTTTCAGCACGGCCTTCAAGCGTTCTTCAAATTCACCGCGATACTTTGCTCCTGCGAGCAAACTGGCGATGTCAAGAGAAATCAGCCGCTTGTTTTTCAGACCCTCGGGCACATCACCTTCAGCAATACGTCGAGCTAGGCCTTCAACAATTGCCGTCTTACCAACACCTGGTTCACCGATAAGAACTGGGTTGTTCTTAGTACGACGGCTCAATACTTGAATCACTCGGCGAATTTCATCATCGCGACCGATGACCGGATCAATCTTTCCGTCACGCGCACGCTTGGTCAGATCTTGTCCATACTTCTCGAGCGCTTGAAAATTCTCTTCAGGGTTTTGCGTTGTTATCCGATGGCTTCCGCGTACATCGCGTAACGCTTGCATCAGTTCTTCGCTACCTATACCCAAACGACTATTCATCGCAAGCAATAAATGCTCAACCGACAAGTAATCGTCCTTGAAGTCTTTTTGGTACTTCTCAGCGTTTTCAAAGACGTTGCTGAGTTCACGATTCATCCGGGGTTCGTCGCCACCGTAGGCCTTGGGCAATTTTGAAACTTTTTCGTCGGCAGCATTTCTCACCATCAATGGTGCTTGTCCGAGTTTTGATAAAACTGCAGGAATGATGGTGTCGTCTTGACGCGCGATAGCCGCCATCAAGTGATCGGGTGTCAACTCAGGATTCGATAAAGCCTTGGCTTGATCGACGGCTGATGCAACAGCCTCTTGAGTTTTGAGTGTCCAATTTTTCGGGTTCAGAGCCATGTCAGTTTCCTCTTCAACTACCTGATTGTGAGACCACTGTTTGCAACCAATGAACCGCCGGCGCAGTCAATTCGGTGGTCTGTTTGTAATCGCGTACATCGTCAGGCAGGTTGCTGAGGGCATCGGCGAGTCGGGCGGCATCTTCAGGTCGATTCACGAGATGCGAGAGAGGTCGTACATACGACCGAATTGTGAACAACACACAATTTGTTTTTGGAAAGCGCCGAATCGTTTCACGTTCGACTCGCAAGAACAAGCGATCACCTGTTGTCGGGTCTCCGAGTGCTGGTAATGCGGGAGGCTTTGGTGCCGTACCATCAACAGCTTGATACAGCTCTCCGGTATTGAGGACCGCCCAACCCGTTCGCCAGAAAGACTTTTGGGGTGAGAGTCGTTGGAAAAATGAATCAATCGGATCTTCCAATTGTTCATTCAGGCGATCAACCGGAGCGTGAACTTCGCTCATGGTTAGACCCAACTTTGAGTTGAGGTCCCAGCGATTGGGGAAACAAACGCTGCCGCCGCCAAAAACCAAACGGCCATCACGTTCAACAAGCAAAGCAAAATCTTCCTGGACAAGTCGAGCGCAAGTCACTAATGGATGTTCGGCCCACTCACCATTGCTATTGGGCTCAACGGGAAAGCGTTCATGACGATGGTGATTCACAATGTCGCGACCCTCTCGAGCAAACCAATCTGATCGAGTTGTCACTAGATGATCAATCAATTCAATCATGACTTCTGCGGCCTCGTCTTCGGTATTTGCTTGAAAAGCATTTGCCGTAGAGAAGTTGTGAGTGAACACCGATTTCTTGGTATCCATTTCGTGGTCGTAGTCATCGCCGATTTCGATCCAGTTTGCAAGATCTAAAGGTCGAAGCCCGAGCCTCCAACGAAATGCTCCAGCAAGATAGGGCTGATAATCACGTTGAGTATTCATCAGTCACCTCACTCAATCTCGCCGCAATACCGAATCAATATGACCAAAGACCGTGACTGCCTGGCGTAAAGGCACAATGTTCGCCTGTGATGTCGTATTTGCCGACCTCCCCTGAACAGCACTGATCGCTTGTGTCGCAAGCAACCGCAACTGATCAACCTCATTACGCAGACGAATTACTTCGGCTTCGAGATACATCACACGACGAATACCTTCGACATTCATACCTTCGGCAGTGAGTTCGGCAATTCGTCGTAGGCGCGCTATATCTAATTCGCTGTAGCGACGATTTCCGCCTTGGGTTCGAGCTGGATGCAAGAGGCCACGTCGTTCGTAGATTCGCAGCGTCTGCGGATGCATCCCGGCGCGTTGTGCGGCAACGGAAATGACATAAATGGCGTGTTCATTAGTTTGTTGACTCATGAATGCCTCCCTAGCTGTTGCGTGAACTCTCTCGTGGATTTTCGTTAGACACCAATGCCAATGCTTCGATGGCTTGTCGTTCGTCGTCACTCAATTCGGTAGGGACGACAACGTTGACTGTCACAATGAGATCACCATGATGCTTCGTGGTTTCGATACCGCGTCCCTTGACACGGTGACGACTTCCGCTTTGGGTACCCGCCTTGATACGCAACGTCACATTGTCGCCACTTAATGTCGGAACTTCAATATCAGCTCCGAGTGCTGCTTCAGTAAATGTCACTGGGACATTGACCGTCAGATTGTCGCCGTCGCGACCAAATGTTGCACTCTTACCCACTCGACAGATGATGAAGAGATCGCCGTTTGGGCCACCATTGCGGCCAGGTGTTCCTTTGCTGGGCAATCGTATGCGTGAACCATCAGAGACTCCGGCTGGTACTCGCACCTTGACTTCACGATTTCGCTTTTCAATTCCGCTTCCGCGGCATGCGCCGCAAGGTGTTTCCACAATGCTTCCGGCACCGCCACATCCGGGGCATGGTGAAGCAAAAGAAAACATCCCTTGATTGTCATCGACTTGGCCACGGCCACCACATCGAGAACATGTCTTGCGCTCTGTTCCGGGGCGAGCCCCCGAGCCACTGCACGTTTCGCATCGCGCATCACTGGTGAGATACACACTTGTGGTCACACCCAGAACTGCATCATTGAAATCAAGTGTGAGCGCCGCTTCAAGATCGGAACCACGACGCGGACCGACTCCGCTGCTCGCACCGCCACGCGCTCGACCACCTGAAAACATGCGAAACATATCTTCGAATGAACCAGAATCGCCCCCGGTAGTGAAGCGCGTATTGCCCATGCCTCCACCGCCCATAGGTCCGAGCCGACGAACCTCGTCGTATTCGCGACGTTTGGTTTCGTCGCTCAAAACGTCATAGGCAGTTGAGATTGCTTTGAAGCGTTCTTCGGCGGCATCATCTCCTGGTTTTGCATCAGGATGATTTTCGCGGGCCAATTTGCGATAAGCCTTGGTGATTTCTTTTGGTTCGGCAGTTTGAGCCACGCCCAGCACTGCGTAGTAATCCTTTTCGTACCATTCACGTTGTGCTGCCATGACTCACCCCCTCGCTGTGTCTTTAATCGTTATGTGTTTAACCGCGGACTTTGACCATGGCTGGGCGCAATACGCGACCCTTCCAGGTGTACCCAGTTCGCAAAACATCGGTGACGACAGTGTTGCCATTGCCGTCCCCTTCACCTTCTTCGTGGATGACCGCGTCAGCTTGAGCTGGATTGAAGGTTTGACCATTGAGGTCAAGTGCTTCAAGTCCCTGCTTCTTCAACTCTGTCAACAAGAGATTGAACAGTGGTTCGACTTCTGCCGGATGGGCAACGAAAGCTGCTTCGCATGCATCGAGTACTGGCAACAACGATTCAGCAATGCGACCCGTGGCCCGATTGATGTCATCGGCAGTTTGCGAGGCAACACGCTTGCGATAATTCTCGAATTCGGCCTGAAGTCGTTGCGCCATCTCACGGAACGAATCTCGTTCACTGAGAAGCGCTTCAACATCATGCTCAATGGTGGCCGCAGCCTCATCGACTGAAACAGCATCTTCGGTTTCGGTTGTTGGTTCACCAACAACATCACCATTGTCGTTCGTCATGGCAGAACTCAGGCGTCGCCGTCGACGATTTCAGCGTCAACGATTTCGTCGTCATTGGTTCCACCAGCGGCCTGGCCCGAAGCTGAAGTTCCAGCAGCATTCGAATCGCGAGCTGCTGTCTCGTACAACTTCTGACTGAAAGCCTGGCTCGCCGACATCAATGCATCAGTTGCTGCCTTGATGACGGCATTGTCATTACCTTCTAGAGCAATCTTCAATGCTGCTAGCGGTTCTTCAACAGCGGCTTTTTCTTCGGCAGTGACTTTGTCGCCTTGCTCGCGCAAAACTTTTTCGGTCTGATAGGCGAGTGAATCAGCATTGTTGCGAATTTCTGCTTCTTCACGACGCTGACGATCTTCCTCAGCGTGAGCTTCGGCGTCTTTCACCATTTGATTGATGTCATCCTTAGACAAAGTCGACTGGCCA
>Ga0208443_1000222_pt1 | contig 16600 bp, 10 predicted proteins | sample Colrivmet1554A02_FD_187662 | JGI IMG/M metagenome (GOLD analysis project Ga0208443, IMG submission 187662) | Estuarine microbial communities from the Columbia River estuary - metaG 1554A-02 (SPAdes) (version 2) | ecosystem: Environmental > Aquatic > Marine > Intertidal zone > Estuary | place... | reverse complement strand
TCGGTTGATTTCGGTTTTGTCAAAACATAATACCTTACAAATCAACGCTTTCATTTTCTTGAAAAATCTTCATAACCCTGAGGTCACGAGTTCAAATCTCGTTCTCGCTACATGAAAATCAAGGACTTACGTTAAATCGTAGGTCCTTTTCTGTTTCTGCGTGAGGTTTTGCATACTAAACAACTAGCCAAGTTGAAAATCTGTAAATACGGCAATAAAAAAACCTACTCAATATAATATTGAGTAGGTTTTACCTTCATTAAAACTCTAAGGTTTTTATATATTTTTAAAAATGGCTACTACTACCTGAAGCAATACATTGCCATTTACCATTTCTTTCCATAAAAGTATCTGTCCAATTAGTTGTTTTTGTATAATCTTTACCCGCTTCATCTGTTCCCTTTGTTACATGAGATCCAACTATCGAAGCTACATTATCACCATAAAAAGTAACGCTCATATCGCCATTAACAACACTATTTATTGTTCCTTTTGTATCACTTAGTGATTTTAGAACTTCCGCTTTACCTTGTTTAACACCTTTATCGTTAAAACCCGAGAAATCATCAGCAAGAAGATCATCATTAAATTTAACGCCATGATCTTTATCTAAGTTTGATAAATTCCAAGATGCTTCAATTCCCTTTAATTTTGTCTCCAACTCTGTTTTATCAACTGTGCTTGTTGTTGCAGTAGCCGTTTCAGTTGTTGGAGTAGGAGTTGTACAAGCAACTAATGATGCTGATACAAGAATACATAGTAATATTTTTTTCATACGTAATAGTTTAGAAATAAGGTATAGCCTATTTCAATGATTAAATAAGTGTCTAAGGAATGATAGAGATTACAAGAAGTGTAAATAGAACTGTTGCGTTAGAATTGCAATAGAGTAGGTAATTTACTTTTAAAAGGTAAGTAAAATATTTTTATAATTAATGTATTCTACCTCTATAGTCCTTTATTTTATTGTTAAGATAACCTGAATTGCACTAAACACCCTGCGTGAGGAAAACACCCCCTAAAATAGGTCCAAATCGGTTGATTTCGGTTTTGTGAAAACATAACTAATTACAAATCAACGCCTTCATTTTCTCAAAAAATCTTCATAACCCTGAGGTCCCGGGTTCAAATCCCGGTCTCGCTACAAAGGTCTCAGCAATGAGACCTTTTTTATGACCTATACTGTCTATATATTATTTTCAGATAAGCATCAATTGCATTACGCTGGGTTTACAAACAACCTATAGATGCGCTTATTAAGTCAAAATGAATTTGGTAAGGGGTGGGCAGCACTTAATGATATGACGAAACAGGAGCATTGGTTACATCAGCGTTAAGCACGTCTTGTTTTCTTATCTTGTATCCAAATAAAGCATATGATAACATCATTCGTATTTAATACACCAATTGGAAGTATCGAAATAAATATACTCATCTGATGGACCCAATTTATATCTCAAAAAATTGGTGCCTTCATTATACTGCAATGAAAAAACAGCTTTACCTTCTCTAGTACAACTCGACTGACAAAAGCAGTAGGCCACTCCATTCATTTGAAGTCCTTTACTCAAATAAGCAACTTGAGAACCCCCATTAGTATTTTCGTTGGTAATGGTTAGAAAACCAATATCCTTAAATCCAGCAGGATTTCCCTCGTAAATTTTATCATTAATTTTTTCACTATTGGAACAAGAGAACAATAAAAGACAAATAATCCACAGTTTTTTCATGATTTTTCTTTTAAAGTTATAAAAAAAAGAATAAACCAATTAATAATAAATGATTGGATAGTTGAAACTACTATATTTCTTTCTTTCGACAGATGAATTACATCTTTTAATCCGTACCCTTCAATTTCTTTATAGTCAAATACTCAAAAAGGTAAACTACCATGGTTAAATATTTTTTGATAAAAGCAATAGGATAATTTTTAAACTAAGCAATAACTTAGCTATCTTTATTAAATAAAATCATTAAATTATACTATTTTATGAAAAAGAATTTCTTTTTTATAGGCTTGCTAATATTATTATTTTTATCTTTATCAAGTATTGCACAAAAGAAAGCCGTAATTGCTTACTATGCAGGAAGCATAGAAAAACTAGATTCATTTGATGCACGCAATTTCACACATATTATTTATTGTTTTGGACACTTGCAAGGCGACCAATTAAAATTAAGAGGGGCAAAAGATACCGCCATTATTCAAAAAATGGTATCAATGAAATATCAAAACAAGGATTTAAAAGTATTATTGTCTTTGGGTGGATGGGGAGGATGTGAGCCTTGTTCAGACGTATTTAGCACAGCAGAAGGACGTATTAATTTTGCAAAATCTGTTAAATCCTTGACGGACTATTTTGGTGCAGACGGAATTGACTTAGACTGGGAATACCCCGCTATTGCAGGATTTCCGAATCATAAGTTTACACCTGAGGACAAACCCAATTTTACTGAACTAGTAAAAGCTTTGCGAAAGGAATTGGGTAAAAAGATGACCATCACTTTTGCTGCGGGAGGTTTTCAAAAATTTGCAAATGATGCAGTAGATTGGAGCGATATAATGCCCTATGTGAATTATGTTAATTTGATGACCTATGATTTGGTTAGTGGATATGCAACCACCACTGGACATCATTCTGCTTTATTTAGTACTATTAAGCAAAAAGAGTCGGCCGATAATTGTATTCAATATTTATTATCATTAGGTGTGCCTGCAAAAAAATTAATTATAGGTGCGGCATTTTATGCCAGAACTTGGGAGGGGGTAATTGATCAAAATAATGGTTTATATCAAAAGGGGAAATTTAAACACTTCATTGGCTATAATGAGTTTCAGAATCGTATTTCTGAAAATACTGGATATAAGTTTTATTGGGACAATGAGGCGCAAGCCCCTTATGCCTATAATGCAACGGAAAAAAGCTATGCCACTTTTGATGACAAACAATCCATAAAAGCAAAATCGAATTATGTAATTACACATAAGTTGGGAGGTATTATGTTTTGGCAATTAGGACATGACTATTCAAAAAATGGTTTGGTAGAAACTATTAATATGACATTTAAAAAATAGATCATTCAAAAGATGAAATACTTTTTATTTACTGTTCTAGCTTCACTATTCGATAGGTTTGAACTCCCTGGTGATTTACTTGACAAGACTCAAATAAAGGAGAATAGCTATTAAGGATGGCTGCTAATTCTATTTTTTTAACAGGCCGAGCGGTATCAAAAAAATTAAATTTCCAATTTTCCCATTTTCCTTTAATAAAACTTTTATTTTTTTCAAAAGATAGGTTATTCAATAAGCCTAATAAATCGATGGCCTCTTTTATGGACAAGCTATCTGAAGAGCTAGTGTATTTTGGGAAATAGCTATTCCAAATAGATAAAAATAATTTTCTTTCCACTGGCATCATAGGATCAAAATAAGTTTGATTTGCCCATCCAGCGGGAACCCCTCTTCCTCTTAACAAACCAATGGATCCTATTTTTTGCGCAGCTATAAAATGTGGGTGGTCATTAGGCACATCAATAAAGGGCATAATATAAACTCCTACGTCTAGTAAACTAGCTTGTACCTTTCTTACTGAAACTTCTTGTACGGCTTGTCCATTTCTTAGGCTAATGGCAGCTAAGGCACCAGCAGCTTGTCCAATTTGCAATACGCAAGGTTGCAAACGAGTTGTACCATTTACAATATTTGATACACTAATAGATTTTTCTGCTACAATAAAATTGGAATAATTAGCCGGGATTAATGCGCCTAATGGAATATTGAAACTAGGCACTGGGTAAAAATCTAAGTGCTGGGGTGCAGCAGCATTTTTTTTATGATGATGGTCTATAGGGTAGTCACCTACAGCAATTCCAGTTCTATATAATGCATCTTCAGTGGTATAAGGACTAGAGATATGTTTTACATTCATTCTTACTAAACCTTTCAGCCTTCTTGATTCCCTGTGGTAAGGATAAAATGCCAATAGATCTTTTGTAGGAAATTCATCATCAGCAAGTCCTAAATTGCGCATTTGAAGTTCTTTTTGAATAAAATATACAAATCGTAAGGTTTGTTGTTTTGCTGCCACTAGCATTTTTTCTCTTTCTTCTTTACTTTGCTCAACAATATTTAAATAAATATCATTTCCATAAATGGGCCAATTTAACATAAACTTATTATTTGGCATTCTACCATAATCCAACATTTTTTGTGCGTCTACGCTTGGTTTTTTTCGTAAAAAGTCTCTATAAAAATTAGTAGAGGAACCATCAAATTCAGTAGAGTCATAGTGGATAGGCCTTTCAATTAAAGGCTGTGGCTTTCCATAATCTTTTAAAATACCCACGTAAGTAATATCTTGTATAATATCATTGGAGTTAGCTACATGAACATCTTCTCCAGTCAATGCAGAAGATTCCATGCCCAAGTCATAAGGCAAACCTGCACTTGCGAGTCCATCCCCCAATTCTGTGGCATCAATTATTCTTTCAGCATAAATATTTAATCTGTGTTTTGTGACTGTATCAATAAAGTAAGCCCCTTTTATTTTATCTTTTGTTTTAATTAATTTTTCGAATGCATAAGAATACAAAACAGTTAATTTTTTTTCTTTGGAAGCCATTATTTTAAAAATACTGTCGCCCACATGTGGTTCAAATAAGGTATTACTTACCCAACCAGTAGAAACTTTATCTGGCCCACCATAGGTACGATAAAGCTGTTCACGAAACTCGCCAAAAAAACCCGATGGTAATTGATGATTGCCGTCAAAAGCAGCTACTCCAGCCGATGTTAACATGCCACCTAGCCATGGGGTTGATTCTACAACAACTGTGTTTACTCCCATTCTAGCTGATTGAATTCCAGCACTAATTCCACTTGCAGTGCCCCCAATTACAAGCACCTGTGTATGTAAATCGGCAAGCTTTTTTTGCGCAATTGCTGCCAAACTGTAGATGCTACATAAAAGTATTAAAAATAAATTTAATATTTTTTTAAAATAAAATGAATGCTGCATATTTGATTATTAAGTATTTTTTTAATATATAAATATTTTATAAATCATAATATTAAGAAATAATTAGCGCTAGTTCAAGCAATAAACTAAAAAATTTCTTTTATAGATTTAATTCTATCGGTTTTTTTTTAAAATTATAAAAAAAATCATTTATTTTAATTTATATAAAATTCAACTAATTTTTAATAAAATAAAAGCAAAATGAAACTACGCTTATCAATGTTTTTAGCTTTTGTGTGCATGATGCAAGCATCATTTGCACAGACAAGACAATTATCTGGTAAAGTTACTGGAGATAAAAATTCTCCATTGATTTCCGCCAACATTATTATAAAAGGATCATCATCAAAAGCTCTTTCCAATTCAGAAGGTGTTTTTAGTGTAATGGTTCCCTCTGGAAATGTTGTTTTGGAAGTATCCTCAGTAGGTTACGTTACAAAACAAGTTCAAGTGGCTGGAAACGTTACAAATGTTAACGTCTCTCTTGAAGAAACACAAGATAATAGTTTACAAGATGTTGTAGTAACTGCCTTAGGTATTACTAAACAAACAAGAAACTTATCTTATTCAGTGACTCAATTAAAAGGGGATCGTTTTACAGATTCTAGAACTCCGAATTTAGGAAATGCCTTGTCTGGTAAAGTAGCAGGGGTTTCTGTTACTCCACCTGCTTCAGGTATTGGTGGTTCTACAAGAGTTGTTATTCGTGGTGGATCTTCTTTGTTAGGAAATGATCAACCATTATATGTTATAAATGGAGTTCCTATGGAGTCAGGCAACCAGGGTACCGCTGGTCTTTGGGGAGGTAATGATGCTGGTGACGGTCTAACTGCAATTAACCCCGACGATATAGAGTCTTTATCTGTACTGAAAGGAAATACCGCAGCAGCACTATATGGAGCTCGTGCAGCGAATGGTGTTATATTAATAACAACTAAATCCGGCAAATCTAGAAAAGGAATGGGAGTTGCATTTAACTCCAACACAACTATGGACCAAGCAGTTGATTTTTATGATTTTCAAAAAGAATATGGACAGGGTTTAGATGGTAAAATTCCTGCTACAGCAGGACAATCTTTAGAAGCCGGATTAAATAACTGGGGAGGTAAATACGGTGGTAGTACTACACAATGGGACGGAGTTAATAGACCATATGCCGATTTAGGACAAGGTTTAAATGATTTTTTTAGAACGGCTCTCAATACTACCAATAGTTTAGCGTTTAGTGGCGGAAACCAAAACGGTAACTATCGTTTTTCAGTTGCTGATTTAAGAGCTGAGGACATTATGCCAAATGCAAGTTTTAAGCGTCAAACCTTCAATTGGAACATAAACAGCAAGTTTGATAATTTTACACTTGCTTTTTCAGGTCAATACATGAATCAAAAAGCTAAAAATCGTCCAAGACTATCTGATTCTCCCGGTAATGGAAATTTTACTACGGCTTTACATCCCGAAATTATTCCTTTTTCAGTAATAGCGGGCAACACAGGTAAGGGGGATATGAAAGATAAAACAGAGATGCGTTATCAGCCTAATACTTTTGCAACAAATCCTTATTGGGCTGCTTATAATTTTTTCCGTCAAGATGATATTGATAGATTCTTAGGTAATGTCTCTTTGAAATATGATTTTACTAAATGGTTGTATATGCAAGGTAGAATTGGTAGAGATTATAATGTTAGAGATGATGCAAGTTATACTGGCTATGGAACTGCTTTTAAGCCAAGGGGTGATTTTAATGAGTCATTTGCTACTACTAGAGAAGATAACTATGATTTAATTATCGGCGCTAATAAAGAAATTAACGATTTCGCTTTCGATGCGATAATTGGTGCAAATGCAATGTATAGAGTAGCCGAATCAAAAGGAGGCGGTGGCAATGATCTAGTTGTTCCTTTTTTACATACGGTAACGAATGTGGCAGCCCCTAGTTTTAGCTATGGCTTTAATGAACAGGCTATTAATTCTTATTTTGGTTCTGCAAATATCACTTATAAAAATTATTTAAATTTGAGTGTAACAGGACGTCAAGACGAGTTCTCTACATTGGCTAAGGGATCAAATACCTTATTTTATCCTTCCGCAGGTTTAAGTTTTGTATTAAGTGATGCTTTTAAATTACCAGAGGCAATTAGTTTTGGTAAGTTGAGAACTTCATGGGCACAAGTAGGTGGAGGCGCTCCAAGCCCTTATCTTTTAGGGTTAACCTATGGTTTAGTGGGCGCTGGACATTTGGGTGCTAACTTAGGGCAAGTTAATAATGGTTCCATTCCTAATGGTGCTTTACAGCCATATACTTCATCGGAGATCGAATTTGGCGCTGACTTTAGATTCTTCCAAAATAAATTTGGATTAGACATTACTTACTATGAAAGAAAAACTACAAATGATATTCTATCAACAGGAATCTCAGCTACTTCAGGCTTCGGTTCAACAGTTGTTAATATTGGTGAATTGCAAAACAAAGGTATAGAACTTTTATTAAATGCAGTTGTGGTTCAAAGTAAAGACTTCAAATGGGATGTATCCTTTAATTACTCAAACAATATTAGTGAGGTAATAAACTTAGGAAAAAACGCAAAAGGTGAGCCTATTAAAGCAATCAACCTTGAAGAATCTAGATTAAGGCTTGGGGAAAGAATTCAACATATTGTTGGAAAACCATTGGGTTATATTATAGGATTTAAGCATAAAACTACTGCCAGCGGTATGAAGATTTATGATAAAGATGGGTACCCTGTCAGATCTGCAGCAGCAGAAGCTATTGCTTTAGGACGTCATCCAATAGCAGGCGGCTTCAATAACACTTTCAAGTACAAGAATTGGAAGTTAGATATGTTAGTTGATTTTCGTCAAGGCGGATCAATTGTTTCATCAACGAACTACTTTGCCTATGCCTATGGTCGTGCGAAAGAAACCTTGGAGGGTAGGGATGGTTTAACCGTTTCAGGAGCGGATGAAACAGGGGCTAATAAAGTCTGGAATATTCCAGTTGCAAACGTGGACAACTATTATAGTCGTCTTGCGGCAATAACTGAAAATATTGTGTACGACGCTTCTTTTGGTAAATTAAGACAATTGGCATTAAGTTATGTAGTGCCTGCTAAATTTTTAGCAAAATCGAATTTTGAAAATCTAACCTTTTCTTTGGTAGGGCGTAATCTTGCATTATTGTGGTCTAATGTTCCCAATATTGACCCTGAGTCCGGTTATACTTCAGCTGGCAACGCACAAGGTTTAGAATATTTTGCCATGCCTCAAACAAGAAGTTTTGGGTTTAACTTATCAGTTAATTTCTAAATTCTTTTAATATTAATAATTTATAATATACTCGTTATGAAAAAAATAGTTCAAATCATATTCGCGATAACAAGCATGGTTTTAGTTTTTGTGTCGTGTGCAAAAGATATCACCGAGCTTAACGTTAATAAAAACGCAGCTACAGACATCGATATGGCTTACTTAGTTTCTACTGGAACGCTAAGAATTGCTGGTGAATATGAAAATACCCGTGCAAATATGTTGTATGCTGCAACCATGATTCAGCATACCGCTTCAACTGCTGGTTATTTCAGTGGGGATAAATACTTCTATAATGCACAATATAGTGGAGCTTATATGGAGCGACACTTCACTGACGTCATCAGATTATTTTCTCAAGCAATTGAAAAAACAAAGGGGGATGCAAATTTAGCCAATATCAATTCAACAGCAGTCATATTGAGAGCATTTGATCTTCATCGCATGACTGATTTATATGGTGATATTCCTTATACGCAGGCAGGTTATGGATTAGTAGAAGGGGATAAAAATTGGTTTCCTAAATATGAATCACAAAAAGACGTCTATGCATCTTTAGTAAAAGATATTAAAGCAGCAAGAGATAAAATGAGTTCTTCTGCTAAATCAATGGGAAATCAAGACTTTTTGTATGGTGGAGACATTACTAAATGGAAAAAATTTGCCAATTCATTATTAATGAGAATTGCAATGCGAATGAGTAATGTTGATGCATCTACAGCCGCTTCTGTTTATAAAGAAGCTCAAGCGTCTGGGGCATTTTCCTCAAATGCTGATAATGCGCATATTAAATTTGCTGCTGGCCCACAAGGCATTAATAGAAACGGGTTAAACGATGGTTATTGGAATACTTATAAATACTCTACCGATTGTAAGATTTCAAAAACTTTTATTGATTGGATGAAAGCAAATAATGACCCTCGCTTAATGATAATTTCTGGTGGTATTGGGTCTCCCAATTTAGAGGTTCCTACTACATGGAATACAAAAGTAGAGGATCAAGAGGGAATGCCTAACGGTTATACTCCATCAAATATTGCTGCGGCTTTATCTACTGATAAAGCGGATGCTTACAAAAAATTAACTTCTCAGGCAAATAGGATTTTTTCAATGTTAAATTTAAAATATTTAGACTGGGAAGATCCCTATATATTACTAACTTATGGTGAAGTTGAATTAATGAATGCAGAAGCTGCTTTAAAAGGTTGGTTAACAACAAGTGCAGAAACACATTTTAATAATGGAGTGCAAGCCGCAATTCAAAATTGGGCTGGCTTTGATGCTTCTTTTACTAGAACCAAAGCCGATATTGATACATATATAGCAGGTAGAGGTTTTGCTGCTGCTTCAAGTGCAAATAAGTTAAAATTAATTGGGGAAGAATATTGGGCTGCAACATATTTAAATGACATAGAATCATGGAGCAATTGGAGAAGAACAGGATTCCCTGCCTTAAAGCCTACAAATGATCCTAACAGATTTGAAGTTAATGAGATACCAAGAAGATTAATTTATTGGGAATCTGAGATTTCTTCTAATCCAGCAAATTATAAAATTGCCATTGATAGAATGGGTGGCGATAAGTTTATGACAAAGGTGTGGTGGGATGGTGGGAAATAATTTCTTGCAATCGTAAAACTAAAGGCGCTTAATTTAAGCGCCTTTAGTTTTTAATAAACTGCAGTAAATGCATTAAATTTAGGCAGTACTATACATAATGAAAAATATTTTTTGCTTACTTTTTGTTTGGGCTTTGCCCCTATGCATTCAAGCTCAAAAAAAGCCTGTTTTTATAAAACTTGCACCAGATAGTTCAGGTGTTTTATTCAGTAATAGATTAACTGAAACGCCCGACCTCAATATTATTACCTACGAATATTTTTATAATGGAGGGGGTGTAGCGGTAGCCGATTTTAACAATGATGGACTCACAGACTTGTTTTTTACAGGTAATTTAGTGCCCAATAAAATGTACCTCAACAAAGGGGGTCTTCAATTCCAAGATATTACACGTCAATCCAACACGGGTGGACGACGTGGGTGGAAAACTGGGGTAACTATAGCAGATGTGAATGGAGATGGGTTTGTGGATATATATGTGTGTTATTCTGGCGACTTAGATTCTTCTCTTAGAGCTAATCAATTACTTATTAATAACGGCAATTTAACCTTTACCGATAAAGCCAAAGAATATGGCCTTGATGATAAAAGCTATAGTTCTCATGCTGCTTTTTTTGACATGGATCAGGATGGCGATCTAGATATGTTCTTATTAAATCATAATATTAAAAATCTTAGGAATTTTGATGCCGCTTTTGTGAAAAAAATGGTTGATCCAGATGCAGGCGATAAATTGTATGAGAATATTGGAAATAAATTTATAGATATCTCTAGAAAAGCAGGTATTATTTCTAACCCATTGGGATATGGTCTTGGTTTGAATATAGCCGATATTAATAACGATGGCTGGCCTGATATTTATGTTTCTAACGACTATATTGAAGAAGATTATCTATATCTCAATAATAAAAATGGAAGCTTTACTGAAAGTTTACGAAGCGCTTTTGGACACTTATCTAATTTTTCGATGGGGGTGGATATAGCAGATATTAATAATGATGGTCGTGCAGACATTTATACCTTGGACATGCTACCAGAAGACAATCGAAGACAAAAACTATTGTACGCGCCTGATAATTATGAGCTCTACAACAATATGCTTGAGAATGGGTTTTATCATCAGATTATGCGCAATATGCTTCAATTAAATAACGGAGATGGTACTTTTAGTGAAATTGGGCAATTAGCAAATGTTTCAAATACAGACTGGAGCTGGTCAGCTTTGTTAGCCGATTTTAACAATGATGGGTCCAAAGATTTATTTGTTACCAACGGATATGGTAGAGACGTTACGAGTCGAGACTTTATGAAGTTTTATGCTGATGAAAGATTAAAATTTAATCAAGGTAAAACAGATGATAAAATGTTTTCAATGCTTCAGGCAATTCAATCAACACCTTTACATAACTATATTTTCGAAAACACAGATTCTCTAAGTTTTATTGATAGATCTAAAGATTGGGGAATTGATGCGCTTGGCTTTTCAAATGGGGCTGCTTATGCAGATCTTGATAATGATGGTGACTTAGATTTAATTGTCAATAATTTGAATCAAGTAGCTACTATTTATAAAAATACTACGGTAGAAAATAATGGGCTAGGAAATTATTTAAAAATTCAACTTAAAGGCAAAGGCAAAAATGCACAAACGGTAGGAGCAAAACTATTTTTATATACAGGTAAAAAAATTTATACCCTAGAAAATTTTTATGTGCACGGATTTCAATCTGCTATGCAAGCCCCTTTATTGTTTCATTTTAAAGAAAGCTCCTTAGATTCCTTAAAAATAATTTGGCCCGATGGGCAGCGTACAACTTATAATGCAAATTTATTTTTAAATAAAGAAGTAATACTAGATGAAGTAGATGCTATTAAATCACCTTTACAGTTTATTCAAAAAAATACTGTTTTTACAAAATCTACGCAAAACATTCCCTTTATTCACCAAGAAGATTTAGTCAATGATTTTAAAATTCAGCCCCTTATTCCTAATATGCTTTCTTATTCGGGTCCCAAAATAACCAGTGCAGACATTAATAATGACCAAATTACTGACGTTTATATTACGGGAGCGAGAGGGCAAGAAGGCGGTATTTTTGTGCAAGTGGCCTCTGGTGATTTTTTCAAATATGCTAAATTTTCAGCTAAAGAAGATATAGAACATGAAGAAACAGATGCAGTATTTTTTGATGCCGATTCGGATGGCGATCAAGATTTATATATTGTAAGTGGAGGATATGCATTAGAAGGGGAAGAATTACTTTTACAAGATCGCTTGTATATAAATGAGGATGGAAATTTTATAAAAAGGCCGGACTTAATTCCCAAAGAAGCATTATCGGGTTCAGTTGTACTGCCTTTAGATTTTGATTCGGACGGCGACCTTGATTTATTTATTGGCACAAGAGTTTCTCCAGCAAAATATCCCTTATCTGATAAAAGTATTCTTTTAGTCAATGATGGTAAAGGAAAATTTTATCAAGATTCTATTATAAGCAATGGATTATTGAATGCGCTTGGTATGGTCACTGATGCCCTATGGGTTGACATCAATAAAGATGGGAACTGGGAATTATTAGTAGCGGCTGAATGGGCTAATTTAAGAGCATTTCAATTTTCAGCAAAGGGAATGATAGAAACCACAGAACAGGTATTCAAAGACAGTTTATTTGGCTGGTGGAATAAGCTACAGTTGGTAGATATTGATAATGATGGAGACCAAGACCTTGTAGCAGGAAATTGGGGCTTAAATGCTCAAATTAAAGGAGATAAGGAAAAGCCTGTAAGTCTTTACTACAGTGATTTTGACAAAAATGGCTACCTAGATCCTATTTTAACCTATTTTATTCAAGATAAGGAATATCCTATGCCCTCAAGAGATGAGATTACGGACCAGATGACCTTTTTAAGACAGAAATTTCCTACCTATGACGCTTATGCTAATGCTGGCATGAAAGATATTTTTACAAAAGAACAATTAGACAATTCAAAGGTGCTAAAGGCAAATTATATGGCAACCACTTGGTTTGAAAATAAAGCAGGGATATTGCATACAAAAACACTCCCTATAGAAGCTAATTTTGCACCAATACATGCTATTATTTCTGATGACTTTAATAAAGATGGATTTACGGACTTATTTTTGGGCGGCAATATAGAACAGGTAAGAATTAAGATTGGTAAAATGGATGCTAATTATGGTACCCTATTATGGGGTGATGGTAAAGGTAATTTTACTACCGCAAGTCAAGACTATCTGGGCTGGTCTATTAAGGGCTGCATAAGAGACGTCATTAAGATTAAAAATAAAAATAAGCAGTCTACGCTGCTAATGGGTATCAATAATAGTAGTCCCTTATTATATAATTATTAAAATATGCATTTTTTAAAAATAATATTAATTAGTTTACTTTTTTTATCAAGTAATACAAAAATATCTGCAAATAATATAATTGGCTCAAAGGACTATGTTTTGGCTTTACAAAAAGCCACTAACATTATGGTTAATGATGTCGCTTCACCTGTAGCTGCTAGTAGGTATTATGCGTATATTACTATTGCAGCTTATGAAATATACCACATAGTAAATCAAAAAGAGTATTCAAGTTACCGAACTGTTCTAAATGAATTTCCAACAATTATTATTGCCGATTCTTTAAGTAAAAAAGCGGATAAAAACTTAGCAAGTATTTTGATGGTATATCGTTGTTCTGAAACTTTATTACCTTCTGGGTATTTAATTAAAAAAGAAATAGATTCTATTAAAAATAATTTTATAAATAAAGGGGAGCAATTTACTTTTAATATAACTTTAGAGCTAGTCAATAATTATTTGAATAATTATATGCCTTATGTTCGAAAAGACGGCTTTGCTAAACTAAATAATTTACCTAGGTACACTCCCAAAAAAGGCCCAGGTTTTTGGCAACCTACAGCCCCTGCTTTTATGCAAGGACTTGAACCACATTGGAACAAATTACGCACTTTTGTAATTGACTCTGCACAATCGTTTAAAGTCATTCCTCCCGTCTTATATGATACTTCTAAGCAATCTTCTTTTTATCAACAAATGGAAGAAGTGTATGATGTAGTCAATAAAAAGAATAAAGAACAAATTGCCATTGCCTCCTTTTGGGATTGTAACCCCTTCCATGTTACCCAAATTGGACATGTTGAATTTGGCACCAAAAAAATAAGTCCTGGTGGGCATTGGATAGGTATTACTGGAATTGTAGCCCTTCAAAATAATTTATCACTAGCTAAAACCTTAGAAATTCATTCCTTAGTAGGAATTGCTTTGGCAGATGCTTTTATTGCATGTTGGGACGAGAAATATTTGTCTCAAAGAATTCGACCTGAAACTGCCATTCAAAAATTAATCAATCCAAGGTGGGCCCCTTTATTACAAACTCCTCCATTTCCTGAATATGTTTCTGGCCATAGTGTAGTCTCTTGTGCTGCCGCTTTAATATTAACTCAATATTTTGGAGAAAATCAATCCTTTATTGATAATACAGAAACTCCTTTTGGACTTCCTATACGAAAATTTCAATCCTTTCAACAAGCTGCCAGGGAAGCTTCTTTATCTCGACTATACGGAGGGATTCATTTCCGAGATGCTATTGAACAAGGAATTTGGTTGGGAGAGCAGGTAGGTAAAAAAGTAATTTCAAAACTGCAAGCTCATTTTTAAATACGGCTAGTTCAAATCCCGGTCTCGCTACATGAAAATCAAGGACTTACGTTAAATCGTGGGTCCTTTGCTACGTGAGGTTTGCGTGAGGTTTTGCGTGAGGTTTTTGTCATTTCTTACCGAAACGAAGTAAGATCAACCATAACGTTCACGTTTATTTAATATTGAACATTGTCTTAATTTAATTACATTCAAATAAGGAAAGTATCTGAGACCGAAAGACAACAATAATATGGAAGTACATCATCATGCTCACAATCCAGCAGAACCGCATCACAAAAAAAACTGGAAATCTTATTTCTGGGAATTTTTAATGCTATTTCTTGCGGTGTTCTGCGGTTTTTTAGCTGAGTATCAATTAGAGCACAAGATAGAAAAAGACCGAGAACTACAGTTCATAAAATCGTTGACTACAGATTTGCAGGATGATATAATAAGCCTTAATGCCGTTATAGTGCAAGATTATCGGGGAATTAAAAGTCTCGATACTTTAATGGATTTACTCAACACTCCTCAGCTTGCAAAACAACATGGAGACCAATTATACTTTGCGGCAAGGACAGGTCCAAGGTCTATTCCTTTTGTAAATAACAGCCGTACATTCGACCAGTTAAAAAATTCAGGAGGCTTTCGGCTTATAAGAAAAACGCAAGCATCTAATAAAATTATGGGGTATTATAGCCAGTTTTTTTTGATTCGCCTACTTGAGGATAATTATAATCATGAGTTTGATAATTTTAAAAATATTGCTGCAAAAATTCTTGATCCTGCTATCTTGAGAAGACAAGAGTCCGAGAATGGAAATATTGAGCTAAGTAATGACAACCCATCCCTTAGAACCTACGATATGGAAATGCTAAAAGAAATGACTTTTCATGCGCTACAAATGAATGGCTCAAGGCGGTCTAGATTAATGTTATTAAAAAAGCTGAAAAAAAGCGCCGAAGATTTAAAGGCTGATTTGAAAAAAGAATACCAACTAGAATGACAAGTAAAAGCACGAACGCACAACAAAAGGGGCCACTTAAAATTCATCGCTTTCGTTTTCTTAAAAAATTGGGAAAGTAAAGAATTGTAGAAATTATCTTATTTTCAATCATAAAACATTAGTATGGAAGTACATCACCCTCACCACCCAACCCATAAAAAGAACTGGTCTGAATACATTATTGAATTTGTGATGTTATTTGCAGCTGTAACTCTTGGATTTTTTGCTGAAAATGTAAGAGAACACAAAATCATGATTGAACGTAAAGATCAAAACCTATTTTCTATTTTACAAGATTTGAAACAAGATTCAATTTATCTTGAGAGTACAATTAAGTATTCAGATGATGGCATACGATATTTTCAAAAGTTAAAAGCTAAATTGTATGAATTTCATGATAATAAATTAAGTGAAAATGAATTTATCAAATTTACAGCAGATAATATTGATAGTTCATTTGTTAATCAAACCGTTTTTCTGAATAGCTCTTCTTATAAAAATATGATTGCTACCGGTAATTTGACTTATGTTGAATCTAAAGATTTAAAGTGGAAGCTATCTAATTATTATGAAACATGGAATAAAAGAATTGAGGTTAACGGGGATGAAATAGATAATGTAAATAATTATTTATATAGAGAACATCTTCCAATAAGGAAAACTTATTTTAATAATATTTTAGAAAGTAACAATACGGATATAACAAAAGCTAATTATAAAAGATTTTATTTTGATGTGAAATTAATTCGAGAAAAATTAATTGATGAGAATTTGATTATTCAAATAAATGTAATGTTAAACAAAGTTGAAGACTATAATAGAAAAATTAAAATTTTCAAAAAGTTTAATGATGAACTCTTAGAGATATTATCCAAAAAAGATACTCACTAATCCTATAAAATTTTAAACAAATGAAACATCTAATCATCGCGTTACTATTTCTCCCAATGATTTCTTTTGCCCAAGAAACGGAAG
>Ga0208443_1000218_pt1 | contig 16697 bp, 20 predicted proteins | sample Colrivmet1554A02_FD_187662 | JGI IMG/M metagenome (GOLD analysis project Ga0208443, IMG submission 187662) | Estuarine microbial communities from the Columbia River estuary - metaG 1554A-02 (SPAdes) (version 2) | ecosystem: Environmental > Aquatic > Marine > Intertidal zone > Estuary | place... | reverse complement strand
CTCCAATGAAACACTGGAACATATTTTCCCCAACTTTGGCGAAACCGACTGACACTTTGAGCAGGATCACATGAAGGGTTGCACGTGTCATGAAGGTTGTCATAGACAAGTGGAAGATGACCGGCAAAGTGTGTGTACAGGTTTTCGCAGTTCCAATATGCCTTGTCTTCATTTTCTAACACGAGACGATGACGAACGCCACGACTGCATCGAGAGAGGTTGTATAGAAACCGTTGAACATATTCCTGAACAGTTTCTTCTTTGAGGTTTGGAGTCTTATTAAGATGCAGACACATTGGTGTGCTGTAGTTTGCTTTGCAACCCATCATATCAAGTACATATGACTGATGATCAAGTTCGCGAATCGTTTTGTCCACTACATTTGTGTTGTAGCTTGACAGGACATTAAACTGATCGGGGTGTGAGCTTAGTGTAATGTTATGAGCGCGAGCATAGTCTCCAGCAGCCTTTAAGTTCCCGACAACTGTGTCAAATTCATGGATGTCAGAATATTTTAACTCTAAAGTTGCATCTGTGAGTAGAGGGAACAGTGAACTGCTTACCCGGTAGTGTCGAGCCCCTGCAGAAATTGCAGCTTCGAGAGTGCGAATCATGTGTTGCGAGTTATGAAGTATTCGCTGAGAAAGAACCTTTAAACCAGCCTCTCGACCTAGAGTGCAAAACTGCTTACGAGTCATCGTCTTTGCAGTAATCTTTTGCTGAGTTAATCTTTCACTAATACAAACAAGTCCCAATCTTGGCGTCATGGTGTATTATACACTATTTTTTAGGACTTGTACACATTTTTATAAATATATTTTATGTTGGTTGTCAACTCTCTATTAAAGCCACCGTCTGGTGGAGGCTTAGGTGATTTTATCAGAGGCTCGCTTGGTTGTTTAAAAATATGCAATAAATTAGGATATGACTTTACAATATTTTTAAAAAACCATCCAGTTGGAAAACATTTTAAACCGTCACAATATGACACACCATTTATATATGATAAGCCATTTAATTGTGTTTCCGAAACACTTGATCTTTTTCAAAAATACCATAAGCCAGAAGAACTTATGGTATTTTTAAAAAATCAAAATAGAATAATTCGAAGGAATAGAGGAAATGATGTGTTGTCAATATGCACAAATTTATTGATAGATGACTTTAAAATAACTAATGAAGAACGATCATTTGTTTCTTCATTTTTTGAATTTAATGAAGAAACACGTAAGCGGGTATCATTTGAACTTATAGACAATAATGTTGAATATGAATGTATACATATAAGATGTGGTGATTATATTGCATTTAATATTTGCAACAATCATTTTAAAGATGAAGATAAAGAAGTATTTAAAGTTTTTGAAAAACTAGAAAATGAAATTATACAAATTTTAAATAATACATCTAAACCAGTAGTGTTGATATCAGATTCAGAATCTATTAGAGACGAACTTTCTAAAAAATTAAATCTAGTATCACCAAAAACCAATACTTATCATTCTGCGTTTCGCAAACATAATTGTATTGATATGTTAAAAGATTTGCATATTTTACGTAATTGTACAAAAATATATCAACTTACAAATTCATTTCATTGGTGGGGCTCTGGTTTTAGTCAAATTGCATCACGCTTAGATAATATACCAATTATTCATTTAAAGTACTAAATTTATTAGTATTCGCGTTTATAACTATGCACACATAAAAATTCCCATAACCGCTCTATTGCCCATGGTGTTCTATATTCATATTCTGTTTCTAGATGACCTGTAGTTGTTGGCCATAATAAATTTTCTAATAATGTATGCGCAAGTGGTTTAAATTTAATTAAGCATTCATTAGTTAATTTAAAATTTGCATACGGACAAAATGACCACCAGTCTGGCAACTGTATATTAGCTAATGTTGCAACTTCTTCACATGGAAATTTCCATTTATTGCACCATGGCTCACCAAATTTATTAGACATATAACAATAATTACCAATCCATTCGAATGGACTTTCAGTAAATTTGTATAATAAATTTACGTCATTAATATGATCTAGAGGATTACCCTGCGTAAAAGTTGTATTAAGTGCTGGTTCATTTACATTTACAATATGCCAAAGATATGTATGTGCTTCCCTGCCGATATTAGGTAAAATATTTGGAAATGAATTGTTGTTTCCTTTATGATATACAGTAATTTTATCAAAGTTTGAAGATATATCATTTATCCATGATAAGTCCTCATTATAGTGTGATACGACTAATTCAGATTTTAACATATATTAAAGTATTATTTATTAGAAATTAACTTGCTAAACACTGCATAAAAGCGGTAGTCGTCGACTGTTGCCTCACGAACTTCGCTTGTAGTGTCCCAACTATGAGTTGTATGAAACGTTTCGGTTTTTAGCACCTTGTTGCTTGGCGTATCAATATAATAGTTTGACTGCCAGTCATAGACTTCACGCAGTTTGTTTAGTGTAATTTGTAAAACTGTAAAGTCATCAAGTTCAATGGAGGCACCGCTTTTGTCTTTAACTTTCATGCTGTTATTATATACAATCTTTTTTAACTTGTAAACAAAAAAAGAGAGGCCTATTTAATGTAGGCCTCTCTTGTATTTAACTTAGGATTTTTCTACAAATTTGTAGAGTTCTTCAGCCCTCTCAATAATTTTAGAAGCGTCTGGCAATGACACGTCTATGCCAGATAGGTCTGATGATTCTTTGCCATCGTTATAAATTGTCTCTTTTTGACAATTTAACGCCTCATGATATTGTGTCATAATATCTCCATGAGCGAGTTGGAGTACCTCTAGTCGTATTTCGTATGCGTTTTTATTCATTTTGTTTTGTGTGTTTGTGTGTTGTACATGACTGACAACTGCGTCAGTCATAAAGTTATCTATACAAAAAAATCCCCTAGAACACAAAATTCTAGGGGATTTTTAATTATTTTTTCTTAATCTTTTAGTATTTTTTAGAGATCAACGCAAAGCTTTTGTGACCGCGATATGTGTTGTCTACTTCATACCAGTCACCAAATGTGTCTGGATCGATATTGCGAGTGCTGTCGTCGTCTTGCAGCTCTTCTCCGGTTGCCACCATCGCAGCAACCCAGTAGTAGCGGTCAAACGACTTAAACAACATGGTTGGTTCAGAACGACCAAAGTCAGTCTTTGCAACAAGCTTGTATGACGGCTTGAGTTGATAGAGCTCACGATCCTGAACAAAAAAGACATAGTCAGAAGTTACAGGTTTTGCGACTGCTGCTTCTTGCAAGGTTTCAGGAGCGTCTTTGGCTCCTTCGAGTATGCTAGCTGCAGCGCTGTAGAGTGGGTCTTGGTTGTAATGGAATGGTTTCATGTGTTTTATTAGATGTTTGAATCGCGTGCTTTCCAGATTTTGTGGGCTTTTTCAATGTGATCAGCAACCTGATACCATTCGTCATATCCTGTATCGTCACCTTCATTGTTAAGGTTTTTAGCAAGTTCCTTTAAAAACTCTTCAAACTCGTCTGGGTCAAGGTTAAATGTTGCGTCAAGCGCCTTTTTAGTTAGTGGATATACAGCCTCTTGTAGTGCTTCACCTTGCTCTTTTGTATCTTCTTTCCAATCTTTAGTGTCTTTACGGGCTTTCCAAGTACCATATGCCTTTTTAAGCAGGCTTGCAACGTTTACTGCGTCTTTATAGCCAGCCTTTTTACCAGTACGTTCTAGTTTGTCAGCTAATCTTTTTAAGAATTCTTCAAATTCTTCATCTTCAAGAGCAGTTACAGCATCGGCTGCTTTAAAAACCAACTGCATTCTAACACGTTCATCGAGAGTCTCTTCTTTGATGCCAGCAATCTTGCGCCAATCTTTGCCAAACTTACTTGTCAATTTATTGTGCTGTGAACGAATTTGCATGCCATAGGTTTGACCTACCTGTTCACCATCTTTTAACGCGTCATGAACTTCTTGGGCAATCTTCTTTTCAGCTGCTGTCATTGCTGCTTCTTCGAGAACTTCTGTAGTAGGTTCCGTGCTCTCTTTTTTCTGAGCAGCATACCAAGCACCGAGTGCCATCTTGATGCGCTCTTCTTTACTCTTGCCTTCAAAGCGAGGATCGTCACTCTTTACAAAGTCGTCAATCCATACACTCGCGTCGTCATCTGGGTTGAGTACTTCTTTGACTAGATTTTTATAGAGCCCACCAGGACCTGACAGCTTGCTACCAGCTGGACTGTACTTGCCAAGTTTATACTTCTTGTCGTAGTCATCTCTGCTCATCGCGCCGGCATTGACGCGGGCCATATCAAGCTGCTTACGACGCTTTGTTGCAGGATCAACTGCTTCTGTGACCTCTTCTTCAGTCTCTTCTTTATATGTTCCAACAAGTGGGACTTTAGGATCCTTGATGCCCTTTGACTTTTGCTTGAGATAGTCTTCAGCATGATCTTTTGCTTCTTGTGGTGTATTATATGCTGCTGCAGATTGATACATAAGTCCCTTTGTCTGCTTATTAATAATCGTTGGGCGATAGCCGCCAAATTTGCTCTTTTCTGAAGTTGGAAGATAGTCACCAAGCCAGTTGATCGCCTCATCAAGAGTCTCTTCTGACTCTTCAGTTTCTTCCTTTATTGGATAGTATTTATGAACGGCCTCAATTGCCTTTTTAGCAATCTCTTTGGTCTTGCGAGCGCCGTCTGGTGTCATGATTGCTTCCCACATATCCTCAACATAGTCATAGATTTTTGGAAAGCGATCGAAAATATCTTCATGACTCAAACGCAGTGACACGCTTGTGACGTCCCAAAGCTTTGAGTCGGGGGTATCAACAATGCTTTGCAACTCAGCAACGAGGTCTTCTGGTTTTCTAAGTGGTTTATATGCTGCATATGCTTCATCAAGCGTCTCTTCTTGCATTTTTGATTCTTTGATACCATATTTCTTACGAAGTTTTTCTTCATCAGCTTTAGCACTTTTTGCTTCGGCTCCACCAACATATTCTTGATAACCAAGATAGTTGTCAGACGCGTCTTGCATGTCTTCTGCAGTTTTTTTATCATATTTTGCAGAAACAAATTTATAGATGGCTTCAGCCGCGGCTTTACCACCCTTTGCTGATCCATAACCACCACCCCATCCTTGGTCTGCAGCATAGGTATATTCACGATGCTTGTTCCAAAGATCACTCAATGAAAGTGAATCCATAGAAGCTTCATCAAGCGTCTCTTCTTTGAGCTTAAGCAGCTTGGTGAGTAGAAACTCAGAGCTGCCCATCTTGCGTTGATTAAAAGTGATGCGCGTCTTTGGCAGGTCCTTTGCTTTAAAAGTGATGCTGTCTGCACCAATCTCTAGCACTTTACCAAAGTTTGTATTGTCTCCGACAGCAAAGTCTTTTACCAGCGCTTGTACTTCAGAGGCGCCTTCAAGTATGCGTGCTGCAGCAGAGTAGAGTGAATCTTGATGATAGTGGAAGTTATTCATATATTGTCTATTTATTCTTTTTTATTGTGCGAGTTCCTTTTCACTTTCGATATAGTCGCGTGCACTCACAACGGCTTCCTCTGCCTTTACGAGATTTGCTTGAATGTGTTCTGGAAGATTTTCGTCGTCTGCAAGCATGTCATGCAAGCCTTTTGCATTGCGAATGATTGTGCGCAGCGCATTTTTTGCCATGCTGCCTTCAGCGTCATACTCACCAGCATCCTGTTCTGCAGCTTCTTTGTAGACATACGAGACAGGCACGCTGTCACTCGATGAGAACATTTTGACTTCACCTTTTATTGAGGTCAAGCCTTTTATAAGAGCTGCAATGACCTTTGGATCGGCATCGCTGCCATTCTTTTGGCCATTATAGAAAGCTTGCCATGCTTTGTTTAGGGTGTAAAGTTCGTTGTTGATTACGTGACCTGGCAATCTGCCAAAGCTCTCTTGTAGAGGCTCGCCTGAAAGTATTGCACGAGCAGTGTCGGTCAACGAGTTGTTTGTATAGTCATTGAAACTTTGCATATGTCTTATTTATACTTTTTAGAAACTGCACAAGATATAAATAAGGCTATATGAACAACTTTACAAATATACAGTCAGATAGCCTCGTATCGGCAGCTGCAAAGGTACTCTCAGGAGAGCCTCTAAATGAATATTTTTCTCCAAACGAAAAATTTTATACAGGAGATAAATCACCAAACGCTGGAAAAGATCTTGTAGATAAAAAAGATATTTCAAGAAACGTATCAGCACTTTCTTTGACAGTATGGAAATCTCCTTTAATGGGAAAATATATTGAGATACACATTAACAGCAATATGATTGTTCGTGGTCGTTGTGTTGGGTTTGCAGATGTTATGAAGGGTGTTAATTTTAATGGGTCAAGACTTCTCCTTCAAGACAGCAGACGCAGGAATCAATGGGTATGGGTTGGAACTGGCGATCCTATATATGAATTTGAACCCACCGATCCAATTCATACGAAAGATAGCGAAGCAAACTGGTAATATAAATAAGGCTATATGAACAACTTTACGAATACAGACCCACTCGTCTCAATCGCTTCTTCTATACTCTCAGAAGCTCAGTTAAACGAAAAAATCGTTACTGTTCCAGCATACTATGCTCGTGGCGAAGGAAAGTATATTGGTAAAGAGCTTGTTGATGAAAAAGATTTAGGTTCCGAAGTTGATACTGTAGTGCGTCAAGTTGAACGTTTATCTTTGCTTGATAAATATATTGAAGTTCGCTCTGGCAGCGACAGCATTCGTGGACTGTGTGTTGGCTTTGCATACGTTCATGAGAATCCGATGCTTCTTATCAAAGACGGTGACGGAAAAGAAATCTGGATTGATGCATACAAAGCACAGCGTAAAATATACGCATTTACTCCAAAGAAAAAGGAAGTAAGCACTACTGGTACCGGTTCAAGTGACAATCCAATGCTCTATAGCTTTGGAAAGACAAACTACTAAGAGGTGGTACGCAAGGAGGGATTCGAACCCCCGACACTCTGCGTGTAAAGCAGACGCAACTACCACTGTGCTACTTGCGCATTAAAAAGATATTTATGTATGGTGGTGGGCAAGGAGAGACTCGAACTCTCACGCATCTCTGCACTGGCTTCTAAGACCAGCGTGGCTACCGTTACACCACTTGCCCAGTAAAAAGGATCCTGCAATTCACAGGATCCTTTTTGTTTTATGACAACTTAGAACGAGCGTTTAAACTCAATTCCACCGAAGAAAAGGTTGCTCATGTCAGAGTGTATTCCAACCGAGTCGTCTAGTCCAAGCGAATAGGCGACAAACGGCACCGCAACTACACCTGCAGTGACTGGAATGTCAGTTGAAACTCGTGTTTCAAAATGAGTGCACTGACCTTCTTGAGCGACATAGCCAAGTTCCGATCTAAAGTCAAAGATGATCGATGAACCAAAGTCGTCGCTGTATGTTGCTGCAAGCTCGCTATACGAGTTGTTGTCTCCAACCAAACCTACATATTGTGTCAACGACAGGTCGACTGGTCCAAGAGAACGAGAGACTGATAAGCCAGCTTCTTGTGCTTGACCACCACCTAGCGCAACGTCTTGAGAATACCAGATATAGCTTAGCGATACGAGATAGTCCGAGACTGACTTTGTAAAGACAGCAGACAAGTCAGTCTGTTCGTCTTTAACATCAGAGTTGCTGTTGCTGTAGTCAGCAGTCAGCGCGAGTTCAATGTCAGCAGGCAAAGAAGTGAGTGTAGAGACTACAGCTGTCGCTTCGTCTTGTCCCAAACTTGCACCGCGCCAGACATTTTCTGAAGAGTAGCCAGTTTCAACAGCGACGAGTGTAGCCTCTTCTGTTGCGACTGATGCCTTTTCAATTTGTCCAGCATTCACATTCATCATTGCAACAGCTGCTGCAATGCCAACGATTTTAACCAATTTTGTTGTTTTCATAGTTTATCTATTTTGTGTTATGGGGGGAGATTGTGCATGACTGCCGTCACACATAAGTTATCTATATGATTGGCGGAACGTGTAGGATTTGAACCTACGGTAGAGTCACCCCTACGTTCCCTTAGCAAGGGAGTGCTTTAAGCCACTCAGCCAACGTTCCGAAATGGTGGACACGAGGGGAATTGAACCCCTGTCCTCTATAAACACTTATCGATCTTCAAACATGCTTATGTGTTTTCTCAAGTTGTATGCAACAGGCATACGCTGTTTTGTTTTTGCCTGGTTTGATCTCAGAGCAGAGCAGGCTTGCATCTGAGCGTGTTTAGATCAGGCCGCGAGAGCGAGTCCAGAATCTACGACGTTGTTATTTTTGCCGTTTGTTTGTTTTGAAAGGCTTTTAAAGAGGCCAACCTTATCATTCCTCTGCATGCTAATCGACAAGCCACTCATAGAGTCGAAACCAGAGCGTGCCCTAAAATGGCGGGTAGAGTAGGATTTGAACCCACGGTGACTTTCGCCACTTCAGTTTTCAAGACTGACGCAATAAACCGCTCTGCCATCTACCCGTAAAAAATTATTTATAATCTACTAGTTCAACGTCCTTTGCTAAATTTTTAGCCAGGCACACTCGAACTCCGCATATGCTGCACACACAGTTTCTGCCGTCACTTATCTTTTGCACATTCATTTTTTCACAAAAACCATAGTCACGAAGCAACTCACAGTTGTCTCCCGATATGTGACTGATTGTGTAGCGCTCTCCAGAAATTGCATCATGTAGATTCATAGATTAGTTGTCTGACAGGTCATAGATGCGATCAGACAGGTCGACTGATCGATCTTTAGGAATCGTTCTCGTTAGTGTGCTGTTGTATGCTAGCAGCAACGCTATAGCGAGCGGATCAAATACTGCTATGATGATTGCAACAAACCACATCACTACGGTATCTAGAGGAACGTTTAGATGATCTGCAACAAACTTAAAGGTGCCAATATCTTTTGCTGCGCTGATTTGCCCCTTTAGATTTGCGATCTCGCTGTCAGCTGCAATTTTGCTGTCTTGCAACGCGCGGCTACGATCACTGAGAGTTGCAATCTCTGCTGCTGTGCGTTCGATGTCTGCATAGATAGGTTTTGCATTTGCTGCAGACATCTTTGGCAGTCTTTCTTCTTGTGAACGTCGTGCAGAGTTTAGCGTTTCAATGCGAGCTCGTATCTGCTCCAATTCAGAGTCTGTTGACGCTTTACGAGACGTCTCTGCTTCTATGCGAGAATCAACGACTGCAAACTTTGATGAGTTGCTTGAATAGGCAGCTGATAGATATCCAAAGATGCCGAGCGAAGTGATGCCCATAAGCATCGCAACTGCAACGAGCAGATAGGTTTTTAAGAGCGTGCCAGTCTTGGTCCAGTAGTGGTGAAGATAGGTTGTAGCGACAAGCTTGCCAAGTTCTAATGAGCTTGCCATTACGAGAACTGAAGCGTAGCTGCCACTAAAAAGTGTAGCGATGCCAAGCACAGAAAACCATGCGGCACATCCCGCTACAAGCAAGCTGCTAAAGAAACACAAGACTCGTAAAATCATTGTGTTTTATTTATAAAATGGTGGGCCCGGTTGGGTTCGAACCAACGACCAAGGGTTTATGAGACCCCTGCTCTTACCGCTGAGCTACAAGCCCGAAAGTATTTAAATCATTGCACTCGTATTGCAAGACACAGTTGAAGACTGTTTAGGCTTTTGATCAAGCCATTTTCCAACAAAGTCTTTGTTTTCAGAGATGATCGCGTGGAATCGTTGATGTTCCAATTCACATACTCGCTGCTTAAGTGAGTTGACCTCATCTACAAGTGCTTCGAGCTCAGTTCCTATCAATCTCTTTAGGTGGTCAATGTTATGCATGGTTTGTATCTATACGAATGGTAGCTGTGGTCGGACTCGAACCGACAAGCCGTGAGGCAACGGATTTTCTTACCACTACGGTTTTCACCGCCATTACTGTTTGTGGTCTGGACTATACCTTGATCATAGTATCGCTACATTAGATCCCTGCCGTCTAGTCTCTACACCTTCCTAATTTCTTAGGCTTGGCTCGGGGTTAGCATTTTAAAGCCTTCACCGAATTTGACAAGTTCTACTCCTATTTTTTCAAACAGGGCACTCAAATTTCTCTAAGTCCGCAATGTTTACCAATTTCATCACACAGCCATAATTTTTTTAATATTTTTTGCTCTATATGTATCAGTTTGAGAATGACAGTTTGGGCAAAGCATTCTAAGATTTCCTAAAGAATGATCATGTCTTATACCATTTATATGGTCTAATTCACAATTTATTTTGTCTCCATCCCATTCACTTATACCACATTTAGAACATTTGTTTTCAAAAATTTTTTCTTTAAGTAACCTTTGTTTTAATTTAAAAGTTTGATAGTATGGATGCTTTCCATCTAGTATTTCCGTTAAGCTAATTAGTTTTGAGATATTTCGTGTCTTTTTACCTCCCTTAGCCCCCTGATTGGGTGCATATAAACCAAAAGATTCTGCTTTACGTTTAAATGTTGAAAAATGTAAATTTAATTTGATTGAAGCTTCTCGCATTGTATTAGAAGAATCAATCGCGTCCTTTATTGTATCGTATGAAATGGTAAACATATAGATATTTATAAAAAATAGTGTTTACCATAGCCATAATTTTAGAAAACTTAGAGGTTGTCAACAAGCGTTGACTAATGGGACCTCTGACTCCTGTTGTAAGCGACACCACCCAGTGCCAAATTTTTAATGTGAGAACGAGGGGATTCGAACCCATGACCGACAGATTAGAAATCTGTTGCTCTATCCTCTGAGCTACGTTCCCGTTGAAAAGCATATTAGTCGTCCCATCCTTCAAAGAGGATTCGACCATCACGTTCAAGACGTGTGAAGGTCAGTTGTGGGCACTCACAATCACCGAAGTCGGTGCGATGAGTGACTCCCTTCAAGGAGGTCGCATTCTTAGGCGAACGACTCCATGAAACGATGGTTTCTGTTCCGGCACCACCACCAAAAATCTGTGGTGAGTGACAATAGTTAATTTTTGTGAATTTGTACATTCTAAGGTGCTTTGTTGATGGAGATGTGTCTATTAAGCGATCGAAGCAAGCGTCTCTTTGACGATCTCGTCACGAGTGGTGATGCGATCTGTACGAGGATCGAGATTGTAGATGTTGCCTTCTTTATCTTTGGCAACGATTGTAATGCGGTTGACTTTGGTCACCTCCATGCTCACAAGTTTTGTTTGCGAGGAGCGTCCATCAAAGATAGACAGCTTGAGAACAATCTCGTCTCCGACGTTGAAGGTTTGTTCTGCTTGTGGGGCGGTTTGGATCAGTTTCATATGTTGGTGTACTTTGTTGCTTACATGGTTATTATACCCTAAATCCCACAAAAAGTACACAACTTTTTTCAAAAAAGTGAAAAAAGGTCCCGGACAGTGTCCCCGTATAGAGAAAATGACCCTCCGGAGGTCCATTTTTGTTAAAAAAATTGTCCATAGCATTTCGGCCTACGACTCACCCAGGACTGGGGCTATTCAGACACCATACCTTCTGACAGGTTTACTCCTTCGCGTCTACAGTATCGTAGAGCGGGGTACGTAATCACTTCATTCTCGAAAGAATCGCTCAATGACTGCGAATCGTAGAGCGGGGATTATAATCCCTGACGATTCAGTAGACGCCCCTAGAGCAGGGACGACTTGCGATGTTTAGTCGCAAGCTGATGTGCACTTCTGCACGTGGCAGATGCACAAAGTGTTTTGCCGCACTACCGAGTAAAAGCACAGAGGATAGATATTACGAGGTCAGACGTTATTACTATCTTGTGTCGGATTACGCTGTGTCGCAGATATTGACCAAATATACTTAGATCACACACGCTCATGCAACTCGATTTCAGTTGCATGGCACGGCAAAATTGGTGCGTCATGCGGGAGTCAAACCCGCGCCCTCAGAGTGGAAGTCTAATGTGCTATCGTAACACTTATGACGCGAAAACTTTCCTTTAACAAAACCTTCTGGTATTATTTCATTTTTTGGTATCGCTTTATTAATTGATCCATTATTAATCCAGATCCTACCTGTTAAGGACTTATTACCTAAAAGAGATTTTTTATTTGCTTCAGATATTTTTTTCTTTGTTTCGGCGCTTAATTTTTTCCCTATACGAGCATCTCTTGCGCGTTGTTTATATTCTTCTGAACCTAGTTTTGTTTGAGTTAAATATTTACGTTTCCATTTATTCCTACCAACAATCCAGCCATCAGGAATTAAACTATCTTTAGAAATTTTACGATTCTCCTTTAAATTTAAATTACATATCCACATTGTTCCGTGCTGACTATTGCGAACGCCCTTTGAGGTTATTCTATTATTTTTAGCTGCATATTTAGCAAATTCTTTACGGGCCCATTCATACATGCGACCAGTCTTAACGCATGGTCGATCAGTATTGATACTATTTTTCATCTGCATCATCCAAAGCGCATATATTGTTTGCTTGCAACGATTAAACTTCGCAAGCAATAAGTGCGCAATATAATGTTCGCGACCAGTTAAAGCAACAATATTTGAACTTTCATCAGTACCTCCAAGTGAACGTGGAACAATATGATGTTCTTCTATATAACCATTACGCAAGATATTTGTCTTTCTATAATCTATCAAATTATCGTAGATTTTTTTATAGTTCATATAGTTATTTATATCGAACTATCGAATTTTTTACTCCAACTTGGAAAACTCACATATTAACCGATATACGAATCCCGCGAAAATTTCGTTAAGCGGACCACAGTGATTTCTACTTGGACTTCACATTCCAAAGCCGAAGCTTTATTTAGTGCATGGTCACCCATGGAAAGGATTTTCACCTCTCAGCAGGGTTTCTCTCCCCTCGCTTAACAAAAATTATACAATGCAGACAGAATCGAACTGTCGCCTCGGCGATGTCGCCTATCCTATCGGATAAGAAACCCTTTGCTTGGGGCGTGCTACCACTACACTATACATTGAAAGAGATAGTTGCAATGTATGGTTATTTACCCACACGGAATCTCAAGCCTGTAAGTATGATAGCATACTCCTAACTCACCGATTTCCATTGCAACAATTAAACGACATAGCCTTGCACCTAGTGTACGCTGTGTAGTTCGCGACCGTCAAGCGTAGAGTTCGGGTTGGGAGCTATACTTCCGTGGAGCGACCCGTCGTTTAAAAATGGTGGGCAGAGTTGGATTCGAACCAACGTACTCGATGAGAGCAGATTTACAGTCTGCCGCCTTTAACCACTCGGCCATCTACCCATAAAAAATTAGTTGTGTTTAATATATCTCGATTGCTGCAACTTCTGGATTCTTGTCTTGAAGTTGATCGAGTATTTTGTTAAACTCTTGCTCTTGCTTTGCAGTCCATTTTACAGAAAACGCAGAATGCTTTCCATAGTTTTGATTTGCTGAAGAGTAATAATAATCAGATGACTGCACTCCAGCCTTATTTAATGCAAAGGCAACTAACTTGCGAGCTTTCTGTATGCTATGTGTAATAGCAATTGAGTTTTGTTTGGTTTTCTCGCCTGATTCGCTCATCATTTCTCGATAGGCGTCAAAAACATTTAATTGCGGTTTTTCGTCGGCCATATTTTAGTTATTTATACCGTTTAAAATTGGTTGCGGGTGTGGGAATCGAACCCACCTATGCAGCTTATGAGACTGCCGAGTAACCACTACTCTAACCCGCGATTAAAAATTATGCCTGTTAGAGAGGCGATCAACGTTCATTCCCTTACTCACCAGCATACGCAGTCCTGCAAGTCATTTGAACGTTGATACCGGGCATGGAGCCCGTTAACCTCTCTAACGGCAAAATGTTAAAGTCTTTGCCTCTTGTTCATAACCGTAACGCCATGACGAAATGGAAATTGCGAAGAATGCCTATCTCGCGTCGTATTCAGATAAAAGGCATCATAGCCTAAATCTGAAAATGTGTTTACCATTTGGCGTTCAACTGGTTGATGCTCATATCCGTCAACTGTTTGCGTATAGACACACTCATCAACTAAAAATTCTTGGTAGTGTAGATTTGTGTCATGCAATGCAATGACAGTCGCATCGTCTATCGCGCCACAGTTTAGCAGAGTGTGATACGTTTGCATCTGTTCTTCATACATATGACAATCAAAAAATATCAAGTCGAGGTGTGAGTGGTTTAAATCTGCATGAGTAATTTCACGAGCATCTTTTTGAATACAAACATGATTGTGTCCTCTGCTTTGTACGGGATTGATATCTACCGTAAAAACACGACCGTCATCACCTACTGCAGCTAAAAAATTAGAGGCTGAATAGCCGCTCAAACCACCAATTTCAAACACTGTTTTTAGTTTCATACCAACAATTATGCTGTATAAAAACAGGGCTTCATCGTCTTGTATAGGGCCAATTACTTTTTGACTTGCGTCTTGAGTGAGATGGCTTAAATCATATTTCATAAAAGTTATTTATAAAACGTACACCTAGTTGGACTCGAACCAACGACCCTCGCGTTATCAACACGATGTTCTAACCAACTGAACTATAGGTGTAATAAGATGGAGCCTCCTGTCCGATTCGAACGGACGACCTGCTCATTACAAATGAGCTGCACTACCACTGTGCTAAGGAGGCGTAAAATTACATAAAGTTTTTCCAATCTAGTACGAGAGATTTATCATAAGAATTGGTTTTTCCTTTACGACAATTTTCAGAAATTGGTAAATATTGTAAATTATCTTGATGGTGCATTCCTCCAGCAGCTAATGCTACTATATGATCTACATGATATCCAGATGGACAATTTTCATAAATTTTTTGTATTAATTTTAAGTTTGCGTCAATTGGAATGGCATTTCTTAATCTAGCTCGATATGCATAAACATTTGCTTTGTTTCTAGCCTTTTTATGACTTTCAGAAGCTCTTCCTTTTTTATCCCATGCTTCAATTGCTCGCTTTCGTTTAAGTTCTTTATCTTCATCTGAATGATTCCAACCAGATTTGCCTTTAGCTGGATGATTTATATTTTGATATTTTTCTTTAAGAGTTTTTGAGATTTTTTCGTTCTTAGTCATATAGTTATTTATATAACTTACGACTATTTTGTAACATAAAAATTGGCTCCGACTCGTGGGATCGAACCACGGACCCGGTGATTACGGTACCACTACAGTTTTCACTGCCTTTACAGTTTGTGGTCTGGACTTTCTCATTGTCTTCAACATTACTTGCTAAGACACCAACCGTTAAGTCTCTACACGTTCCTCTTTCGAGGCTTCGCTCGGGATTGGCATTTTAAAGCGTTCCCCGAATTTGATTGGTTTTTCATAAAGTATTTCTACTTTAAGCTGCCATTGAAACAGTCACCTGCTCTGCCGCTGAGCTAAGTCGGATTGTAAAGTTACTTATACTCTGGAATTTGTGATAAAAATTGTTCTGGATTCGACGTGTCAACACGAATTGTGCAACCTCGTCTCCATGCTTCCCATTCCAAATTGTTTTTTAAATCATCTTCGTCGTACACATTTACAAACGAGTCTTCGGCATGATCAGCGCTAGAGTTACGAGCTTCAAGCGCCTCAGCCATGTCGAAGAGGTCATAGTCATGAGTGTTGTCGCGAATGTGTTGTGCAATCGCTTCGTCACTGAGCTCTTGCAGTTCTGGACATTCTTCTCTCAATGTCTCGGTATCGATTGAGAGCAGTCTTCCAGTGTGCACCGTTTCTGTAGTCCATTTTTCAATGTATAGTTTCATATTAGTCATCAAATGAGTTTAACCACCTTTTATATCGGGCTCGTTGCAGCGAAGTGCTCCACATTCTATAGAACGAGAGTCCAAGACAAAAAATTTCAAAGCTGTTATGAAATCGCGTCTTGTCACGATTTATTCTAAACTTACGTTCACCTCTTTTAAGAGGTAAATTTAATGAAATGCAAAACTGTCCAAGTGAAAGACGTGTAGAACTTTTAAAAGCTGTTTTCATAGTGTATAGGTTATATATGGTACTCGCGCGGGGAATCGAACCCCGATTGTACGGATGAAAACCGTAAGTCCTAACCGTTAGACGACGCGAGCAAAATGGATTATACGATTTTGCTTTGGCAAAACTTATTATAAGTTTAACGAAGAAAGACTCTATCGTCTTTGATTAGCGCTACTGGTTCTTTTTTCTCACTAAGTATTTTAGTAGATGCAGTATCAACTTTAACCTCTATATCGGAGATTTTATTCGTTTGAACAACTTTGTTTGTATCTAATACAACGGACTGTTGTTTAGTAAGTGTTGGCGAAGTTGTGGATTCATTGAAGGTGTAATATAGTACAGGCGTATCTAAACCATCTTCTTCAAGCTTATGAATTACAATAACTACTCCTTCATCTATTGGCTCCTCATCTGAAGGCAATTCAACAACATGATCGATAGGATTCATATCAATTGGAGTTGCTTCATCAGCTGGTGGAGGAAAAATGCAAACGATAGGATCTTCTATAGTTGGATCAACATGAATATCAACCGGTTCACACTCTTCCATTGGAGGAGTAAAATCAGGGCATACTTCGATTACTTCAGGTTCGAGAGCTACACATTTTTCATCAAGCGAATCTGCATTAACAAAAGCTGCTGTAGCTAGCACGGTGACTGCTGTAATTAGTTTCTTCATGTGTATATTTATACTCTTGTATGAATTAGTCAAACTATAAAAGATGGACGCACGTT
>Ga0208443_1000211_pt1 | contig 16990 bp, 15 predicted proteins | sample Colrivmet1554A02_FD_187662 | JGI IMG/M metagenome (GOLD analysis project Ga0208443, IMG submission 187662) | Estuarine microbial communities from the Columbia River estuary - metaG 1554A-02 (SPAdes) (version 2) | ecosystem: Environmental > Aquatic > Marine > Intertidal zone > Estuary | place... | reverse complement strand
GTTGGCCAGATTCCAAAATGTCGGTGCTGATTGTTGGGCACCAACCCGTTTTGGGGCAGGCGGTTGCCTACTTGCTGGGATTTGCAAACGGCGAGTGCTCGGTTAGAAAGGGCGCCGTGTGGTGGCTTAGAAGCCGAGTGCGAGACGGTGACACACAAACGGTTGTGGTGAGCGTACAAACACCCGAGCTTCTTTGATTAAGACTTGGCGGGTCGTCCAGTTTTTAAGGCTGGTACGTTGGTCAGGGCTGCCAAAAAAGCTTTGTCGTTCAGGCTGCTCAAAAGCTTGAGGCCGGCACGCAAAATTTCACTCTTCTTTGCATTGTGTTTTAAACCAAGGGCTTTTTGTTTCAAGCCAGCGATAGCTTGGTATTCGTCTTTGGGAAACGTAAAGCTGTCGCGAATCAGCTTGGGCTTTTTGAGCTTTGTTTCTGTAGCAGGCTGGGCGGTGGTGACAGCCTTGGCTTTGGGTTGAGCAGAGGCCTTTCTGGTAGGCGCAGTGGTCGTTTTATTGGCAGGCCGACTGGCGGGCTTCTTGACCGCAACGGTCTTGGCCTTGACAGGTGCTTTGGCGGGCGATTTGCGAGGTGCTTTTTTAGCGGCTTTGCGCACAGTCTTTTTAGCTGTAGGTTGAGCCGTCGGAGCTGAAGCCGTGGCTGATTTGTCAGCGATTTTGACAGCGGCAGAGTTTGCAGATGGTTGGGTTGTGTTCTCTGTAGACATGTTAAAAAATAGAAAAAGTTAAACGTGCAAATAGTTTATACCGTTTTTCCATTGATTTCAATCAATTCCAATTGCCAGGTGGTTTTTTGCCAAGCGATGCACTCTTCTCGGAGCAAATGGGCCGACTGGGGCCACTGCTGAATCCAAGATTTTTTGCACTGAATCACAAAACCTGTTTTGTTGTCGTCTGCTATTTTGAGATTGAAGCCTTTAAGGTCGGGGTCTCTTCTTGCATGGCAAAGAATGGCCGCAATTCGCAGGCTCATCAGTTGAATCATGAATTCGGGATTTTTGAGTTCGACTTCTAATTTTTTGAGCTTGCCACGATGACCCAAAATGAGTTGACTTAAACGATGCAGTTCCGACATGGAAAAGCCTGGCAGATCGGCGTTGTCGAGGATGTAAGCGCCATGTTTGTGAAAGTCGCTATGCGAAATGCGTGTGCCGATTTCAAGCAGATGTGCTGCCCACCCTAGTTTTTTTTCAAGTCGCAAAGCGCGGGTTGCATCACAGGTCGATTTGTCAAAGACACCTTTGAACAAAGTGTCGGCTGTTTTCTGTACGCGTTCTGCTTGTAAAGTATCCACTGCAAATCGATTGCCCAAAGCGGCCACCATGGTGCTTCGCAGGTCTGTGTTTTCTTCTCTTTGTAAGAGGTCGTATAAAACCCCGTGCCTGAGTGCGCCTTGTGCGGCGTGCATGGTATCAATTTGCATGAGATCGAAGAGGGCACACAGAACTGCCAAACCGCCTCCGATCACTGGTTTTCGGTCTTCCTTCACGCCTTCCAATCGAAGCGAATCAGCATTGACCGACTTGATTAATTTTTCTTTGAGCCAGTTCAGGCCTTCTCGTGAGATGGTTTCTTCTGGCCAACCCGCAGCTTGCAGGACATCCGCGACAGCACCAATGGTGCCAGAGGAGCCATAGGCAATGTCCCAAGAATTTCTAGGGTAAAGGGACAGGGCTTCATCCAAGACCGCCTTGGCCGCAACTTCGGCCCAATCAAATGATGACGCAGAAAATTCACCGTCTGGAAAGTATTTCATGGACCATTTCACGCTACCCACGCGATAGGACTCCATGGTTTGAGGTTTGAAGCCGCTGCCTAAAATAATTTCTGTGGACCGGCCGCCGATGTCAACGACCAAGCGCTTCTCTTCAGATTGAGGGAGTAAGTTGACAACCCCAGAGTAAATTAATCGGGCCTCTTCACGCCCAGAAATGACCTCGATGGGAAAACCTAAAAGCTTCTCTGCATGGCTTAGGAATTCGTCTCTGTTTTTGGCTTCTCGAAGGGTTTGGGTGGCAACAGCGCGAACAAAATTGGACCCAAAACCAGAAAGTCTTTCAGAGAATCGAGCCAAGCAGTCCCATCCTCGTTGCATGGCTTCTTGGGACAGCATTCGGTCTGCATCGAGTCCGTTGCCTTGCCTGACGGTTTCTTTGAGGTATTCGACTCGCCGTATGTGCCCATGCTCTAACACCCCAATTTCCAAACGAAAGCTGTTGGAGCCCAAATCTATGGCTGCTAATAATTGTCCGTTTTGCATCTCAATACTTCAATCTTGCTCAAAATTTCCATCAAACCTCCTAATTTTGTGTCTAAATTTTGTCATTTTGATGACAAATTGTTATTTATTTCTACACTCCCATATTGCTTTAGCCTGCATCAAGCATTTTAATAATTTGAAGCGTTGTCTAGAAAATGACATGAATTTGTCACAATTGGAGGATAGATTGAACGGGTGTTGCAAAAGTTAAGCCTGTAAAACGGGGAAAACCTGTTGCGAACGCAAACACCGAATATCAACTCTGAATCAAGGATTCAAACATGCTAAAGATCAAATCATGGGTCGCTGCACTGGGCTTAAGCGCCATTGCTGCAACTTCAATGGCTGCCGAACTGACTGGCGCCGGCGCTACTTTTCCGTACCCAATCTATGCAAAGTGGGCTGAGGCCTACAAGGCTAAGACGGGCAACAGCATGAACTACCAGTCTATCGGTTCTTCCGGTGGCATCAAGCAAATCAAAGCAAAGACAGTTGACTTTGGTGCTACAGATGCGCCGATGTCTGCTGAGGATCTTGAAAAAGAGGGATTGGTTCAATTCCCAGCCATCATTGGTGGTGTGGTTGCAGTCGTGAACATTGACGGCATCAAGCCTGGTCAAATTAAATTGACTGGCGAGTTGTTGGCAGATCTGTTTTCTGGCGCGATTGCCAAGTGGAATGACAAGCGTATTGCTGACATGAACCCTGGCGTTGTATTGCCTGATGCCGCTATCACAGTGGTCCACCGTGCTGATGGTTCAGGCACAACTGCTGTGTTTACAGATTACTTGGCCAAAGTTAACGCCAACTGGAAATCCACTGTAGGTGCAGGTGCTGCTGTGAAGTGGCCTGCTGCCTCTTCAGTGGGCGGTAAAGGCAACGAAGGTGTTGCTGCCAACGTGAGCCGTATTAAAAATTCAGTTGGTTATGTTGAGTACGCTTATGCCAAGAAAAACAACATGCCCCATATCAACTTACGCAATTTGGCAGGTCAGTTTGTGGCCCCTGATGATGAGACATTTGCGGCCGCATCTGCAAGCACGGATTGGTCAAAGATTCCAGGCATGAGCATTTATTTGACAAACGCACCAGGTGCTAAGTCTTGGCCTATCACTGGCGCGTCATTCATTTTGATGTACAAGCAGCCAGCCAACAAAGCCAACTCTGCTGAAGTCATGAAATTCTTTGACTTTGCATTCAAAGAAGGCAAGAAAATGGCAGCCGACTTGGAATATGTGCCGATGCCTGATGCGACAACTGACTTCATTCGTAAAACCGTTTGGACAAACATTAACGTGAAGTAATCAAAATAACACCCACTGAATTTTCAGTGGGTGTTTAACTTGAGTGTTGTTAAAGAGATTCCTATGAACAATGTCGACAGTTTGATGACTTCACACAGGCAGAGTGTTCTGCGCTGGCAGCGGTGGCAAGATTTCTTCTTTGAAAAAACCACCATGGTCTTTGCATTGTCCACATTGGTGGCACTGACCGGCATCATTATCTCGCTGTTCATTAGCTCATGGCCTGTTTTAACCACATTCGGCTTTGAATTTTTCTACACGGTTGAGTGGGACATCATCAATTCTAAATTTGGTGGCTTGATTGCCATCTTTGGTACTGTGGCAACTGCCACCATCGCAATTTTGATTGCATTGCCATTAAGTTTTGGCATTGCAGTGTTTTTAACTGAAACATGCCCCATGTCATTGCGTCGTCCATTGGGAACGGCCATTGAATTGTTGGCCGCTGTGCCGTCTATCATTTACGGTATGTTTGGTTTGTTTGTTTTTGCACCCTTGTTTGCTGAATATGTACAGCCTGCCTTGGCTGGTTCCCTAGGTCAAATTCCTGGTGTCGGCATCTTGTTCACGGGTGCATTCAATGGCATTGGCATTTTGGCCGCTGGCCTGATCTTGGCCATGATGATTTTGCCTTTTATTGCCTCTGTCATGCGTGATGTGTTTGAAATCGTGCCGCCCATTTTGAAAGAATCTGCCTATGGCATTGGTTGCACCACTTGGGAAGTGGTGACCAAGATTGTTTTGCCTTACACAAAAACGGGTGTTGTGGGCGGTGTCATGTTGGGCCTTGGCCGTGCTTTGGGCGAGACCATGGCCGTGACCTTTGTGATCGGCAATGCCCACAAGTTGTCTCCTTCCTTGTTTTCGCCTGGAAATTCAATTGCCTCAACGCTGGCCAATGAATTTGGTGAAGCAGAACCTGGCTTGCACTACGCGTCATTGTTCTCTCTTGGTTTAGCTCTGTTTTTGATCACATTGGTTGTTTTATCTTTGGCCAAATGGATGTTGATTCGCGCTGAAGCTCAGAAAGGCATTAAGTCATGAAAGCTTCTACCAACATGGATTTGTCCATTTACGCAAAGCGCAAGCGCGCTAACTTTATCGGCATGGTGTTGTCCATGTCTGCCATGATCATTGGCCTGGCATTCTTGCTTTGGATTTTGAGCATCTTGATCTTCAAAGGCTTGTCTGCATTGAGCATTTCCATGCTGACGCATAGCACCCCTGCACCTGGTTCCGAGGGTGGCGGGTTGGCCAATGCGATTGTGGGTAGTCTGATGATTGTGCTTTCTTGCTCCTTGTTGAGCACACCCATCGGTGTTTTGGCAGGTGTTTATTTGTCTGAGTACAGTGATCGCAGCAAAATCGCAGAGGTCACTCGTTTCGTCAATGACATCATGTTGTCGGCGCCATCCATTGTGATTGGTCTTTTCGTTTACGCACTGATCGTCGTTCCTTCCAAACACTTTTCGGGCTGGGCTGGCACCATTGCCTTGTCTCTCATTGCGATTCCCGTGGTCGTTCGAACGACTGAAAACATGCTCAAATTGGTTCCCGTGAGTTTGCGTGAAGCTGCTTTTGCGCTGGGTGCCCCCAAGTGGAAAGTGTCTACCTCTGTCGTATTAAAGGCCGCTAAAAGTGGTGTCATGACCGGTTTGCTTTTGGCTTTAGCCCGTGTCAGTGGTGAGACGGCCCCCCTGTTGTTTACCGCGTTGAACAATCAGTTTTTCTCTACTGACATGAACAAGCCTATGGCCAATTTGCCAGTGGTCATTTTCCAGTTTGCCATGAGCCCCTACGATAACTGGGTCAACCTGGCATGGGGTGGCGCCTTGCTCATTACCCTGACTGTCTTGGCACTCAACATCATTGCGCGTGTTGTGTTCCGTGAAAAAGTCTCAGTCTAATTTTTGAACAGATCTACTCAAATGAATACATTACCTGAAACCAAAGAAATCATCTTAGAAGTTCGCAATCTGAACTTCTTCTATGGTGCTTTTCAAGGCTTGAAGAACATCAATCTGGACATTCAAAAGAATACGGTCACGGCTTTCATTGGACCTTCTGGCTGCGGCAAGTCAACGCTACTCAGAACGCTCAATCGCATGTACGACCTGTATCCTGGTCAGCGTGCAGAGGGTGTAATCAATTTTGATGGTGAGAACATTCTCAATCCTAAGCAAGACTTGAACTTGCTGCGTTCACGTGTCGGTATGGTTTTCCAAAAACCTACGCCTTTCCCTATGTCTATTTATGACAACATCGCCTTTGGTGTGCAGTTGTACGAAAACCTGTCTCGCAGCGACATGGATGATCGCGTGGAGTGGGCCTTGCAAAAAGCCGCTATCTGGGGCGAAGTGAAAGACAAGCTGGGTCAAAGTGGTTTGTCCTTGTCGGGTGGTCAGCAACAGCGCTTGTGCATTGCGCGGGGCATTGCGGTCAAACCAGCCATCTTGTTGTTGGACGAGCCCACTTCTGCGCTTGACCCCATTTCTACGGGCAAAGTGGAAGAACTGGTGCACACCCTCAAGAGTGAATACACTGTGGTCATCGTGACCCACAACATGCAACAGGCTGCTCGGGTATCTGATTACACAGCTTACATGTACTTGGGTGAACTCATGGAATTTGGCGAAACAGATCAAATTTTCATGAAGCCAGCGCGTCAAGAAACTGAAGACTACATTACTGGCCGTTTCGGCTAATTAAGAAAGAGAAATCATGGACAAGCATATTTCAAGTCAGTTTGATGCCGAATTAGGCAGCGTTTCTTCGCGTGTTCTCGAGTTAGGTGGCTTGGTGGAGTCTCAAATTCGCCATGCTGTGTATTCTTTGTCACAGTTCAGTGAAGAAGTGGCAAACCAGGTCATTGCCACTGAGTCGCAAGTCAATTCAATGGAAGTAGAAATCGACCGTGATTTGTCTTCCATCATTGCACGTCGTCAGCCTACAGCGCGCGACCTGCGCTTGCTGATTGCCATCTCTAAAATTACCGCCAACTTAGAGCGCGCAGGCGACGAGTCCGAAAAAATTGCTCGCATGGTGAAGTCCATTATCAACAGTGGCAACTCCCGTGCATTGCCCTCTTCAGAATTGCGCATCGCTGCCGACTTGGCGTCTGGCTTGCTCAGAAAAGCACTCGACGCCTTTGCTCGCTTAGATGTCACTGAGGCAGTTTCTATTTTGAAAGAAGACGATTTGATCGACGAAGAGTTCGATGGCTTTGTGCGCAAATTGGTCACCTACATGATGGAAGACCCACGTACTATTTCTGCCAGCCTTGACTTGTTGTTCGTGGCCAAGGCCATTGAACGCATTGGTGATCATTCAAAAAATATTGCTGAGTTCATCATCTATGTTGTCAAAGGTGCTGACGTTCGTCACATCGCCTTGGCTGAGGTGGAGTCTGTCATCAAATGAGAAGCTTGCCGCGTATTCTGATTGTCGAAGATGAGCCTGCCATCGCAGAACTCATTGCTGTTAATTTGCGCCACAACGGTTTCCAGCCAATTTGGGCCATGGACGGCGAGACTGCCCAAAAAGAGTTAGACGACGTTTTACCCGATGTCATCTTGCTAGATTGGATGCTGCCCAAGGAAAGCGGTCTTTCACTTGCTAAAAAGTGGCGTGCTGACAAGCGGTCTCAAACCATTCCTATCTTGATGCTTACTGCCCGGGGCGATGAAGTGGACAGGGTTGCAGGGCTAGATGCCGGGGCAGACGACTACATCGTCAAACCGTTTTCTACCAAAGAGCTACTGGCTCGAATTCGTGCAGTTCTTAGAAGGCGTTCCCCTGAGCAGTCAGCGGGTCGAATTCAAATGGGGCAATTGCTTTTAGATGCAGACACTCACCGTGTGAGTTTTCAAGAGCAGCCTCTGAAACTTGGTCCAACAGAATTTAAATTGCTTCAATACTTCATGACGCACAAAGAGCGAGTTCACAGCCGTGGGCAACTGCTTGATCGCGTTTGGGGCGATCACGTGTTTATTGAAGAGCGTACCGTTGATGTTCATGTGAAAAGACTGCGAGAAGCTCTGGGCGCTGCTGGTAACATGGTTGAAACTGTTCGTGGGGCTGGCTATCGCTTTACGGAAATGACTCAAACCACCAATGCAGCTTCAACTGCAACTGGCTGATTCGTCTGCTTCTTAAAGCCAAGGCTCTCTTATGTTCTCTCGCACTCTCAGCCTGTTCTTTTGGATGGGTGTTGCTGCGATAGCTGGGTATTGGCTGCAACCAAACTCTGGTCATATATTGGGCGCTTTTTTTGTCTGTCTTTTGACAGCCATCAAAGACCTATGGAAAGGTCAAAAAATCACAGAATGGCTCCGACACAACAATGTGCAAGAACCACCCCAAATGGGTGGAATTTGGGGTGATTTGATTGACCGGATGCGTCGTATTCTGAATGAGCAACGCAAGCAGACGCAAAGCGAAGAACAAAAGCTGCAAGATTTTTTATTGGCCATTCAAGCATCACCTAACGGCGTTGTGCTGCTTGACCCAGAGGGCAGAATTGAATGGTGCAATCAGACCGCAGCCCTTCATCTTGGCATGGATGCAAAGCGTGACCTGATGCAGCACGTTGTTCATTTGGTCCGAGATCCTGTTTTCAAGAAATACTACTCAAACGAATCGCATGAAGGTGAAGCCATCATTGAGGGTCGAAGTGTATCCCTGCAAAAGGCAGTGAAACTGTCTGTTCAGTTGCACAATTATGGTGAAAATAGGCAGTTGTTACTTACACGCGATGTGACAACCATTGCGCAAGCAGATGCCATGCGGCGTGATTTTGTAGCTAATGTGTCGCATGAAATTCGCACGCCATTGACCGTGATGAGCGGCTTTATTGAAACTTTGCAAAGCCTCAATTTGAACAAAGACGAGCAAGACAAATATCTTGACATGATGTCAGTCCAAGCCAGTCGCATGCAGGACTTGGTCAATGATTTATTGATCCTTTCTCAACTCGAAGGCAGCACACTGCCTTCCATCAATGAACCAGTCTCTTTGCTATGCTTAATGTCCAGTATTGAATCGGAGGCGCGCAGTCTTTCTGTTGCCCAATTATTTGAAAATGAAGCGCCACAAATGATGTGTTTTGAAACGCCAGAAGGTGTTCAATTGAGTGGCGCTAACAAAGAACTTCACAGTGCTGTTTCGAATTTGGTCAATAACGCTGTTCGCTATACGCCTTCGGGTGGCACGATCACTTCCAGTTGGATTTTGTTGCCTGATCAAAGAATTCAATTCAGTGTGGCAGATACCGGTCCAGGCATTGCTTCAGAGCATCTTCCTCGGTTAACTGAGCGGTTTTACAGGGTAGACCGTAGTCGCTCCAGAGAGTCTGGTGGCACTGGATTGGGATTGGCCATTGTGAAACATGTGATGCAAAGACATGGTGGCGAATTAAAAATTGAAAGTGAATTGGGCAAAGGCTCCAAATTTACGCTCATCTTCCCTGCTTCACGTGTCCTCCAGTCTGCCCCTGCCAAAGTCGAAGAAGCTGAAGTAACAGTCTAATAGATGTGAAAAAAAGAGGCCTCATAGGCCTCTTTGTTGAATGAAGTAGATCTTTAATTGCGTGATTCTTATTTGCTGTGCTGAACCATGACAGGTTCAATGTCAAAAACAGATTGACGTTTGTCATCCACTGTGACTTTAACCCAATGTAAATTTGGACTGCCAAACGTTTGCAAGCGCGTTAAGTTAGGCAATACTTTGCTTGGGCTGTACAAGGGTTTGTCAATCTTGAAAAAGTGAGTGTCGCCGTGCACAAGCAATACTTGGCCCTTGTAATTCTCGGTTTCTTTGATCACTGCTTGCAAGAACACTTGGTAGCCGCTGACTGATGGGGCCTTGCTTTCATCGGTATCTTCTGTTTCAGGCAAATCAAAGCCTGGGTCACCCTGGAACGCTAGCAAAATACCGCGCGCATTTTGATCTTTGGCTTTCTGAAAGCTTGATTTCAACCAATTGATATTGGCGGCATCTCTCGCCATATATTCGGCATTGCCTTGCTCACACTGCAAATCTGTTCGTGCACTTTTATTCTTGCAGTCCTTTTCATTCAAAATTTTGTTGTTGTTACTTCCTGGAATGTTCAAAGTCACAAACATCACGTTATTTTGGCTGAATCTTTTGTTTTCAACGTATGTGGCGTCTTGATCTTTGGGGCTTTCAAGGGGAAAAGCTTTGGGACCAAAGCTGGTGGGTTTTGCGAACATGACTTTGCGCAGGTGCGCCAATCGCTCTTGTGAATCGTAGCCACCGTTGTTTAAGCGGTGGCAGTCAGTCCACTCGTTGTCGCCGGGAATATAAACCACGGGGTGGTTCATGCCGTCAAAAAGTTTGATGGCATCCGTGAACACATTGTCTGTGCAATGTGAACTGCCATCTTTGATGTCACCCACAAAAATGCTGAAATCAACTTTGGCATTGTTTAAGCTTGCAATGACAGCTGGCATTTTGGGCCCGTCACCCGCTTTTTGGTAGGGCATGTCACCCCACAGAGCAAATGAAAAACTTGCAGCTTGAGCCGACAAGGTCAATGCCGTGGCAAAGGTAGCAAGACTGAAAACCAAAGATGTTTTTTTCATAATGAATTTTGTAATAAAGGAAATGGTTAATCTTTTAACTTACTTCATATGTGTGACATTTTGATGAAGCCTTGTGGTTAGGAAGTAACGCGCAAGGAGAGCTTCACGAATTTGTCATCTGAATTGTTTGAAATGTCTTTAGCTTCTTTACAAGAATGCTTTCTTCAACTCATTTAATTCGTACCATGAAAATTAAACACACCCTTCTAGCCGCATCCTTGCTTGCAGCCATGTCTGCACAAGCTCAAAATGCGTTCTCTGTCTACGGCAATGCTGATATTGCAATCAATAACGATGTCAAAACAGCAACGAATGGTATCAAAACAGAAGAAACTTCTGTTGTGCCTGGTGGCTTGTCTACCAGCAATGTGGGTTTCCGTGGCGATCGTCAAATTTCTTCCGGACTCAAAGCAACATTCCAAATGGAATTTGAAGTCGACCAAACGACCGACTCTGGCATCGTCAAAACCCGTGTTGGTTTGGTGGGCTTGGCCGGTGACTTTGGCGCGGTTACTTTTGGTCGCCGTACAACTTTGGCCAAAGCCGCCATTGATGCGCTGGATGCCAACGATGGAGCCAACACAGCGGGCTTTATCGGTGACAATGCTCGTGACTCACGTCGTAACGACATGATCACTTACTCTACGCCGAATTTCTCTGGTTTTTCTGCAGACGTTCAACTGGGCTTGGGCGCTCCTACACGCATTACCAGTGCCGCTGGTGTTGTAACACAAGACGGCAAAGCCGAAGACACCAGTTCAGTAGGTTTGAACTATTCAAACGGCCCATTGTCAGTGAAGTGGGTAAATGACTCCATTAAAAATTACAGCAAATCAGTCAGTGTTGCGGGCTACAGCGTTGCTGTTCCTACAGCCATGGCCACACGCAAGAACGAAGCTATTGGCGCTACATACGACTTGGGCGTTGCGAAATTGTATTTTGTTGATACCAAAATGAAACAAGGTACAGACGCTACATTGGTGAAGTTTGATACACAAACTTTGGGTGTACGCGCCCCGTTGGGCAACTTCACATTGGTGGCAGAAGCTGGCACAGGTAAGGCTAAATTGACAACATCGGCTATCCAAGCTGACGTTGATGCTATGCAACTTGCTGTGTTGTACACACTGGCCAAAGACACAACTTTGTTTGGTATTTATGGAACAGAGTCAATTTCTCATCCTACGTTCCTGAAAAAGGCTGAGCAAAAGAATACACACATTGGTATTCGCTATAGGTTCTAATCAACTTTTTTTCTCTCTCAAGGTTTTTCAAAGGCCCGCTATGCGGGCCTTTTTTTGCTTTCAAAATACAGTTTATCTACGTAAAGTAAGGGAATTATTCGTTTCATGAAACTGTCATGCTTTGCTGAGACATTGCCGTTAGATATTTTTTTAACAGGAGCCTCAAGCATGTCTAGTACCGACGATCTCATCTTCAACAACTCTTCCAATCCACACTTTCAAGACGTTTTGAAAGAGTCCCTCAAAGACCCTTCACGCCGCAATATTTTGCGTGGCGGCTTTGGTTTGGCTTCTATGTTTGCGTTGCCAATGCTGGCCGGCTGCGGTGGCGTTGAAGCACCTTCTTTGACATCGCTGCCTGCATCCACTCTTTTAGGCTTCAACGCCGTGACAAAAGGTATCTTGGACCAAGTGGTGGTTCCTGCTGGTTACAGCGTGAAGGTATTGCACGCCACCGGCGATCGCCTCAATACGGCAGTGACACAATATTCCAACTTGGGTTTAGAAACCGATGATTGGACTCAGCGCGTTGGTGATCACCACGACGGCATGGACATTTTCTACATTGACAGCAATGGTCGCTACAGCACCAAAGCCACCAACAAGGCTGTTTTGGCTGTGAACCACGAAAGTTCTGCTGACTCGCATTTCTTGCACCCTAAGGGTCAAACTTCGGGCGGTGTGAACGGTAAAAAATTCGATCAGTTTGGTACATGGGATGTTAAATCACGTCCAGGTTTAGAAGTCCTGAAAGAAATTAACTTGCACGGAATTTCTGTGGCAGAAATCAGCTTGGACAGCAGCGGTAAGCCCACTGGCTATGTTGTTGATTCACCTTTGAATCGCAGAATCACACCCCAGACGCTGGCAGATGTCCGTGGCCCAGTCGCACACTTAAGTGCCATTCGTGCCATGTTTGTCACCCGTTTTGACACCACAGGTGCTACATCGCGCGGCACATTGAACAACTGCGGTCATGGCATCACCCCTTGGGGCACGTACCTTGGCTGTGAAGAAAATTGGGCAACTTATTTCAACATGCCAGTTGGTTCTACATTGCCTAACGCTAAAGTGATTGCATCGCACACTCGTTATGGTGTAGCTAACGCCGCACTGACCAGTTCATCTACCGCTGGTAGAGGACAGGGTTGGTACACGCCAACAGATTTAGAAGACACGGACTTGCGCTTTACACGTTGGAACATTGCTGCTTCTGGTGCTTCTGCCGCCGCTGATTTCCGTCATGAGCCCTTTACCTTTGGTTATATCTTAGAGCTCGACCCCCTGAACCCAACTGCTCGCCCAGCCAAGCGTACAGCCATGGGCCGTTTTGCACACGAGGCCGCGGTTTGCGGTATTCCTGTGGTGGGCAAGCCTTTGGCTTTCTACATGGGCTGCGATAGCCGCAACGAATACATCTATAAGTTTGTATCAGCCGCTAACTGGGATGCTGCTGACATTGGTGGCGGCATGGCCGCTGGCAATAAGTACTTGGACGAAGGCAAGTTGTATGTTGCAAAATTCAACAGCACTGGTGCTGGCGAATGGATTGAGCTGTCGATCAGCAATCCTTTGATCACATCGTACGCTGGCGCAGCTGGATTTACATTCACAAGCCAAGCTGAAATTTATGTTCACACACGTTTGGCTGCTGATGCAGTGGGCGCGACCAAAATGGACCGTCCAGAGTGGGGTGCTGTCAATCATGCCAACGGTGAAATTTATTTTGCATTGACCAACAACAGTGCTGCCAACCGTACACCTGCAACTGCAGATGCTGCCAACCCACGTTCATACAACGACAAGGATGGCAAACTCGGTTCGGGCAATCCTAATGGTCATATCATCCGCTTCAAAGAGCAGGACAATATGTCTACAGCTCTGGGCTTCAAGTGGGATATTTTTGTGTTCGGTGCTGAAGAAGACATGCCTGATAACGTGAACCTTTCCAAGTTAACGGCCAACAACAGCTTCTCTTCTCCAGATGGCTTGTGGTTCAGCAAAAGCACCGGTATTTGCTGGATTCAAACAGACGACGGCGCATTCACAGACGAAACCAACTGCATGTTGCTGGCCTCTGTTCCTGGCACAGTCGGCGACGGTGGCGAGTTCTATGTTGACAATTCGTTGACATCTGGAACCAGCACCACCACTGGCGTCACAAAGACCTTCATTGGCGGTGTGTTGGGTGAATCTCGCCTGCGCCGCTTCTTATTAGCGCCAAGGGGTGCCGAAGTAACAGGCTTGACAGAAACTGCCGATGGTAAAACCTTGTTTGTGAACATTCAGCACCCTGGTGAGAATACGCCTGCCCAAGGTACTGCTGCGAATTTAACTTTAGAGAGCACATGGCCAGGCAACGGCGGCGGCATCCAAGCAGCCTATGGTCCTGCTGGCCGTCCTCGTTCTGCCACTTTGATCATTACAAAAAATGATGGCGGCAAAATCGGCCTCTAATTCTTTTTAATTGGGGTCAGAGCAACATTAATTGGTTTCATCAATTAGTTTTCTGGCCTCAAACTAGGACTTAAAATTTGGACATGCGATGCATGTCCATTTTATTTGCTCTTTTTATTTCTACCAACGCAAGTGCATGGAATCCTTTTACAAATGAGGAGTTCATTGATGTTGCTTTGTCTAAAGCTGAGCTACAAAAAGTGAAGATCAATGCGGGTTGGGCCAAGGGAGAAGATCAGACCCTTATTTTTGAAGTCAGCAATGGACTGAATGGACCTATTCAATGTGGCGCAGCCAATGTTGAACTGAAAGATGGACAATCTCTGTCAAAGGTGTTTGTGCCGAAATTTGCCATTTCAAGCCAAGCGACCCGAAACGCCAGCATGCCAGTGGTCAAAGGCACCATGAAGGCGTATGCTCTGACTTGTTCTTGTTTCAAGAAAAAGGGCGCTGATGCGTGTGTCAACCCACTCAAATAATCACTTGGATCGCCCTATGAAAACTGCCTATTCTGTTTTTTTAACTATAGCTGTTGCTGTTTTTCAATTACTCATGCCTATGTCGTCCTCCAACGCACAAACTCCCTCATCTTTGGCGCAAGCTTTTGCCCCCACTGGAACTTTGCGTGCCTCCATTAATTTAGGCAATCCCATTTTGGCGAGCAAGGATGCAAGTGGGCAACCCGTGGGCGTCTCAATCGATCTGGCCACTGAACTGGCCAAGCGTTTGGGTGTGCCTTTGAGCTTGGTTGTGTTTGATGCTGCAGGGAAATCTGTAGAGGGAGTGACCAACGAAAAGGCTGACTTTGGATTTTTTGCCATCGACCCAGTGCGCGGCCAAGGCATTTCCTTCACAGGCCCCTATGTGCTGATTGAAGGCAGTTATTTGGTGGCCAACAATTCACCTTTGACCAGCAATGATCAGGTCGACAAAAAGGGCATACGCATTGCAGTTGGCAAGGGCAGTGCCTATGACCTGTTCCTCACCCGCGAAATCAAGAACGCAGACATTCAACGTGCGCCCACTTCGCCCACCACGGTCGATTATTTCATTTCTGAAAAACTAGAAGTGGCTGCAGGTGTGAAGCAACAATTGGAGATGGATGCCAAACGCTTGCCCAACTTGCGTTTGTTGCCAGGCCGCTTTATGGTCATCGAACAAGCAATGGGCCTGCCTAAGTCGCGCAGCCCAGAAGCCCAAGCCTATTTGAAAAAGTTTGTTGAAGAAATGAAATCTTCTGGCTTTGTAGCGGCCTCTTTGGCGCGACACAAAATTGAAGGCGCAGCGGTGGCACCCGCTACGCCTTAAGGATTAAGCCGATGCGGCTTTAATCTAAATACAGCGATTGCAATCGAAGTTTGGCCGCCGGCGTCAAGCCCAATGCACTGCTTAAATAGTTTTGAACATTGCCGTGACTGACTTGGATTTGTTCCAGAGAGGCCTGCAAGAAGCTCTCTTGAACCTCCCACACAATTTTCAAGACATCGGGGGCAAGGTTTGTCACACCAGTGCTGTTGCGCTTGTAGAGTTGGTTGGTGAGCAGGTAGTCATGCCAAATGTCAGACTCTGACACATCCAATGCATACAACACCAAAGCGGCTGCCAGACCCGTTCGGTCTTTGCCAGCCGTGCAATGAAAGAGAAGCGGATCTGCGTGGTCTAGAAGATTTTCAAACAACTCTGCAAAGCGGCGAGAGTCGACCCGAACAAAATCTCGGTAGGTGGTTTGCATGGCGTCTAAGGCGTCTGCAGCAGTCAGTGGTTTGCCAGTTAGGTGTTGTGCTTGCAACCTTTGCACCACGGTAGGCTCGATGCTCAAACTGTGACGCTTTAGATCAGGCCAATCGTAAGACTGCGCCAGACTCTCTTGGACACCTCTGAAATCAAAGGAGCGCTTGACACCCAAACTTTGAACTTGCAGCAGATCGTCTGGCGATAAATTGGCCAAGTGATCGGAGCGGAAAATTTTTCGCCACTTCACAGGGCGGCCCATGTGGCCCGCATAACCTCCAAGGTCGCGGAAGTTAGAAGCGCCTGTTAACGCAATGTGTCTTTGAGAAAGGTCTTGAGAATTTGACTTCAACATAAGTTCAATGTTAACTCGAATTCTCTCAAATTTAGGTTCTGCGGCTTGCTCAAGCAGCGCGGTGTCTTTAAATGATTCTGCCGAATCTTGAAAAATTTCGCAGACAAGCAAACAGAATGAAGAACATACCCAGCAAGGCCACATATGAAGTGATTTCACTTAACGCTCTTTTCTCAAAGCGCAGTCGATAGCCAAGTTGGTCGTAAATTTTGCCCAAGCCCTCTGTGCTGTCTGCTCTGAAATATTCTGCTTGTGTGATGGCGGCCACTTTCTTCAGGGCTTCATCTTCTAGTTTGACCCGCATGCTGCGGCCTTGAATGCTAACCACATCGCCCTCGGCTGTACCAATGCCAACGGTAAAAACCTTGACCTCGTGCGATGCTGCCAATTCGGCCATTTTGAGCAATTCGGGCCCCATATTGCTTTGACCGTCACTGATCAAAACAACGGCCATGTTGCGCCCTCTACTTGCAGAGGCTTCGGTTTCTTTGGCCTTGGGCGCATCCAAGGATTTTCCAGAATCAGCGGGTTTTCTAGGACCGCCGTTGTCTGAAGCCTCATTGATAATTTTTTGGGCATCGATGCCAGAACCAGGCAGCAAGGCCTCCAAGGAAATCAACAAACCAGAACCCAATGCAGAACCATACTGCAAGGGCAGATTTTCTAGCGCGCGCCGAAGTGATTCTTTTTCCTCAGTGGGAGCCTGAGCCAAAGCAGCCGTTCCTGCCACTGTGACCAAACCCACTCGCAAGCTAGCAGGTTTGCTTTCAATGAACTTGAGAGCTGCTTGCTGTGCAGCTTCAATGCGCGAGGGTTTTAAATCCTTGGCGCGCATGCTGCCAGAAGTGTCCAAAGCCAGCATGACGGTGGCTTCTCGAAGGGGTGTCAACAACACTGCTTGGGGTCGGGCCATGGCAATGCAAAGCAGGCACAGTCCGAGGCTCAATACGATGGGCGGAAAACGCTTGGTGAAATAGGCATAGGCAATGCCCAAGACAGGCACCAGAAGAGCGCTGTACAAA
>Ga0208443_1000162_pt1 | contig 18977 bp, 14 predicted proteins | sample Colrivmet1554A02_FD_187662 | JGI IMG/M metagenome (GOLD analysis project Ga0208443, IMG submission 187662) | Estuarine microbial communities from the Columbia River estuary - metaG 1554A-02 (SPAdes) (version 2) | ecosystem: Environmental > Aquatic > Marine > Intertidal zone > Estuary | place... | reverse complement strand
CAGTATATTCTACTCCTTTTGTGAATGCGCGCATGCTAACTCCCATTGTATAACATTCTTTACCTCATAACGCACTACATTCACAAACGGAATATTCCTTTATATACTCCTTTTGTGAATGCGCGCATGCTAATTCCCACTGTTCGACATTCTTTAACTGTTTTCCTTCAATAGTGCTATGATTCTTTGTATTTCATCTGATGAAATACCTGCTAATGCTAACTTCATTATTTTGTCATTTATATCTACATTTGATTCTTGGATGCATTTTGGAGGAGTTTCTTCTTTAATTTCTTCTTTAATTTCTTCTTGTACCTTCCCAAGGTATGTAGAGTGTTCTTGTGCATAACTATGTCCCCTCTTTTGTGCTGCGTCATATTGGTCTTGTCTTGAACCTCCATTTTTAATTATCTGGGTTTGGTCTTCTGTTGAAATTCCTTTTCTGAATGCATTGGTTTGTACCGGATGACCAATGTGGTCTTCGCTTATCTTTCTGAGGTATTTACTAAATGTATCATTTCTTTTCTCGAATGTATTTGATGATGTCTCAAATAGATATTTGTTATTCTTCATTGTTGGGATGTATTCTTTAATGAGTTCTCTTGTTTCATCTGATAATGTGAATTTCCGTGGCCTCTTTGTTTTATTATCTGCTTCTGTGCTAAATTCACCAGTTTCAATTGTGTAAAGTGATGGAGCTAGTTGTATTTCATCTTCTGTACAGTATTCTCTAATCATTGTATTGGCCCAATCTCTTCTAAGGGAATTAAATGAACTGTCTGTATGGATTGATAACCATACTCTCGCCTTTAAATTCTTGATATTTTTTAGTTTGTTTCTTATCTTCGTAGTATCTATTACAGTGTCATCAAATACTTTTGGTGTATAAGGCTCCTTTCCGGGACATTCTATCTTGTAATATGTGCAGAAGCCATATATTTTTGCTAGATAGTATGGACTTTTATAATTTTTTGCGATATACTCTTTTACTTCGTCTTGTCTTTTAGTGAATAGATTGATATAATCATCGGTATGGAATAATTCTTTGAATTTTGTAAAGGATTTGATATATTCCCTTTTTGTGGATGCTAAGAGTGGTCCACGTTTGGTGGAGTAATTATCGAGGAATTCTTGTAGTTGATTGTTCATTTATTCTTTAAAGGAGTTTTTAAATTCAGTTTTTGAATGTGGTTTATAAAATGAATTCTGGTACGTATACTTGTTGTAATGTCTGACTATATTAACGTATGTATATCTGACCCAGAGTCTGTAATGTTTTGTAGGAGATATCCGTCATTCTCAATTGAACGTTTGGTATCCGACTATGTAACAAGCGTTAATAAACTTGGGTTATGTGAGACAAGTGATTTTCAACAATACATCAAGGATACAATTGAATGTAATAATACTAGTCTTGTCAGAGATTTGCGAGAAACAACTAAAAGTGTTGTATCAGATGTTGTATCTAGTAAGATTGAAAGGATGTCTGACGTATTCACTTCACAATTGCGAAGTGTTCCAAATGACGTTATTGTAAACCAACTTGGAGTGGTAAATAGTAAGATGATTAACCTTGACTTGATAGTGACTAATTCTAACGGTGCTTTAAAAGAGTTATCTGAATCATTCACTGACTACCTTACTTCGTTTAAGACTGGTAGTGTTAAAGGGAGGAATACTGAACTGAAGACTATTATGCAATTGGACTCAGTATTCCCTAAACACGACGTTATACATGTCCCTAGTAGCAAGCAGAAGGGAAAGATGGATATCATATTGTCACTGGATGGATATCCCGATATTTCGATAGATACAAAGACATATACTAAATCAGTACCGAAAAGTGAGGTGTGCAAGTTTGAAGGAGATATTGCTTTGGGGGATACTCATGGGATTATGGTTTCGACTACTTCCAAGATTGCCGGTAAGCCTCATTTTACTATAGACATCATCAAAGGTAATGTTGCTGTGTATTTATCGAACGTAGGCTTGGATACTTCCTGTATTGAATTGGCTGTGGATATTATCTACAGTCTGCATAAAGTACTGGAAGGAAGGAATGGCGGAATTAGTAGTGACACTGTATTACGGATTGAGGACCTTATTAGGGAAGACCTTAAGCGATTGGATAAGATTAGGGAGTCTCTGAATGTATCTCTAGTTTGTGTCAAGGAGATGACTCTGAGTAGGATACTGGAATTGTTGAAGGTATAAGAAATTCAGCTTTGTCAAAACGATGTATTTAGTCTTCTACCGAGACCTTGGAAATTCTGTTAAAATTTAACCCATAATAGAGGCTATTTTCAACAAATTCCCAAAAGACTAAATACATCGTTTTGACAAAATCAAAAAGCTTCCCAGAAATGCCTTTGGTTGTAGCGCATTAAATTCATTGAAGTTTCTACGAATTATGCTCGTAGCGCCGTCTTAGAACTGAATGTAACCCTGTTTGTTCATAAAGTAGTATGCAATCATTACTACTGCGATTAAATTCGAATATGCGTGAATTTTTTCAGTTAGTGATGTTTCTCGCATTAACATATAGATATGAGAAATTACAATAATGATTATTCCAATGTAGTACGTTAATAGATGTCTGTCCATTACAATGTAATACTAAGTGGAAATACAACTAATGGAATTATAATACAGAGTTCGAGTATACAATTGGATGCACCAAATACCTATATACCTCAAGGAGACACTCTTAATTTTGGAACCAATGGAAGTATCATTTCCACAAGTGGAAAATTAACCATTTCGAGTCTAGCAGAAACTCGATTAATAGGTCCATTGCTGAGTGTAAATACGTCAAATGTATCATTTAGTGACCCTATTCTAACAATAGCAAATTACACTCAGACACTTTCCGACCCAACTGATAGAGGAATAGAATTCCCATACACCGATTCATCTGGTGGAACAAAACTTGGATGGTTTGGATACAAGAGAACTCTGGATGCATTCACGTTTATACCCAATGCCACAAACAACGCAGAAGTCATCTCAGGGTCTTCTGGTAACGTATTCTACAGTGGTCTAGTTGTTAATAATATATCCATAACTGGAGGAAGTTTCAATGCAGGATGCGGGGACATTCTCAATGTAAATACTCTAACAGGATGCCATGGAACTATAAATATAATGGGGACAGACAATGTAAACATTTCTGCAGACAACATACTCTTACTTCCAGGTAATAATGTACTGTTGCCACTAAACAAACCGCTTTTATTTGGAAGTAATGGGTCGTACATCACTGGAAGTACGAATGGTCTCTCTATTGATTCGAACAAGACTTTTCTAAATTCAGCTAGTACAATAATTCCCATAAGTAGTACTCTTTCATTTGGTACATCTGCTTCTTCATCATTGTCAAGCAATACTAATGGAGTACTGAATGTTATTTCTACAAATTCGATAAACATCAGTTCTGGAAATGTGTATATTCCTCCGAATACAGGTATAAATCTTGGAAGTACAAGTAATGTGATTTCTGGAAATACAAATGGAATACTTGTAGTTTCAAGTAAAATCATAGAGAATGTATCTGGAGAAATAAATCTAAATTCACTAGTAACTAGGACAAATACACTTGCATTTGGACAGAGTAACAACACAACAAACAGTATATTGGCTAGTGCTGGTAATATGACATTGTTTGGGTCTGGGACAAATAATATCGTATTCAAAAATTTCACAAGTCTATTTGTTCCTGATTACACAAGTATTACTTTTGATACGTCAGCGAGTTTGGTAAATTCTACCAGTGGGATAAATTTAACAACTGTATCTGGATTGAATATAACAAACTCCTCAGGAAATGTAAATGTAAGCACTGGAAACTCGTTCAATATCGAAGGCACTACAACCAACATTAACTCTGTCAACACTACATTCCGTGACCCAATACTTACATTATCTAATGTAACAACTACAACAAATGACCTCAAAGATAGAGGTATAGAATACAATTATGTCCAGTCAGGGACAACAACTGCAAGTTTAGGATGGTTTGGATACAAGAATTCCACGGATAGACTTACATTCTACTCTAAAGCAGTAAATAATGGAGAAATTATATCTGGAACTCTTGGTACAATAGAGGTAGGAAATATTATTATAAGTAACAATTTTGCTATAAACAATATAGACTTGAATTGTGGTACCATAGCGAATTTGAATACAATAATTGGATGCAGTGGAATTCTAAATGTTGTAGCACCAAATGGTGTATACATTACTTCTGGAAATACATACGTCTCTGGAGAAGTGAATGCAAACAGTTTCATACTCTCTCAGACTTCAGGAATGAGTATTACTGGAAATACAAGTGGTGTAGTTACATTGAATGCACCTAGAACAATTATTAATGGAGACCTACAGGTAAATGGTACTACTTCAAATGTATACAGCACTGTTACAAATATTCAAGACCCAATTATTAGTATAGGAGGAGTAACTGGTCCATTGCTCAATGACTCTAAAGATAGAGGTATAGAATTCAAATACTACACTACAGCAACAAAGACTGGGTTCTTTGGATACAAGAATTCACTTGATAGATTTGTAGTGATAAAGGATGGAGCCAATACAAACGAAGTATTCTCTGGAGCATTCTCTGACATTCAGGTCGGTAACTTGTACACTGGAACAAACATTTACGGACCTACAAGTATAAGTAACACTATTGGAAATCTAGACCTTTCTCCGTCAGGATACACTAATATAATTGGTAAATTGTACTTTGATGGTACAAACAATATATACAATACGAATGGAAATCTACAGATAAACTCGAGCACGACGATTTTGAATAGTTCCATTATCCAGTTTGGTAGTAACGTTACCATCTCCAATTCTTCTGGAAGTCTTGTAGTCGACAATTCTGGTGGAGGATTTACATTCAATCAAAGTAGTGGAAATTTTGTGATAAACAACTCATCTGGAAGTACTCTAATTAATTCTAACTCACTAATCGTACCGACTGGGTCATACATCGGATTTGGAGACACTAAAAACAGTGCCTTTAGTGATGGCTCAGAGCTGTATCTTTATGGATACCAAGGAGTAAACATTTCACCAGACTTGACAGTATCTGGTGATGTATATATTGGAGGAACTCTTCACGTTGCCAACTTTCAGTCTGATTCGGATTTAAACAAGTACATACTTCCACTTGGAACTGAACAGAGACTTATAATTTCAGACGTTTCAAATAGTTCAACTAGTGGGGTATTGAGTATCACAACAACATCTACTCACTTTTTTGTACCTGGTGACTCGGTCACCATACGAAACACTACAAGTGACCCTGTAATTGATGGAGCGTACACTGTTAATACAATTATAGATTCAGATACATTTACTATTGCGCACTCTGATTTAATTGCTTCTGGAAGTATTGGCGTAGTTGCGAGCGTATTGACATATGACCACGCAAAGGATGTTGGTATACAAGTAAATTTCTGGTCTACAAAGAATGCAACAAGTGCTACATCTGGAAGTATAAACTACGAAACTGGGTTCTTTGGCTTCAAAAAATCCCTAGAAAGAATGGTGTATTATCACGACGCAACTATATCTAATAATGTAGTTGTAGCTGGAAATTTAGGAGATATACAAGTATCAAAGGTACTTACTAGTAATATCTCTGGTTTCATTCTAGATGGAGCCATTACAGCAGGAAGTAATAACATTTCCGGAACAAGTTTTACAATCGGTGGTGGGTCTGTAAATAACACTCCGGTCGGTGCTACCACTGCCGCTACAGGTAGATTTACTACTCTAACAAATACTATTTCGGCTACGTTGACTGCAGCTAGAATGAGTACTACATTAGCTTATACCCCTGATAGATTTACGGTAAGTTCTGGAACTCCGACTGGAAGTCCTAGTTCATCTACTACAGTGACATTCATCAGTGTTTCTGGAGCGACTTTTACAGGAAGTGGTACAATGCCTACTACTGGACTTAGTGATGGACAATTAAAAGTACTTGTATGTAGTACAATGGGTACTAATTGTGTATATAATCTTGCGTTTCCGAGTGGGACGCTAGTCACTCCACGTCCATGTACCGGGCCAGCTACCTCACGTCTCGAATTCAAACGCGCTGGCCAGAGTATTCAGATAATTTGGGATGCAGTGGGCGGGTTCTGGACTCCTGTAAGCTCTGGTGTGTACGTACGTTAGACCACTCAAGCCATCTATAAAACTGAATTTCAAACGAAAATGGTTGAATACAACTAAAGCAATGAACAGAATCGCAAACAAAACAGCCAGACTTGAAGCATCCAGACAACGAGAAGAAGAAGCAAGAAGATTAGGAGAGGAAGCAAGGAAACAAAGAGAATTGGATGAAATTCTTCTAGACCTTGAAGAACAAGATGATGAAATTGACCAAGTAAACGATGGAAACGTATCAGTCATGATTAACAGACTCTACAATGAAGAAGAATCGGTAAATGCCGTTCTATTGGCCCCAACCCAATCTGGAAAGACTAGTGCGATTTTCTCAGCGACTTCCGAGTTCATTTCTCAAGGAGTATCTGTTATCATTTCAGTAGCCAACAATACTTGCCAAATTGAACAATTGGAAGATAGACTTGAAAAGTACTTGAGCCCATTAAATTGTCCAAAAATTTTTAGAGCTGGAATTCATGACTCTAAAATTCTGAGAGCTGCCAGGAAGAATGAACAATTCATCTTGCTGTGCATGGACAACTCTACCCAAGTAAAACGATTAGCAAAAATCATTTCAAAAGCAAAGGAATACATAGACGAATTGGCCTTGATTCACGATGAAGCAGATATTATCACTAAACACAAGAATGTTTCCGAAGTCACTCAAGGTCAAGCAGTATCACATCAACAATGGGTAAGATTCTTTAAAGAGACACAGACTGAGGAGATTAAATTGAATAGAGTTTTTGTGAGTGCTACACCAGAGAATTGTTTGATGCTCTACAAAGTAAAAGCAACAAACGTCTTGTCACTTGTAACACCAGCAAGCTACAGAGGATATAATGACATGATTTTCACTGAATCAAAGACAACTATTGAGCACTTTAAAAATATGCAAGAACAGGTCAAGAGAATAAAAACAGAAGGAACTTCAGAAATTATTTTGTATACTGCTGAGCGTACTATACAAAATCAACTTGTTACAATGAATAAATTAAGCAAGGTACTAGAGTGTGTTGTGAATACATACAATGGAGACGGAATAAATGTAAAATTTACAAGTAAAGAAGAATCCGATGATTTCGAACAAAAGATGAAGGGAGAAAGGTATAAAATTTTGGGTGAAAATACATACGAGTGTAACATTCAGATTGCAGATTTCTACACAATTCTCAAGGACATTGGAGTTAAATGCGTGGTAACTATTGGTAAGAATCTGATGGCAAGAGGAATCAGTTTTGTTTCAAAACACGAAGATGGGCCTCTTGCAGCTACAGTAATGATGTACTCTGCTACTAAAACAACACATGCAGTATGTATCTCACAAGCACTTGGAAGAGTTTGTGGAAGAGCAAGACCAGAATACAAGAGGTATATTTTTACAGACTCTACGACATGGAAGGTTTATTCAGACTACATACGAGACCAAGAGTTGTACAACAAACAGTTCTTGGTACCTTCAAACAATGAAACTCTTACAACTGATATTATTGATGCCACTCCTCTGATTGGTATCAAGAACTTGGACAGAAAGAATCTTGGATTGAGTTTCAAGACGACTTTACCTCCAAAATACACGGAGAGTGCTAGCGGATTTGACGGAGAGAAGGTAATCAAATGGATTACTGAAAAGAAATTGGTTGGGAGAATGATTGAATATCTTCATAGTCAAACTAGAGAAATTTCATTTGAAGAGTTCAAGGATGGTCTTGGATACGAGAAGAGCATGGAAGACTTTATGTCTAATACTAGAAATGGAAGAAGTATGAATACACAATATGGAAATCTATGGATTGTAAAAAATAACAAAATATCATTGGTTCCATCATTGAAGACATACTTGGACGCATACAAGTATTAAGTTGAGATAATGTTTGTGTAAATATGTAAATAGAAATTCAAGAATTAGCACCACGAGGTGCTTAACTTGCGTTTAGTAATTCCGTATTAGTAATTCGTTTACGTATTCTTTCCTTCCTTGACGGTATGCTTCATAATGCGTGATAGTATATCCTTTAAAGGCATCTCTAATTTGATTTGTATCTGCTTGTGTCATCAGCCATTTGACTCCATTTGAATCAAGAATTCCTACTTGATTTGCAAGCTCGTCTAAAAATTTTTGGTCTAATATTTCTCCTTTGTTGTAGTTGAATTGATAATTATGGTCTTCTATATATGGTGGGTCAAGGAATACAAAGTCACCATTTTTAGCCTTTTGTAGGATTACCTTGTAGTCATTGTTGTATATTTCCCCATTCTTTAGAAACTCGCTTGCCTTTGTAATCTTAGTGTAGTATGTTTCCTTAAGGAACGGATATGTATCAATGGATACATTTAATTCTAGATTACAAAACTTGAATTTGTCATTTCTTAGTATAACACCCATAAAAGAACAATACTTCATAAGAAGATACGTTATAGCTCTTTTAGTATTGTATTCCATTTCATCTATACCAAGTGTAATCTCCTTACAAGTAGTAGTCTTGACGTCTTTTGTCATTGGTTTGAATGACAAACCAAACTCTTTAAATTCACTTATAACTTCATCTGGATTGTCTCTTACAGTCCTCCAGACATTTATAAGGTCTTTATTCAAGTCGTTGATTATCCATTTCTCTGGTTCCAATTTTAAAAGTAAAGCGCCGCTTCCAACAAAAGGTTCAATGTATGTACCAGTGAATTCAGGTATGAGTGGAAGAATATGACGCAGATGCTGTGATTTATTTCCAGACCACTTTGTAAAAGTCTTCATATAGTATTCTGTTAAAAAAATATGACTAAATGACTTTATCGTTTTTTATTTCAAGATTGTAGGTATCAAGATTCCATGTATCGAAAGCGTAGCGAATAGAGCCATAAGAATGTCGTTTGTGTAATGAGCCCTGAGTAACATAATGAGTGTAGCGTTTATGAAATTCAAACTATAAAAGACTATAGATGTAATTGTATTGTATTTCCAACAAACAAGTGTAGCCACTAAGCCTGTCGCGAAATGTCCAGAGTATAACTTGTCGTAACATCCATACGTGATACTTGTCTTGTCACAGTTCTTTTGAGAAGGAAGTATGGTGCATATAATACATATACTTCTAATAAACAACATTATCAGCATTGTGTAAAATATTTCCTTATACTGTCTAGTAGAATACACAGCGTACAACAACATACATATTGATAGACAGTCGCTTATGAATTTCAATGGGTTGTTATTTAAATTTAATTTTTGTTGTGACATCTGATGAGGTTGCTGGAGATGACATTAAGGATTGTCTTAATGTCACCAATTAAAATAAATTTGAAATTGTTCTGATTTCAGAACAAATAAGTGTGGTTATGTAAAATTATTTAAACGTACTTCTACACCAGCTTTCATTGACACCTACTACTTCGAGGATGAAATGCATTGATGCACCTAGAATGAATGCTCCTAGTAACATTGAGTTAAAATGAGGAAGATGAGTCCATGGAAACTCTCTGGCTACTATTCTGTATACAAAGAATTCTAATACAATGGTAAATATACCTACGGCAATCATTTCGAGTAGTAGTGCTGTTCGCATTTGATATACGATTAGAATAAATAAGTACAAAATGGTAATCGTAATGAATTTAATTAGTATGTATTCTGAATTTAACGTGTATTATTGAATTCATTGAAAGATTACTGAATTTAAAGTGCTACTACCAGAGTCATTTCTGGGAAGCTTTTCGATTTTGTCAAAACGATGTATTTAGTCTTTTGGGAATTTGTTGAAAATAGCCTCTAATATGGGTTAAATATTCTCGGAATTTTCAAGGTCTATGTGGAAGACTAAATACATCGTTTTTACCAAAACTGAATTTTCGTTAGTATGTATTTAGTATTATGAATTTGTTTATACTTAGTCTAGACCCTGTTGAAGCAGCCAATGACCAATGTGATAAACATGTCGTCAAGATGGTAACTGAGACTGCCCAGATACTTTGCACTGTATTACAAAGTATGGGGGTTACTCATCGCTTGCTCTATAGACAGACTCATACCAAACACCCTGTGGTGTTGTGGGTTGCAGAGTCTAGGGAAAATTACAATTGGACTATTGTTCACGGACTCGCTTTGGCTGCTGAGTACCACTCTCGGTATGGTAGACCGCACAAGTCTGAGCGTGTTATTTGGCTTGCTAAGAGTCTTGGTGACTCACTAGAGTTTAAATCAGACTCTTTTACTACACCTGAGGCTTGTATGCCAGGATACTGTAAGGTTGAGGGTGACATCGTAGCTAGTTACAGACGGTTTTATAAACTAGAGAAACGTCGGTTTGCCAAGTGGGCGTACTGTAAAGAGCCTGATTGGTGGTTGGGCTAAACTGAAGTTTGGCGTGTATTGAGGCTCACGTCCACCTTTGGACGCCCACTCGGAAAGTGAATTTTGGACGCCCACTGTTACTACGTCCACCTTTGGACACCCACTCGGAAAGTGAATTTTGGACGCCCACTGTTACTACGTCCACCTTTGGACACCCACTCGGAAAGTGAATTTTGGACGCCCACTGTTACTACGTCCACCTTTGGACACCCACTCGAAAATGAACACTTCTAAAATATACTTAGCCCGCGCCCTATGGGATTGGGGTGCGTAAAAAAAAACTGAATTTTAATTTTTGAATACTGAGAAAAATGTACTTGGGAGAAGCAATTGAAGCGTATTATCGAAATCCATCAAAAGAATCGCATTTAGACGTCCTGTCTATGTTTTATCTACGAAATCTTTGGTACTGTGACCAGGATTTTCAGAGAGCTTGTCGTTTTGCCACTAGTAGGATTAGTTTGAATTGGATTCATTATGACGCTCATTTTGGTAGGAGGATTTCTACAAGGTCCTTGTGGATGTATTACAATTCTATTCGTGGAGATAACCGTAATGTTCGTTTTGCAAAATGGGTTATAAGTAGACACCCTAACTTTATCAACAAGATGTCTATTAGATACATTGTAAATTGATTGGTCGGGGCGCCCTTGGGGATTGGGGTGCGTAATAAACTTTTGAATACTGAGAAATGAACTTTCCAAAACCTACCGAATCGCAAATTAGAGCCTTTTTGAGTCCAAAGAAGGCTGTATCAAGGAAAATTCCAGATGATGCTTGGTTGATTGATAAGATGGCGTGCTCATCTGATTTTACCAAGATTAAAATGTATGATTACATGTGGATAAAATTGTATAATTAGATACTGGGCGCCCCTTGGGGATTGGGGTGCGTAAATAAAACTGAATTTTAACTTTTGAATACTGAGAAAAATGTTTCCAAAGCTTATGAAAAAACAACAAACTACTATCGCCACTTTGATGATTGAGCAAGCTCAAAGTACTGACTTTTTAGAATTTATCGCTGATGATGAGTCTTATGTTAATATGGTCGCCTTTTTCAAAGCTCACCCTGATGATGAAGACTTTGACATATTTAATGGTTTGCATGCTGAGATTGATGGAAAGAAGGCTAAGAAGGTTGTTAAACAGGAGTCTGAATCAGAAACTGAAAAGAAGGTATCTGTAAAGAAGGCTGAATCAGAAACTGATGATGCTGAAAAGAAGGTATCTGTCAAGGAGTCTGAATCAGAAGACTCTGATGATGCTGAAAAGAAGGTATCTGTAAAGAAGGCTGTTAAGCAGGCTGATAGCGTGGACTCTTTGACTAAAGAAATGGAAAAAATGGATATTGAAGGCGGATTCACTTTGTATGACATGAAGAAGCCTATGGAGATGCCTGAAATTGGTCTGATTGGTGTAACTACTTTACAATTGACTAGGCTTTTTGGTAAACCAGAAGAATCTGATGACCCAGAAGAGGATGGTTTTAGATTTATTTATACAGTCAAGTTGAAGGGTAAGGTTTACGAGATTTATGACAGACAAGATGAGGAGGATTCTTGGGACCAAATTGACAAGATTGAATGGTATGCAAGCTCTAAGGGAAGCATGGCGGCTTTGCGAGCTGCATTTGGAGTCAGAATTCCTTATGATGCTGATGATTTTAAAGACTTGACGACGAAAGTTGAGATTACTACTGAGATGTTGGAAAATAAGGGGGAGATGATGAAGAATGAATGTAGTGATGGCGAATGGTCAAGGGGATTTTATTTTGATATTGGTAAAAAGGTTTACTTTGTACATGACTTGGGAGATTGTGATGGAGTGTTTGATTCCGATGATGACATTGAATGGTTTGTCAAGGGTAATGGAGCTGTGGCGACTTTGATTAAATTCTTGAAGGCTTAAGTTGAAGAATGCCCTCTGGCCCCGAAAGGGGTTGGGGGTGCGTAAACTGAATTTAGAAATATACATATGGAAGATTTGACTGAACGAATTGATGAGATTAGTCTTAGTGGAGACTCTTTGAGTGACCTTGTAGAAAGGATGGACAAGTTGAAGACTGTTTCGCCTCAAGAGGAGTTTAATTTGTTGGTTGCTGCAATTAATAGGGATGGATATACTGTTGAGGATTGGAAACAGGATTGTGTACGGTATCGCCGGTATAATGCCACTATGAGACTTGGGGAGGATGACTATTTAGTCCTTGTGTGGATTCGAGACTTTCTCGATTGCAAGTATGGGACTTTGGAGTTTTATAAGAGTGTTTCTAGGCGAATTGATAATTATATGTGGAATAATTGTTGAAGGTTGATTGGTCGGGACACCCACACGGGTGCGTAAATTGAATTGATGGACGACATTGACGGTATTACATTGGAATGTGGATTTTGTGGTTGTTTATTTAGTGAACTTTTTGATTATCGTGGGGTTGGAGTGTGTTTTGAATGCTCGGAGGATTCTTTCTCGGAGTTGGGTGTGGAAGTCTATTGTTCTTGCTGTTATCTTGAATGCACTGAAAGGTGTTCGCTTTGTGCTTGTTGTGGAATGATTGTTTGTTGGGGATGCTTGGACGGGGAGGGGGATGGAAGATGCAGGGAATGCTTTGTTGACTTGGGAAACTGGAGTTTTGGGGAATATGTTGTGTGTGTTGGTGAGATTGCTGCGGCGGCTTGATTTGTTGGTTGATTTTGATTTGTTATAGGGTTGGGGATTGAGGTGCGTTGGGGATTGAGGTGCGTTGGGGATTGAGGTGCGTTGGGGGTGGGTTGTTTGGGTGGGTTACATATTCTATCAGAAATTTAACTTTTCAACATACATGTTCCATCAGAGCATGACTTTTGAATGGAATCCATAATTGTTTTCGAGTTATGGATTGTTCTATGTATGCCTATGCTTCTTACTATAGGATATTATTATATGATTTTGTTCATTTATAATTCTATTTCGTATAATATCGTAGACGTATTCGGTATAATACAGACTATAATATTGTTTGTTTTCTCTACAATCATAGCGATAGTGTTAATTCTCGGTACCATTATTCAGTATCATTGTACCAATATACAGTATATATTTTTGTGACTATATTGTATGGGGTAATACTAGAAAAACCATCAAGAATTAATAATAGCTTTGTAAATGCTATTGGGGTGACAGTAAGGGTGTATATCTGGAAGGTACTGGGTTTAGGGTGCGTAAATTTGATGGACGATATTGACGGTAATCTGTGTTTTCGTTTACTGGCACGATTTTTATTCTTGTATATTTCAATGGCAGCTGTTTTTGATTCTGATACATTTATCCAATCTGTTGAAATATATGACTCTACAGATTCTACTTCAAGTGTCGGGTCCTTGATGCTTTATGGTGGTATCACTATATATACAACAGCAAATGCTATATCGCAAACACAAGGGGGAGGAATGACAATGCTTGGTGGAGCAAGTATTTCCAAGGATATCCTTTTGAATGGATTACTTAGAAATACAAATACAACGGAATCTACTAATGCTTCAAATGGGGGTATATTCACACTTGGTGGATTAGGGGTAACAAAAAATTTAAATGTCGATGGGGTAGCGAGTATTGGAAACACATCCTTTGTGAGTACTACATCTGCAAACATTCTCAATACAAATTTGACTACGACAAATTTAAGACTAACTAATTTGACTGCGACAAACGCTTGGATTACTATTGGAAGTATCGGTACATTATCTGCCGTAAATGAGACAGTAGCGAATTCAAACATTACTACACTCGTTTCTACGACTAATACTCTTGGGAACACATTTATCAATACTACAACTAATTCTACTAATACGAGTACAGGAGCACTTGTAATTAGAGGTGGGGTGGGAATTCAAGGAGCTTTAAACGTGTATCGTGACTTTAATGTGTCTGGTGCACAGACCGGTGGGGTTGGGACACAGGGACAGTATATTGTAATTCAGCCATCAACATATACAGATAATACTACAGCTACAGGAGGGACTGCTCCAAGTATGGTGTTTAATAGTTTTGCAAGACCTACACTACAAGCAAGTAATACAGGAGTTTATACTACAAATGCAGCTACTGTATATATAGATGGAGGACCAATTGCTGGAACAAATGAAACTATTGGAAATTCATATGCGTTATGGATTAATGGGAATATAAAAATGAATGGTATATTTGAAAACGATTCAGTGACCGCGTATATCAGGGATGAAAAGACGGCTGGTACGAATGGTGGAACATTTTCAAGTGGTGCATGGAGAACAAGAGTATTAAATACTATAACTACTAATGGCGGCTCATTTATTTCATTATCTTCAAACCAAGTAACATTGACTACTGGAACATATATAATAGATGCTAAAGCTCCACATTATTCATCTACTTCAAATCACGCTATTAGATGGCAGAATATAACAGATGCAACTACTGACATTCTTGGGTCAAATGAATCGGCAAATAATCAATCTACGAATTCCTGTTTATATGATAAAATAACAATTACTTCTACAAAAGTATTTGAATTACAACACAGATGTCAGAGCAGCAAAAGTGTCGATGGACTAGGTAGAGCTCATGGATACCAAACTGAAGTTTACGCAACCGTTTTTATAACAAAGATTGTATAACTAGGAGCTGCAACCGTTTTTGTAAGGTATGGTTAACGGATACTGCAAGTTTGTAAGGTATGGTTGTATGGTTAACGGATACTGCAAGTTTGTAAGGTATGGTTGTATGGTTAACGGATACTGCAAGTTTGTAAGGTATGGTTAACGGATACTGCAAGTTTGTAAGGTATGGTTACACTTAATACAAGTATTCAATTTCATAATTAAATACAACTTCTGTATTGGTATTGTTTGTATATACTAATTTCACTGGGACATTAGCTGGAAGGTGCTTTCCTCCAATTTTGCTTCTACCAATAGTGTAACGTCCAGTATTTGTAATTTCTAGATTTTTTATATTGACTACTTGCATTTTTACTAGAGAGTTTGCTGAATATCCAGTTCCAATTGTTGAAAGTAAGGTTACAGTTAAAGCGTTGTCATCCTTTGAAATAATTTCACCAAGATTTGTAGAGCCTATAAAGAGCTCATATCCAACATTGATATTTTGGATTACTGTAAGTGATACTGGGAGAACTGTGGCTCCAGATGATACTGATTCTCTAAGAATTCCCACCGTAGTTTCAGGTGCAACTATTACACTTAATTCGTTTCCTAATTGTGCAGTTTTACCTGTAAAGAATGTCTCTAAAACTGTTATATTGTACGGCCATGAAATACTACTACTGGTAATAGTATTTGCAGGTATTGTAAACTTTTTACCTTCACATCTAAAGTTTCCACCTGTAGGAGTAGCTTCTTCTTGGACTGTTACAGTCTGTACACTGTGGTCAATTACGCTTAATTCTTGAACGGAATTTTCGTTAATTGTGTGACTACAGTTAGTAAAACATTCAGTAGGGGCTCCTGTAGAAGTATCTCTGTATCCATAAGTCCATTCGTCTTCGGTCGTACAATAAATTCTCCAATATGTGATGCTTGTCATGTTTTACAATACTGTTTAAAATTAATTCAAGAATTTTACATGACCATTCGTTGGGATTAGGGTTTTAGGGCTGTTCAAAAATGAATTTTGAATTTAAAATAACTGATAAAGACCAATGAGCACTTGTGAAGTTTGTATCGAAGATTTTACCAGAATTCGCAAATTAATTCCATGTCCTTGTGATTACAAGTGTTGTAGCAAATGTACCACAATGTATATATTATAAAAGAGGTGTCGTGTATCCGAGAGTACACTAACGCGGAATATAAGAGAATTTCAAAAATTTATAATTGTGTTTGTTACAATATAGGGGACGATTTCCATCTACATACTCTGAAATAGCGAGTGGTAAGATACGAGTATTAAATATTTTAAAAAACTTTTTTCCTTATATATCGTATACACTACGAATGACATCAGTAATGTTTTATGAGCAGGGAATCACTATTTTTGATTCAACTGCCGTTGCAGGAGCCACTACAGGCTCTTTTGTTACGTATGGTGGAGCTTCTATTTTCAATACAACTCAAAGTACAGGTATTACTTCAGGTGCCCTCGTAGTTAGAGGCGGTGTAGGTATTTCTGGTACAATGAATGCAGTCAATTCTAATTGGTCTGGAATTATGAGAGTTACCAACACCAAACAGAGTACGAGTACTTCTGATGGTGCGTTTGTTCTAGATGGTGGCGCTGGTATCGCCAAAGACCTTAATGTCGGAGGAAATGCCACTATTACAGGTAATCTCTTCGTTAATGGTACTACAACTAGTGTCGAATCTACCACTGTCACTGTTTCAGACAACACTTTCCAAATCAATACTGGACCAATAGGAACACGAGATGCCGGGTTTTTAATTGGAAGGTTCCAAGAAGACAATAATACCTCTTCTGGTGATGTAGTGTCTGATACTCCTGCATTCACTGATACCGTAGCTACTGGTAATAGTACTACCGAAATTGTCTTTCCAGCGTCATTCAGTACGACTGTTGACTTGTACAAGTACTGGTGGATTGAAATTACGTCAGGTGCTGCTGTAGGACAAGTTAGACAAATCACTGCGTACTCTGCTGGACGAGTTGCAACTCTTTCAAGTGCATTAACAGCTGCCCCAACAGATACAACTGACACCTTTTCGTTATTCAACAAGAATTATGTTGCTCATTACTATGATACAGTATCTGACTCTTACATTTTTGGGTATACTTCACATAATGTTGATATCACTACTGATATTTACGATGCTGGCCAAATCGACATCAAGGCAAAAGGTGGTTTGTTTACTAGTGTCACTGCTCCAAATTTTGTATCAACCAATATATCTGCTGGTACCCTCAATCTCTCTACAGGATTAACTTCAGCATCTGCCCTTATTACAGCCGCTACAATCACAAATCTCAGAAGCACGAATGTCACCACTGCTACTCTTAATGCAACTGGCGGAATTACTTCAGGGACTGCATTGATTACTTCTGCTACAATCCCGACATTGCTCTCAACAAACATTTCATCCGGTACGTTGGACCTTTCTACTGGTCTCACTTCTGCATCTGCTCTCATTACAGCTGCTACAATTCCAACACTACTTTCGACTAACGTGTCTACTACCAACATTACAAGCACGTCTGCCGTAATTACTAATGGTACTGTCTCGACGTTGAATTCCACAAACATTTCTGCAGGGACTGCCAATTTGTCTGTTGGTATTACTTCAGCAACTGCTCTACTTACTACTGCAACAATTCCTACATTACTTTCAGTCAATGCAACAACTTCGACTCTTAATGTTATCACGGGATTAACTTCAGCATCTGCACTAATCACGACAGCCACGATTCCAACATTACTCTCCACTGATATCTCCTCTGGAACACTTAATCTTTCAACAGGGCTTACTTCAGCGTCTGCTCTTATTACCTCTGCCACAATTCCAACACTCCTCTCTACAAACGTGTCTACTACAAACATTACAAGTACTTCTGCTGTTATCACTAACGGTACAGTTTCTACATTGAATTCTACCAATGTCAACACTTCTACATTTACTTCTGCATCTGCTTTGGTTACCGGTGCAACAATCACGTCAATCAACTCTACTAATATCTCTTCTGGTACACTCAATCTTTCTACAGGTCTCACTTCCGCAACTGCTTTTATCACGTCTGCAACAATCCCAACACTCTTGTCAACTAATATTTCATCCGGGACACTCAATCTCTCCACAGGTCTTACTTCTGCAGCTGCTTTAATTACTGCTGCCACAATCCCGACACTCTTGTCAACTAATATTTCATCTGGAACATTGAATTTATCTACTGGTCTAACCTCGGCATCTGCATTCATCGTTAATGCAACTGTTACAAATTTACTAGCAACAAATTTGAGTGCTGGGTCTATTGCATTGGGAGATGCAACTGTTGGAAACTTGTATGTTACTAACAACGGTACAATCGCTAACGCATATCTCAATACTGCTACTGTAGGAAGTCTTGTAGTGAATAATGTAAATATAACTCCAAGTGCTGGAGATATCGGTCAAGAAGCCTCTTTTGCAGCCGCAAACAATCAAAGTTCTCCAGCGGACGTTACAGACTTTATATTTGATACATCAGTTAGAGCATTTACAGCCCAAGTCTCTGTTACAATACTTACAACTGGTGACGCAAATAACAAATTTGCATACTTTACTCTACAAGGTATCCAAAAGTCTCCAGCAGGGTCTCCTACACCAGGTTGGGTATTAAACAGTAGATATATTGGTGATAATACAGGAGTTGTCTTTAGTATCGATGCAACATCTGGACAAATTAAATATACTTCTTCAAATATTTCCCCATTTGTTTCTGATACAATGAAGTTTTATGCACGCACAACTACCGTGTAAGGGCGT
>Ga0208443_1000160_pt1 | contig 19004 bp, 46 predicted proteins | sample Colrivmet1554A02_FD_187662 | JGI IMG/M metagenome (GOLD analysis project Ga0208443, IMG submission 187662) | Estuarine microbial communities from the Columbia River estuary - metaG 1554A-02 (SPAdes) (version 2) | ecosystem: Environmental > Aquatic > Marine > Intertidal zone > Estuary | place... | reverse complement strand
CGTAAGGGCAATCCTAATCGCTACGCATACCGCTTAGGTACGGTACAGAAACTCATTTTGGGAGTCATACAGAAGCCTAACCTGTGGTGTCTCGTCCGTGAGAGTGCCTCTAATCGCTCAAGCCTTGCCCCAACACTCGGCAAGTATTCACAGTTCCGTTTTGCCACTCGCAAGCGTGACGACGACGGTTTGTACGATATCTATGTCCGTTATACCCCCAACGAGTTCGGTCAGCCTGACGAAAAGTTGGCTGCGGATATTCAGGAATGGAAAGACCGTCTTGCTCGTTCAGCAGGAATGTCCTGACCTTATCGCTCTCGGTGAACGACTGCGCAACATCGCCATAACGGTGGGTTGTTCTTGTACGCCAACTGAAGAGTACGCCGAATACAGCAGACTTATGGCTGTCCTTATGACTACGGCACGGGACTCCAAAGAACGCTTCGCTATGTGGTTATCTCACCCGTATGACGGGAAGATGACTGAAACGGTATAGAAAAGCACTTGACAAAACCTAAAAAAAAGGATAAGGTATCAGTATGAAACGACTCATTCCAATTATTATCGGCACACTCGTACTCGTAGGTTGCGGAAGCAAGACCGTGTATGTCACTAGTACCGAAGCACCTGACACAACAGTCAAGGTGACCAAGACAACTGACGCACCAATTGCGACCTCAGGACCTGAACCCATCTACTCAGACGAAGAAGAGTTCATCTACGACATCTACAGCGAAACTTCTGGCCCTATCTACTTAGAAGACCAAGACATGATTAACACAGGTTATGTGGTGTGTGATGGTTTGCGTAGTGGTATGAGTGGATACGACGCACTTGACGCAATTGTCTCATCGTCTGGCGGTATCGCCAGTGTAGAAGAATTACTAATGTTGTGGCATCGGCTGTCGTGAACTTCTGCCCTGAGCAGGCATACAAGTTTGATAACTAATGAAACGCACGATACTTCCAATTGCTCTTCTCGGATGTGTTTACTCGCTCCTGCTTGTTCAGGTGAGTTGTTCATCAAAGATGGATGATGTTGCTGGCACTACGCTTCAACCGCTTCCTACGACTGGTGTTCCTATTTTTGACACTATTCCGATTACGGATAGACCATTCACTCAGGAACAAACAGCGTTCGTGGACGATGTGTACTTCCTCTACGGGGCTGTTCCGCCGATGTCTGATAACGAAGTTGTTGAGTTGGGCGAGTTGTGGTGTCAGTTGATGACTGATGGCATGACTACCGATGATGTGATCAGCCGTATCAACGAAGGCTCAACGGATAATGATGACGCAAAACTTCATTACTCTATTGTCCAATCAGGCGGAGAGAACTTGTGTCCTGATCAGTTCGCTAAGGCTGAGTCAATCGCCCTACGACCCTTAGTGCCGTAGTGCTTTCTGCCACCGTCACTCCTTGCGCATATATAAGTTTTTCTCCTTCGTCGGGAATGGGGAACACTTGTTCGTTCGGGGTGGCGGTTGTGGATAACCTTAGTGCTTGTGGATAAACCTGTGGATAAATATTCTTAGGAAATATCCGTAAAACTATTGACAACCTACCGTAATGGCGGTATACTTACATCCATGACAACCACACTAACCACCACACAAGTTGAGGACATTCAGAGCCTCGTATCCGACATTGACGATGCCGAACTTCGCTCATACAGCGGGCGCAATATGTACGGCAAGGAATGTCTCGGTATTGACATGGAGAGCATTACTGACGCTTTCCGTTTCGCTCTCAGCGTTCAGGACTCGGACTTGGCTTTCATACTTAGCCAGCCACGCTTTGACGACATGGGCAGGGGCATTATCGTTTACTTCCCGAATGTGGAAGCACCCGAAGGCATTGACAACGACGAGGATGATGACGAGGACTAATCCCCTCGCTCTCCCAAATAAATCTAAACAAACACTTGACACCAACAAAGATAAGGGGTAGAATAAACACATGGGACTCGACCAATACTTATACGCAAAGAAGTTCGCTCACAGCGGTGACTGGGGTAGTGACGAGAGCAAGCAACTGTTTGCCACGCTTGTCGCTCTCAGTAAGGTTGGGGAGTTTATGGAAACAGACTTCCCGACGGCTTTCATAGAAGTGAAAGTCGCTCAATGGCGCAAGCAGAACGCTATCCATAACTGGTTCGTTCAGGAGTGTCAGGGTGGCGAGGACGAATGTCAGACGGTCTTTGTCGGGCGAGAGAAGTTAGAGGAACTGCGAGACACCTGTCGTAAGGTTCTTGCCGATACCACGCTCGCTGACGAACTGTTGCCGACTTCTAACGGTTTCTTCTTCGGCTCAACGGACTATAGCGAATGGTACATAGAGGGCTTGACCTATACCGCCGACACGATTGACAGGTTGCTTACTATGCCCAACGATTGGGACTTTGAGTATTCGTCATCTTGGTAGTTTCGTAAATACTTTCGTAAAACACTTGACAACTAACAGAAAGATTGGTATACTGTAGCCATGACCACCGACACCATCACCGAATACGACCACACCACCGCCGATATTGCAGTAGGCACACGCCTCTACAACGAGGCAACTGTCATTGCGTTCCGCAAGGTTCAGGACTACAAGCCTGCTCACCCGTCACAATGGGGTGGCGCAAGTTTCTCCACTTGGGAAGTAGTCGCAGTGCGTGAAGGACAAAACTTCCACGCATACGCCTCATGGACAGTCATTGCCAACGACAGAGGTTGGTACATCGGCTACGGACATTACTTCCACGACATTCAGGAAGCACTCGCCCACATCGGGATTGGAGTGGAGCAATGAAAGTCTCATCTCTCCTGAAAATCTTAGAAGGCAAAAGCCCTGACGAAAACATCTGCGCTCTCCTATGGCTCAAAGAGGATATGGAGTACCCAACGATTGACGAACACACCCTCACCGATGAAGCGTGGGCAGAAATCTGTAAGGAGTTTGACGAATGGGACAACGCAGGCAACGATGTATCCGAATGGATTGCCGACGCAGTTGTAGAAAAGTCGGAATACAACGAACAACTAATCAACGAACAAATAGAAGCAGTAGGGGAAACGGAATAATGAACATCACCGCAATGGCAAAAACTATTGACGACTTGGTTCACAACCACACGGACGACCCGTTTGAGATAGACGCTCTGCTTTACGCCTGCGACAACGACGGGGCTTATCTGCTGGGAACAAACCCTAACCCCTACGAGTTATTAGTGGAAACCAAACGACCCTCGTACATCAACGCTGTTGCGTTGGTAATGGTTGGATACGCTTCGCCCCACAACCCCGAAAATCCTGAAACAATCCGTCCGAGTCAGCACCCTGAGCGTTATCGCATTCGCATCGTGACTATGAAAACTATTCACGGGTTCTCAAACATTATGCGCCGTGAGGACGAGCCTGATGAGGCTCTGGACTTGGGTGGCGATGGACAGGGTGCGATTTGTGACGCCCTAAACGAGTGGTGGGAACAATGAGCAAGACCTTCACTCTCGTTGTAAAAAAGTCAGAAAATCTCAAATAAAAACTTGACAAACAACAATAACGGAGATATACTGTACTCATGACAACCACCACAGCAATCATCATCACCAACAACGGCATCTCCACAAAGACATTTGAGGTAGGAATAACCCATTCCGAAATTCACGAAATGATCGGGAACTGGTTTGACTGCGTATACGGCGAGAACATCATCGGCTATGTATCCGACACAGGACTCATTGACGGCGAACACATCAACTTCATCGCCACCGCTTTATTTGGTCGCATTCTCTGCGGAACTTGCGTCGTGTTTGGCGCACTCAACTCAGACGGAGAGTCGGACGGAGAGGACTACGATGTCCCCGCTGACGAACTCCGAATGATTATTCATCATGCCGAAACTTACAAGATTTGGCTGGGGGCAATGAAAGACAAAGCGTCTGTTGCCGTAGCGAAAGAACGAATGAATGACGGAATGGTCTAACTATCAGTGGCGCAAGTGGCGACCCGATAGAGAACCCACAGACAACGAACTTCTTGCCATGACTGGCGAGGAGTTCTTGTCGTATGCTGATGCGATAGAAAACTACGCTCGTAGTAGACGAAAGGAACACGCATGGCACTGTCGCCTATCTACACCTGCCGAGACTGCGGAGAAGGTCTAGACCCCTCAAAACCAAACATCTATCGCCTCGTACGGGGCTGGGTAAAGGGATCAACGCGCACTGTCACCATAGAGAACGAAGAATATGTTTATCTTCACGCATGGTGCTTTGATACGCGACACCTCAGAGGCAACAGACAAGATTCTTTATTTTAAAAACTTGACAAACAACAGAAAACGGTGTAAAATATAGACATGAATAAGCAAGATTACATAGAATTTCTTAAAATGCGACTGCGAAAAAACGCTGAACAATTCAGCAAACTCACAAACACACAATACGCACGACCACAAACAGTCATAGAACTATGGCGATTCCTATCAGATGTCAAAACTGTATGCGCACTCACACACGGAAACTATCCAGCAATGATAGAAACCTATGCGGGACTAGCCGGCGTGGACAAAGACGACCTCGCAGCGTACGCAACATACGGCGAATGGATTTCCTTAGACCGATCAACACGCAACATGACACGAGATGACTACGAAGACTTTTGGAGCGACCCCGAAAACCAGCCCAATATTCTTGTCGCACCAACAGAAGGCGACAACACCTATCAAGAAATTGAACTCCTAAACCAAATGTGGGAACTATGAACGAAGATTTTAAAAAACAGATCGCCAGCAAAATCTCCGAAGAAGAAATCCTTCACCTCAAAGGGTGGGTCCTCGGAGTAGATGACTGGGAAAATCCGTCAAGCGAAGACCTAGTAAAAATCTCTGCCCTTCAACAGATGATCCTGATGAAAGGTTTTGTCAATGATGAGTCAGCGCGGTTTGAACTTCTTGATGTAGCAGAGATGGCGGGGCTAACGCTTCACGAGTTCGCTATGTACTGCGAGATCGGCAACTGGATTGCTATGGATCGTCGTTTCAGTGAGATGGACGCAGAAGAAGTTGATGAGTTTTACGAGACAATGGAAGAACTCATCAATGAAATCAACGAAGATGAGGCAATAGATGAAGTATTCGCATCTTCTATGAACACTGCTGTTGAGCGTGTAGACGAGATCAACGAACTAAACCGTTTGTTCTACGAAAAATAATCCGATAAAAGGTTGACAAATAGTCTTTATCACGATACGCTTACACATATGACAAACCACTACATCCTCCTCGCCCACCTCCCCAAAGACACCGACCTCCCCGAATTCAAACTCGGCGAAGTCAGTGCCTGCGAATGGCACATCTACGACGAAAAAGAACTGCCACGGGCAAAAGCCAAAATGAATTACTACCAAACAATCTTCAAGAATGTCCAACTCCGCTCATGCTCTAACATCATCACTAGTTATCAATTGGTCTCCACGAACTAGTCTCCGTGTAAAATAGGGAATGGACGAAAACAAAAAACCCGAAACCCCAGCGACAGAGACAACCATCAAAAAGAAGGAAAATCAAGGCGTTTTCCTCCAAAAAATGATGGGTTCACGACCACCATGCGGTGGATGTCGTAGATAATACTTGACAAACGCTTTACAGAGAGATAGACTATGACCGTGACACTTCACCTAGACTCCATCTTCCTGTGTTTCGCACTAGCCGTCGCTGTTGGAGGAATGTTCGCAATCAAGTATTGGAAGCGATAAATGGACTACAATCCATTCCGCTACAAAGACGCATCAGAACTTTTATCAAAGGAAAAGAAAATGACCACCACCAGAGAAGAACTCACCGAACACTTCAAGGAAATAGACGAGGACACACTCCTCATGGACGGCTTTGATGATGCCTGTATCGGCTATTCGCAACGCATCAACGAACCAGTCCTTGCTGTCTACTCATACGACAAGATGGTAGAAGTCCTTATGACCCGTGATGGCATGGACGACGAAGAAGCAATGGAGTTCATTGAGTTCAACTGTGTTGGCGCATGGATAGGCGAGCGAACGCCGATCATCGTCAGATCGCTTTTGATGTAAGCAATGTTCCCTTCTCCGCCTCTTGAGTTATATCCTGTCATTGTACGGGAGTCTCGCTACGGTGGTGTCTATGAAGGTGGAGCATGGTTTGCTTTCTCAGGTTTTGGTTTCCCAACCGACGCAATCGGTAACGATGCTGAGTGTTCTGCCTTTTGGTGGAGTGATCGTTCTATTCTTATGGGTCGTGGTGACTCGCCTGACGGGGCTGTGATGGACTTGATCTTGCGTCATGAGATGTACGGAAATATTTCAGTAGAAAACGCTTGACATTTAGAGTAAGACGGGGTAGAATATAGATATGAATAATCTCACTGACACACCACTTGATGAAGTATCCGACATTGACGCTGAACTCAAAGCGTTGCGTGAAACACTCGCCCTCATTGAGAAGGGCATCAGTATGACTTCAGGTCATCAGGTAATCGCAGCCTCAGAGATGGGTGACATCCTCTTGGACATTCACGGGCTGATCGCTCCGCTTGTCAGATAGTTTGCTTTGACGCTTGTCTAGCAACTGATTGCGCTTCACGAAGCGTATCAAACTCTTGAAATAATCCGTGAGTTTTGATTTCTCCTGTGTTTGGATTGAATACTCGCACGGTGTAGCGACGCAGTCCCGACGGTCCGCACTCTGAAGTAACGAAGTAGTCGCCGAAAGTTTTTGCTGATACTTTTGAATCAAAGAAGTTCATTGTTGAATCATCAAAGAAATGATGTCCGACTTCCTTGTTTTTTGTTTTCATCTCGCTGATGCTCGGCATAACAGCAGAGTAACACGGGGCTATGCCGGCGAGGGGAGACTACTTGGATGGGCGTACCCATTTGCTGACGCATTTGTATGAGAGGTCGTCTTGGATTTCCATGACATATGCGCCGTAGTCTTTTGCGAACTTTCCGCTGTTTTCTGTGACGAGGCGTTCTACGAGTTTGATGCGTTCTTGTGCTTCTTTTTTTGTTGGGTATGAGCGGTATGCGCGCCCTTGGTTTTCCCATGCGGAGATGACGATGTATTCAAGGTGTTGTGGTGCGTGTTCTATGGTAGCCCCGTTGGAGAGTGTGAATGTGGCTGTTGGTTTTACACCTTTTTTGGCTGTTCCCTTTATTTCCATGTTCTAAAACTATCACAAATAATTTTCTTGTCAAACACTTGACAAACGCTCATTACGGTAGTACAATGAATGACATGAACACCACCACACTCACAGAAAACGCAGAAGCACGAGGTTATGAGCGAGGAGCAAACGACGCACTCGCACTCGCAGAGAAAAACGACTTCCCTCTCTCAGGAGAATGGGCGGGCGAAAGCATAACCGAACTTATCGGTGACCTCATCGCCAAAGCAGAGAACGACGAACATGGTCACGAAATCTGCATGGCATACGAAGAGGGCTACTCGCTCGGCTATGACGACACAATCGTTGAGGAAATCCTCAGAATGAAAAACAAGGATTAGGAAACCAATGAAAAAAACATTTACAGACACAATCGGGAAAAAGTGGGATGTCACACTCACGACCAAGTTGATCAATGGCCGACAAGAAATTATGTCCGTCAAAATTGAAACGACTGACTCATCGCCCGTCACACGAAGAGCACTGTCAGATATCTCACTTGAAGAAATCTTGCGCGATGAACTGGCAGTAAAGTTACCAGCCCTCTCACGGATACTAGAAAAGCGTGAAAAAACTTCACGGCAAGGGCGAGCACACTCTGATGACGACCTACAGGAAGTCGCAGAAATATATATGGCGGCTCATAAAGCACGAGTACCAGTACAGCGGGCAGTGGCAAATGCTCAAGGAATTACCATCTCTACAGCCGCAAAAAGAATTATGGCGGCTAGGGCAAAAAACTTAATACCGACTCGGTCAGGGCGAGGACGAGTTTGGCGCACAAATAAATCTTTCTAAAAGGTTGACAAACACGAGAAAGATCGCTATACTAATCAACATGAACCACGACCCAATCCAAACAGCAAAAAACATGAAACAAATCGACGGGGAAGCAACACCCAGCGACTTCATGCTCAGCAACACCATATGGTCAAACCCAACCGATGACGACCTCATCAATCTACAACTGTACAAATCAGAACTCTTTTGGGAAAACATGATCCATACACTCACCACCAATGAGCGAATCCCAGCCAAAGTATGGTTAGAGGATCGTCTGTGTGACGAATTGGGAGTCAGCGAAGACACTCTCTACGACTATCTTGACAAAGGTATGCTCCTGATTACCGAAGACAGCGCATACGAAGAAATAGAAGTGTCCGACGAAGAAGTAGACGAATTCATCGCAGACAACCCTGAGATCATCAGCGTCCTAGACGACGCACTATTGAGCAGTATTATTCGCCACGAAGAAATATCCGAACTAGAACAAATGTTTGAGGCACAATGATCCACCTAACCCTCTACTACGACGCAGACAAGAAAGACATCAACAACAACTGTTGGTGCGTAAAGTTTTCCAACTCCAATACTGTCTATTGCTTCCCCACTTTGGTTGACGCACAGATGTACATCACTGAAAACTCATGGCATTTCATGCCCGATGTCGCCAAGAAGTAATGGAATACAAACCGTTCCTTGTGAGCGTCCACGAACGCTACACATTCTACGGGGCTACGGTACGTTTCCCCGACTGCTTCATGGAAAGACTGAACGAAGAACGCCCTGAACTTATTGAACGATTACGGAAAACAGGACGCAAAGTTCGCAAACGAAACGGACGCACCGAAATAAACACAGAAGTGTGGAGTTTTATTAAAGATGTGTGGTGAAACAATTTCCTTTCCGCCACCGTCACACATAGCCGTTATATAAAACAATCTTTCACCCCCTTAAACCCCGGGGCTGTGCCGGCGCGCGATGCCCGCTGTCAAAAAACGCGATAACAAACCCACAAAATATTTCTAAAAAAGACTTGACAAACGCTTGACTTGTTGATATACTAAACAGCATGAACACAAACAGAGAAATCTACGGACTTGGCGAACTAGCAGACGGAATCCTTGATGGATATTTCATTCTCTGCTCGCCAGCAGAAGCAATCGGATTCGCAGTCGGAGAGTTTCTAGAACGCCCTGCGGACAACCCCTTCACCTTCAACGACAAAGTTATTACCGCCAACGAAATGTTGGAAGCAGTTTCCGAATTGCTCACCTACTTTGAGGACGCTAACGCATGGCGCGCATACGACGACAACGGAGAGACCGTCAAAATAAACAGAGCAGGCGAACTCATCGCTCGTTACCCTCGCTCACGATTTGCCCGTCGCAGAAAGAAGTAAGCAATGGGATTCATTGCAGGCGGAATCATTTACGGACTTGGAAAGCGAAGCGGACGCAAAGAAGCCGAACGCAGACAACCCAAACCCGTCGCCCGTCGCGGGAGCCCCGAGTGCGTGGACTATGAATATTGCGAAGCAAAAGGCGAGTGCAATATGGAATGTACATTTGACGAGTAGTGTGCCATCAGTCACAGACATAAAAACTTGACAAACCAAGATCATTACGCTAAACTAATCATATGAACACCACCGCAACCTGCCCTGAATGTGAACGAGTATTTGACCTCGCCGATGACACCGATAGCGCCGAATGGCACTACGGACACGACTGTGAGGAAAAGTGATAGATATCCCCGAAGGCTTCAAATTCCGTTTCTCTGTCACAGCAGAAATGCGAGATGGACAACTGTGTTTCGCCGTACACTCCGACACATCTTTTGATCAACCCATTTGGAACGGTAGCGATTCCGTTCCGTTAGTTACATCTATCAGTCTCGCCGAGAGCCATAAAGAAATTTATGAAATTCTCAAACAAAAGGTTGACAACCTAGAAACCAACTGATAGGATAACAACTATGAAAACCACCACAATCCAAAAAGTCATCAAACAAGCATTTGACAAAGGCATAGAAATTGGATCAGCCGACGCATACCTCGGAATGTTCTCATTTGAAGATTGCGTTCCCGAAGAAATCATCGCCGACATCATCACCGTCGGAAAACAATTCAAAAGCGACGACCCCTACGACACAGTAAGCGCAGAAGAACTCTGCGAACTCTTTGAATTAGGATACCAAGTCGGATACAACCGCATGACAGACGCAAAGGAAAACGCATGAGCGACATGACATTCTTCATCATCGGTAACACCGTGTTCGCACTAGGTTGCATTGGCGCAATCCTTCCACTACTCATCACAAGCAGAAAAGGACAGAAATGACCACCACCATTGACATCACATGGCACCAACCCGACGAACGATCACAAGGTCGTGAAGACTCCGCATGGTACTCATACTCAGCAGACCACCACGACATCGTGGCAAGCGTCAGCAACGGAGAACGCACCATACACATTCACGCCGACGGAGAAGTACGAGTACACCTCGCCTACGACCCAACCGATTGGAAAAAAGGACACGAAGTCATTCGCTACTGTGACCAATGGAAACAATACGGCATCAACAATGACATTGATATCTACAAGATGTCAGAAGAAGGCTCTATTGAATGGATCAACAACTCATGGTTTGACCTCTACGCCGACGATCAAGGTTGGGCAGACTCAGTACAACACACTCTCAGCGACGCTATAGAGTCAGCGGTAGAACTACTCTCCGACAGCGAGGCATGGGAACAATGAAACCCGAACTCATAGAAGAAGCAAAGAAACTTGCTATCGCAGGAGCGACCTATCAACAAATAGCAGAAACGCTAGGAGTAGGAGAAGATGGTTTGGGGCGCATACTCGGGACTACGGGGGTGCATCGCGACATCAGACGAGAGCGACACAACACGATCTACGCAATGAAGAAAGAAGGCAAGCCAACACAGGAGATCGCACAAGCAGTCGGTCTCACCGTGCAGACAGTCAAAGGGATCGTCGCTAAGCAACGCAACTACAGAGATCATTCCTACTAAACAATTTTCCAAAAGACTTGACAAATAGGCAATAGTCCGATATAATATAAACAACACCACAACAAAGGACAACCATGACCACCGAAACAGAAAAAGAATACTTGAAAGGCGACATCACCGCCATTCGCATCTTGGACAAAGAACTCCATTTCTTCTTCAAATCACCAACAGGCGACTCAACAGATACAGGCACTCTGATTATGCCGTGCCTTAACAAAGCACAAGCAACCGAAATCGCCCTGCGTTACGGCGCAATGTTGGGACTCCCCGCCAGCCACACCATCTGCTGGGAAGACGACATCGCACGACAAGCCAGCCATTGGGAAGGGTTATAAAACCAACCCATAACGGGGCTCTGCCGGCGCACAGTGAGAGTGATATCCTCTAAAACATGAGGTATACAGTCCACATTGCTTTTGAAACCGACAGCGAACCAACCGATCTAGAGTTGGGCGATTTGTTGACGACTGTTTCCGAGAACTTTCAGCACCCCACCATTGAGAGCCCCGACGGTGACTTCGTTCCAGCCGACTACGCCATAGATACATACGATATAGAACTGTATGACACCAAAGGTAGGCGGGTGTGGCGTTATATGTATGGCGAAGATGTGCCTGAGGCACTTGTTGTTGAACACGCAATGATCATCACACCATTCAAAAGAGATGATGAGGACTTGTTTGAGTCTGTGTTTCCTCTTGATGATGAGGTTGCGGTTCCGCCTGTTGATGACAGCCGGGACTGGCGGGTGCTTTTGCGCCGTTTCTTCGGATTCTGATTTTCCTTTCCACCACCGTCAAAGGTTGAGGAACACTTATATAAAGTTTTGGGTCAGAACAAAAAATTTCATTATGGGGAGAGAACGGTTGCACGCCCTCTCCCCACCCTGCCACGATGGACAAGTATCACTAAGTTGATTGAGAACATTCTACAGGCCAACTACGCTAACAGCAACCTTTACTACCGTGACATATGACACAAACATAAATGGTGGAATATCCTAAAACATCTGTATACTGACACACATGGAAAACGAAATCATCACCGAACAAGACAACATAGAACTCTCACCAGCAGTCGCTCTCGCTCGTTTCCTCGCAGGGACGCTCGTAGACGGTTGCTCATGCGAAGAATGTCTCTCACGCCGTGACACGATCACCACACTCGTCATGGGACGCAACGCCATTGACATGACAGCACTCGCCAAAGCAGTCGCCAACAAATAAAACAAATCTCAACAAATCACTTGACAAACCACCACTAATAGACTAGGATACTTCTTATGGAAATCACCATCACCTACCGCCCATTCGCAGGAACAGTCACAGCATGGAACGCTCTAGACGACATCATGTCAGACCTAGACCGAGAGGACATCAAGCGTGTCTACCAAGACGGCAACGACGACGCATGGTTCGTCGCAATGGACACACTCAACGGTCACTTCCACGCCATCACAGTCCTTGACTGCCACGGTGCTGGCGAAGGCTGGAACTTATTTCTCTCCGAACATCTCAACGACGACACCATCACAACCATCTACAACCAAATCACCGAATGGGACACACTCACCCCACAAGACTCGGACACACGCACACTCGTCAGCGCAAGTTACAAAACCACCATCACGGTGAAATGAACGAGCCGCCAGACGAAGAACTGTGGGCAATGGTCGCAGAAGAGATAGCCCGCACCATAGAAGCAGAATGGCTAACCACACTAGAGCCCGCCGAATAACTAGTGACATTTATTATAAACAAAAAAGTTGCTTTTTCACTCAACACACGATAGAGTAATCATCATGACAAACATCATTGAGTTCATCACAGTTCCCATCGGCGCATTCCTATTCGTAGCAATACCCCTACTCATGTGGGCAAAGAAAGAAATGTGGGACTAACCCACCCACAACCTGTGGACAAACCTGTGGATAACCACACCACAGTCCCGAACACACGTTCGGTCAAGCCCGCCAAACGGGACTAAGCCGGCGAAGCCACCAGAAAACTCTGGCCGCTAACGCTTACGCATCAACGAAAGACTCAACGCCGACAATAACCGCCTCGCAGTTCTCGCACTCATCATTGTACGGGTGTTCGTGCGCACCGTTCCAACCTTCATACGCCCGACCGTTATCCCGACACCACTGCTCATGACACCAGTCAGAACAGAACGGAACGAGATCAACTAATTGGCCTTCACTGTCGTTTATTTCGTAGTAGTGTGTCATGTCAATCATTATAGTAGCCAAACAATAAAATAGCAACTTTATCCTATGTGACATTTAACACAAAGAAAAAGGTTGACATTCACCAAAACACTTGCTAGACTAATCATTATGAAAACCACCACATACTTCACAGACATGGTCAAAGGCATCATTGCAGACGCATACGATGCAAGAAACATCGGAGAATGGCACGCGCTATTCAACTGGTACGACGAAACAAAGAGCGACAAAGTCGCCCACGATACCTTCGCAGACATTCTCACCACACGAGTGGTTGAAGCAATGGCAGAAATCTACAAAGAGATTGAAAAAGAAATCCGAGATGCCGACGAGCAGGCTCGGTGGGAGACCCGCTACTGGCACGAGCGTGACTACGGCGGTCGCCTCTAAGGGAGTGTGACTCGGGGCCGACGACCTGTCAAGTCGTTGGTTAAATGAGGTGAGTACCGAACACTTGATGCGAGCCGAGTGGACAGTTATGCTGTTCACGATGAAGCCAGCCATTGTGCGAGGGAACGGCTGAACCCCGAAACACCCTGTCGCCCGGGGCTAGCGCGCCGGCGCACAGTCAGGTAGAATCTCTTTACTGTCTCAGTGGCGCAATGGATAGCGCAACAGACTTCTAATCTGTAGGTTGTAGGTTCGACCCCTGCCTGAGACGCTTATCGGATCAACGATCCCATGAGAACAATGCCCAATAGAACAGAGTTCCCACGAAGATCGTCAGTCCCGCTGTAGTAGCGACGCGAGTGATTGTCCATATCAACGACATGATCAACGCTCGCTGACCATGATTGAGTCTTGGTCAATGTTACGGTCGTTTGCCAAGTTGCTGAGTTGGCGGTTGAGTGCTGGCTCTCCAACGACATGGATTTGTGCGCCGTTGATTCCGACCATGAGTCGGGAGTCGTGACGGTTGTAGGTGATTGTGTACTTCATTACTTCTCCTGTCCTCTGATGATTGCTTCAATGATGGTGGTGTTGGTTTCGTGGTTACCGACTTGGTGGTTTTCAATGAGCGTGTTGAGTAGTGCTATTGGGCTCATTGTGTGTTCTCCGCCGTACGCCCATACGAGGGTGACGAGTTCGGTGTTGAATTTGATTTCTACGGGTGTGATGGTTTCGTTTGTCATAAGTATTACTCTATCAACACTTTAAGATAAAAGCAAGTCTATTCTATGTGACATTTATCACTCACAAAAAACTTGACATTTAGAAACAGAATCACTACACTACTACCTATGAACGAGATAAGCATAAAGCACCTGACACTTCGCACAAAAGCCAAATACGGTTGGAGTATGCAGTTCAGCGAGGCATACTGTCTAGAGCGACACCTCAACGGTGTGAGCCACGAGCGAGCATTTCGTAACGCAATGAATAATCCATTAGTACGATTAGGGGACAAACCAAAGTGACATCAAGCAATGTAGACCTACGCAGTATCCCTGAACTCGTCAGAGACTTACTGGACAAGGAGAGTCACGAGGAAGACGGGGCTCTCGCATCAGTTGTGCGCCTCGCATACTACGACCTTGACTACTTCGCTTATATTCTCGTACAGACTTGGGATTATGTGGAGTCTAAGTTCGGTGACGCAGATGTCCATTGGGAAGTCTCGCTTTGGTACGACTCACAGCAGAACATCAACCCCGTCATGATTTGGGATTTCCCTGAAGCAAAAAATGATGTCATGCCCTACATCGCATCGGGAGAAGCAGTAGAGAAACACATCAAGTACGTGATGGAATACACAGCCGAAAATAACGAACTTCCGTAGGTAATAAAAATAGTCTGGGGCGCAGCCCCGGGAACTTATCCACAGCCTTATCCACAACCTGTGCACAACTACGCGCGATGCATGAAACTTTTCCACATGACAAACAACACGCGCCAAAAACAAATGTCACATACAAAAAAGGTTGACAAAAGGTTGCAACACCTATAGACTAATAGACATGAAGTCAACACGCAACGAACCAGCCCAACAAGAACCAGCAGACGCAGACCTTGAAGCCTGCCCTATGTGCGACAACGATATGAGAAGCGGATATTCACCGTTCTGCTCAGCGGAATGCCGAGGAGCATATGTCCGAAGAGCAGTCGCCGAGGACGAAGCCTACGCACGAGAAGCGTGCGAAGCACGAGACATTGCACAACAGGAAGAGGAAAAATAATGGAACAGGAATACGACGCAGAAGGCGAAGCCTACGGAGAGTTCGTCATGAACTGGGTCATGGGCGGTGGGCTCGCAAGCGACGCACCACAAGCGTGGCGACAAGAAGTTCTCGGAGAAGAACCCGTGCCTTACTACATGAACATGACACCCGAAGAGCGTGAGCGAGACAACATCCGCTTTGAAATGGAACAAGAAGGGTGGTGACCCCACCCAAAACTTTCTTAACAAAAACTTGACAACCACCACAACAACTGATAGGATAACACGATGACCAACGAACAACTGATTAAACTAGTCAACGACACCAGCCTCAACCTGATGAACGACGGCGAAGGCGACGGCACAATCTGCCATTGCTACGACGACGACGACATCATTGAAGAGTTCAGTGGACTCACAAAAGAACAAGTGATCCGCAAAGTCCGCAAGATGGACAAAGCAACAGCCGACCACTTCAACGAAGTCCGCATGTGGTCAGGCGAATACAAAATGGTTGACGGAGTTTCAGTCTCCGCCTACGAAGCGGAACGCTAAACCTCAAACACCTAATCCAACTTATCCACAGTTTCCATAGAGGGCTGTGGATAACTTGCGGGGCTGTGCCCCGACCCCGTTAGGGACAAGCAGTCCCGTAGCGCGCGACGAGAGCGCCCCTATCAGGGTATTGCCCCTATCAGATCGTGAAATCAAAGATGTCATCGTCAGTGGTCAGCAGACGAGTAGCAACGATTTCGCCCTTGACGATCTTGACGAGGCGATTTTCCTCACGACCGTCAGCGTAGACGAGTCGCTGGGACTCAACTCGGTCACCGTCATTACATGGGTACTGAGCCCACACGCCCCACGGGCGACAGTCGCAATAGACGCAACGATCATTCTCAGGGTCAAACGAGTGGGTCTCGTAGTTGGCTTCGGCTTCGGCAGGCGTACCCGTGAATGGGAGAGCCTGTCCCATTGTGCCCTTGATCGTGAATTCTGTGGTGGTTTCCATAAGAGATATCCTATCAACTCAAACAACATTTGTCAACTTTTTCTAAAAATATTCCTGACATAACTCAACCCAACAATCCTTATAGAGAAAAGAAACCAAAAAAAGTTTCTGACACCACGCACATTTTCTCTCACTAGGAGCGTTATATAAGTATGAACATCACCACCACCAAATCCATCAAACAACTCTCACGCTACGAGCGCAACGAACTCACCGAGACACTCATCAAGAAGTACGGCATCACACGGGGCTTACAAATCCTTGAACTAGCCGAACGCATAGACCGCAAACGCAAACACATCAGCGCAAGCAACGCAATCAACCGATCGGTGGAATGGTATCGTCGTCTACGTGACTGACCAGCCCACGGGACTGCGGGCTCGCCCCAGTCGCGCTTCGCGCCAGCCAGCCCCGAACACTTGTTCGTACGCGACCCAGGATCACTAAAAATAATAAAAATATTCCCGTAAAGGTTGACAAAATAGAATATTGCTGATAAGATATCTCTCATGACCACGATAAAAGAAATCAAAGAATGCTCGTATCCGACAATGGCACGAATTCGGAAATGGGATTTTGAATCACTCACCTTCACCGAACTCTGGTTCGGCACTCACGCAGAGGCTCTGCGGTACTACAACTCCAAGCGTGACAGCGATAAGGTTTTCCTCTCGCCAATCTTCATCGCTGAAGTCCAATAACAAGGAATCACTAAACGCCCCCGACGAAAGGTGGGGGCTATTTTCGCCCCAGGGTTTCGCCCGCCCGCCAGCCCCGAACATCTGTTCGTACAGTGATATCACCCCCGATATCACCCCGCACGGGGCTACAAAAGAGGGGGTATCACTACCCCCCAATTTGTCATTGTTTGTGTAGTTACATAACCCCTGCGTGTGGGCTATAAATTTTCGCCCTGCGACCTATGCGCCTGTCATTTTCTGTCCAGCGTGAGCGAACGCAATAAAGTCCTTCGCGCTGTATCGCCTGTCTCGGTACACGATAAACGGCTCGGAGTGATCCTGTTCCCACATAACCATCGGAATGTCGTACTCATTGTCGCCTGCGGGTACGCCGATCATTATTCCGTAGCCCGTGATATCACCCGTGCAACCCGTTAGGGCATCAAAGATGATGCGGGTAGCGTAGGAGTCGTCGTGGAGACGCCCCGCTTCGCTCGCCTTCTGTAAACCGTTGGCGAGGAGTGTGCAGATGTTGTGACCTTCCCAGTGTGTGTAGAAATAGACGGGGGTCGGACTGATGCTCTGAACGATGCCGATATGTCCTCGTGAACCCATCAGAGAACTCCCTCTACTGCTTTGAGCAGTGCGCTCTCGGATACTGACGCTCGTGCGTATACGAGGCTCGTGATGAGGCTCTTGCGTTCGGCGCAGGTTTCGCATACGCAACCCTCTACCATTGTGCCTGCCAAGAATGTGGCGAGGGCAAGGATTGGGGAAGCGATGGTTTCTGTGGTGGCTGTTTCTGTTTCCATATGAGTTACTCTATCGTCTTTTTCGCTATGATGCAACTTTTATCGTGTGACATTTTTAACATTAGGATAACTTGACTTATAGGTTAGAACTGGTTATAATGCGCGATCCATGACGCCGGCACAGAAAAATCGCTAGTCTAACTGATTGTTATGATAAAAGCAACCTTATCTTATGTGACATCAGACACACAGAAAATCACTAAAACCTATTGACTCCTAGCCTAACGGGTGTATAATGGAGATATGAAAATCACCACCACCACAAATACGGTCACAGTAGATTGCTCAACCAGCGTAGCGTTGGAGAGCCTGAACATCATCGACGACTCCATCGTCATCGCTCGTTTCAAGAGCAACACAGAGCAGACATACATCTACACAGTAAGCGAGGGTAACCTGCTCGCCACACTCGCCAACTACGACTCAGCAGGCAAGTTCCTCAGCCTGTTCGTCAAGCCACTCGCCACCTTGGTGGTCAAGAAGTCCGCCGACGGAAAGGCAGTAACACTCTGATGGAAACACTCAACCATAACCTAAGAGTTCTCTTTGAGCCCGTAGAGGACGCTCTAGAGGACGCTCTCCTCATAGCGTTTGACGGTTGCCACAAAATGTATGTGGCAATGGACGATGAACAGGCAGATTGGTTTCGTACCAACTACAACGGCACAAGTTGTACTGACCGTACCTTCACGGGAACGCCCAAAGAAATGTTGGACACTCTCCTCACTTGGTGGGACGAGTCCTGTGGACTGAAGTTCATCAATGCAGTCACCACCGACCACGAAAACCCGAACGCTGGTTTCGTGAGTCTCATCTCGCAAGATGACGCTTGGAACTACGAAAAGACACAAGACGAATACGACGAGGACGAGGACGACGAATGACAACCTTCGCAACCATCTACGCAGGCAAAAAATACAAGACACCCAAAGTCGGCTACCTCATGCCAGCACGAACACGCAAGTTCCACCGCTACGACACTTGGGTCGCCTACGACACACAAGGCGAACTACTCGGCGTACGGGGCTCCCGAGCCGAAGCAACCAGCCTCGTCCGCATCAAAACAGGCGTATGGCGATGACCCCATACACAGTCACCTTCAT
>Ga0208443_1000132_pt1 | contig 21365 bp, 11 predicted proteins | sample Colrivmet1554A02_FD_187662 | JGI IMG/M metagenome (GOLD analysis project Ga0208443, IMG submission 187662) | Estuarine microbial communities from the Columbia River estuary - metaG 1554A-02 (SPAdes) (version 2) | ecosystem: Environmental > Aquatic > Marine > Intertidal zone > Estuary | place... | reverse complement strand
AGGAAGTTTCGTTTCCCCCTTTTATTGGCTTTCTTGCTGGCTATGTTCAACCAACTTTCGGGCATCAATTTCATCTTGTACTACGCTCCTTCTATCCTTGAAAATGCGGGTTTTGCGAGCAGTGAATCCTTACTTTCTAGTGTGTCTTTGGGCGGTATAAACCTGCTGTTCACGTTTGTAGGCCTTTATTTCATCGATCGCTTGGGACGAAAACAGTTGATGTACATAGGATCTCTGGGCTACATCTTCTCCTTATGCATGGTGGCTTATGCCTTTTACAGTGGGGCAGCGCCCATGTTTACGCTAACGTTTATTCTCATGTTTATTGCCTCCCATGCGATGGGCCAAGGGGCGGTCATTTGGGTATTCATTTCCGAAATTTTTCCAAACTCCGTCCGCGGTGCAGGGCAATCTTGGGGTACCGGCACGCATTGGGTCTTTGCCGCGATGATCACACTTCTGGGCCCCGTGGTTCAAGAGGCCTTTCCGGAAGGCTGGCCGATTTTTGTCTTCTTTGCGGTCTGCATGATTTTGCAGCTTGGCTTTACCCATTGGATCATGCCCGAAACCAAGGGCAAATCCCTAGAGGAACTTCAGGATGACCTCCAAAAATGATCCAGTTTCTGTGTTTTGGGGAGGTTCTTTTTGATGGCCTCCCAGCGGGGCCCATGCCAGGAGGCGCTCCCTTGAACGTCGTGTTGCAAGGAATGGAAGTGAGCGTATACCGAAGATCTGATCTCTAGGCCAACCTATTCTTCGATTTGGGCATCTTCGATGACTTCGGCTTCCCCGAGGTCTTCGTCTTGCGCCCCGTGCGTGCCTTGCATCTGATGGGCCATTTGCCCAAGCTTTTTCTGCATAAAGCGCCCAAAGAGGTAGAAGCCCAAAATGACCAGGACATTGAATCCGGCATACACGTAGAATAGGGTCATGACCCAAGGAGACTGAGGGCTGAGAAAGAGTGCCACGGCCCCAGCCAATGCGATGCGGGCCGCCGTGGTAAGTAAACGGCGTGGGGTGATCAGCTTAATCTGACCTTGGAGTTTTTGAAATTCGGGTCCCATGGGGTGAAGGTACGGAGCCTACGTGCCATCGACCTAACCGGGATAATTCTGGTTTTTATTCCAAATGAGACCGTAAATAGGTCACGGGCACAACATGTACCCGGTTTGTACCCAATCGAAAATGGGGCGCAGGTACTTTACACTACCCAAAATCCCTTCAACATGAAACGCGTACTTTTTTCCGCAATCCTGACCTGTGTATCATTCTTGACTTTCGCTCAGTCCACACCCTATCCAACCCAGTTGGATTTGGAACATGCCACCTGGGTGGATGGTGATGTGTTGGTCCGATTCTCGGACGATGTCGAGGTGAAGTTCACCCCGGATCATCTATCTCATATCCCAAGCATCGATGCAGTTTTGGCGGATTACGTCATTACCGAAGTGGAACAACTTTTTTGGTTTCAGAAAGAGCTGCCGACTAAGGAAACGGGCTTCATGACCATTGGCGGTCAGTGGGTAGAGTATCCCAATCTGAAAAACATCTACCGTATCCACATTGAAGACAGTACGGGTGGTGGCGTTTTCACACTGATTTCTGCGCTGGAAAACCTCGGGGATGATTTTGTCAAATATGCCGAGCCTAATTACTACTCAGGGATTTTAGGAAATTACACCCCCAACGACACCCTGTATCCAAACCAGTGGAATGTAGCGGCTATTCAGGCAGATACGGTTCAAGCCCGAATGGCAGCCGATTCTACCGTGTCGGATACAAATATGGTGATTGCCATCATCGACACGGGCGTGGACAAGGACCACAGGGATCTTAAGAACAAGATGTGGGTCAATTTGGCAGAGATAAATGGCCTTCCCAACGTGGATGATGACGGCAATGGTTTTAAAGATGACAAGTACGGGTGGGACTTCATCAACAATAATGGGAATCCCATGGACGACAACATGCACGGTACGCACTGTGCAGGAATTGCTGCGGCCGAAACTAATAATAACACAGGTATAGCGGGAATAAGTCCAGGTGCTAAAATTATGGCTGTCAAAGTGATGCAATCCGGTGGTTATGGTGCTGCCGCAGATATTGCCCAAGGAATTTTGTATTCCGCTAATAATGGTGCCGATGTCATCTCCATGTCCATCGGTGGCACTGGAGTCTCTCAGGTAACCTATGATGCCTGTGCGGTGGCCTATGCTTATAGTTTCTTGGTTGCAGCAGCCGGTAATAATGGTAAATGTATTGGCCGTCCGAGCCCTCCGGACTATAAATGCCCAGATGGCAAAACCCCTCAACAGTTCTATCCAGCATCTTGGAGTTTTGTTTTGGGAGTAGAATCAAGTGCTCCATCTGGCGGAAAATCAGGTTTCTCAAACTATGACGAGGACGGCCCTATTCAGTCGGAATGGCCAAATTTGTTGAATTATGAGGTGCGTGCGCCAGGTTCTCAGATTTTAAGTACCATCCCCGCAGGAACTACAGGTGATGACAATCGCTATAAGGTGACACAAGGAACCTCTATGGCTTGCCCTGCAGTAGCGGGCGGCGTTTCTCTTTTGAAGTCGTTTAAGCCCACTTTCACGCATGAGAAAGTTTTCCTGTATCTGATCAAGACGCAGACTAACAATATTCAGCTTAACGATGCCATTGACTTCATACTACCTCCTGAACTTACATATGTCACGAATGAAGTAGTGGATACGTTAGGAGGGGATGAAGATGGCCGACCCGACGCGGGAGAAATAGTGGAGTTAGTGTTGTCTATTAAGAACACTGGAGGATACAACAGCTCTATCTGGGCCAAAATAGAATTGGACCCCTTAGAGAATCCAAACTTGGTCAATTTCATTAACCCCGTCAGACATTTTGGTTCTGCTTCTGAATATGCAGTGATTCAAAACAACTTACCAGACTCAAATCTGCTACCTTTTAAGTTCCAATTGGATTCCAATATTGCTAATGCTAGGGGAATAAAATTCAATATCACCATGTGGACGGCGGATTCCACGTTCATTGGATCCAAAGGATTTGAATTGACAGTGCAGAATGGTATTGAGTTTGGTGCATCCTACTATGCGGGAACCACAGTATTAACTCCCAATAAGTATTATCTGATAACTGGGAATACCCTTTTTGATACTTTAATCATTAAACCAGGGACTACTATTTATTGTGAATCAAGCGGGAGTATTGGAGCACATGTTATCACAGCTATTGGTAAGCCTGATTCATTAATAAGCATTTCAGGTGTACGTGGAGGATATTGGCTTGGTGTCATTGCATTGAGCAATTGGGTTTATAATTATGGTTATAATGCAAAACGCGATTCAAAGTCAATAATTCAATATGCTGTGATTTCTGATTATGCGTGGCAATATCCAGCTCCTCACATTTTCAGCAAGTTTTTCGAGGTGTCAAATGTCATAATTAAAAACTCAATTTTAGGGGAACATCTTCATGCAGATGATGATACGCCGATTGTGAGTGATTCAGTATATTTTACTGGTAATTGGATGTTAAATAATTCTGGTGTTTATTCAAGGGCTTCGAATTCAATTTATAAAGGCACAATTTCAGATGGATCTAAATGGCGAGCTTTCAACAATGTTGTACTAAACTGTCGATTAGTTGGAGGTAACAATTATGAATATAATGATGATTATTTAGTTGAAGGACATTTTAAAATAGATAATAATATATCCTCAGTAATTGATACTTCATCTGGAACAGATTTTATTACATATAAAACAATAAATTATATCGGAGGTCCGTATATAATGGAACGTAAATACGGGAATAATATCTACTCAAATTTTATGAGAAAATATACGGGCCTTAATGCGATTTTAAATAATACCACTTATTATTTACCTACTGCTTCACAACTCCTCAGTGGGGATGGTCGGAATGATGTCTACTTAAATTATACTCTAGCATCTGATGTTGTAGATTTTCGTCAGGGACCAGTGCCCCAATTTAAAGCACCTGGGGGATCAGTTACTCCAGTTTTCGAGGTGAAAAATTATTATTTAGGTGGGCAAAGCGAGTCTTATTTGAAGGATAACATAGTTGATTACTTTGACGTCTCTTCCTTGAGAGTTGTCGGTCTAACGAATTTAATGTCTTATCAAGCTTCCTCTGAACCACATGGTTACGTTCGAGACATCTTGGTAGACTCAAAATCCATTCATTATGCGGATAATCCTTATAATAACCTAGGAGGTGTAGGAATCATTGGAAACTCCACCCACAAATTCGAAGTAGTCTTTAATCGGCCTATGAATGTTAACAAGGCGCCCTTGTTGACGTTTGGTATCCGTGAGCCTTGGACTCAAAACATAGTAGCGGATTCTAGTTCTTGGAGTGCGGATAGTACCGTTTTTACGGCCTATACCACGATTACCCCGTTGACGCAGTCTGATGGCATCAATCGTGTATCTGTGCGCTTGGCAGAAGACAATGAGCATTTCCCATGTCCTACGGAAAATGTACGTTTTGAGATGCGTATTGCTTCCACGGGAAGTTTAAGTGCGGATTTTGAAGCTGTTGGTGATACTGGTGCGATTAACCTTACTTGGGGCATCCCTGAAGATGCAGTGGCAGACTTCCTTGGGACGAACATGTACCGGATTGATTCAGCCCATCTGAGCAATCCAAGCTTTGTTTACAATAAGATGAGTATTGACTCGGCTTTAGTGGATAGTACAGTATTGGCTGGAACTTGGTACGGGTATTACTTCAAGATTGTCCGCACCAACTTGACGGAAATGAATAGCTCGGATACGGTTTGGGCGCGTCCATGGCAGGGTAAGCCTGCAGTTACCACGTTGAGTCCGTCCAATGTGACGCATAATTCTGTCACGTTGCGAGGCAGGGGTAATCCTAACTACTTGGCTACACAAGTTCGCTTTAATTACGGATTGACGAGTAATTACACCACGAATACGACATTCCAGAACATCGGAAATGGGTCTTCGGGAGTGGTCAAGACGGTGAACCTTTCAGGCTTGACGCCGGGGACGACCTACCACTACCGGATAGAAGGCACCAATGCGGAGGGCACGAGTTATGGTCATGACTCAACCTTCACGACTAAGGCCTTCCCGACTCTGAATTTCCGCTACGATTCCACGCTGTGTTTGATGGATACCTTGAAGATTACCAACAACACGACCATTAGCACGGGATCCATGAACTATGCATGGGAGGTCCGCAGAAATGGCAGTTTGGTATACACTTCTGCTTTGGAGGAGCCGGCCTTCTATATGAACCAGGCGGGTTCATACACGGTGAAGTTGACTGTAAGTAGTGACCAAGCGGTAACTACGAGTAAAACGGGTATTCTGACGGTAGATCCCATTCCCACTCCTACGGTCACGGCTTCGGGAAGTGTAACACTCTGCCAGGGTGGTACGGTGACGCTCAGTGCACCTTCGGGGTACACGTATCTGTGGAGCAATGGTGCAACCACTCAGACAATCGTGGTGAGTGCGTCGGGCTCATATAGTGTTGAGGTTACCAATGCCAATGGTTGTTCGGGCACAAGCCCTGCGCAAAACGTGGTGGTTAATGCCCTCCCAACGGCTGCCATTACTTCGGCAAATTCGGCAACGAGTTTCTGTACCGGCAGCAGCTTGACCTTGAGCGCTCCAGCGGGTATGACCGGCTATCAATGGAAGCTCGATGGAACCACTATCAGTGGTGCAACGAGCGCTAGCTACTCTGCCGCTGCAGCAGGTTCGTATACGGTACTTATTACCAATGCGAGCGGTTGTACGTCTCTGAGTGCTGGTTTCACGGTAACGGAGAACGCCTTACCCACAGCAGCAGTGAGTGCCTTGTCTTCAACCACCTTCTGTCAAGGAGATAGCGTTGTGCTTAGCGCCCCTGCGGGATACACCTACCTGTGGAGCAATGGCGCTACGACGCAAAGCATTACGGCTTCCACGGCAGGTACATACAGTGTAGCGGTTACCAATGCCAGTGGATGCAGTGTAACAAGTTCACCTGTTACGGTAACGGTGAACTACATCCCCACGATGTCAGTCACCAATACGGGTGCTTTGAGCTTCTGTACCGGTGGGTCTACTACCTTGACTGCAGCAGGCGGTTTTGCCTCCTACCTGTGGAGTAATGGCGCCACGACGCAAAGCATCATTGTCAATGCGGCAGGAACGTATTCAGTTACTGGATATACCGCTGCGGGCTGTACGTCTCAGAGCAGTGCGACGTCGGTGGTGGCGAATGCCTTGCCGGTGGCCACTGTAAGTGCGAGTGGTACTACGACGTTCTGCTTGGGCGACAGTGTGGTGTTGAGTGCGCCTGCGGGCTACACGTACCTGTGGAGCACGGGCGCTACGACGCAGAGTATCTCTGCGAAGGATGCGGGAGTTTATAGTGTTACGGTCACGGACGGCAGTGGATGTAGTGCCACGAGTGCGTCAACGACGGTCAGTGTAAATGTTCCCACGCGTCCTGGGTTAACGGCGGGCAGTGCTACGACGTTCTGTCAAGGGGCGAGTGTGGTGTTGAGTATGCCTAGTGGGTATAGCAACCGCATGTGGAATACGGGAGCTACGAGCCAGAGCATTGTTGCGACGACCTCTGGCGACTACTATGTGATGGCACAGACCTCCAATGGATGTCAGGTGGTATCGGATACGATTACGGTAATGGTGAACGCCTTGCCTGTGGCTACGGCGACTACGAGTGATCCCACGACGTTCTGTGTGGGAGGCGCTGCGACGCTGCATGCCCCTGCGGGTATGACGACCTATCAGTGGTACAAGGACGGCATTGCGGTGGTAGGCGCTACGGACTCTACGTATGCGGCATCTGTGAGTGGATCGTATCGTGTACAGGTGACCAATGCCAGTGGCTGTGGACAGTTGTCTGCGGCACAGGTGATCACGGTGAATGCCTTGCCGGTGGCTAGTGTAAGTGCCAGTGGTACTACGACGTTCTGCCAGGGCGACAGCGTGGTGTTGAGTGCCCCTGCGGGTTACACGTACCTATGGAGCAATGGAGCTACGACGCAGAGCATCTCTGCCAAGACGAGTGGCGCCTACAGTGTGACGGTGACCAACGCCAATGGATGTAGTGCATCGAGTGCTGCCACCACGGTGAGCGTCAATAGCATTGTTACGCCTAGCATTACGGCCAACGGAGCGACGAGCTTCTGTCAGGGCGGCAGTGTGGTGTTGAGTGCTCCTAGCGGATACTCTAGTTACTTGTGGAGCACGGGTCAATCCAGCCAGAGCATTACGGTGAGCAGTGCGGGCAGTTACAGTGTAACGGTGACCAACGCTGCGGGCTGTACGTCACAGAGCAGTGCGACGTCGGTGGTGGTGAATGCCTTGCCGGTGGCGAGTGTAAGTGCGAGTGGTTCTACGACGTTCTGCTTGGGCGACAGTGTGGTGTTGAGTGCCCCTGCGGGCTACACGTACTTATGGAGCACGGGCGCTACGACGCAGAGTATAACCGTTACTTCTTCCGGTTCCTACCAGGTAACGGTGACAAACACCAATGGTTGTTCAACGACAAGCGCATCTACCTCCGTACAAGTCGCAACTATTAGCACACCAAGTATCACGGCCAATGGAGCGACGAGCTTCTGTCAGGGTGAAAGTGTGGTATTGACTGCGCCTTCCGGCTACAGCTATCTATGGAGCAACGGTTCAACGGGATCGAGTATTACGGTCACTTCGGCAGGTTCTTACACGGTAACGGTCACCAATGCTGCGGGATGTTCCGCTACTTCGGCTTCAGTTGCAGTAACGATTGATCCATTACCAAGTGTTACGGCCACGGCACAAGGTGCTACGACCTTCTGTCCAGGGGACTCCGTGATGCTGATGGCTAATCCGGGCTTGAGTAACTATACCTGGAGCAACGGCCAAACGGGTCCTTCTATTTGGGTATACCAAGCGGGGACCTACACCGTAGAGGCTGAAAATGCCAATGGTTGTGTAGGCCAGAGCAACGCCATTCAGGTAACGGTCAGTCCTGTTCCGGCCACTCCAACGGTGTACTATTCGAACAACGCCAACTTGCTGATTAGCTCGGCTCCAATGGGCAACCAGTGGTACTTGAACGGAGTAGCGATACCTGGTGCGGATTCCACCACGTGGTACCCGACTCAGAATGGCATCTATTCGGTCATTGTGACGAATGCGGCCGGATGTAGCTCAGAATCAGCCCAGTTCAACTATGTCAACATTGGCACGGATGAATGGCTGCGTGCGCAAATCAAGCTGTACCCCAACCCCAACGATGGCAAGTTCCAAATTGCCTACCCTGCGGAGATGGAATTTGAGACGGTGCGCGTCCTGGATGGTGTAGGCCGAATCCTATATGAGGGCAAAGCCGAAACTAACCGCGTTGAACTGGATCTAAGCAAAGAAGCAAGTGGTCTTTACCGAGTTGAATTGATGGGCGCCAAAGGCTTTATCTATCTGCCGGTGACGATTCAGCGATGAAGCAATTCATAGCAGTCCTATTCCTCTTGCCCGCGACGGCCATGGCACAAAGTGTCATGGCCGCATCGGGGCTTTACTTGACGAATTTCCAAGTCAATCTCCAGTACACAGTGGGCGAATTAGCCATTCAGACCTACGAGCAGTCAGGCTATGGAGTATTAACTCAGGGGTTTCATCAACCGGACATCTATGTGTACCCATCCAATGTGGGTATCATGGAAGCGTATCGTTCCATGGTCAAGGTCTATCCCAATCCTACGATTGATAGAATTTATTTGGACCTACCTGCTGAGCTTTCCCAAGGAGGAGGCTTCTTCTTCCTATTCGCTTCAAACGGTGAGTTGGTGTCCTCTGATGAGTTACCCAAGCCTTTGAGTTTAGACCTATCCACCATTGCAGCGGGGCAATATGATTTGGTGCTTCAGTTTGCATTAGGATCATTGAGGTTCCGGGTGTTAAAAGTCAAATAATGAAAAAGCTTCTTCTGCTTGTATTTCTGCTTATTGGGTCCATGTTGTTTGCTCAATCACCCGCAGGCTTTAATTACCAAGTCATTGTGCGAGACGCTAATGGATTGATTATTAGCAATCAATCAATCGGACTGAATATAAAGATTCGGCAAGGGAATTTTTTCGGAACAGTCGTTTTTGACGAAAACTCATCCCACTTCACCAATGATTATGGTTTGATAAATCACGTTATAGGGAGCGGGACTATCATGGCAGGAAATTTGGGAACCATTTCATGGGAAAATGGTCCTTTTTTCATTGAGACGGGCATTGATCTCAACGGCGGAACGAGTTATGTGAGCATGGGGACCACGGAACTTGTTAGCACCCCATTTGCGATGTACGCTTCAAAGGCCGGGAACGTTTTTTCCGGTGATTTTAACGATTTGGTGAACATCCCAAATTGGGACACTTCCAATGTGAATGAAATTCAGCAATTGCAATTGAATGGAGACACACTCAGTTTATCTGGCTCCAATTACATCGTATTTGCTGGATTTACGGGTGACTTTAATAGCCTCATCAATGTCCCACCATTGGATACTAGCGTGACCAATGAGTTGCAGGCCTTGAGCTTGGTGGGCGATACGTTGAAACTCAGCAACGGGGGCTATGTGTTGTTGCCTCAGGGCTTTGATGGCCAGTACAGTTCACTCAGTGGTGTTCCTACGAATGTGAGTACGTTCACCAACGACGCGGGCTACCTGACGACGGAGGTGGATGGCAGCGTGACCAATGAGTTGCAGGCCTTGAGCTTGGTGGGCGATACGTTGAAACTCAGCAACGGGGGCTATGTGTTGTTGGATGGCCTCGGCGTTAATGGGTTAGATGATTTATCAGATGCTTCCCACAACCAATCATTAAACTCAATCGGCATAGGTCTGAATACCTTAACGAGTCTCACTACGGGGTATAACAACTTTGCCATTGGCACAAATGCCCTTAAAAATGTGACGTCTGGGAGTATTAACACCGCAATTGGTGACGGAGCATTAATGTCCAATACGACGGGCTCCCACAACGTGGCTATCTCGCAGGAGGCGCTCTCTAGTAATACCACAGGCGGAGGCAATGTGGCCATCGGTAGATTTTCTCAAATCATGAATACAACGGGTGGGGACAACACCTCAATTGGTTCCGAGTCAATGAACCAAAACCGAACAGGAAATACCAATGTGGCAGTTGGCCGCTTTGCAATGTGGTGGAATAGGTCAGGTGGTAACAATGTTGCTGTTGGGGCGCACTCCATGATGAATGCAAAATCGGGGAGTGACAATATTGCTATTGGCGCATCCTCCATGGCTGGGAATGGATCTGGGAATAACAATATTGCCATAGGAACCAATGCAAACATGGGCGACAGTGCACTAACCAATGCTATTGCCATTGGCAGCCAAGCTTTAGCTCATGCTTCAAATACCATGGTGCTGGGGAATTCCAACTTGACGGAGGTATATACACACGGGGGTATGCGATCAAAGGCGCTTCGAGTGAACGATTCAAGTGCATCCGATAATGTAATTGTCCAGTTTAATTCAAATACCAGAGGGGTGCTATTGCCTAGGATGACTGCAGCAGAAAAATTGGCCATTGCCACCCCGCCAAATGGATTGATGATTTATCAAATAGATGGTCAAACTGGCTTGTATTATGCGCATAATTCTGCGTGGCAACGAGCGGGAGCAGACACCAATGTGAACGATGAAATACAATTCATGACCTATGCGAATGACACCCTGACATTAAGCAATGGTGGTGGAAAATTATACGTGGACTTACAAGGGGCAAATGACATTAATGGTTTATCAGATGGCTATGCAGATGCAACTAATGTCGTACTCGGAAATGCACTCACCGCCCTCACATCGGGAACAAAGAATACGGTACTAGGGAAAGTGGCTGGGGGCAGTATAACCACGGCGAATGAAAATGTTTTAATTGGTTACGAAGCGGGGACCTCCATAACAGCGAGTCCTCAAAATGTCGCCATTGGGGTGGGCGCCTTAAAAAGTTTAACGGGGAATAGTGGGGGTTTTAATGTGGCCATTGGGTCAAATGCGCTTATGAGCCATCCAAATGGAGGTGAAATTGTTGCCATAGGTGCGGATGCGTTGAAAAATTCAACAACAGGGCAACACAACACCGCTATTGGTTCATACACCCTTGTCAATAATAGCGCTCACAATAATACGGTTGTCGGCTGGACGTCGGGGTGGAGGAATACAACTGGAAGCAGTAACACCTCTATAGGTGCCTATGCGCTCAGAGAGAATTACACAGGTTCCAATAACGTAGCAGTAGGCCAAGGGGCATTGTCGAACAATACAGTTTCTGGAAATACGGCTGTCGGTGCGGGGAGTTTACAGCAAAACACAACGGGTTCTTCCAATACTGCCGTTGGGTATGAAAGTTTGAAGAATAATTCGATAGGTGAGAAAAATACAGGAATTGGCTACAGGGCACTTACGTCAAACACATTTGGCCAGCATAATACAGCACTCGGTAATGGTAGTTTGTCTGCAAATACAACTGGGGTTGGCAATACAGCTTTGGGTGGAGATGCTTTGAGAACGAATTTAACAGGGAACAGAAACATTGCAATTTCAGTAAATGCGTTGATTTTTAACACCATAGGATCTGATAATATTGGAATTGGTAACGAGGCATTAAGAGAAAACACCACGGGCAATGGAAACGTTGCGATAGGAAATCATGCCCTGGGGTCATCAACAACATCAAGCAGTAATACGGCAATTGGCTATGGGGTTATGAGTTCATCAACTACCGCCCATTCAAACGTTGCGGTAGGATATAAGGCTATGGAAAAATTGACAACAGGAATTCATAACCAAGCAATTGGGTGGGGAGCCATGTGGAACGCCACCACGGGTGAAGCCAATACATCTATTGGTGTTCGTTCTATGGAAAACCTGACTTCGGGTAATCACAATATTGCCATCGGTAAGTTTACCATGTTTAAAAATGTCACTGGTTCTGCGAATATCATGATCGGAAATCAGACAGGATATCACACGAAAGGAAGTTCAAATACGGTTGTGGGCCATGATGCCATGGCATTCTTGGGTTCAGGTTCTGGAAACACCTCATTAGGCGCTGGCACCAGCACCCTAGACACCGCCATGTCCAACAGCACAGCCATCGGCTACGGCGCTGTTGTTAGTGGCTCCAATACCATTCAGTTGGGCAATGCCAATGTGAGCAATGTAAATACGGCTGGGATTATCACCGCCAAAGGAGCTGTTGTTACCGACAACACCACCGCAGGAGACTCGTATGCTTTAGGAGCACACTCTACCACAAAGGGCTTTCTGCCCCCGCGAATGACCAAGGCCCAGCGTCAGGCCATTGCTAGCCCAGTTGAAGGCTTGATCGTTTATCAAACCACGGGAGACAAGGGCATATACTACTATGACGGAACCAATTGGTATTGGCTCGGTCAAGGGACCTTGGCGAACTAATCACTCCACCACCACGCGCTGAACGCCTAAGCTTCGGCCAGAACTTCGGTCGTAAAGCTCTAAGAGGTACATGCCTGAAGCCGTGGGCAGGTCGGTGCGCAGGCGAGAGCCCTCCACAGACCATTGGCAAGGGATGTGTTGGCCCAGCAAATTCGTTACACGGAGCATGACGGCTTTGGGCTCCAGGCCTCGGGGTAGCTGCAGGGTGAGTTGGCCGGTCGTTGGATTGGGGTAGAGCGCCCACTGGAGTTCGGCCGACTCGTCGATTCCGATGCCACGGATCGTCACCGTCTTGCATACTGTATCGCTTCCCAAGGTATTGGTGACGGCCAAGCAAACCGTGTAGGTGCCATTTTGGGTGTAGGTATAGCTTGGGTTTTGAAGGACCGAAGTGTCATTGTTGAAGCCAAAGTCCCAATGCCAAGTAGTGGGAGAATTTGTGCTGATATCCGTGAAGGAAATGAGGGGCATTTGGGTCGTGTCAATGGTAAAATTGGCTGCAGGGAAAGGTGCGTTAGAGACCAGTAAACCCATGCAGAAATCCTCCGTGTACATATCTCGGTAATGGGCCCACGTACTGCCCAAAATCTCATAGGATTGCTGTGAGGTAGGGGGAGTTAAATCGCGGCCTATGGTGATGCCGGAACCGCCCATGTACCAGACCAGGTAGTAGCCCCCAGAAGTTTTGTAGAAAGGTGCATTGTTGAACATGACCGTGGTGTAGGACCCCACAAAAATGTTGCTCGGCTGGATGTACATGGAGTCCAAGAGCGTGCCTTGGGTTCCGCCTGGTCCATTGTCGTCGTACAGCATGACCGAACAGCCCACGGGTGTCGCAGGTTGGGCCGTGACGAGGAACTGGCAGCCGTTGATTTGGGCCGGGTAGACCGGTGGCTCAATGTAGACCCCAATGCCGCCGCCACCGCCGTTCCAGCTCAATCCGGTGCCATCCGGAATGCCGTCACTATAATCCAGGGTGTACTGTGTTTGGTTGGTGCTGACCGCTACAATTTTGGTCGTTTTTCGGTTGTTGGCGGCAACCATATCCCCGCTGATTCCGGATACGCGCGAACTCAACTTGAAAATCGCGGGGAATTGGGCCATAAAAGTGTTGGAAAAAGTCAAGGTCGTGTCTTCTCCAGGTTGAAGTGCAGGAACCGTTACCGATCCGTTTACGATAGGCGTTAGGACGGAATAGATGGTGTCTGTAGCCGTAAATGCAGGAAGGGCCTGGTTGCCAAAGTTTTTAATGTTGGTTTGGAAATTCTGCATGCTATTGACGGGAATGAAATACCCCCCATTCCGGTCATCCTTGTTCCAATTCACGCCCCCGTCGGTGACGGCGTAGGTCACCACTGAGGGGTAGTAATATTTGATGGCAAAACTGTTGCTCGGCACCACGTCGATGTAGTTTTGAAGACCCAGCGCACCGGTTACGTTTTCAATGCCCGTCACGCAGTCTTGCGAGGTCGCCCCTGCGGAGGAGAGGCTTTGGTAGTTGAATTGAATGTGCTTGTCGGCCTTGGTCCAAACGATTTGGAAGGAGTTGCTCCCACTGTAACCGGGAGCTGTCACGCTCCAGTAAGGCACATTGATGAAGCTCACCACCAAGGAGTCTTGGTTGGCGTAGAAATAGCACTGGGCCGGGTTGTTGCTTCCGGAGAAATTCAAGTCGGCCATGTGAGGGGCTAGCCAGTCGTTGCCACCCGCGGGGGAGGGCACGGAGCTGGGAAAAGGAGAGGCCATGTTGACGCCGTTAAAGCTGATGTAGCCGTTGCTGCCGATCCAAATTTGGGACACCGGATACCAATAGTACTGAAAACCAGCTGGGATGGGAAAGGGACCCACCACGTTGTCATCGGCCAGTCCTGTCACCTGATCGCCCCGGGTCGTAATGTCTACCCAGTTGTAAGAGGGCGGATTGCTCGTGTGGCTGCTGTTCTTCCAGGTGTACCCATAGGCATCAGGCCCTCCGGAAGTTTGAGCGAAAGAAGACGGGATGAACCACGCAAAAAAGGCCAGAAACAGGAAGAACTTCAAGGATTTCATACGAGAGGTGTTTGGGTTGCTTTGTAGAAAGGTACTCCAAAATTGCACGTTTTGATGCCCTTAAACCGGTATTAAGTCCCTCAGAACGAGCGTAAAAGAAATTCCAGGTGCAGGCCAATATTGTGGTACCTTTGACCATAAGTCTAAGCGCACGAATTGCATGTGCCCTATGGGCTTCAACATGCCATGCGCACACTCACCTTTTCCCTTTTCGTTGTGGCGGCTATGGCGGCACAAGCCCAAAACGCCCCTGTGGATTTTGAACCCAACGGTATTGGTCAATCCTGGAATTGGAAAGTCTTTCAAAATGGCTCAAATCCTCCTGTAGAATTTGTTCCCAATCCCGATCCAGACCCCAATGGCTACAATCCGAGCCCGACGGTAGCCAAGTATAGCGCCCTGTCTCAAGGTGCTCCTTTTGCAGGATGCGAAACCCAGCACGGCACCGACATTGGAACCTTCACGATTGACAACAGCAACAAGATCATTCGGGTCATGGTGTACAAAAACACCATCAGCGATGTGGGCATCAAATTGGTGCGCTTTGACAATTGGTCCTTAGGGGAAATCAAGGTGGCCAACACAAAAATCAACGAGTGGGAACAGTTGGAGTTTGATTTTTCGGACCACTTTGGATTGACCTATGATCAACTGGTGTTTTTCCCGGATTTTCGCGGTCGAAGCCAAACTGAAATCATTTACTTCGACAACATCTTCAGCGAGCAGTACACGCCTGTCCCACCGGCGCCAGACCCTGCCACGTTGGAGCTCCCTACGATTTTCAGCCCCAACAATGACGGGGTCAACGATTTTTACAAGCCCAGGATGAGCTTTGCCGATTGGGCCGAATGGGAAGTATTTACCCGGGATGGCCAACGTGTATTCTACGGCCAAACGGTAGAGGCATCATGGGACGGCACGGTGGGTGGTCGGCCTGCCCCACAAGGCGTCTACTTTGTGCGAGCGCGTTGCGGGAATACCCAAACGCCGGACACTCCAGAAGCGGCCACGGCAGTGCACCTGCAACGGTAAGAGTCAGCTTTTAAAGCTGCTCCCCCAGCAAGCTCATAACCCCCAAGTCTAGAGCATCCGAATACTCAAGGGAATGGTGAATTTCAAGCGTGTAGGCACACCGCTTTGAATCCCTGATTGTATAAATCTTAGAGAACGGACTGCGTCCATGGCGGCTTCCTCCGTTTCTTTCATGAGTCCACCCTCCATGCGCACGACTTGAATCTCGTTGACGGACCCATCTTTCTCTACGACAAAAGCGACCCATATGCGCCCTTCCAACATGGGTTCTGGGGTGTTTTTACGGACTTTCTTCGGTAAAGCTGCCCACTGGGCATGTTTAGCACTGAAGGCATCTCGTTCCACTCGGGGTATTTCAAAAGTTCTTCCAATATGGCGTTGAATTCCCTTCCAAAAACAGGCGTTGTACTCTTCCGTGGGGAGTAAAGGGTCACAACCTTCCAGCAAAGGAGGAATGGGTTCAACGGGGTCGACAATGCTGTCTTGCGCGTGCAAGGACCACACAGAGAGGATGGCCCAAACAAAAAGGGCGTACCGCATCAGTAATGCACGTTAATAGGCAGGGTGTAGCTCATGCGAACGGGCTTCCCATCGACATAGGCAGGCGCATGCATATCGGGCATGCTCTTAACCATCCGTATAGCTTCTGCATCCACCTTAGGATGCACGCTCCTTACGATTTTGACCGAACTGATACTGCCATCTTTCTCGATGACAAAATCCACAAAGACTTTGCCTGTTTGTGCCTTCTTTTCCTTGTTGGTGATCGCAGGAGGGACTTCAAAGTTGTTGACTAAAAAATTCCGGATGCCGTAGTTAAAGCAGTCAAAACGGGCAGACTCGGATTCCAAGGTTTCGCATCCAGGCCATACGGGTCGTATGGGCACGGCGAAAAATTGAAACGTTGTGTCGTCATCGCCGATAGCGAGAATTTTTTCACCCACACCTTGTGCATAAGAATGCAGGGAGAGGGTCAAGAGTACTAAGGCAAGGAGTTGTTTCATGGGTAGGGGTTTTTAGCGAATAGAAGGTAAAAAAAAAGCGCCCGTTGCGGGCGCTTTCTAGGAGAGTAAGGAACGGGTTAAAAGCGAACCCGATAATCCTCTAAAAAATCTTTTAAGGCGGAAATGTCGTCCATGTCGCGCTTGGCAAAATCCAGGCGGCGCGTGGCAGAAATCAAGGATTCCGCCATATCAAAATCACGGGCAAAAATGCAGGCTTCGATCAAGTTAAGGTACAAGTCGGGGGCCACCTTCTTGTTGATGCGCGCCTTCTTGTCGTCCATATCCAACTCCTTCAATGCACTCTGCCAAAGAGCGATAGCAGCCTTTAATTTTTCCATGCCTTTAGCTTCGTCGCTCGCGAGCTTTTCATAGCCTTCTTGTGCTGTGTAGTAGGCCTCCTGGAAGTCGCTGTAATCGACTTTTTTATCTTCTGGATTGCGAATGGTGATTTCGCGGCTCACGGGCACTAGGCCGTATTGATTATTGAGCCAAATGGAGGCAAGGCCCAAATTGCTTTGTCCCAGCGATTTTTCCATGGTTTCCTTGCTAGGCATGGAGGGGCTGCTTCCCGCCACAAAACCGGACTCATACTTCACATAGTTTTCGGTTCCTGCGAGCATACCCGAAAAAAGTACTGCGCCAGAGGCATCTTTTACAACGGCGGAAATTGGATGCTTGTGCATCATGACATACTGCGATTTGTATTCCTTGCGGGTCTGCTTGGTTTTCGTGTCGTACACGCTCGACTCTTTGGTTTCAACCGTGGGTTGCTGCGCATCGTAGCCATGCATGTGAAGCTCAATCGTAATGCCGCCATCAGCGCGGTTTCGGCCCTTAAGACTAGCAAAGCTTTGGTTGACAATTTCCGCATCAAAGAGGTACTGATGGTAGACGTAGCGCTTGGTGGGCTTTGCAGGGGGATAGTAGGGCGAAGGAGGGGTAGGCTTCTGATTTTCCAGCAATTGCTTTTCGATCAATTTGCCCGCGAGGGATTTGCTGTTCCAATCGGCCAGCGCTTTTTCATATTCCGCATAGCGCTGATCATAGACCGCTTTAGCCGCGGCCTCCACATTGGGATAGTCGGCCAAGGCAGCTTGATATTCTGCTTCTGCAGCCGCTTCTTCTCGGTCAATATCTGCCTTGTAATCAATCACCGTGGTGGATTGGAAAGGGGCCTCGCCCAACGTGGTTACAAGGGGCGGTTGAATGTAGGAAAAGGCGACCGTTTCTTTTTTAATACGTTGACCAAAAGATGTCAAGGCCAAAAGAACCAGCGACAGCATCAAAATCTTCTTCATGTTGGGGGTATAAATTAATGACTCAAAAGTACTCTTCTCATTCCTCAAAAAAGGCCACGTTGACGCAACCGAATAGGGCTTTGGCGCAGTGATTGACCGAGCAAACAGGCCCTCAACCACACTGTCGCCTCTTCAGGCGTTAAGTCGAGTTCCACCCCTGCCAAAATTGCAATTCCGGCTTGCTCTTAACCATCTGAATAGCTCCCCATTCTCATAAGGGTCGCGCATCCAGGTTCAACGAGATGTATGGCTCTGCCTACATTTTATACATCACGTTCTCCGTGTCATCGATTTCAGGGATCTCCATTACTTGGGTAAAAACCCCCTGTTAGCAAAGCCAAGTTTGCTTAGGAGGTGTTTCATATGCCTAGCACGAATAGGATGCGTAAAAATTTTTCTGATCACTTTAGGGATCAATCCTTGATGGAACGGATACCTAGCCAGATGTGCGCTATTTTTAGGTTCTCTCGTTCATTTAAGCTGCCATTCCATGCGATTTCTACCATTCTGCCGGTCCATTCTCTTTGCATCGAGCCTGATCCTTGTCGGCTGCAAAGAGCTTGTGCCTACCACGACCGTGCAGAATATTTCAGATGGGTGGCAATTCAAATCAAGCGAAGAAGAAGAGTGGGCGTCAGCTACCGTGCCCGGAACGGTCCACACGGATTTGATTCAGGTGAATAAAATAGATGATCCCTTCTATCGACTCAATGAGCATGATCAGCAATGGATAGACAAACAAAATTGGGTGTATCGAACGGAATTTAACATCGAGGCGAGCACGTTGGATCAGGAATTCCTGCAACTGGATTTTTACGGCCTAGATACCTACGCGAAAGTCTACCTCAATGACCAACTCATTTTAACGAGCGACAATATGTTTCGGCATCATGCTGTTCCGGTGAAAGGCCTGCTGCGGGAGGCATCCAATGAACTCATGGTAGAATTCGAATCTCCAATCGCGGCAGGACTGGCCAAGCATGATTCCTACGATTTCCTCTTTCCAAAGTCGGGAAATGATCTCGCGGAAATTGGTCAGGTAGAGGGGAGCAAGCAAGTGAGCATTTTCTCTAGGAAGGCAGGCTACCATTTTGGTTGGGATTGGGGTCCGCGACTCGTGACTTCGGGCATCTGGAAGCCCATCTCTCTCACGGCTTGGAGTGGATATAGGATTAAGGATGTGGCCATCACTCACGAACTTGAAAATTCGAATGCCCACCTGACCGCCAAGGTGGAAGCCATGGCGTCCTCCTCCATGAAAGACCAAGAGGTCTCCGCAGAAGTATGGATTGACGGCAAGCGAGTGGTCACCCAGCCAGTGGTGCTCCTCGAAGGCTCCAACACATTCAATCTGGATTTTGACATAGAAAACCCAGAACTCTGGTGGCCGAATGGACTCGGTGAACAACCCCTTTATGCCATTGAAGTGCGCTTGGTCGATGAGAAGTCGGTGGATTCAAAAATCACCAAAGTGGGCCTCCGAGACATCGAATTAGTTCGTGACCCGGACAGTATGGGAACCTCCTTCTACTTTAAAGTCAATGGGCACCCCGTATTTATGAAAGGGGCCAATTACATTCCGCAAGACATTTTTCTGACGCGTCCCAAATCAGAGGACTATACATTCTTGCTGAAATCCGCCAAAGAATCGAACATGAACATGATACGCGTTTGGGGCGGCGGCATTTATGAATTGGATGAATTTTATGCGCTGTGCGATGAATATGGATTGCTCGTTTGGCAGGATTTCATGTTTGCCTGTGCGGTATACCCTGGGGATTCCGCGTTCTTGAATAATGTCCAATACGAGGCCATCGACAACATCAAGCGCCTCAGAAACCATCCTAGTTTGGCATTGTGGTGCGGAAATAACGAGAGCCTTTCTGCCTGGGAGAATTGGGGGTGGAAGGAACAAGTGGCTCGAGAGGAATCGCAGGAAATAGCCGATTCAATTTGGCGTTCCTACGAGAAATTATTTCATCAAATTTTACATGAGGCGGTTACCACCTACGATGAAGGCCGACCGTATTGGACGTCCTCCCCATCCAGTGATTTTGGAAAAAAGGAAAGCTATGACAGCGGGGATGTGCATTATTGGTGGGTCTGGTGGGGCAAAAAGCCATTCGAAGACTACAACAACGCGATTCCGAGGTTCATGTCGGAATATGGATTTCAGTCCTTCCCGGAATTCCGTTCTGTTCAACGCTATACCGCGCCGAGCGACTATGATGTGTATTCCGAAGTGATGACCTCCCATCAGCGCTCAAGTATTGGAAATGAAACCATCGAGGAATACATGCTGCGCGATTTCAGGAAACCCAAAGATTTTCCATCGTTTTTGTACGTGAGCCAATTGCTGCAAGCGCATGGATTGAAGATGGCGATTGAGGCGCACCGCCGGCACAGAGACCGATGCATGGGAACGTTGTATTGGCAACTAAATGATTGCTGGCCCGTGGCTTCATGGTCGAGTATTGACTACTTCCATAACTGGAAGGCGCTCCAGTACCGAGTAAAGGAGGCGTTCCAGCCTTATATGGTCAGCCATGAAATTCAAAATGATTCCCTACATCTCTATGTGGTCTCGGATGAATTGCTTCCCAAAGAGGCGACCCTCAGCATGCAGTTGATGGATTTCTATGGGAAGGAATCGATGAATGCGTCGATGCCCTTTAGGACTCCCTTGGTGATTCAGGCCAATCAATCCTCGATCTATCATTCGTTGGACATGCGCGATATCGAAGCCCTCGGACCATTGAATACCATGCTTCTGAAGGTCCAGGTTCAGGACGTCGGAGGCGAAATACTTGCAGAAAATACCATCTATTTCACCGCACCAAAGGCGTTGAGCCTGCCGAAACCAAGGGTGAAATTTTCGGTTCAAGAGAACGAGGACGAATACATGGTCGTCCTTTCGACGGACCACTTGGCGAAAAATCTGCATATCACCTCGGAGCTGGTGGGCAATTTTTCCAACAACTTCTTTGATCTCCTTCCTGGGGAGTCAAAAATGGTGTCCATCCCGAAGAGCGAAGGGAGTGACCTGAATTCATTCAGAGCCTCCATCGCAGTACAAACTTTGGTCGATTCGTACTAAATCAATCGACTGAAGCGGGGTGACTTTGGCCGGAATGCCACCCCAACAGGGCACCATAGAAGGGAGGATAAGCAGTATCTTGATTCAATGATTAGAATCTTATGGGTGGCATGTGCCCTTATTTCGCTGAATGCTTCCGCCCAAACCCCCAGCTGGTGGGGTAAAGAGGTCGTTTCCACGTCCATGGCGGCAAATCGCCCTAGAGTGAGTACAACAGACTACAACAACGCGGTACTCATTTGGGGAGAAGGACCCCATTTGGTGGCAGGGGTCACCGCTGTCGGGGGCATTGGCGCCTTCATTCGGACGGACACCATCAATCTGACAGGGCAAAGTGTTTCAATTTCCTTTTGGCACGGACCGGAGATCGCTAGCCGCGGGACGGATACGGTCTACGTGGTG
>Ga0208443_1000128_pt1 | contig 21522 bp, 22 predicted proteins | sample Colrivmet1554A02_FD_187662 | JGI IMG/M metagenome (GOLD analysis project Ga0208443, IMG submission 187662) | Estuarine microbial communities from the Columbia River estuary - metaG 1554A-02 (SPAdes) (version 2) | ecosystem: Environmental > Aquatic > Marine > Intertidal zone > Estuary | place... | reverse complement strand
AGCCTCTCGACTAGGAACCCATCTTTTTTCATTTACCATATAACTTATAAATATATAGAGATTGTCTTTAAATAGCGAATGCTTGTATTGTAAAATTAATTAATAATATTTTTAGCTGTTTATAACCTTACAAGTATTTGAATGTAGTGATAATCAAATCACCAAAATTGAAAACTTACCAGCGTCTTTGCGAGAGTTTTGGTGTAACTACAATCAAATCACCAAAATTGAAAACTTACCAGCGTCCTTACAAGTATTTGAATGTAGTGATAATCAAATCACCAAAATTGAAAACTTACCAGCGTCTTTGCGAGAGTTTTGGTGTAACTACAATCAAATCACCAAAATTGAAAACTTACCAGCGTCTTTGCGATATTTTGATTATGGAAACACGATAAATTGGGTAGATAATATAGAATATGATAGAATCAAGTTTACACTTCTCTGGTATCATGGTACTAAAAGACTTCAGAAACGTAGACGTAGGAATACCAAGATGTCTTGTAGTATAATACAAGACTGTGTCAGAGATTGGATTTGGAAACCAATGTCTCGCGATTACCAGATTGGTCTGAGACCAAAATTGGATATGGAATATTTAAATGTATAAACAAGTCATATTGGTATTAATTTGAAACACAATAATGATAAAATTTACAAATATGATTCAATAGGTCTTGTATACTTCTATCCCCTTTGTAATCAGCAACAATAACACCAGAATCATTTACAAATTTAATAGTTGGATATCCTTGTACTCCAATAGCATTCGCCATTTTTGCATTCGTAATTTGCTTGTCTTCAAGAGCTAATACCTCAATTCCTCCATTTAGACGCTGGTCAAGCTCATTATATACGGGCTTAAATCTTGTACAATATCCGCACCATTGTGCCCAGACAAGTAGAATTGCAGGCTTTGATATAGATTTAATCACTGTACTATCGCCATTAATCATGATATCACTGGTTTTTAACTCTCTAATCATTACTTTACTCTAGAAAATAATTTTTCATACTGAAAGTTGGTTATCTATATACACACTCATTTCGTTAATTTTAAACTTATACAATCGTTTATATAGATTTACCCATTCCGAGTCATTTATTCTATTATAAGACTTCTTATATAATATAGATTCTATTTGACATCTATCATATTCAAAACTACTCCATGTATCTAATATGGCAACTTGGTTATTAAAACTTACCTTTTTCATTGTATATCGTAATAAAAAAATTTTGTACAGTGGCCATATACTCATCTAAAACTGAATTTAAAAAAATATACTTCTAATACGATAAATATGACTTTTACAAACTATTTAAATCTTTTCAGAGCAAAACAAGAAGAAGGTCCTACCCATCTATCTTTCGTAAATGGGAAATTTGTAGTTCCATTCAAGTCTTTTGAAAACTTTTATAAACATTATTATTCTACACTTGGTATAGAAAAGAGATATTTAATTGAAAAAATCAATGGAAAATTTAAGTTCTTTTTGGATATTGAACACAAGAAACAAAGTCTTGATGACACGTATATTCAAAAAATAGTGGATGCATTCTGTGAATCTCTCGGGACAAAGGATTATCTTGTATCTAAACGTAAAACAGAATCAAATGATGCCAGATATCATGTAACATTCTATAATACAATTGTAGGAACACAAGAAGCGCTTGACATAGTTTCAAAACATCCAGAATTTGATTGTGTAGACTCTTCAGTATACAAGACTGGGCTCAGAATGATTGGCTCTGGTAAAATAAAGGGTCAAACTGGAGATGATGACGTCTACCGTCTATACTCATTAGAGGATGGGAAATATCTAGAGTATATGTCACTCATTGATTTTTACAATACAAGCATTCTTTATGGAATAGACAATACGGCTTGCATCGTAGAAAAGAATATTGTATCGAAGGCTGTTTTAGACAATGCATCTCTTGAACTTTTCGAAACTATTAAAAAGTTTAATGTGACAGTTTTACCAGCAGACACAAAGTTGGTCTCTGTAAAAGAGCTTACTCCAAAAATAACAATATTAGTATCTACATTTGACACTTGTCCATTTGTTGGTAGAAAACACTCTAGAAATTCTAATCCATTATATATCATAAAAAATGAAAATGGGATTTTTTTAAAATGCCACGACTCTGTTTGCTCTGGTAAAAGGGTAAAATTATACATGACTGAATACACTGAAAGCGAGTACATTGAATATCTTCAAGAATCATTATCACTTACACATTTTGATGTGGCCAATCTCATTTTTCAAATGTTTAAAGACGTTTACCGAGTAGACACTACCAAAGCACCTGCCTGGTATAAGTTTGATGGAATTAGATGGAAACAAAATGATGACATTAACATTGTCATTTCCACAGAAGTATATACTGAATATAGAAAATACAGAGAGTCATTGGAAGATGAAGAAGATAAAAAATCAGTTACAAAGTTGATGTATAAATTGAAGGATAATTCATTCAAAAGTGCAGTTTTACAACAAGTTGTGTATCTTTTTTACAATCACGACCCAAAATTTTATGAGCGCCTTGATGCAAACGAAATGCTTTTGGGATTTGAAAATGGAGTGTATGATTTTACAACGTTGTCTTTTAGGGAAGGAATACCAAATGACTATTTGACATTTACAACTGGTTATGACTACATAGAAAACACTGAACACGAACAAGAAATCCTAGAAATGTTGTCTCAGATATTACCAGACAAGGACATTCTCCATTATACTCTTGTAACACTAGCTAAAGCGTTAAGAGGTCTAATTGATGAAAAATTCTACATGTGGACTGGAATATCTGGGGCGAATGGAAAGAGTACACTTGTAACATTCTTGGAATACACTTTGGGTGATTATATTACAAGCATCGATACTGGATTATTGACTACAAAACGAGGTAATCCAAGTAATGCAAGCCCTGATGTCTTTCGATTGAAAGGAAAGAGAATCTTTAATTTTCAAGAACCAGAGCATGATGATAAGATAAAGACTGGTATACTCAAACAATACACTGGAGGAGATACAATTGTAGCTAGAGATTTGTTTAAATCTTGTATAACATTCAAATTACAGGGTACAATGATTATGTGTTGTAATGACCTTCCGATTATAGAATCAGTTGATGGAGGTACATGGAGAAGACTTAGAGTTACAGAATTCAATAGTAGATTCTGCGAAAATCCAATCAAAGATAATGAGTTTAAAATTGACCCAGATTTAAAGAGAAAGATGAGATTATGGAAGGTAGGATTTATAAATATACTTGTTCAAAAATACAAAGAGTTCTTGAAAGACGGTCTCGTAGAACCAAAGGATGTAACCAAGGCAACTAATGTATACAAGAATGAAAGTGATAACTTTAGTGATTTTTTGGATTTGATGTATATTGAAGACGTGTCAGGACTAACAACAGTCATAGATATATACAATAAATTTTCTATTTGGTGGATTGAGAATTTTGGAAATGCGAAAATTCTTGATATAAAACAATTGAAAAAAGCATTAAAGACGAGATATGGTAGAGAAAAGGTCAGAAATGCCAAGAATTCCGGGTACGCAATTAGATATATTGGATAATTAACTAGCTTAAAATCTAGCAAATGGTAACACTGAACCAAAAATATAATCAATGATACTTTTATTCGAATTGTCCCTTACTGTATCTATCAGTTTTTCTTCTTTATTGTAGAGATACATCAAATATAATACAATACAAATTATACTTACAAGTATCAATATGTCCAACTTTTGCATTACTTTACAATACAATAACTCTATAAAATAATTCTAATTATTAGCATCATAAAGTGTATCTAAGTCAATATAGCATCGTCTAAAAATAATTCCAGTTATAGTGTATCTAGCTTAATATAGCTTCGTCAAGGGCGTCAATAATATGTAACGGTAATCTTTGAATAGTACCAGATGCATTCTTTTCGTAATGTAGAACTGCATTTATGAAATTTTGCCTATTTGTATGTGAATTAACCAATTCGAACTTTATTTTACCTTGCGTTCTTTTATAGTAGTCTAAAACTTCTTCAAGAAGGGCTTTAAATTTAGAGTCTAATGAATCATTTTCATTATTAGATGGCGTTTCTGATATATCACTGGACAAGTTTGATTCTGACAAGTCACTTTCAGGGTTATTTGGAGTTCTGGGCAAGTTTGATTCTGACCCAGAGACTGCCCCAGAGTCTGACCCAGAGTCTGAAGATAGTTCGGATAACTGGGTGTCGTCGTCAATATCATTGTTTAATTCCTTGAACTCCTTTGTATCTGTATACTTTATACATTCTCCTGTTTCACTGTCTTTGCGATGTCCTTTAGGGCATTTCAATGGTTTTCTACACTTTTTAGAGTTCGAGTCTCTAGTCTGTCCAGGTGGGCATTTTTCCAATTTCTTTGAACAACGAGTACTTCCCATGTGTCTAACCATTCCGTGAAAAGCACAGTTCTTTCTACATTTACCAGTAGCAGCATTCATCAACATACCTTCTTGACATTTTTTATTAGATTTGGACTTTGGAGATTTAGATGTGTGTTTTTTAGGTTCTTTAGTCTTATTCTCAGAAGATACTTTGATGTCTCTTTTGATACATTCTCCTGTTTCACTGTCTTTGCGATGTCCTTTAGGGCATTTCAATGGTTTTCTACACTTTTTAGAGTTCGAGTCTCTAGTCTGTCCAGGTGGGCATTTTTCCAATTTCTTTGAACAACGAGTACTTCCCCTGTGTCTAACCATTCCGTGAAAAGCACAGTTCTTTCTACATTTACCAGTAGCAGCATTCATCAACATACCTTCTTGACATTTTTTATTAGACTTGGACTTTGGAGATTTAGATGTTATGGGGAATAATCCACTTTCAGACAAATCGTCATCTGAACTTGCCCGTTCAGAATCTTCGCTATCGCTGTAAATAGGGACTGGCTCTGAGCTGTCAGCAAATTTATTCTGTTTTGGCGATTTACTTACATAACTATTATCACCTTCGTGTATCATAGATAAGACCCACTTTTTACGTCCATTTTTATCTTGTGTAACCGCCCATATATTACCATCATTGCCTTTTCTTTGTTCGTCAACTTTGTATAATGTTGCACTTTCAGATGGTCCACTCCACTCTTCCCAGTTTTTGGCAGCATCTTTTGATGTATACCATTTCATATGTTTTTTCAATTCAGGTATAGTTTCTTCCTTGAGTCTATCTAAAGATAAATCCTGATTCCTCCCAGTCTTTTTTTCCCAAGCTACTGTTATCTTTCTTATTAATTTTACCAATTCATTCTTGTTTAGTGTTTTGTACTTGACATTCGAATAAGGGTAAACAGGCATTATTATATTATAACATATAAAAAAAATCCATGACTTTAAAATTCAGAGTCTAATGCAAACTCATTATCGTCATTTGTTGAATTTACACGAGCTTTAGAGTATTCTGATACATCCACGTCAAAAAAATTCTCTTTTGTACCCAAACTAATGAGTTCCATGAATTCAAAGGGATTACTAGAATTGAAAATTTTTGAATATCCTAGTAATACCAGCCATCTATCACATATATATTCAATGTATTGACTCATTAATGTACAGTTCATTCCTAAAAGTGATACTGGAAGTGACTCTGTTATAAATTCTTTTTCAATATCTACTGCTTCTTTAAAAATTTCATGCACTGTTTCTTCGTCGAGTCTTTCGCAATAAATCTTGTATAATTCTATAGCAAACTCTGCGTGAAGATTCTCATCTCGACTAATAAATTGATTTGCTGTAGCTAATCCTGGCATTAATCCTCTATTCTTTAACCAATAAATAGCACAAAATGACCCAGAGAAGAATATTCCTTCTACACATACAAATGCTAATAGTCTTTTCCCAAATGAGTTTGTTTCTGGTTTAAGGTGCTCCGAAAAGTCCAGTAGTTCTGTTTCGTTTATATCAAAAAAATTTGATATTTTCCTTGTCAAAGTATCTGAGATTTTTTCATCCTTTCCAGACGAAATCCATTTCAATGCCCATTCAGTCTTTTTCTTTATCACTGGAATGGTGTCTATCGCGTTAAAAAGGTGGTCCTTTTCAACCTGGTCCTTAATATAAGTATCTATTAAGATAGAATACTGTTCACTATGAATAGTCTCAATCAACATTTGCATTGTGTAAAATGCCCTTGCTTCAGCATTCTCTATTTCTTCGTAAAAGTTCACGACAAGATTTTCATTAACAATTCCGTCACTCGCTGCAAAGAATGCTAAGACATTTTTGATAAAGTATCTTTCATTGTCATTCAATTTGTTTTCCCAATCATTCAAGTCATCGTTTAGTCTAATTTCTTCTACTGTCCAAAATGTAGCTTGATGCTTCTTGTAAAAGTTCCAAAGGGTTTGATGTTGAATTGGGAAAAGAGTATATTTATTGGACATTTATCTTGTACTAACTATGAATTATAATTTTCAGTTTTATACCATGTATTAAGCCAAACCAACTGCTAACGAATATCTAGATATGGTTCGATTTACTTTGTTTCATATATGATTTTGTTTTATCACGTAAAGTAATGAAGAGTGTGGTTTGTATCTTATTAATGATAGCTTGTATCTATTTATACATTGAAAACTCTGAACTTAAAGTAAAATGTAATACGTATAGAATACATCTGGAAGACTCTAGGATACATTCTCTTGAAGCTCTTGATGAACGAGTAGTTCCAATATTGCCTTTTGATTCAGACGTTTTAATAGACAAGATGAATGAAAGAATACAGTCGAAAGTAGACACAACGAATGAAAGTCCTATTATACAGACTGAAATAAATGACAATCCAAAGTTAACATTGGAAAATTTACCTAATGAATTTGATGAGATGATTATTTGAAAATACATAACACAATAGAAACGAATAAAGTATGAGTATCTATAAGACAAAGTAAGTAATCTAAATAAAAATCAAATTAGATTACTCTAATAGTTCTAAAAATTCTCTAGTAAAATGTTCAATAGAGAATCGAGTCTTGTCTAGATTACATAGATACTCATATGCTGTATTTATTAGATGTAAATTCTCATCTTCAAGTAGTCTAGTTACTTGGTACATTGATGTATAATACAATGGATATCCTTCCCCGAGAATTTCTACAATTGCAGGTATCTTATTGACAATCATTGGAGTATTTCTCATCACGCATTCTATTACTGTATTTGTAGCTGATGCGTCAACGAAATTTAGAAATACAATATTATCACTCAATAGAGAGTCATATTCGTCATTTGTTAAATAATCTATAACAGTGACAGACCCAAATGCTTTGACGAGATGTTCATATATACCCTTTACTTGAATGTTTTTAAACGCAGACTTGCACATATCATTATTTGTGTATATAATAGTTTGGGTGTCCTGTATAGACTCTAGAAAATTGTCTGGTACAAAGTATGCTTCGCTATTTTTATTCTTTAAGATGCATTTTTCAAATTGGCATACATCTGGTAATGTTATTGTATATATAGCAAACATATCTCTTAACCATGTTCCTACATTTATCAATTTTTTATTTTGATTGTTGTGGAATCTTTCTATATTGAACGACACTATAGGAGTTTCACTTGGATGAGTCAACACTCTGATTGGAGTCGTCGTTATGTATTCAGATAATTCCTTTTTCAAGTACTCTGATAACACTATGATGCATTTACATGAATCTAAACTTTGAAGAAACAATCTGTTTTGTACTAGTTCTTTACAATTGTAATTGTTATTGTAATCAGAGAATGTATGATGGATGAATCCAACCCATGGAGATTTATATGGTATTATACCTTTCGACTTGTAAAAATCACTATTCCAATGAAATGTTTTATCGACATAAGTATCAATCAGGATGTTACTATCTGGGATATTGTCGAGGACATATTGCCATCCACTTCTATGAATACTGTGGAAATTCTTATTGATTATATTTGCGGACGTATTACTCTTGTATTTTAGATAATAGTCATCTATAGTCCATGAAATCTGGTCAATCAATGAAAATCTGAATATATTGTCCATCATACCATAATAATAAATTCCATATGGGTCTCCGGTTATACTCCATAAAATCTCTTCTACTATTCTTTTTCTAATGGACATCGATTTATCAGATGTAGGGGTTAATTTGCTCCCCTTCATAATCTTGTCAAAATCAGTTCTTTGATTGGTAAGAATTAGTACACTTGATATAGTACTCTTTTTAAGTTGAAACTTGTCTACTCCAGATATAAATGATGGAGGAGAACGTCTCTTTGGCGAATCTTGTAACATCTCTTTAAAATCTTCAATCGCATTTTTTACCATCATATTGTAACTGGCCTTGCATGCTTTTATTTTACGTCTTATTATATTTTGATTCTTTATAAAATGTTCAAGTGCTTCAGTTACCATACATGTATTTACATTAATTGGTTCGAAACAATAATTTACAGGCATACCTATAAACATTTTACAAAGTTCCCAAGGAAGCTCTATTGACAATTTTCTAATCTTTTCCGAAGAATACAGGGCAATGAATGGAATCTCGTGTATTATACATTTTATAACTGAATGAAAACGACCAGCTATTACGAAATCCATATCAGTCATTGATTCTGCATCATGACAAACAGATTCCACTTGTAAGTATTGTGCTAATATACTATTTAGAACTAGGTCTGAATTGCTGGCATTCTCAGAAGTATCAAAAGGTATTAAATACAATACACTATCTGGAAAAGAGTCTCGTACTTGTTTTATAACAGACACAATTTTTTCAATCATTCCTCTAATTCGATTGTTCAATTGCCCACTAATCCATGTATAAGGTAGACATACTCCAATTTTTTTAATACTTGTACTTGTGTTTATAATCGCTTTATCACTTAAAATATGTACAATATCAGGAGTATACCTTACATAATCGTTACTATATCTATTTACCAAAGTCTTGTAATCTTCCTTGTTTCGGACATAAAATACATCACCTATATCTAGGCTCCATATATACGAAGTGTATTGTATACCTATACCGAAAAATATTATAGAAACACCTCTTTTAGACATGTCGTGTAAAAGAGTTAGATTCTTATCTGATAAAAAGTGAGAGTTTACTATATCACCACAACCAAGAATTACATTAGCATACCAATTAGTGTAACAATTTTCTAGTTCTTCTATGCCTCTAATTTCAAATGTAGAATCTATACACTCTGTCAAAATGTACTTGAAAAGGTCATCTCCATGATTTCTTTTATTATAATATCCCAAAACTAATGTTTTTGGCGTCACGCTCATATTAATAATAATCAAAATTATTTTTGTTAATAAGGTGGTTACTTGTTCTTTTGTATCCATGTAAAATTAATATACTGTATACTCAAACTCCATAGCTTTTGGAAATTTCCATAGTAATTCGTTAGAGAGATATCCATTTGTAAAACTTTTCCGTACTAGAAATTTCGAGATTGATTCTTTATCTGTATCAAACTTTTGCTTTTGTTTAAGTATTGGATTAATACTCATCGCAGCGTCTATAACACGTAAATCAAGGTATGGATATCGGAGTTCTATATCAAATTTTGCAGAAGTCGCATCTAAGACATTCAAAACTATACTCAAGTCAAGTAGTGATTGAACGTCATGAGATTCCTTGAATAAAGTGTCCAAGAAACCACCATATAGTACTACTTTGACATTTGTAGTTTCAATATACTTGAGTAATAGATATAATCCTATATACTTTGTATCTGGGACTTCTTTTTCATACGATATCGGGATATCTATAGTATCATCGATGCTGTGATGAACAATGATACATTCTGGAAATTCTTGTCTAAGGTATTGTATAGTATCCTTTCCTTCAGTAGAACCCAATGAGAATGCGTGTATTTTACTTACATTAGAGTTTTTCGCAAGAATTGACATAATCAATGAGCTATTAAAACCATCTGAGAGCAACACTCCTATCTCTTCAGTACTCCTGATTAATACACTGTCTTGTATTGTGTCTTTTAATGTAGAATAAATCGCAGCCAATGTACTTGGGTTTGGTATATAATAAATACATTTATCTATACTCCACCGCTCTGAAAGATTTATATAAGTAGTGAATGGATTGATGGCATTTCTATTTTGAAATGACCAAAATGTCCCAGGTGGGATGTCTATCGTAGTCCAATCTCTACCTAAACAGTAGTCTGGTATTCCCTTTGTCTCTGATACAAATAGAAAAAACGTCTTTTCATTATTATAAGTTAATTTTAATGGTCGTATACCTAAAGGGTCTCTTGCAGCAAATATATTGACATCTGACTCTTTATAAGACTTTGTATTATCTGTAAGAATCATTGCAAATTCGCCATTAAGTTTATTTAAAGCTTCATTAATGCCATATTTGATATACAAAGGGAGAATGATTTCTGCGTCACTACTAGATTCTAGGTCCTTTTCTCCAAACAAATTGTCTTGGATTAATTCATTGTAATTATAAATCTCTGAGTTTGATAGTAACTTTTTGACAGGTACTGAAATCAGGTCCTTATACATACTTTTTTTGTAATTTGAAGGAAATTCAAATGGTTGAATGGCATTAAATGTAGGGTCATTTATAACAGTGCGATGGTATCCATAGATGTAATTGTAGACACGGTGTATATTGAATTCATGTCTAGACATTTTATCTCTCATTTTTAAGGCATTCCCCCCTTGTTCTGTAATGAATTCCGTGCGTCCTTTTCCGCGTGTTTTAAGCTTCATGAACGCATTTGTAAAGTTTGTATCTATAGTATGTTCCCCAGTATATACTGCGAAAAATATACCACCCATACAATACTCTAAATAACTTTTTCAATTCAAGAACGTATTAGAATTTAAATAGATTATAATAACTAGTAGATTTTGGTCTCTCGTTTTCCAATGTCTCTAATTCGACATCTTGACTACTTTTTTCTTGGCCTAACATCTTTTCTTTATCCATGTGCTCCATTCCCCATCCAAAATCTTTATTTTCATTATGTTTAACAGCTATCCTTGTTGGTAATGCTCTAGTATCGATATTGAACTCTTGGCATAATTTTTCATGAGTATTCAATGTTTCTGTACTTACATCATCGAATGTTATTTTACCATGATAAAAATCATTTGTCCAAGTACTCTTTTTGTCAATGCCATTGTCTGCATTTGGGGCTTTGTAGATTACGTCATCAAATGGTACTTTAATATTAAATGAATTACCACAATGGTCAAAATCACCTCCTAAAACTGGTTCAAATTTTGTCCCGACTTTGTATACATCTTCTGTATTTTTTACGTCATCAAATGGTACCTTACTACTAAATGGATTACCATAATGGTCAAAATCACCTAAAACCCCACCAATCAGTGTATTTCTTTCCCAAGACCCAGATTCAGGAAAAGATTCCGGGTGGATACAATCGTGTATCAATACAGTATTGTCTCCATCTGATGATACTGAATTGTAATGAGTTGTTTGAGTGGAATTGTCTTGAAATGGATACCTATCAGCTTTGGTATAATAGTCTTGTAAAAATACCTTTTCTGTATCCTCTTTATCAGTTTCATCATTGTCTTTGATATTAAACAATGCAAATTTTTTGAGTAACTCTTCCTTTACAACCAAATTACCAAATTTTGCCTTTAGTTCTTGGTGTATGTCTCTTTTTGACTTGCAAATATTACTTTCACCATCCGACAATAATTTTATTAATAAATTATTACTTAAAGTTACCGATTTGCGTAACTCTTCAATTTCTTGATTAATTCTAAAGAATTCTTCTTTGACGTCTACGTCATCCTCGTACTTTCTCTTTTTATAAAATGGAGCACTTTGTTTAAAGTCTTCGACTGCCGTTTCTAATCTTGAAATTGAATTTAACAAGTTTTCCATACTTGTTTATATGATAATGTAATTTATGTTTAAATAAAACGCAAAAGTTTTAAATCAATTAGTCTATAGTATTCCATTACAATAGTATTCCTAATTTAGACTATTATACAGTAGTAATCCGCAAAGTAAAACTGGTCGTACCACCACCTCCTGGAGCAGGTCTGAAAAACAATTGTGGTTTAGCATTTGCTGGCCAAATTATATCCAATTTATCCCCACTCAGACCTCCAGCTGACACGAAACGATGTACGACTCCATTTGATGCAGCATTGTTGATTCTCGCTAATTGAAACGACGCATAAGCTCTCGTAGTTACAGTGGTCGGCCTAACCAAAACCGTGAATACTCCATATGTATCTGGAAATCCTGTTATAGTCACTGGAGCAGTCGAATTATTTGTCAAAGTTACTGTTGTCGTTGTATCGACAGGTATATTGTTTATAGTGGTTGAGTTAATGTTATTCGCAGTCAAATTGTTTAAATGTACATTAGCATAATGGTTGACATCTGGTTCAACACTTGGGTCATTGGGACTACAAGTAAATGCAAACTCGTTATTAGACTCATCCCATATCATAAATACATAGTAACAATCAAATAATTGATAACCGGTTGTTCCATCTGGTATAGTAACCAAGTCTAGACCTTCTACAGGAACTTGAGTAGTTTGGTCTGCTGTAGAATATAATGTCGCTACTTTTGTTGTAGAGTCATAATCCTTTATTCTCCTAGTCTGTCCTGCTCCTGTACCAGAAGATAATCTAATCCACCAACCATTATAGTAATCATTAGTGGCACTAGCAGATGCCCCTAGATTAATTGCTGTAAAAGTACTCCCTGTTGTATTCGCTGTACCAGTTTCATCTGGAGTGTCTAATATAAGGTCTCCTGTATTTGTATCATTGGCTGGTTGATACCTCTTTATAGCTACACCTCCATCACCTGTAGTCCCTGGGGCATTATTTACTACTATAATATTATCATCTATAGTGACTAGAGTAGATTCTATAGTAGTTGTTACCCCCTTTACGTCAAGATTTCCGTTAATTGTTGTAGTACTGTTACTTGTACCTATTGTTACTGGAACACCAGAAGTTCCTGTAGCAATTTTTACACCGTCTACAGAATTGGTTGTTTGAATTTCGACTTTTCCTTGTCCTTGTAAAAGTATACCTCCACTGTTTGTAGTGGTTTCAACTCTTATTGCATCTGTCCCTGTACCTTGACTGTTTATATATACACTTGAATTAGTCTGTCCCAAGACTTGAATGTTAATATCTTGAGAATCTAGTGTAGTGTAATTTGTTATACTAGTTTGTGCACCGTATGTACTCAAGACCATAGGGCCACCTGTTAGTGTTGTAACTTCAAATCCACCACTTCCAGTAAACGTACTAACTTTACCACTTCCTTCTGTCTGTCTAGTGATTATATTACCACTAGTCGAACTAGTACTCAAAACTATGGCGTCACCATTTCCTTGACTAGTAAGTAGTATTCCTGACGATACACCTGTAAGATTTAATTCAAGATTGTGGCCTGGTGCAGTCGAAATTACATTCAATTGTGTAGGCGCAGCATTACTTGTCATGACTATTTCTCCGCCTGTATTTGTTGTAGCATGAAGACCACCAGCTCCTGGGTATATTTTCACACTCCCTTCTCCAAGACCTCCAAAATTACAAATATGTATATTTCCCGCTGAATTAGTAGTACATATTTCAATAGCGTCCCTAGTTACATTTGTACCAGAACTTTCAATCCTAAGTTTTGAGTCAGTATCACCATTGAGTGAAAATATTAGATTTTGATTTGCAGATAAGGAATTGACTGTAAAACTTCCGTTTGCATTATTACTTGTAAGTGAAATATTTCCACTACTAGTGACTCCAATTATTCCTCCAGACCCAGATGTCAATTTGATTTTACCCAGACCAGACCCAGATAACAAATTTATACCACCATCATTATGTGTAGAATTTATAGTGATAGCATCTTGGGAGTTTTCTCCAGCGTAAATTAAAGTTCTATCATTAATTGCTTCCAATGTAAGATTTCCACCAGTTGTTTTAAAATTACTTGCTGCACCAACCTGGATGTTTACTGCATTCCCACCAGATACGGTTGTAGGTCCTAGATTAGTATTAATAAATGTAGTTGCTAGATATGTCGAATCATAAATAACGTACAACTGACTCTGTAAATTGGCAACCTTTTGTAAACCAAACCCACCATATACAACCAAACTACCAGTAGTAGAGTTTACGCTTTCCTCTGTACCATAAATCAATGTATTATGCCCGACAAATAGGTCTGGGAATCCAAATTGGACTGGGTCATTCGACTCTTCTATATGCACTTCTCCTTCAAATATTACGGATTTGGGGAATGACATTAGTATTACTTGAAAAAAGAATTACGGTATTTAGACAACTTTTAACTTTATCTCAATGTAAAGAATGTCACTTAGTAATACACACAGTTACATATTTAAAAATTCTATATCCATTCTTGGTCTCAGACCAATCTGGTGGTTGCGAATCATTTTGGGTTTCAAAAGTGTCTTCTTCCACGAAAGACTTTTTGAATTTGAAATGAAATCTTTTTTGTATAATTTTAAACCAATATTAAAACTGAATTACATATTCAGAAAAGATTATTGAAACATCATGATGAAACATTATTCTACATGTTTAGAAGGCCTAAGTGAAATGAATTGCCCAGACTCCATTGATTATTATGATTGTGGCGCTAACAGAATTACGAAAATTGAAAATCTACCTAAAGGTTTGGTAACTTTAGAATGTCAAAATAACCAAATTCGGAAAATCGAGAGTTTACCAAAGTCTTTAAAAAAATTGAATTGTGGTAATAACAATATAGAAAAAATAGAGAACTTGCCAAAAAAATTAATTGATTTGGTTTGCCATGATAATCCAATATCAGAAATTGAAAATCTACCAATTTTTTTACAGAATTTGGAATGTGGCAATTCTAACATAATGTTTATAAGAAATTTACCTAGTACATTAAGGTCACTTGACTTATGCAATTCATTTATTACCAGAGTTGAAAACATACCGGATTCTGTAAAATATCTCGACTGTGATAGAAATTGTATTACAGTCATTCAAAATTTACCATCAACCCTTATAAAATTCAGAATATCAGATAATATAGTCCATAAGATTGAAAATCTTCCAATGAAACTTGAGATATTTGATTGTTCATTAAATCTTGTATCAAAAATTGAAAATTTACCAGACTCGCTTGTAGAGTTTGATTGCGAGAACAATAACATAACTGTACTGGAAAATTTACCAAAATGTCTAGAGAGATTGTACTGTGAAGAGAATAGGATAAGACGAATTGAAAACCTTCCAATGTCGTTAAAGATTTTCAATTATACAAAACGGTATGTAGAGTACATTGATAATGTACACTACTGGAGTGTAAATTTTTCATTAAAAGGATATCAGGCCATTAAAAGACTTCAAAAGAAAACATGTAGAAATATTTTGAATGATACAAATCTAATCCAAGAACATGTCAGAGAATGGATTTGGAAACCTGTAGGAAATGACAATATCATCGGTGTGAGTCCAAGATTAGATATACAAGAAATGGGAATTTTAATATTAGTATAGAATAAATAATGGATGAGTTTACAGACTACGTCTTATCACTTCCTACTAATTTAAAACAGATTCTAATAGATTATACAAATGATTATGGTATAACCAAGGACGAAGAAAAAATTATCCATAAAATCTTTAAAAAAGGCCCAAGAGTGATGAAAACATATACTTTATATAGAGGACTTGGAGACCAATATGTCGAAAATATAGACAAGTTTATGTCTGCAACACTTGATTTAGATATAGCTAAAGATTTTATATATAAAGATTGTTGTATATATGTTATTACACTTACACCAGGTGATTATTCGGTATTACCACTAGAAAAGATATCAGTGTACCCAAAAGAAATGGAAGTGTTGTTACCACCTGGAAAATTGTCTATTCAGATGACGAAAATTATAGATGATATCAAGACAGTATATTGCACATATATTCCAAGTAATGCTACAATAATCAATACAGATGATTGTCTAGGATGCAATACTTGAATCAAAACTGATTTTTGAATAATATAGTCACTTTCACATGAGAAATCTGACTAGAAAAGCAAGCAAGATTTTAAAAACAGATGATACCAATGCTGTTTTTAAAAGTACAAATACAGATGAAGAAATAAAGAGAATGAATAGGTGGTCAGATTCAGGTATATTCTTTAAAAGAGATATACATATTATAAAAAAATATCACTCTTGCGAATCTGTGATGACATGGGAATTAACATTGTGTCACTACCTTAGAAGTCAAGACCAAAAGATAGTACCTGAATTCAAACAAGATGGAAAATACATTGAATATAATGTAGAAGGCATGGTGTCTATACGGACATTACTTTCAAAGTATAAAGTCAATTTTACACTATTTATATATGAATTATACTCTTTTGTATCTTTATTTAAAGTGTATAACTTCATTCATGGAAATTTATCAATAGACACTATTTTTGTTAATCCAAGAGATACCAAGTACAAATTTTTCGTCGTGGACCTTGGAAATAACACAAACGAATATCAGAGTGATTGGGACATTATATGCTTGAAAAAATCTCTTAGAGATATGTACCCAGATTGCCCAGATAAAGTAAGAATTATTGAATGTCAATGATTCTAGTATTCACCCAACTCGAACTGTCGTCGTCCTTGTCCTGGAGCTTGTTCATATGAACTATGATTCCATTCTCCTACGTCTTGTTTTGGAATTGGTGGAAGTGAGCGAATATCTAAATAAGGAATCTTGTTTGACTGTAATACAGTATTGATTCCAGTTGGGTAACCTCCAATAATAAAATTTTGCTCTTTTAACAAATCTGTAACATTATTGTCTTTACCGAATTTCTTTGATGTTTCGTAAATAGGTAAGAGTTCGTTAGCACTTTGATTTGTTACATTTGTTGGGTTATAAATGGCTGCAGAAACTGGTACAATGGCTGGTTGTGGAAGCTTATTTCCAGATATATCATTCAACTTTTCGGCTATTTTAGTGACAATGGTTGTCATCGGAGCTTGCATAAAGTATGCGTAGTAGACGACAGCTAGAGTTAGAATTAGTAATACGGCACCAATGATGTATTTTGTATTATCCATTATATACTATTACTGAAATAAAAAAAATAATTTTAAGACATTCTTGTCTTTATTCGCTTCGTCTTTAATGTATTCCTCAATTCTCATCATAGTTTTCAACGTCTGCTTCAACTTCGTCGTCTTCATCAACGTCTTCATAATTTTCGATATGATTGTCTCCACACATTTTCTCTGTTGGTTTCGTAGTACCTTCAGAGTCTTTAGAGTCTTTAGAGTCTTTAGAGTCTTTAGAGTCTTTAGAGTCTTTAAGATAGACAAAATAATAAAATCCAACTGCTATAATTAACAGAATTACAGCCAAGGTAGCAACATAGTTTGATTTTGCAAATTCCACGACAGAGTTCATTGTTATAATGATGTAATAGAAATAAAAAATTTGGTTTGAGCGAAATTGTTAAACAACGAACAGCGTAGATATGTGGTAGTAAAGTCTTGACTTGATATTTAAAGACATTCTTTGATACAAGTAGCTAGTGTTATGAACTTTGATTTAGATTATGACTATGACAATTCGTCTGATAATGAAGACTTTGAATATCAACAATTTTCACTGTCTTCTCTTGATACCCTTGACCATTTCCTAGACATTAAGGGTAAGGCTTATCATACGCATTTTATAGATAATCTTACTAGTGGTATTCTATATGAATTTATTACACAATTATCAGAAGGATTATTCTCGTCGAATTCATGCCCAGATTGGTTCATTGAAGAGTATAATGACCTTCTTATCAGTACATTAAGTATAACGGAAAGATATCTTCAATATGTGTATAGACTTGAAGTAGGTGACGTCACTGACACGTGGTATAATTTTTGTTATATTCATACACCAATCAATAAGAATGCGAGAGTTGGGCGTTAGTCAACATTTTTAATACAGAATAGTTATGACAATTCTGACACACAGAAACACAATGAATCTGCCATGTCATTCTTTTTGGACATTTTCTCAAAATGACATATCCAAAAGTCTTTATTTACAATCAATGAATTCGTCAAGAAATCTTTGGTATATGTTACAGACAAATTTTTTCTATTCGAATACCCTTTCGCACCTTTTAGTATCCCTTTAAAGATTGTCACACAGTCTATCTTTGGTCCTATTTTCAATTTTTTACTAGCTGATATGAATCTTACCTTTGCTGTAGGTAATAGTTCTACTAATTTTGTAAAAATAACATTCGATACCAATTGCATCTTGTTGTTTATCCTTGGTTGTTTTTCTATACATACTTTGTCAATTGACTGAAATAATTCAGTATCCATTTTATACAAACTTGTAATCTTATCTAGGACTATCAATACAATCTCTTGTAAAGTATAACTGGATATCAACTTCTTTTTTACTACAATTATAGCTTCAGTGAGTCCCTTACCATGGGTCTTACAATAATACTTACCTGAACTTTTCAATGAACTGACCTTACAACAAATCCCTCCAGACTTCTTTATTCCTTCACATGCTCGTATGTTTGATGGCATAAGGTCATAATTGTCCCATAAATGTATAGAATATTCATTGATATGCTTTGTCATTATACATAATGATAAATTCCGCAGACCTACATCGATGCATAACAACATTAAAATTATGATTTAAAAAAATCTGGGAAATGTACATATTTTGTTCAAGTAAATAACGCACTGTAAATTTTGCAGTCTGATTGGTATGTAAAACGACACATTATATGATATTTTTTATTTTATATAATAATACATCTATCAGTATGAGTATAATTCCAGATGACATCAAGATGGAAATTGTATTAAAGACAAGACTTGAAAATTTACAAACACTCTGTAGTGCCAATAGGGAATGGAGTACATTTTGTAAAGTAAACAAGAAATACATTCAACGAAAATTTGTAGAGACTTATATTCCAGATTACCTAGACCCTACGAATGTTATCTATGTAGATGGAGGAGCAGAATACAAAGACTTTTCAAGTATATGGAAAACATATTTCATTGAATATTACCATGTAGAGGCTCTAGAAATAACAGGAGATTTCACTTCATTTATGATTTTACCAAACATGATTGAATTCGAAGGAAGCGACATTATAGGGTTAAAAACATTCCCGATTCAACCTAATATGATAGATTTTCGTATCAACGATAGCCAATTGACTTCATTCCCTATCCAGCCTAAAATGGAATCATTTTATGCCGATAACAATCAATTGACTTCATTCCCTATCCAGCCTAAAATGGAATCATTTTATGCCGATAACAATCAATTGACTTCATTCCCTATTCAACCTAAAATGATAACTTGTATAGTCGCCAACAATCAATTAACTTCATTCCCTATCCAACCTAAAATGACACATTTCTACGCCGTCAACAATCAATTGACTTCATTCCCTATCCAACCTAAAATGATGAATTTCAACGCTGGTAACAATCAATTGACTTCATTCCCTATCCAACCTGAAATGACTCATTTCAACGCTGGTGACAATCAATTGACTTCATTTCCAATTCAACCTAAAATGGAATCATTTTATGCCGATAACAATCAATTGACTTCATTTCCAATTCAACCTAAAATGACACATTTCTACGCCGTCAACAATCAATTAACTTCATTCCCTATCCAACCCAACATGCAAAGTTTCAAAGGCAACAATAACCAATTGACTTCATTCCCTACTCAACCTGAAATGGAAAGCTTTTATGCTTTGGGAAATCCTTTGCCTCTTGAATCTATAGATGACCAACCAGACATGTTTGATACAGATATAATTGGCTTAGAGACTGTTGAAAATCCATATGACGATTATAAAAGTGATGATTATGACTAATCTGTGCAATCATTGTTATTTTTTGTTGCGTTGGTATTAAGTTGATTAAAAAATACAAATAGTGATTTAAAGAGAATCATTATACTATATAATGCATAAAGTATTAGTAACTGGTGGTTGTGGATTTATAGGGTCACATTTTGTTAAATTACTTATGGACTCTAATAATTACATAGTGTATAACCTAGATTGTTTAAATTATGCTTCAAACAAGTACATAAACGATTTGTTTGAGGGCAACCCAAATTATAAATTTATATACGGTAATGTATGCAACAAATCATTAGTTTTATCAGTCTTACATAATGATATAGATGTCGTCGTTCATTTTGCTGCACAAAGCCATGTAGACTCTAGTTTTACAAACTCTTGTGATTTTATTACAGACAACGTAATGGCTACAAATATACTCTTGGAATCTTGTAAAGAATATGGTAAATTGTCTTTATTCCTTTATATTTCAACAGATGAAGTTTATGGTGATTCTGACGTCCCAAGAACAGAAGCTGATAAATTAAGACCAACTAATCCTTATTCTGCTACGAAAGCTGCTGCAGAAATGTTATGCTCTAGTTACAAACATTCATTCAAACTACCTATAATTATAACTAGAAGTAATAATGTATATGGCGCATTACAATATCGTGAAAAGTTGATTCCTAAGTTTATACATTTATTAAAAAACTCAAAAAAGTGCACTATTCATGGGACAGGGGAATGTATTAGAACCTTTATACATGTTTCAGACTTATGTAATGCACTTTTTATTGTAATGACTAAAGGAGAGATTGGGGAAGTGTACAATATTGGGTCTGAAGCAGAATATTCTGTGCTTGAAATCACTAAATTACTTGTGAGATTTATTAAAAAGACCGAATTGTATCGGGACTATATTACCTTTGTATCAGATAGATATTATAATGACACTAGATATAGTATAGATTATTCTAAAATAAAGTCACTTGGTTGGTCAAATACCATAAATTTCGAAACGGGACTGTTGGAATTATGTGAATACAGTGAAAAATCTAGTCTATTGTAGCAATCCAATTGTTTCTTCTATTTTAAAGACGCTTTTCGTTATTATGCTATAAATACCATGTAGTATATTCTAAAAAATTCACAGTCACAATCCACCATTATTTTTTTATAAATTAATATAAATGAGTGACAGTGTGTATGATTACAATAGGCGATGCTTTGAACTTTTGAAAAAGAAGAATATATATGTAGAGGGAGAAGATAATGAATTCACTCCGTTTTACAAAAGATATAAAAGATACGCTATTCAAAATCACCCTGATAAAAAAACTTTAATTGATGAAGAATATGATGTATATAAACGGATAACATCCTGTAGGAATCTATTCTTAAATGAAGACATGTACAACGATTTTATACGATTCAATACAAAACCAGTCAAGACAGAACCAGACCAGTCAGAACCGAAATATCGTAGAAGAAGGTTATAAACAGCTAAAAATATTATTAATTAATTTTACAATACAAGCATTCGCTATTTAAAGACAATCTCTATATATTTATAAGTTATATGGTAAAT
>Ga0208443_1000080_pt1 | contig 28481 bp, 27 predicted proteins | sample Colrivmet1554A02_FD_187662 | JGI IMG/M metagenome (GOLD analysis project Ga0208443, IMG submission 187662) | Estuarine microbial communities from the Columbia River estuary - metaG 1554A-02 (SPAdes) (version 2) | ecosystem: Environmental > Aquatic > Marine > Intertidal zone > Estuary | place... | reverse complement strand
CCAGGTGACATCATCTTGACTGGAACACCAGCAGGTATAGGCCCAATGGTTGCCGGGGCAGATGCGACAATGGCTATTGAAGGTTTAGGCGAGCTAACAAACAAAGTGAGAAAAAATTGACCAAAAAAGTAAAGGTTCGCTTCGCACCATCTCCAACAGGTGATCTGCATGTGGGAAACATTCGCACAGCTCTCTTTGACTGGGCCTATGCGCGCCATACCGGTGGAACATTCCTTTTTAGAATTGAAGACACTGACACCACTCGTGTTACAGATGAGTATATTCAAGCTGCGATCGACACGTTGAAGTGGCTTGGCCTGAACTGGGATGAGGGTCCTGAAGTTGGTGGCGATAACGGCCCTTACTTGCAGTCACAGCGTTTAGGTATTTATGCCGAGTGGGCACAAAAGTTTCTAGATCAAAAAGATGCTTATCACTGTTACTGCTCAGCTGAAGAGTTAGAAGCAGTACGTGAGGCACAACGCGCAGCAAATGTTGCACCTGGCTATAACGGTCACTGCCGAGATTTAACTGCTGATCAAATTGCTGGATATAAGGGTGAAGGACGCTTGCCAGTAGTGCGTATGCGCATGCCTGATGGCGGAACAACCTTTAACGACTTAATCCGTGGAGATGTCTCATTTGATCATAAGTTTGTTCCTGACTTTGTATTAGTGCGCGGAGATGGCTCACCTCTCTACACATTAGCCGTTGCAGTCGATGATGTTTTAATGAAGGTCACACACGTTTTGCGTGGTGAAGATTTACTTTCCTCCACACCACGCCAGATCCGTGTGTATCAGGCTATGGGCTTAGCCCCTGAGGACTACCCAGTGTTTGCTCACTTGCCATTTGTTATGGGTCAAGACAATGCCAAACTCTCAAAGCGAAATGGTGAAGTATCAATTGCTTGGTATAGAGATAAAGGTTTCTTGCCTGAAGCGATTTGTAATTATCTTGCTCTTTTGGGTTGGTCACCAGGAGATGATCGTGAGAACGTAACGATGAAAGAGCTTACCGAGCTCTTTACTGTTGAAAAGGTTCACTCATCACCTGCCCGCTTTGATATGAAAAAGCTTGAAGCAATCAACGGCGACAAGATCCGCGCTTTAACTATCGATGAATTCCTAGATTGGTCTCTGCCGTTTTTGACTAAGGCGGGGGTAATTACTGGAAGCGCCGATGAGATTGCACTTGTGAAGCTAGCGCTTCCATTGATTCAAGAGCGAATTATCATGCTCAGTGAAGTACCAGCAATGCTTAAGTTCCTATTCGTTAAAAACTTTGCAGTTGAAGCAGATAGCGTTGCAAAGATTACTGATGATGCCTCAAAGCAAGTACTTGAGCGCTCATTAAAGGAGTTAGAGCCACTTGCAACATGGACGCATGAGAGCATTGAAGCTGCGCTTCGATCTTCACTTATTGAAGAGATGGGATTGAAACCACGTATTGCATTTGGTGCAGTACGCATCGCAACAACAGGTAGCACTATTTCTCCACCTCTATTTGAATCTATGGAATTACTTGGCAAAGAGGCTTCATTGGCCCGTATTCGCGCGGGGATCAAGCTCTAAATCCTTTGGTATTCTTTGCTTCTGCTGTTTTTGGGGTATGGGGTAATTGGCAGCCCTGCTGATTCTGGTTCAGTAAGTCTAGGTTCGAGTCCTGGTACCCCAGCGATGTAAAGATTTATTTGCAAAACACTAGGGCCCCGTCGTCTAGCGGCCTAGGACTCTGGCTTCTCAAGCCAGCTACGCGGGTTCGAATCCCGTCGGGGCTACGTATGGTTGATTTCGTGCATGTAATGGCAGTTTTGTTAAATTGATTTAACTGCCCAGCGAAGCAAAGGCTCGGCATCGTTAGGCATGTTGTTTGCAATCCATAGCGCACCATCCAAATTGTCTCCTCGGGCACTTACAAACTTTGCCTTTGGGAGTGAGCGGGAAATATTGCTCTGAATAGCACTCACATAAGCAGGATTCTTAGAGGGCCCGCCTTGAATCGCAATCTCAGGTGCATCATCTAGTGAACCACCAGCACCTAACCATGTTGCAATAACTGTCTGTGCTAGAAGTGCTGCACCTTCATTGCGAATTGCAATTGCAGTTGGACTTCCAGCATCTGCTGCTGCGAGTAAATTCTTTGCTGAGGCAATTGCAAGTGAGGCTGCCTCAGTCGCGTTCTTGATGGCAAGTGCATCATAAGCAAATACTTGTTCCTTGAAAGTTTCCAAGAGAATTTGATCATCGCCTCGGCCTTGGCGAATACCTAGAGCTCTCGTGAGCCCTAACTTTCCCAGCCAGAATCCGCCTCCTTCATCGCCAAAAGTGCTTTCTAACCCATCACGGTGAGCAAAATGCGTGCCATTTCTACCAACGCTTACAACACCTCCACCGATTGAGAGAACAACGCCATTGCCACCACCAAGAGCACCAATGAAACCAGCTAAACCATCATCAATTACTGCCACTGTGCTTGCTCCAAAAAACTCATTACACAGAACTAGAAAAGGTTGTGGATCTGTGACAACGCCACGAAATCCCGTGCAAGAGAGTGCGACAGTATCTGCACGGAGTTTTTCTATACTTTGAAAAACTGCTCGCAAAGACGACAGCGGAGGCTCTCCAGCTAATTTCCCACGCAAAGAATTAATGTGCTTGCCATCTATTCGTGCCCGTGAACCAGATTGGCCTAAGTCAACGACGAGAGTCATGGGTTGAACATTACTGGAGGAGGTATGGGAAGATGTCCCCATGAAGCAACTAGGCGCGATTATGTCTTCTGAGATTGCAGAGACCCCAAAAACCTTCTCTGCGATTCTGGAAAATTCAAGCGCATTTGATTCAGTAAAAGATGTATTGGTTGAGCAAAAGATTCAATCTGTTCTAATTCTGGCTCGTGGAACTTCTGACAATGCAGCACATTATTTAAAGTATTTAATTGAGACACAGATTGGCCTGCCAGTTGGTTTGACCTCACCTTCATCTGTCACTGTCTATAAATCAGAACTCAAATACAAGAACACTCTTGTCATCGCAATAAGTCAAAGTGGGCAATCTCCTGATCTCGTTCATTTTGCAACAGCTGCTCGAGAAGCTAACGCCTATGTCATCTCAATGACTAACGATGATTCATCGCCACTAGCCAAGATTGCCCACAAACATTTTTCTCTCATGGCTGGCCCAGAGCTTGCCGTGGCAGCATCTAAGTCATACAACGCACAGTTACTCGTTTCCTACCTACTCGTTTGTGCTTGGGCTGGCAAAGAAGTAAATGGAGCAAAGATTGTTGAAGAGGCAAAACGCATTGCATCTGACTCTGATCTTGTGGCAAAGGCAGTTGTTAACACAACTCGAGCCAATGAAATTGTGATTTTAGGTCGCGGCTTTGCATATCCCAATGCCAGGGAAGCAGCACTAAAGATTCAAGAGACCTGCAAAATCTCTGTGCAAGGACTTTCAACGGCCGATTATCTACATGGCCCAATCTCAGCCCTTACGGCTGATACTCAAGTTTTTATCGTTGCCCCAAAACACATGCCAGCTGAATCAATTGTTGAAGCAACTACAAAGATTCGAAAGACATCACCACGTATTTTCTGGATTGGAAATGGTGGAACCCCAACCGGAAGTGACATTGTTTTGGCTGGCTCGAACTGTGATGATGAAATCACCTCAACGCTAGTTGATGCCATGGTTTTGCAACGATTTGCTTTGGAATTTGCTGTTGCTTCTGGTTTTGATCCAGATGCACCAGAAGGTTTATCGAAGGTGACTCTTACTCACTAACTAAAGTAATACTGCTGTTGCTTGAGTTATAGCTCAGCAAATCAGCGCGCATACCAACTGCAATCTCACCACGATCTTTAAACCCTAATCGCTTTGCAGCACGCGTTGAAGTCGCAGCAACTGCTTCCTTAACCGAAAGGCCTAAAGAATTCACTGCGTTGATAAATACCGAATCCATCGTTAACGTGCTACCGGCAAGAGCATTATTGCTCTCAAGTCGGGCCACGCCTTCTTTAACTATTACAGGAAGTTTTCCAATTGTGTATGCACCATCTGCAGAACCTGCAGCTGCCATAGCATCGGTAACAAATATGATCCGTGAACCAAGGGCTGTGTAGATTTCACGAGCTGTGGCAAATGGAATGTGGTGACCATCAATAATGAGTTCAACAGATAATCTCTCGTCAGCAACTACAAATGAGGCAAAAGAGCCCTCTGTTAAGGATTTATTCATTCCATTCATAAAGTGGGTAACAACGCTGGCACCAGCATTTGTACCTGCGGCAGCATCAATAAATGCACCATCACTGTGACCAATTCCAACAGTAACTCCGGCGGCACTTAAATACTTTATTGCCTCTACCGCTCCAGGTAGCTCTGGGGCAATTGTGATCATCTTTATTGCACCATCTGCTAATTCAAGAAGCTCTTTTATTTCTGCTAGATCAGGAGTGACAAGTAACTGGGGATCATGGGCTCCACATCTTGCGTGGGAAAGATAAGGACCCTCTAAGTGAATTCCTAAAATTTGGCCACTCTCATACAAGGGTCTTAAGCGAATGATCTGCTCTTTGATAGTTTCAATCGGTTCGCTTACCAAGGATGCCAAGAGTGATGTTGTGCCATGTCCCCGATGCGTTTGAATGACAGAGTGGATTTCACCAGCAGTAAGAGCTGAAAAGTATTTACCTCCACCACCATGACAGTGAATGTCCACAAAGCCTGGAATTAATGTCCCATCAATTATCTGATTAGGAGAGGAGTGCACACCTTTATTAACTGAGCGAATAAAATTTTCACTCACTTCTACCCACGTATCACCAACAAGCGCTCCAGCGATTACGGCCGAGTGAGCTTGAATGATCATCAATTAACCAACCAGATCGCGGTTGCGCTTAATCTCGCGATCATGCTTACACGGCATATCTAAATGCCTGTCATAACATGGATCACAGAGCAGAACTAACTGGTGGCATTCAGGTTTTTGGCAGTTTCTAAACTCTTTGGTTGGCCCGTCACAGTGGGCGCATGTGCCAATGAGCTTCGTGTGATCGCTGAAATCAATAGTCAAACGATCATCGAATGTGTAGAGGGAGCCTTCCCACAGACCATCATCACCGAAGGCGTTTCCGTAGCGAACGATTCCGCCCTTGACCTGATAAACCTCTTTAAAACCACGATTCTTCATCACAACTGAAAGGATTTCACAGCGAATTCCGCCTGTGCAGTAAGTAACTACTGGCTTATCTTTCATGTGGTCGTACTTGCCGCTTTCAATCTCTTTAACAAAATCATGAGATGTCGTTATATCTGGAACGACTGCATCTTTGAACTTACCAACTTTGGCTTCAAAAGCATTACGACCATCAAAGAAGACCACTTCATCGCCGCGCTCTTCTACCAGCTTGTTTACTTCTTCCGGACGCAAGTGAATTCCGCCGCCGATAACACCATTTTGATCCACTTGTATCTCACCGGGATTGCCAAAAGCGACAAGCTCATCCTTGACCTTAATCTTTAACTTTGGGAAATCGTTACCAGTTCCCTCAGACCATTTGAAATCAATCTTCTTAAACCCTGGATATTGGCGGGTGTTCTTAATGTATTTCTTCACATCATCCATATGGCCACCTAAAGTGCCGTTAATTCCATGGGGAGAAATCAAGATACGTCCCTTGATGTTGAGGGATTCACACAAAGTCTTTTGCCACAGCTTTACCGCCTCAGGATCAGAGATGGGCGCAAAGCCATAGTAGAGAATGACTTTGTTGAAATTCATCTCACTACGCCCTCTCTGCTAAAAGTAAAGAAACTAATTCATGTGGCTCAAATGATTGTGGCCATTGTGGGTTTTCACGACCAACACCATGGGCAACAACAAATGAGGCACGCTCTCTCGCGCTATCTCCGCCATGTCCGCCTTCATCAATATGTCCATGATCTGTTGTCACAACAACTAACCATGGCTCTTGACTAGCACGGGCATGAACTGCTTGAAGTAAATTATCCAAGTAAGCATCGATTCGCGCAATTGCCCCCTTGTATTCATCACCAATTGAGCCAAAAGCATGACCAGCCTCATCTGCTCCACAGAAGTAAACAAAGGAGACATCAGGGCCATGTTGAGAGATTGCATAGTGCGCAGCTGCCGCGATTTCTGCATCGACTTGGGTGTAACCATAGGTTTCACCATCTCGAACTAATACACGATGGCGCAGAGCTTTTGCTTGTTCGCGACGTTCATGAATAACAGGTCCGTGGCCAATGGGATCAACTAATGGTGGCCATCCTGCTGCTGCAAATGTTGTTGTGCTTTGATCTTGATAAAAAGCTTGAGACAAAAGATCAGGATGATGGAGAAGTTTGTGTCCAGTAAAGGAGTTATCAATTACTCCATGCTGTGAATGCTTTGTGCCTGTAAGCAGAGTAGACCAACTTGGACCTGACCAAGTTGGGGGCTCAATTGTTATCGGTGTGAAAAATCCTTTTTCTTTTAACGCCACCAAAGTCGGAGCGTTCTCAAGAGCGGTATCTAGATTAAGTCCATCGATACCAATTAAAAGGATTTTACTTTTCATCTACGCAATTGCTGCTGAAATTAACTTGGTGTGTGCCGGTGATGAACCACAGCAAGAGCCAACAATGTTGACGCCTAGATCTTTCATCTCCTTGGCATAACGTGCCATTTCCTCTGGTGTGCCATCATAAATAAAGACATCGCCTTGGAGTTTTGGAAGTCCAGCATTTGATTGAGTAATAATAAAGACGCCTTCTGGGCGAGCTTCTACTAACTCTTTAGCAATCTGTGACATCTCATCTGTTCCCCGGCCACAGTTTGCACCGATGATGCGCACACCCAGCGCTGCTAAATGCTTAATGGCCATTGCAGGCTTAACACCCATCATGGTGCGCAGATTTGTATCAAAGCTCATCGTCACAATAATTGGCATTCCAGGTGCAACTTCTTGAGCTGCTGTAACGGCGGCTTCAACTTCACCAAGATCTGACATGGTTTCAATAAGAATCGCATCCACACCACCAGCAACAAGTGCGCTGATTTGGGCGGCAAATAAAGCCTTACCGGTTTCGGGTGTAAGAGTTCCCATAGGTTCCATTAATTCACCAGATGGCCCGATATCTCCCATTACAAAACATCCAGCGTGACGATCAGCAACTTTGCGTGCAATTGCTGCGCCAGCCTTATTTAATTCTGCAAGGCGATCTTCAAGTCCGTGCATGGCAAGACGGCCAGCGGTTCCACCAAAAGTATTTGTCGTAATGAAATTTGCGCCAGCTGCTGCATATGCCTCTAGAACTGCCTCAATCTCCTCTGGCTTTTCAACATTCCAAAGCTCAGGTGCACCGCCATCGGTGAGTCCGCGATCTTGCAACATCGTGCCCATGGCGCCATCAGAGACAAGAGTTGCTTTCTCTAACGCTTCATAAATTGCAGACATTACTTTTCTCCCAGGGCATCTAACAGTGCAGAAAGTTTTTCTTCACTCAATTCTTTTTCAAGCTCATCTACAATTCGCGCTCCAACAACATCTGGTGCGCCTTCTGCTTCGACCCATGGATCACGGTTCCAACCAGAGGTGTATGCATCAGCATCAATTTCACCTAGGCGCATCGCTGCTTCATCGATAGCCTCTTGAAAGCGAGAAGCCAACATGATTTTGATAGTTGTTTCACCCGAGCGTGCGACAACCATTGATGGAATCTCACGCCAGCGCATAATTTGATATTCGCTCATTCGGCAATTCTATAGGCCAACTTCCCAACCTTTCACACGTGAGCAAGTATCCTTTAACCATGGTTCATCTACATTCAGTTGATTTATGGCAACAAGCGGCGGTAGTTATCAACGCCGTGATAGCAGCAGTCCTTGGCTCACTCATTGGCTGGGAACGAGACCGGGCTGGTAAATCTGCAGGGCCTAGAACTATGGCCCTGGTGTGTGCATCCTCTGCTGTCATTGTTGCAATTGGCGCAGCCGTTGGCGCTGAAGCTCAATTTGGTGATCCAACTCGTGCCCTGCACGCAGTTGTAACAGGCATTGGTTTCCTTGGTGCTGGACTTATCTTCACAAACACACGTGCGGGCTCATCAGGAATTGGTGGCGTCACAACGGCAGCAACTGTATTCACAACTGCAACTGTCGGTGTCGGTGTCGGTTTGGGCTTTCAAGTAGCAGCGGCTGGTTTAACACTAGTTATCTTGGTTATCTTGCGATCAACGCAAGTAATCGAGGCAACTACTAATCGCCATGACTAACGCTTATTAATTTTTAATACAACATTTCGATCAGTAACTCTGCCTAACCACCAATCAATTCCATGCTTTGCGCCAAGCTCTGGTCGCTTTTGCCAAACATTTGCGCTAATGGTTCGAGATAGTGCCGCAATTTCTAGTGGAGTAGTTGCCCCTGCATAATCAATGCCAGCTGCGTGATCAATAACAGTTAATCCAAAGTAGATATCGCCAGTTGCATCTGTAACGATTTCCACTGTGCGGGATTGCTGTGGCCAATCAGCGTGGGATGCAGTTTCAATCTGCCAGAAGCCATTCACTTCTTCGATATCGCCAATCCATTCAATATGGTGTCGATGCTCATGTCCGGCAAGCCAGGCAATAACTTTTGGATATTTGAGCAACATGTCTCGAATTTCATCCAAGCAAACTCGTCGACCAGTAGGTGAGTAATCATTAAACATTTTACTTAACGGATGATGAGAAGCTAGAACTACTGGCTTTTGTGATGCAGCAACTTCCTTTTCTAGCCAAGCAAACTGTTCTTCATCCATCGACCCTTGCCAGCCACCGTAGTGATTGACGCTATCTATAACTATTAACTTCACGCCTTGAATATCAGTGGAGTAATACATTGTTTTATTGCGTGCATTTTCTTCAGTAAAGCCATGACCACGTGGAGAACCTGGAGAAGCTAAGTGGAGCTTGGCATATTCCCCACGCTCTATAGCTCGCCGCTCAAGATCGGCAGCAACGTCAATATAAGGCGCATCATCTGCTGCCGGGTAGCCAGCTGGACCAACTTCCTTAAACTGCATTAAAACTTCAAAAAGATTTGTAGTTGATGGCAGCCCCGTGTATCGCTTGCCATCAACCATCTCTTTATTTACTTCAGGTGTAGGTGCAACAGTTCCTTGCAAGAGTGCATCATGGTTACCGTGGACTGCAAACCAAGGAAAACTCAACCCAGTTGCTTTAAAGGGTGCACGGCATGAGTTTAAAAGATTAGGAACAACTGGGAATCCATATTTCGCGCGAGGGAGATCATCTTCTTTTCCTGTGGGAGTTCCATGTGGGTGCCAATAGCGAACATCGTAATGTTCAGCGCCATCATCAATGACACCTTCGTATTTTGAAAAATCACCTGAGTCAGGACGAATCTCAAGACCATCTAAAAGCGCTAAATACCAATCAACTTCATTTTTCTGCGCGTTATCTGTGGTGTCACCTGTAATGATTGCACCAGCAATTTCATGGCCAGATAGAGGGCCTCTAGTAATTGTGTTTAGTGATTGCACCATAGATTCAACAACATGAGGCGAGAGCATTGAGTGCGCACGGTATGTGCCAATAGTTCCAACCTGTTCACGGATTGGACTATCAGGATCTGCATTTCTATCTAAATATTCAGGTCGAGTGGGAGATTGCGCATCACAAACATGAAGATCAGAAAGGTGGTGAAGCAATAAAAGGGGAGTACTGGATGCGGGGAATTCATGCCCACAATGTGGTTCAGCAGGCACATTTACAAGGTTGCGCCAGCCCAATGAGTTAGCTTCTCCACGAGCAAATGCCATAGTCAGTATCCTACTCAAATGGAAAGCAAGGCTGGAAGCATCATCGTCTTAAGCGGCGGCACCAGTTCTCGCTTTGGCGCTGATAAATCCCAGGCCATGTTGGGCCATCAACAGTTAATACATCACATTCTTACGGGCATTCCCAAAGAATTTGAAATCATTATTGTGGGAGCAGATCCATTGTTCACGCTAGCTTCCTATCGCTGTGTTCAAGAAAACCCAGTTGGCGGTGGACCGGTAGCGGGAATTGCAGCAGCGTTAGAACTTTGTGAGAGTGAGATTGTTGGAGTTCTAGCTACCGATATGCCATTTGCAGGCGCTCATATGATTCATCTTTTAAGTGCAATGACTTCACACGATGATGCGATTATTTTTGTTGATTCAGAGGGCTTTAAGCAACCTCTAGCTGCGCTCTACCGACGCGAAGGGCTAGAGACAGCACTGTCTAAGATCGGTAATCCTCACGGTGCTTCTATGCGTACTTTGATTTCGCATTTGAATATTCACGAGATCCCTATGAGTCCAGAGATTGAAAAAGCCATGATTGATGTTGATACACCCCATGATTTAGTTGTTGCTATGGAATACCTGGCAAAACTATGAGCGCACTCATTGAAGGAAGTTGGGATGATGCTCGTGGGATAGCCCAGTCCGCATTCAAACAGTTGAAGTCAGAATCATTGCCAGTTGCGAAATGCATTAATAGAACCTTGGCCGTAGATGCCAAATCACTCGTTGATCTTCCAACCTATGCAACCTCTGCCATGGATGGTTATGCAGTCAGTGGTTCAGGTCCGTGGAAAATAGTGGGTGAAGTAAAAGCTGGATTGCCGATGAAAGGTGTACTTGAATCAGGTGCAGCTGTTGGAATTGCGACTGGTGCGGTGATTCCCGAGGGAACATTTGGAATCATTCGTTGGGAATCAGCAAAGGTAGATGGAACAGAGTTAAACGGGGCAGTAGTTAAAGATCAAGATATTCGACCACCAGCCCATGAATGCAAAGCCGGCGATGTGATTGTAAATAAAGGTACAGTGCTAAACCCAGCGATGATTGGTTTACTTGCCGCTGCAGGCTTTGATGAAATAGATGTTGTTTTACAACCTAGAGTTGCACTTGTCTTGTTGGGTGATGAGATTCAACTCAGCGGCATTCCCCGTGATGGATTGGTGCGAGATGCACTTGGACCACAGCTACCTGGTTGGTTAAACGCTATGGGTGCACAAATAATTAGTACTCAATACATTTCTGATCAATTAGATCTAGTGGTTACTGCGCTAAAAAATGCCTGTGAAAAGGCAGATATCGTCATCACCACAGGTGGCACAGCTCAAGGCCCACGCGATTACCTACACGGAGCACTCGATGCAATCGGTGCAGATATTTTGGTTGACACAGTCAAAGTGCGACCAGGTCACCCCATGTTGTTAGCGCGCAAAGGTGATGTAGCCATTCTTGGTCTTCCTGGGAATCCACAATCTGCAATCGTTGCACTTGCATCCCTTGGCCAACCAGTTATTGCTTCTCAGCTAGGTCAGACACATAAGAAGTTAGCAAAAGTCATTACAGCGAGTGAATTAAGCGCACCGCAAGACTTCACCCGTTTAATCATCGGCAATCTCATTGATGGTCAGTTCCATGTTGCGCCATATTTAGGCTCTGCAATGCTGCGTGGATTAGCGCACTCTGATGGCTTTGCCATTGTTACGAAGGCTTTGACCGGTGTTGGCGAGCAAGTGCGCTGGTTAGACTTACCGGCATGAGCGATGGATTAACCCACCTAAATAGTTCAGGTGAAGCCAACATGGTTGATGTGACTGGCCGTGATGTAACTGTGCGCGAAGCGATTGCATCTGGAAAGGTAAAACTCTCCAGTGAAGTTGTTGCACTGCTTCGTGATGGATCAACACCTAAGGGTGATGTTCTATCTACCGCAAGAATTGCGGGCATCATGGCAGCCAAAAAGACAAGTGAGTTGATTCCACTATGTCATCCCATAGCAATAAATAAGATTTCTATTGAACTAGCCATTACTGATGCAGGTGTAGATATCTCCTCGCATGTGATTACTTCAGATCGCACTGGTGTTGAGATGGAGGCGTTAACTGCCGTTAGCGTTGCTGGACTAACGATTATTGACATGATTAAAGCTTTAGATCCAGCGGCTGAAATTAGTGCAATTCACGTTGATTCAAAATCTGGTGGAAAGAATGGCGATTGGAAGCGCAAGTGAGTATGCGCACCGCAGTTGTTATAACTGCAAGTAATCGAGCCTCACGTGGTGAGTATGCAGACTTAAGCGGTGCATCACTTGCAAAGGGGCTTAACGCACTTGGCTATGAAGTATCTGGACCACATGTAGTTGCAGATTCGATTGATTTAATTTCAGAGCAACTTACTGTGGCGCTAGCGAATAAAACTCGTCTTATTGTCACAACTGGTGGCACAGGTGTTTCTCCGACAGATGTAACACCTGAGGCAACTGCGCCTTTTATTGAAAAGGTTATTCCGGGTTTTTCTGAAGCTCTACGCGCCTATTCACGAGATAAAGTCCCAACATCTGATCTAACAAGAGGTTTAGTTGGAACACATGGAACGTCTCTGATAATTAATCTGCCTGGATCACAAGGTGCAATTGCTGATGGCCTAGTAATTATCGAACGTTTAGCAGGCCATATTCTTGATCAGCTCGATGGCAAGGATCACTGATGCCAGAGCTGGTCTATGCAGTTGTTACTGATGCACCTGTGAATATTGCAGAACTTTCTAAGTTGGTTACAAACCCACAAAGCGGCGCTGTTGTCACATTTTGCGGAGATGTTCGAAATCATGACGGTGGCAAAGAAGTCGCATCACTTCTTTATGAGATTCATCCAAGTGCTCCAGAGCAAATCAAACTGATCGCAGAATCCATAATTGATCGATTTGATATTGAAAAAGTAGCTGTGGCCCATCGTTATGGGAATATTGCTATCGGTGAAACAGCCTTTGCAGTGGCAGTCTCTGCTGCTCATCGCCAAGCCGCCTTTGATGCCTGTTCTGCAATAGTGGATGAAGTAAAGGCAAACCTGCCTATTTGGAAGCATCAGAAATTTACTGATGGCACAGATCAATGGGTGAACTGCGCATGAGCAAACTCATTGATACGTATGGCCGCGAGCACCGCAATCTTCGCGTTTCACTGACTGATCGTTGTTCACTTCGCTGCACTTATTGCATGCCCAATGATTTTGCGGCGTGGATTCCTAATGATGATTTGCTGACTACTAATGAGCTTCTCACGGTTATTGAAGTAGCAGTTGAACAAGGAATCAATGAAGTGCGCTTAACAGGAGGCGAGCCATTGCTTCGCCCAGATATTGTAGAAATAGTTGACCGTATTGCCGGTCTTGCTAATGCCCCGCGTTTGACTTTAACTACCAATGGTTTAAAACTAAAAGAATTGGCACTTCCATTAGCAAAAGCTGGTTTGAATCGAATCAATATCAGTTTGGATACTTTGAGCCGTGAGCGTTTCAAGAAACTGACATATAGAGATCGCTTTGATGATGTCATCGAAGGATTACATGCTGCTAAAGCTGCAGGTCTGTTTCCTATAAAAGTTAATACTGTTTTGCTTCAAGGGATCAATGATGATGAAGCACCAGCGTTATTGGCGTGGGCAATAGAAAATGAATACTCATTGCGCTTCATTGAGCAGATGCCGCTAGATGCCGGTGGGATTTGGGATAGAGCAACAATGGTGACTGCTGATCAGATTTATGCAGATCTATCCACGCGCTATGAGTTAACTCCTGTTGATGGCCGTGGTTCAGCACCTGCTGAGGAGTTCTATATCAATGGCACACAAGCAACAGTTGGAATTATTGGCAGTGTGACAAGACCGTTTTGCGGAGCATGTGATCGCTTGCGCTTAACATCTGATGGCCAATTGCGCTCGTGTTTGTTTTCAAATGAAGAAGTTGATGTGAGAAAAGTATTGCGTGATGAGAGCAAAGATGATGTTGCAAAGCGAGTGGAAATAGCGGCCCGCTTCCAGAAAACTGTAATAAGCAAGCTGCCTGGTCACGGAATTAATGACCCTTCTTTTATTGCACCTCTTAGACCAATGTCTGCAATTGGTGGTTAGCCACCAGCAAAACGTGGCAATACATCAACAAAACTGCCTGCATGAATAGGCATATCCATATCGTTCACCGCTACTGAATCAACCAAGAATGAGCATTGATCAATAACATGAGCTAGTGCGGGGTTATTGGCCGTAACTTGTGTGAGGATGGTTGAGAGAGATGCTGGATTCACACGCTCAACGCTTACTCCAGCTGCGGCTCGCGCAGCAGCAAAGTAGCGAATCTCTATATCCATAGCCATAGTGACATTGTATGGTTACCCAATGCTCGAGTACATCATTATCTTCCTAGTCGGCATTCTTGTCGGTGGAATTAATGGAATGGCTGGGGGAGCCTCGGTTATCTCTTACCCAGTCCTACTCGCAACAGGAATGTCGCCGGTAAGTGCGGCCATTTCAAATGCCCTAGGTGTCACACCAGCAAACTTCTTTGCACTCATCGCTGTGCGCGATCAAATGCGTGCCTACTTTCAGGAATACAAGACGCTCATTTATATATCCATTGTTGGTTCTACGATTGGTGCATTCTTACTGCTCAATGTGCCACCAGGTGTATTTGAAAAGATGGTTCCTTTTCTTCTTCTCTTTGCCAGCTTGTCATTTTTGATTAAAGCTAAGCCTGATCGCGGTGCCAGGCATGGCCTGGTTGAAAAGATTGGAATTGCAGGAAGCGGTTTGTACTGCGGCTACTTCGGTCCAGGCCAAGGCGTGATGGTGATTGCTGTCCTTGCCCGCGACATCAGGCGCGACCCTAAGACTCTTAATACTGCTAAGAATTTAATTGTTGGCTGGACCTCATTGATCTCCAACATCATCTATATCTTTAGCGGGTTGGCCCATTGGGGAGCAGTTATTGCTCTATTAATAGGTGCCAGCATTGGCGGAACCTATGGGGGACGCTATGCGGCGAGAATGCCGGTGGCCGTCTATCGAGCGCTCATTCTCACCGTGGGCTTTGGCGCCTCAGCCTGGCTCTTTACCAAGTACTACTAAGGCTAAAACCACCTCCTCGTGCCTCTTTTCATTGGTATATCACTGATATATCATCGCCAATGTGAGCCAAGCTATCCATATTCTCTCCAGAGAGAGCTCCTCGCTATCTGAGGCAGCCTATAGCCGTATTCGCTCAATGATTATTACGTTAGAACTTGAACCAGGATCACTCATTAGTGAGAGTGCATTGATGAGCACATTAAAGATGGGTCGCACACCCATTCGTGAAGCTCTGCGCTCGCTAGCAAATGAAAAACTCGTCGAGGTTTATCCACGTCGTGGCATGTTTGTTTCCCGTGTTGATGTTGCAAATCTTTCCCAACTCTCTGAAACCCGTGCAGTTCTTGAGATTAAGGCTGCAGAACTTGCTGCCACACGTTCAACTCCTGCTGACCAAGAGATTACAAAAGCATTAATAAATGAGATTAGGGCAATCAAAGGTGATTTAGATATGCCAACTTTGATTGGGTTAGACCAGCGAATTCACCATCACATCTATCAATGCACCCACAATGAATTTCTAGCATCAGCCCTTGATAACTACTACGCCCACGCTCTTCGCATCTGGTTCTTAGCACTGGATCGCGTTGAGCATTTAGCTGATGCAATTATCGAACACCGAGCTTTATTAGAAGCAATCGCAAGTAATGATCCAAAAGCAGCATCAAAGGCAATGAAAGAGCACGTTGAAGGTTTTGAATCAGAAATCCGTAAGTCTTTATAACCACCACCAACAGAAAAAGGAAATGAAGCTATGAGTAAGTTACCTGCAAAGGCTAAGTGCGTTGTTATCGGCGCTGGAATCGTCGGCAACGGTATGGTCTATCACCTTGCAAAGCTCGGCTGGAAAGACATAGTCCAGATAGATAAAGGACCTCTTCCTAACCCTGGCGGCTCAACTGGCCACGCATCTAACTTCATCTTCCCTGTGGATCACTCCAAAGAGATGACAGCAATTACGGCTGAAAGTATGCGCCAATACAAAGAGTTTGGAACCTTCACTGAAACTGGTGGAATTGAAGTTGCACGTTCAGAAGAGCGTATGCAAGAGCTGGCACGCCGCATTACATCTGCAAAGTCTTGGGGAATCGAAGGTGGTCGAATCCTCACTCCTGCAGAGGTAAAAGAGTTAGTGCCATACATCGATGAAAGCATCATTTTAGGCGGGTATTACCAGCCAACTGTGGGCGTCGTTGACTCACTTCGCACAGGAACAATTATGCGCGAGAAAGCACAAGAGATGGGTGCAGCGCAATCATTTGCAAACGTTGAAGTACAAGACATAAAGGTTGAAAACGGAGTTGTAAAGGCAGTTGTTACTGATCAAGGAACAATTGAAGCCGACTACGTAGTTATTGCTACAGGTTGCTGGTCACCAAAGCTAGCTGCAATGGCCGGAGCACACATTCCGTTAACACCTGCCGTTCACCAGATGAAGGACATTGGACCAGTTCCATTCTTTAAAGACACCAAGGGTGATATTGAATGGCCAATTGTTCGTGACATGGATGTGTTCATGTATGAGCGCCAACATGGAACGGGACTTGAAATTGGTTCCTATGCTCACCGTCCAATTCTTTACACACCAGATGACATTCCTTCAAATGCAACTGCAGCTCTTTCTCCAACAGAGTTTGCATTTACTCAAGCAGATTTTGATATCCAAGATGAGCATGCCTATGAATTGATGCCATCAATTGTTGGAGATGAATCAGTGCGTGAGAAGTATGCATGTAACGGAATTCTTTCCTACACACCAGATGGAATGCCTATTCTTGGCGAAACTCCAGAAGTTAAGAATCTATGGTCAGTAGCTGCAGTGTGGATTAAAGAAGGTCCAGGAACTGCAAAGTCTGTAGCTGAATGGATGGTTCTAGGAGATTCACATATTGATCTTCATGCATCAAATATTGCTCGCTTCCATGAGCACCACAAAGAAGAGAAGCACATTAAGTCTCGTGTGGCTGAATCCTTCAACAAGACCTATGGAATCGTTCACCCACTTGAGCAGTATGAATCAAATCGTAAGGTTCGCCTGTCTCCTTACTATGAGCGCGAAGCAGCCCTTGGCGCAGTCTTCTATGAGACTGCTGGATGGGAACGTCCGTTCTGGTATGAATCAAATAAGGATTTAGTTGCAAAGTTTGGCGACAAGGTAATGCCACGTGCTGCTGAATGGGAATCACGCTGGTGGTCTCCAATTATCAATGCAGAGCACCTACAAATGCGCGAGACTGCAGGAATCGTGGATTTAACTGCCTTTGCATACTTTGATATCACTGGCCCATCAGCTTTGGCAGTTGTGCAAAAGGCAGCTCTGCGCCAGATGGATGTTGCTATTGGCCGCGTTGTTTACACACCTGTACTTGGTCCAAATGGCGGATTCAAATCTGATTTAACAATCATGCGCCTTGATACCGATCACTTCCGCGTTGTTACTGGCGGTGCACACGGTATGGCAGATAAGAAGTGGTTTGCTGATCTATTGCCAGCCGATGGCTCTGCAAAGATCAATGACATTACTTCTGACTACACCACCCTTGGTGTGTGGGGTCCAAATGCTAGAAAGATTGTTCAAGAAGTGACATCTGAAGATATGAGCCATGAATCATTCAAGTTCAGTACTTGTCGAGAGATTGATATCAAGGGCGTGAAAGTTCTTGCATCACGTATTTCCTACGTTGGCGATCTTGGCTGGGAGTTCTATGTTCCTATGGCTGATGGTCCTGCTCTTTGGGATGCACTCTGGGAAGCTGGAAAGAACCATGGATTAATTCCTGTTGGAATTGGTGTGTATGGAACTACTGGTCGTCTAGAGAAGTGCTACCGCGCATACGGCCCAGAGCTTGAAACTGAATACACAGTAGTTGAAGCAGGTATGCAATCTCCAAAGCTCAAAGAGGCAGATTTCATTGGTAAAGAAGCGCACGTAAAGCACCGCGCTGAAAAGCCAGTTGCAATGCTGTGCACACTCTTTGTTGATGATCACACGTCATCTACTGGTGTCAAGCGCTACATGATGGGTAATGAGCCAATCCTTACATTGGATAAGAAGCCAATTACAGATGCACATGGACGACGTTCATATGTAACTAGTGCTGGTTCTGCACCATCACTCGGTAAGCACATCCTCATGTCTTACCTTCCAACTGAGTTAGCTGTTGCTGGAAACAAGTTCATCGTTGAATATCTTGGTGAGCACTATCCATGTTCAGTAGCTGAAGTTGGCCCAACATCAGTATTTGACCCATCAAATGAACGGATCCTTGCATAATGGACGTACTTGTCTGCTTAAAGCGCGTTCCACTAGCTGGTGGAACATTGATTCTGACTCCAGATTCACGCGATATAGAAACTAAGCATTTAGGTTTTGGTATTAGCCCACATGAGGAAAATGCAGTTGAAGCCGGTGTTCAACTCGTTGAACAAATGGGTGGAACACTGACTCTGCTTACTCTTGGACCTAGTGATGCTGAAGAACAACTTCGTTCACAGTTAGCAATTGGTGCAACTCGCGCCGTATTGATTGAAACCGATGGACAAGAGTGGGACCCACAGGGAACGGCTGCCGCACTTGTTGATGCAATCAATGCAGAAGAGACCAAGTTTGACTTAATCATTTTTGGCGCAGAATCTGCTGATAGTGCTGGATATCAAATCCATATTCGTGTGGCCCATGCACTCAATCGCCCGATTATCACCAACGTTAAATCAATGAAGGTTGAAAATGGCGTTGCTGTGTGTGATCGCGTGGTTGCTGCCGGACGTGAGCATTATGAAGTTGCTCTGCCAGCAATTGTCACCGTGCGCGATGGTCTAAACATTCCACGTTATCCATCAGTGCCAGGTCGCATGCAAGCGCGCAAGAAGCCAGTTGATATGAAAAAGGCTGAAGCTAGAGTTCCTAAGTTAGAAAAAGTTACTTTGGCACTTGCACCATCTAAGGCAAAAGGTGCTGAAGTTTTAGGTAATGGGGCAGATGCAGTTCCTGCATTAGTCGAAGTTCTCAAGAAGATTGGAGCCTTCTAATGATTCTTGTACTCGTAGATCATGACCGTGGTGAACTAGATCAACTCTCACTACGCGCACTCACTGCAGCCCGTAAGTTAGGCCAAGATGTTGAAGCAATTGTTATCGGTAAAGAAGGCACAGCACTTGCTGGCATCGTCGGTGAGTATGGTGCAAAGGTTTTACATGTTGCATCTCATACCAACCTAACTGATTACACACCAATGGCATCAGGCCGCGCTCTTAAAGACTTAGTTGAAAAACTAAAGCCGGCAGCTGTATTGGCCGCTGGAAGCCCACGTGGAAATGAACAGTTAGCGCATTTAGCTGCTTTTCTTGATCTTCCAATGGCAGCTGAGTGTTCAGAGATCACTTTAGGTTCACCTCACCATGTGCTTCGTGCACGTTGGGCGGGAAATCTTATTGAATCTGCAAATGTTCACGCAGATTTGTTGATTGCAAGTGTTTTAGCATTTTCAACAGAACCTGAATCAGCCAATGGCAGCGCAGCGACTGTTACTGAGTTTGAACCAGCGCTAGAACCGCAGGATTACGCGGTGAAGGTATTGAGTCGTGATGCTGGTGAATCAAAGGGCGGCGTAACTCTCAATGATGCCAAAGTTATTGTCTCTGGCGGACGTGGTGTTGGTGGTCCAGATGGTTTCGGTCAGATTGAAGAACTTGCAAATTTATTGGGCGGAACCGTTGGTTGTTCACGTGTTGTAACAAGTTCTGGTTGGCGTCCACACGCAGAACAAGTGGGACAGACAGGAACAAAAGTGGCACCTGATCTCTACATCGCAGCCGGTATTTCAGGTGCGATGCAGCACATTGCAGGAATGAAGAACAGTAAGACCATCGTAGTAATTAACACAGATCCAGAGGCTCCAATTCTTAGTTATGCAGATTACGCAATTATCGGTGATTTGCACCAAGTCATACCGGCACTAACTAGCGCAATTCGCCAAGCCAAAGGATAAAAAATGTCAGATATTGAAATTGCACAAGCTGCAAATATGAAGCCGGTCACCGAAATAGGTGCCAGCTTAGGCATTGATGCAGATAACTTAGAGGCTTATGGAAAATACAAGGCGAAAGTTAACCTTAAGTATTTAACTGCTCTTCCAAAGCGCGATAACTCAAAGTTGATTTTGGTAACTGCCATTAGTCCGACACCTGCAGGTGAAGGAAAGACCACAACCACTGTTGGTTTAGGTGATGCTCTTCGCCATATTGGCAAAAATGCAATGATTGCACTTCGTGAACCATCCCTTGGCCCAGTCTTTGGAATGAAGGGTGGAGCAGCTGGTGGCGGTTACGCCCAGGTAGTTCCAATGGAAGATATCAATCTGCACTTCACTGGAGATTTCAACGCTATAGCCCTTGCAAACAACTTACTTGCAGCCCTTATTGATAATCACATCCACCATGGCAACGAGCTAGCCATTGATATTCGCCGTGTCACATGGAAGCGAGTAATAGATATGAATGATCGTGCTTTGCGCGAAATCATTCAATCCATTGGAGGCGTTGGCAATGGATACCCACGTAGTGATGGCTTTGACATTGTTGTGGCCTCTGAAATTATGGCAATCTTCTGTCTTGCAACTTCGATTGAAGATCTAAAAGAGAAGATTGGCAAGATTGTCGTTGGCTATAAGCGCGATAAGACGCCGGTACTTGCCTCTGAGCTCAATGCACAAGGTGCAATGACAGTTATTTTAAAGGATGCTTTCCAGCCAAACTTGGTTCAAACACTTGAGAACACACCAGCCTTTATTCATGGTGGACCATTTGCCAACATCGCACACGGTTGCAACTCTGTTGTTGCTACAACTTCTGCCATGAAGCTAGCTGACTATGTTGTTACTGAAGCTGGCTTTGGTGCCGACCTTGGCGCTGAAAAGTTCATCGACATTAAATGCCGCAAATCAGGCTTACGTCCTTCTGCTTGCGTATTGGTTGCAACGATTCGCGCAATCAAATACCACGGTGGCGCAGACCTAAAGACAATCACAGAGGAGAACTTGCCGGCACTTGAGGCTGGCCTAGTAAACCTTGAGCGTCATATCAACAACATCACAAAGGTTTATAACCTTCCTCTAGTTGTTTCAATTAACAACTTCACCAGTGATACCAAGGCTGAAGTTGACCTACTTCGTTCGAGAGTAGAAAAGCTTGGCGTGAAGATTGTGCTTGCAACTCACTGGGCTGATGGGGGTAAGGGTGCAGCTGATTTAGCACATGCCGTTGTCGAACTATGCGAGCAGCCACAGGCTATGACTTTTGTCTATGAAGATAGTGATCCACTGTGGGAGAAAGTCACCAAGGTAGCTACCAAGATTTACGGGGCTAAAGAAGTAACAGCTGATGCCAAGGTGCGCCTCAAGCTCAAAGAACTTGAAGCATCTGGCTATGGGCACTTCCCCATCTGTGTGGCCAAAACGCAGTATTCCTTTAGTACCGATGCAGCATTGCGCGGTGCACCCAGCGGACATTCCATCAATGTTCGCGAAGTAAAGCTCTCAGCAGGTGCTGAATTTATCGTAATGATCTGCGGAGAAATCATGACAATGCCAGGTCTGCCTAAGGTGCCATCAGCTGAGCGCATTGATTACATTGATGGAAAGGTAGTGGGTCTGTTCTAATGAAGTATTCGACATGGTCACAAGAGGCAGCGTTAGCTGTGCTTGCGACCTTGCGCGAAGAAAAAGGCGCAGTCCTTATGGCCTTACAGGCTCTGCAAAAAGAGTTTGGTTATGTTCACAAAGAAGATGTGGCGTTAGTTGCTAATTTCTTCAACAACTCACGGGCTGATGTTCATGGAGTCTTAACTTTTTATCATGATCTACTTACTGAACCACCTGGCGATAATCACATCTCTGTCTGTGTGGCAGAGGCGTGCCAAGCAGTGGGATCTCGTCAGCTAGAAAAAGATGTGAAAGCCAAGTTTGGCAAAGAAGTCCATGATGGTTATTGCTTTGGTAACTGTGCACTGGGACCATGTGCCATGGTGAACGGCGCAATTATTGGCCGAGCAAGCGTAGAAAAGATTGAAAAGGTGCGCGTATGAAAATCTATGTCCCAGGAGATAGCGCAGCAATCTCTGTTGGCGCAGATGCAGTAGCTGCTGCCATTGCAAGCAAAGTTGCTGGTTCAACGATTATTCGCAATGGCTCTCGCGGTGCACTCTGGTTAGAGCCGATGGTGGAAGTTGAAACCGATAAGGGCCGTGTTGCCTATGGTCCGGTGAGTGTTGAAGATATTGATTCACTCATTACTGCAGATTTCATGCACGGGGGTGCTCATAAATTATCCCTAGGTGAGAGTGAAAAGATTGAATGGTTAGCTAGCCAAGATCGTGTGACATTTAAACGTGTTGGAATCATTGATCCGCTCTCACTTGCAGACTATGAAGCACATGGGGGATTAGTGGGCTTACGCCGTGCTATTTCGATGAGCACCGAAGCAATTGTGGAAGAAGTTAAAGAATCAGGTGTGCGTGGGCGTGGTGGGGCAGGATTTCCAGCTGGCATTAAGTGGAAGACCGTTGCTGATGCAGTCAGTGATCAGAAATATATTTGCTGCAACGCAGATGAAGGCGATAGTGGAACTTTTGCTGATCGCATGCTTATTGAAGGAGATCCATACACACTCATTGAAGGTATGACTATTGCAGCTATTGCCGTTGGTGCCACAGAAGGAATTGTTTATCTTCGCTCTGAATATCCATATGCAATCAAAATCTTACAAAAGGCTATCGATATTGCCCACGCATTTGGTTGGCTCGGAAGTTCAGTTCTTGGAAGTAAGCACGCTTTTGAATTAAAGATTCGTGTGGGTGCTGGTTCATATGTCTGCGGTGAAGAAACTGCGATGCTGGAGAGCATTGAAGGAAAGCGTGGAGTTGTACGTGCCAAGCCACCACTTCCAGCGCTAGAGGGTTTGTTTGGTAAACCAACTGTTATCAATAACGTATTAACGCTTTCAACGATTCCTGCAGTGATGGCAGATGGTGCGGCTGCATATAAAGCACGCGGTGTTGGCAGATCTCTTGGCACACAGGTTTTCCAATTAGCTGGCAACACCAAACGGGGTGGAATTGTTGAAAAGCCTTTCGGTATCTCTATTGAAGAAGTAGTCAATGGTTATGGCGGGGGAACATTAAGCGGTGCACCAATACGTGCGGTGCAGGTAGGCGGACCGTTAGGTGCCTACTTTGGAATAGATAAATTTGAAACATCATTAGATTACGAATCTATGTTGGCAGCTGGTGGAATGCTTGGACATGGTGGATTAGTTGTATTTGATGATTCAGTTGATTTAGCTCAACAAGCCCGATTTGCAATGTCATTTTGCGCCCTAGAGTCCTGTGGCAAATGCACACCATGTCGAATCGGTTCCACGCGCGGAGTTGAGACAATCGATTTAATCATTCAAGGCGTGAAGGTGGATGAGAATAAGAAGCTGCTACTAGATCTTTGTGAGGTTATGACCGATGGATCTCTGTGTGCCATGGGCGGATTAACACCAATGCCGGTAAAAAGTGCCATGATTAACTTCCCTGAGGACTTCACTGGGGAGGTGAGCCGCCGATGACAATGATTCATGAACATGACTTCGGCACACCTGCTAGCAAAAAGAGTGAGCAAGTAAGCCTTGAAATTGATGGTAAATCAGTAACCGTTCCAGCAGATACGTCCATCATGCGCGCAGCGTCAATGGCTGGCATCGATATTCCAAAGCTCTGTTCAACTGATCGTCTAAAAGCCTTTGGTTCATGTCGCTTGTGTGTCATCCAAGTAGATGGACGTAATGGAACACCTTCTTCTTGCACGACTCCTGTGGCAGATGGAATGAAAGTTGTTACCCAATCCGAAAAGCTAGATCGACTTCGCAAAGGTGTCATGGAGCTCTATCTCTCTGATCACCCAGCAGAGTGTGCAACCGGGGATGAGTGCGAAGTCCATGGCGTTGCTAAGAAGATCGGAATTACAGAGAGCCGCTATGCAGCAACTTCTACTCACCTAGATATAGCAAAAGATGAGTCAAACCCTTACTTCACCTTTGATTCAACTGAGTGCATTGTTTGTAATCGATGTGTTCGCGCCTGTGATGAAGTGCAAGGAACTTTTGCCCTAACAATTGAAAACCGTGGCTTTGAGGCACGCGTGTCATCTTCTGGAACATCATTTATGGAAAGTGAATGCGTATCTTGTGGTGCTTGTGTGCAAGCATGTCCAACAGGTGCCTTAACTGAAAAGACTTTGCTGACTATTGGTGCACCAACATCATCTGTTATTACAACATGTGCTTACTGTGGGGTTGGCTGTTCATTCAAAGCTGAGATGCGCGGAGACAAACTCGTGCGCATGGTGCCGCTCAAAGATGGTGGAGCTAACGAAGGCCACTCTTGCGTCAAGGGTCGTTTTGCTTATGGCTATGCCACTCACTCAGATCGCATTACAAAGCCAATGATTCGAAATGCAATCACTGATCCATGGAAAGAAGTTTCATGGGAAGAAGCGATTTCTTTTGCTGCAACTGGCTTAAAGAAGATTCAGGCTGAATCAGGCCGAAATGCAATTGGCGGAATTACCTCATCTCGTTGCACAAACGAAGAAGTATTCGTAGTCCAGAAGATGGTCCGTGCAGCTTTTGCTAATAACAATGTTGATACCTGCGCTCGTGTGTGCCACTCACCAACAGGTTATGGACTTGGCCAAGCATTTGGAACATCAGCTGGAACACAGGATTTTGAGTCGGTTGAGCACAGTGATGTGATTTTGTTGATTGGTGCTAACCCAACATCTGCTCACCCAGTCTTTGCATCACGCATGAAGAAGGCTCTTCGTAAAGGCGCTCAACTCATTGTCGTCGATCCACGCGTTATTGCACTCGTTCGCACACCAGGTGTGGTTGCAGCTCATCACTTGCAGTTAATGCCAGGAACAAACGTTGCAGTTATCAATGCACTTGCTCACGTCATTGTTACTGAAGGTTTGGCAAAGCGTGACTTTATTGATGCTCGTTGTGAAGAGAAGTCATTTAAGGAGTGGGAAGCATTCATTTCACTTCCCGAGAACTCACCAGAAGTACTAGAAGCATCTTCACGTGTACCAGCAGAAGAGATTCGCAAAGCTGCACGCTTATTTGCATCAGCTCCTAATGGCTCTATTTACTACGGTCTTGGTGTAACAGAGCACAGTCAAGGTTCAACAATGGTGATGGGTATTGCAAACCTTGCAATGGTTACAGGAAACATTGGCCGTAAAGGTGTGGGAGTCAATCCACTGCGCGGACAAAACAACGTTCAAGGCTCATGCGATATGGGTTCATTCCCACATGAGCTACCTGGCTACCGTCATATTTCAAATGCAGATACCCGCAAGATTTTTAATGACAAGTGGGGCGTCACATTAGATTCAGAGCCTGGAATGCGAATTCCAAATATGTTTGATGCAGCACTTGCTGGTAACTACCGAGGACTCTATGTTCACGGTGAAGATATCGCCCAGTCTGATCCAAATACCTCTCACGTTCACGCAGCACTTCGCGCTATGGATATGGTCATTGTTCAAGATCTATTCTTAAATGAGACTTCTAAGTTTGCACATGTCTTCTTGCCAGGTACATCATTTTTGGAAAAAGACGGAACTTTCACCAACGCAGAACGCCGTATTAACCGTGTTAGACCAGTAATGAAATCGGCAACGGGAAAAAGTGAATACGAAGTCACTTGTGATCTTTCTACTGCCATGGGATATCCAATGTCTTATGGCAGTGGGGCAGAAATCATGGATGAGATTGCAGCAACAACACCGACATTTGCTGGAGTTTCCTTCAAAAAACTTGATGAAGTGGGAAGTTTGCAGTGGCCATGTAATGAGGCAAATCCTGATGGAACTCCAACTATGCACTTGGAGACTTTCATGCGTGGCTTAGGTCAGTTCATGCGCACTCCCTATGTTGCAACAGATGAAAAGGCAACACGTAAATTCCCACTGTTGCTCACCACTGGGCGAGTTTTGAGCCAATACAACGTTGGAGCGCAGACACGTCGCACGGCCAACAACATCTGGCACACCGAAGATATTTTGGATCTACACGAATCAGATGCCCAGCTACGCGGTGTTACCGATGGTTCTTGGGTCAAACTCTCTAGCCGTGTGGGCGAAACCATCATGCGTGCGCGAATTACAGATGAAGTCCCTGCTGGAGTTGTTTACACAACTTTCCACTTCCCAGAAAGCGGCGCAAACGTCATTACAACTGATTTCTCTGACTGGGCAACAAACTGTCCTGAATACAAAGTAACTGCTGTTGAAATTACTCCTAGTGCCCAAGGCCCAGGTGCCATGGTTGAGACTCATATTGATGGAGATGTTCAACTAGCATCAATTATTCGCATGGCTAATCAGATTGCCGCAAACTTTCCGGCAACAGATGCCCCTGAAGTTAAAATGGCTCACCACATAGTTCAGTTCTGGACCCCAGTGATGATTGAGCGTTTACACAAAGATGTTGATAAATCGTTACTCTCACCAATTGCCCTAAAGGCTCTTGAAGTTATGTTAGTTGCTAAGTAATTCTCTGACTTGCTGAGCTAGCTGACCGTAACCAACGTTTTGAATCTCAAGGGGCAAACCAATATTTGCTGCTGCTTGTGAGGCTAGTTCTTCTAATTCTTTACTTGGTTGCTGGGCCAACCAGATCACTCGTGAGTAGTTCTTAAAGTAATCATCGCGAAGCTCAGGCCGCTTATCTAAACCCAGTTCAACCATGACACTTCGATGAAATGACTTAACAAGAAAGTCTGTCAAAAAGTATGTGCCAGCATCTGATTCCATGATCTCTTCGATTTTTTTGGAACCTGCAAAAATGTCATAGCAATGGTTTCCACCTAGACGCTTCACGCCATGGGTTGCAATGACCGTATCGAGTGCTCCATATGTTCCGCAGTCAGCGTATGCAACTGCGCACTTTGAATGCTTGTCTTTGATTTCAGTGAGCAGCGAATCAACTTCACCGGCAATCTTTTCTGGACGATTGTGGAGAAGCGGAGGTAGGGGATAGATAGTGATATCGAGTGATTCTGCGCCTGCAATATCGGCAATATGGGTAGCAAGTGCCCCGCAGGCAACTACGCCAACGTTCATGCAGGAAAAGCGAGACGTTCAACGAACTTATCGTTGAAATCTTCGCGATCAGATAATTCGATGTAGTCAATGGCTTCGAGTAAAGATTGTGCGCCATTTCGCTCTTGGGCAGATAGCAACACCATCTTCGCGCCTTCGCCTGCAACGTTACCTGCAGACATAATGCGCATCACTGAGAGCTTTGGAACTAAACCAATCTTTACTGCAGATGAAGGAGAGAGATAAGAACCGAAGGAGCCAGCAAGTAAAACTTGTTGGATTTCAGATTCCTGCACACCAAACTCTTCAAGCAGTAGCGCCCAACCTGTGGCAATAGCTGCCTTAGCAAATTGAAGTTCGCGAACATCGCGCTGAGTTAAAAAGACGCAATCAGATAAATCGCCCACTTCTTTACTCCACGTAAGAACAAAGACGCGCTCACCTTCACGTGTAACGAGTCGACTTGCTAGCTTTGGCGAAATTGTCAGGGCAGCTTCATCTGAAACAAACTTGCCTGAGTGATCAAGTAAGCCCACTTGAACCAAAGATGCACAAGCATCAACTAATCCTGAACCACAGATACCAACTGCAGGGGTGTCATCAATAGTTCCAATTTCAAGTTCACCATCAACAACTTTGATAGTTTCAATCGCACCAGATGCTGCTCTCACACCGCACTTAATACTGGCAGCTTCAAAGGCAGGACCAGCAGGTGCAGCCGTTGCAAGAATCTTGTCACCATCACCTAAAACAATTTCACAGTTTGTGCCAACATCGATAAATAATCGCAAGCGCTTATCGCGATCCATTCCAGAGGCAAGAGCGCCAGCGATAATGTCGCCACCAACGTATGCACCCAGTGAAGGCAAGATGACAGCCTTGGCAAGTGGATGAACTGCAATGCCAATCTCTTTCACATCAATATTTGGATAGTCAGCACTTGCCATAATAAATGGAGCAACACCAAGTGGTTCTGGGTCAATGCCAAGGAGAAGCTGAGTCATGGTGGCATTGCCAGCGATTGCTAATTCATAAACATTGTGAGGATTAACATCTGCCTCAACACAGACCTCTTGAGTCAGCTGATTAAGGGTTTCTTGAGCTAATCCACTCAGTTTTGCCAGCGCATCAGGATCAAGCATCGTTGCACTAATGCGTGTGATGACATCTGCGCCAAATGGTTGCTGCTTATTGAGCATTGATTTAACGGCCACTGGAGTTCCAGTGTTGAGATCAAGCAGAGTTGCCACAACTGTTGTTGTGCCTAAGTCATAAGCAATGCCATAGCGAAGGTGTGTTGTGTCGCCAGCTTCAATACCTAAAAACTCTTGATCAACAAAGACGGCAGTTACTTTGTAATTGGATGCTCGCAAGATGC